>Ga0233425_10006685_pt1 | contig 16848 bp, 16 predicted proteins | sample Watercolumn_Towu_2_FD_181712 | JGI IMG/M metagenome (GOLD analysis project Ga0233425, IMG submission 181712) | Freshwater microbial communities from Lake Towuti, South Sulawesi, Indonesia - Watercolumn_Towuti2014_140_MG | ecosystem: Environmental > Aquatic > Freshwater > Lake | place... | reverse complement strand
AACCTACACTCCTGGCCTCTGCCCCGGACATTCCCTGGGCCTCGCTGGCCGGCGTGCGGCTGCCGCGGCGGGGACGGGAGGGGGTGCCAAGCGCCCACCCACGGTGATCGGCAGCCGCGAGGCATTAGGCGCGACTGTGTTCGTCCCGATGCTGCCCTTGCTCGAAGGCACCGGCCTCCGGTCATGAAACCCTGTGCGGCGCCAGGGCCAGGACCGCGATGGAGACCACGACGAACAGCAACACCGTGACCAGGATGTGGCGGTCGCGCACCAGGATCTCGTCAGGGGCTGCACCGTCGCCACGATCCACCAGGTAGATGTAGCGGAAGATGCCGTACAGCACGAAGGGCATGGTGGCCAGGAGCCAGGGGGTGGGGGAGCCGAGCACCGTGTAGAGGGCGTAGGAGATGACCGCGCCGCTGGTGGTGACCGACTGGAACTCCTGGATCATGGGCATGCTGTAGTGCGCCAGCGAGGGGCGCACGCCGGCCAGCTCTTCGGTGTTGGGCTCGCCATCGGCCGACAGCATCGCGATCTCGCCACGGCGTTTGTTGAAACCGAGGAAGAGGGCCAGGAAGGCCGCGCACAGGATCAGCCAGGGGCTGATGTGCACCGCGATGACCACGGCCCCGGCCGCCGCACGCCACAAGAATCCCGCCGTGATCATCATCACGTCGAGGATGACCACGTGCTTGAAGAAGAAGGAGTAGGTCATGGTGGTGACCAGGTAGGCCAGGGTCACCGCCAGGAACGGCCAGCCGAGGATCGCCGCGGTGAACAGCCCGAAGAGCCCCGCCCCGATGGCCTCCGCGATGGCCCAGCGCACCGGCAGCGCGCCGCTGGCGATCGGGCGCTTGCGTTTGGTGGGGTGCTGGGCGTCGGCCGCACGATCGCGCAGGTCGTTGACCAGGTACCCCATGGAGGAGACCAGGCAGAAGACGGCGAAGCCGCCGGCGGCGCGGACCCAGGCCTCGACCGAGTCGAACTGGTAGGCGTAGATCAGCGCGGCGAAGACCAGGCCGTTCTTGGTCCACTGCTTGGGGCGCAGCGCCTTGACCATCGGGCCGATCGGCATGCCCCAACGGGTAGGCGCTCCCGCCGGGGGGGACACGGTGGGCTGGGTGCTCACTGGGGATCGGGCTCCGCGATGGCCACCACCACGGTTCGGCGCTCCCCGGGCTCCAGGGAGATGGGGAGGTCGAGGGGTTCGTGGCTTGGCACCAGCATCCGCACCTGGTGGGCGCTCGCGGGATCGAGCTCCAGGCTGACCGTGGGGCCGGTTCCGCGCACCTGACCGTCCACCTCGAGGGAGGCGTCCGGGGGAATCCTGAATTGGACCTGGGCGGGCCCCGCCGGGGACGGTGGGGTGGGGGTGAGGCTGGTGGCGCCGATCCAGGCGGCCGCCCCGCCCACCAACAGCCCCAGGATCAGCGTGAAGAGCGCCCCGGTGAGGTAGGCCAGGTGGGTCTTCAGCGGGATGCGCGCTGGGGCCGGGGCCGGGGCGCTGACCGGCGGCGGCGGAGGGGCTGCGACCGGCGGTGCGCTGAACCCGGGCGCGGGGGCAGCGCTGAACCCGGGCGCCGGGAACGAGGGCGCCGGCCGCGGCGCTGGTGGGGGGAAGGACCCGCTCGCGGCCGCCGGCCGCGGGGCGGTGCCGACGGACGGCGGAACCAGGGTGGGTGGACCTTGGGGGGCGGCCGGGGGTGGTGGAAGCCGCGGAGGCGCAGGCGGGGGCGCAGCCGGGGCCGGGGGCGGGGCCCAGGGGGGAGGGCCGAAGGGGTCCTCGACCGGGGCGGCCACCGTGGGGCGTTCGAGATCGGAGCGGGCCAGGGTGGGACGATCCCGGGACTGGAAGGGGTCCTCCTCGGGCGGCCAGGCGGGCGGGGGCTCGGTGACCTCCTGCCCCGGCGCCGCGCTGAACCCGGCGAGCTGGGGCTCGAAGGGCGGCGCGTCGGGAATGGGCACTCCGTCGAGGGTGGGTCGGCGCTTGATTTGGGTCTCGATCTCCCCCAGCTCCCCATCGAGCAGGGGGTTGGCCCGGATGAGGGTGGCCGCGTCCGCCAGGGCGGCTGGCTGGGAGAAGGACGAAGCGCCGTCGGCGTCGGGGATGCGGCGCAGCATGGTGGCCGCTTCGTGGATCGAGGCGGCCGAGGGCCGGGAAGCGCTGACTCGAGGTGGTGGCGGCGGCTCCTGGGGAGAGAACGGCGAGACCTGGTTCAGCGGGCTCTCTTGCACCACGGTGGGCAGGATGTCCTCGTCGAAATCGTCCATCGGCGGAAGGTGTACGCGATCCCGATCGAGGGGCCGGGTTGGAGCGTGCTCGCGGGTCGCCTCGCTGCGCGCCGACTTGTGCTCGGGGAACAGGCCCTTGAGGAACGCCGCGAGGGTGGACTGGGTGAAGATGAACTCGGACTCATGGAAGAAGCGGTCGAGGTCGTCCTTGAAGGCGGTGGCGTCCGGGTAGCGTTCGGCCGGATCCCGCGCGAGGGCGCGGGCGATCACGTCGTCGAGCTGGGGCGGGATGTCCATGTTGACGAAGCTGGGGGGCTCGAACTGGCCCCCGCGGATCGCCTCGATCGTGGCCATGTCCGTGTCCCGCCGGAAGGGGTGGTCGCCCACGAGCATCTCGTAGAAGACGATCCCCAGGCTGAACAGGTCGCTCTGTTGGGAGGCGGGCCGGCCCTCGGACTGGACCGGGTCCAGGTAGTCGAAGCGCCCCTTGGCGACTCCCGCGACGGTCTCCAGGGCCTTGACGCTGGCCCGGGCCATCCCGAAGTCCGTGATCTTCACCTCGCCCTGGTTGCTCACCAGGACGTTGCTGGGGGAGATGTCGCGGTGGATGATGTCCAGCGGCACGGGGCGGCCGTCGCGCATCACCTGGCGCTTGTGGGCGTACTCCAGGCCCTTGAGCACCTCGATGCAGATGAAGACCGCATGTGGCACCGGCAGGGTGATGCCCTTCTCCAGGCAGCGCTGCATCACCTCGCCCAGATCGTGGCCCGCCACGAACTCCATGGCGATGAAGTAGTGATCCTCGATGCGGCCGAGATCGAGGATCTGCACGATGTTGGCGTGGGACAGGAGCCCCGCGACCTTGGCCTCGTCTACCAGCAGGTCCACGAATTCGGGGTTCTGGGACAGGGCCGGCAGGACCCGCTTGATGGCGAAGGTGCGGTGGAAACCCCCGATGCCGTCGAGGCGCGCCTTGAAGATCTCGGCCATGCTCCCGGTCGCGATGCGTTCCAGGATGCGGTACTTGCCGAAGGTGCTGGGAACTGCCTCGCTCATGGCCCGCCTGGCGAAGCCTTCCCCGGGGATGGGAGGGCATGGGAGCCCGCAGTCTAGCCTGTTTGCCACGGCCAGGCTCCTGTGCGACGGAAAGGTCTCGCAGGCGTTGGGGCGCGGGTGTCGCACCATGGGCTCCCGAGGCTGGGGAACCGCGGCCAGGAAGGCGCCGCGGGCTGTGGAAAAGATGGTGGAACACCGATGGAAGACCCCCTCGGAGGCCGCGTCCATGGCTGCGTCCAGGCCAGGCGCCTGGCCCCGACCGCGCACCCCGTGCGGGCTGGCCCGGGACTTGCTATCTTGATGCCTGGATTCTTCTCGAGGGCCCCGCCCATGGCGCTCCATCTCCGACGCGGTCAGTCCACCGTCGAGTACATGCTGCTGATCTCCGTGATCGTCATCGCGATCGTGGCGGCGGCCTACATCTTCTCCCCCAACTTCCGGGACGCCGTCATGCGGCTGGCGCTGGATGTCGAGGAGATCCTCTCCAGCGGTGAAATCGTCGGGACCGGTTCGACGCGATGAGGCGATGCACCATCACCTGGGGTCGGGGCGCTGGATGCGCCCGGAGGGGCCAGAGCGTGGTGGAGTACATGCTCGTGATCGCGGTGATCGCCGTCGCTCTGGCCGTGGGCTTCATCGCGTTCGGCGAGTCGGCGCGCGACATCTTCGACAACGTGCGCCGCACCGTCGCGATGCCCTACCCCTAGGCCTCGGGCCCCGAGGTGGACCTCCTCTCCCAGCTCCAACCGGCCGACGCGGTGGTGGCAGGGCTGCTCGCCGTGGCGGTCTACACCGACCTGCGCTGGCGGAAGATCCCCAACGCGCTCACCTTCGGGGTCATGGGCGCGGCCCTGGTGGTTCAGCCGCTGGTGGCCCTGCTGCGCGTCGGGCCGCAGGGTGTGCTCCCCGCCCTCTACACGGCTCTCGCGGGCGTCGCAGCAGCCTTCGTGCCAGGTTTCCTCTTCTGGAACCTCGGCGGCGCGCTCAAGGCCGGCGACGCCAAGCTCTTCATGGCCATCGGCGCGGTGCTCGGTCCTTTCGAGGTGCTGCGCGTCTTCGCGTTGGTGCTCTTCGTGCAGATTCCGGTGGCCCTGTTCCTGCTCGCCCGCGCGGGCCGGCTCCGCTCCCTGTTCTCGGTGGTCAAGGCCGGGCTCCGGCGCGATCCGGCCGGCCCACCGCCGCTCGTCGCCCCCTTCGCGGGGGTGATCGCCGCGGGCTACGTGCTCGCGCGCTGTTTTCCCCAGGTCCTGAGGTTCTGGTCATGAGATCCAGCCGCCGCCTGCCTTCCTGCCGCGCCGCGCGGACGCGCGCCGGTCAGAGCACCGTAGAGTACTTCCTCGTGGTCGCCGTGATCGTCGTCGCCCTGATCGCGGTGGCCTACTCCTTCGTGGATCCCTTCTCCGACGGCTACGAGGCCATGCGCGAGGACGCCCGGACGGTCCTCTCCTCGGGCACACAGGACGGCTCGGGAAACCAGCGCTGATCCTGGCGCGCGTGGGTTAGGGGGAATCCTCGCGCCCCGACCGGTCCGCGCCTCCGGCGGCCCGGGACGGGGCGTTCGGGAGGCACCTTGTCCCAGCCCGTGACGCTCGCCGATGCCAGCCCGGAGCGCGCGCTCGCCCGCCTCGCCCAGGAGCGCGCCACCGGCGCGCTGGAGTTCCTGCAGGGGAAACGCCGCCGCCGGTTCTTCCTGCGGGATGGCCGGCTCATCCAGACCACCTCCAACCTCAAGAAGGAGCAGGTGGACCAGCTCCCCGCCAGCCTGGTGGCCGGCTCGCAAGAGCAGACCGCACAGCACCTCGCGGCGCTGAGGCTCGCGCCCCTGCTGAAGGAGCCGCCGGAAGAACAGCTCTGGGTTTCGGGTGAGGCGCCACCCAGGGAGTTGCCCTGCCCGCTCCCGCTGGTGCTGTGGGAGGCCATGGATCTCGCGCTCGACCTCGACGAAGTCATCGCCCGCGTGGTGACCCTCGGCGAGGGGGAGCCGGCCTGCGCCGCCGACGCCGTCGAGAGCCTCTCCCCTCTCGGCCTTCCGGTGGAGTACCGCCTCTGGCTGCTGGGCCTGGACGGCTTCCGTCCGGCATCCGAGGTGGTCCAGTTCGGCCCGGGCGAGCCGCGAGCCTGCGCAGCGGCCGTCTACGTGGCGGCCCTGTTCGGCCTGGTGGTCCTGCGGGCCGCGCTCGAGGAGCCCGATGATCTCATCGACGAGCAGGAGCATGATCGGGCGTGGTTGGAGGAGGGAGAGGACGCCGCCCTTTCCCCGGTCCCGGCCTTCAAGAGCCTCTCCGATCTCATCGCGGCGAGCGTGCAGCCCCGTGACGGTGTCGGCGATCCTGACGGCGAGCCTGGCGGCGATCCTGACGGCGAGCCTGGCGGCGAGCCCGACATGGACGCAGAGATCGACCTCGATCCGGACGAAGCGGACCTGGTGCCCCCGACGCCAGAGTCCGCGGCGCCGATCTTCGATGCCGATGCCCACGAGGTCACCTTCACGCGCGGGGAGGGCGGCGACCGACCGGACGACGAGCCGCTGGAGGACGAGCCCACGGCGCTGCCGGACCCGCTGGCGGGGGCCGCCGATGCCTTGGTGCGCTCGGAGGTCGCGCGCATCGAGGCCGCCGACAACTCCTTCGCCGTGCTGGGCCCCGAACCGCTGTCCAACCTCGAGGCGTTCCGCGAGGCCTACTTCCAGCTCGCCCGCCAGCTCCACCCCGACCGCCTTGGCTCCGGCGACGAGGACCTGCGCGCCCGGGCCATCGCCGCCTTCGACCGCGCGCGCTCGGCCTGGGAGGAGGTGAAGGACGACGGGAAGCGCCAGGCGCTCATCGACCGGGTGGTGCACGGCAAGAAGTCCGAGGAGGAGCAGGTCGCGGAGGAGGTCGAGCGCATCCTGGCGGTCGAGCGCCTCATCGATCGTGGGCTGGCCCAGTTCCGCTCGGGCCGGCTGATGCAGGCCCACGAGCTCCTCACCCAGGCCAAGGCGCAGGGAACCGACATCAAGGACTTCAAGTCCGCCGACCTGAACATCTACCTCGGCTACCTGACCTGGCGCGTGAACCAGGGGCGCGATGAGGACGAGGCCGAGCGTGGCCTGGTCATGCTGCAGGACGCGCTGAACGAGGCCCAGCGGCACCAGGACGGGTGGGTCCTGCTCGGGCGGGTCATGAAGGAGAGAGGCGGCCTCGACGAGGCCCGCAAGTGCTTCATCCGGGCGCTGAAGATCAACCCGGAGAACAAGGACGCGTTCCGTGAGATGGATCGCATGAAGAAGGAGAAGGAGCAGGCGGAGGCCTCTTCCAGGGGCTTCTTCGCGCGGATCTTCGCCCGCAGGAAGGACGCGGGCAAAGAAAAGAAGAAGGGGGAGTGAAGCAGTGGCCGGTCTGTTCCAGAGCACCGTCACCTACCACCTGCGCCCGGTGCTGCACCTGCTGGAGGACCCGAGCGTCACCGAGGTCCTCATCAACGGCCCGAGCGAGGTCTTCGTCGAGATCCGCGGTCGCTTGCAGCGGGTGGAGGGGGTCACGTTCTCCGGGGAGGAGGAGCTGAGGGCGGCCTGCATCAACATCGCCCAGTACAGCAACAAGGTCTTCGACCGGGAGCACCCACGCTTCGACGGGCGCCTGCCCGACGGCTCCCGCGTGCACGTCATCGGCCCGCCCCCGGCCCCATTCCTGGCCATCGCCATCCGCAAGTTCGCCCGGGAGCGCCTCGGCCCCAAGGAGATCGTGGAGCTCGGTACGCTGTCCAAGGAGGCCATGGCCCTGCTGCGGGCCGCCATCCTGATGAAGCGCAACCTGATCGTCTCGGGCGGCACCGGCTCGGGCAAGACCACGCTGCTGACGGTCCTGGCCCACTACATCCCCAACGACGAGCGCATCGTCATCATGGAAGACACGGCCGAGCTGCACATCGACAAGCCCCACGTGGTGCAGCTCGAGGCGCACCTCGGCGACGAGCAGGGGCGCGGTGAGGTCACCATCCGCGATCTGTTGCACTCCACCCTGCGGCTGCGCCCCGACCGTATCATCGTGGGCGAGGTGCGCGGCGGCGAGGCGCTCGACCTGCTCAACACCCTGAACTCCGGCCACGGTGGCACCATGACCACGCTGCACGCCAACAGCGCCACCTCGGCGCTCGGCAAGCTGGAGACCCTGGTCCTCTTCGCTGGCGAGGACCTCCCCATCCGCGCCATCCGGGGCCAGGTGGCCGACGCGGTGGATCTCGTGCTGCAGGTGGCACGGTTCCCGGACGGCACGCGCCGCGTCGAGCAGATCGCCGAAGTCCTCTCCGGCCTGGACGAGCACGGCAACTACCGCATCGTCACCCTGTTCCGCTTCCAGGGGCGCGGCATGGTGGACGGCGTCATCCAGGGCGGTCTCGTGCCGACCGGAGAGCTCCCGAGCTTCTACGAGGCCGCCGTGGGCAAGGGGGTGCCCATCGACAAGCGTTGGTTCGTCCCGAAGAAGGCGGAGTAGCTATCTCCCCGGTGGGGGTGCGAAGGTGGGCTCCACCTGCTTCATGAGCCCGTCGTAGTAGTTGACCACCTGGCGTACGTACTCCCGCTTCTCCCGGTAGTCGCCCGGGTAGAATGAGCGTTTGAAGCCGTAGATGATGAGATCGCGCAGAGCCTGGGTGCTGAGGTGCAGCTCGGAGAGGGCGAGCTGGATCTCGCGGGTGACCGTGGTGTGGGAGACCAGGCGGTTGTCGGTGCACAGGGTGCAGGACAGGCGCGCGTCGATGAACTGCCGCAGGGCGTGGTTGGCGACCGTCCCGATCTCCGGGTTGGTCTGCAGGTTGGAGGTGATGCAGACCTCGATGGTGACGCGACGGTCGGCGATGTACTGGCCGAGCGCGCGGACGTAGCCCTCGGGATCGTAGACCTCCTTCGAAGAGATGAGGTCGGGGCGGAAGAGGTGGTAGCCGTGGCCGATGCGATCCGCATGCAGGGCCGTGATGGCCTGGAAGATGCTCTCCGGGCCGTAGGCCTCGCCAGCGTGCACGGTCTTCTTGAGGAAGTGCTCGTGGGCGTAGCGGTAGGCCTCGACGTGATCCACCGCGGGGAAGCCGTCCTCCTGGCCCGCGAGGTCGAAGGCCACCACGGGCAGGCCGAGCTTGTCGCGGGCCTTGACGGCCAGTTGGGCGAGCTGCAGGCTGGCGATGCCATAGCGGCGTTTGGCGTCGAGATCCGAGGTGACCCGGAAGAGCTGCTTGTAGTACCAGGAGAAACCCGGGGTGAACATGCGCAGGGCGCAGACGATGATGCCGTACTCGAAGGGCGGTTCGCGGCGCCGGGTCACCGCCTCCGAAATGCGATGCTCGCGCTTGGCCCGCTCCAGGCCCGCGTTCACCGCCTGCAGCACCTGCTCGCTGGAGAGGTGTTCGTTGACGTGGAGCTGGGGGGCCAGCCGCACCTCGAGGTAGCGCACCCCCTCCTCGATGTTGTCGATGGCCAGCTCGTAGGCGGTCTGCTCCAGGGCTTCGGCGTCCTGCAGCACGGAGCAGGTGTAGGCGAAGCCGTGCAGGTACTCGCCCAGGTTGGCGTAGCTCTCCTTGAACACCAGCTCGTTCAGCCCCTCGGGGGTGCTGGATGGCAGCACCACCCCGCGGGTGCGGGCCAGGTCGATGAGGGTCTCCAGCCTGAGGGAACCGTCCAGGTGGACGTGCAGGTCGGACTTGGGCAGGGCGCGGATGAGGGCTTCGGTGATCATGGGGGGGCTGATAACCGCCTGGGTCGCTCCGCGCGCCGCTGGGCGTCGAGCCTCCAGGGCGGTGCATCGCGGCGGCCCTGGGCCCGCCACCAGGGGTCCAGCAGGGTGCCGGCGGCGTGGGGCTCGGCGGGTTTGAGCAGCCAGAGGCCGCGATCGTCGCTGACGCGGCGCGCGCCGGCGCACAGCGCCTCGCTGCCGGCGGGGCGGGCGCCCATGCGGTCCGCGTCGAAGCCGCGAAAGGGGTCGTTGCTGCCGACGAGCCCCGAAAAGCCGTCTCCGAGGTAGAGAAGGGCGGCCTCGGGCAGGGAAGCGAACAGGGTACAGAGGAACGCGGCCAGGGTGTCCGGGTCCGGCAGATCCGAGGGGATCAGCTTCACGAAGACCAGGCCCCCGCGATCGAGGCGCGCGCCCGCCTCCTGGAAGAAGTCGGCGGTGTAGAAGGCTGGGGTGGCCTCAGGGCCGTAGGCGTCCACCACGATGAGATCCCAGCGCTCGAGGTGGGTGCGCAAGAACTGGCGGCCGTCGCCGGCGAGCAGGGTGAGGCGCGGGTCTTCGAGCAGCGCCTCGTGGCCGAAGTACGGCAGCAGGGCACGCTGGCGTTCGTCCAACTCCACCACGGTCAGGGCTTGCAGACTCGGGACCCGGAGCATGGCAGCCGCGGTGGCCCCGGTGCCCAGGCCGATGAGCAGCACGCGGCGGGGTTCGGGGTGGAGGCTGGCCGGGGCCAGGGCCCGGCGGGCGTGGTCGTCCACCTCGGCGCAGCGCCCCTCGTAGATGCGGTGTCCGCCGGTGAGCAGGACGCGTTCGCCGCGGGGATCCTCCAGGACCAAGGCGGTGGCCTGGCGGCCTTCCTGGGCCGCGATCACGCGCTCGCTTGGGGCGAGGACCCGGACCCCGCCCACCGCAGGCACGCGCGGGAGGGTGGCGAGGAGAGCGGCCACCAGGACCGGGAACGCCGCGAGGGCGGTGCGCCGCCAACCTGCGCGCCACAGCCCGAGGAGTGCGGTTCCGGCGGCCAGGCCGGCCAACAGCAGCAGCCAGCGCTGGGCACCGAGGCCGGGGATGGCCACGAACCCCGAGCCCAGGGAGCCGAGCACGGCACCGGCCGTGTTCACGGCATACAGGCGCCCAAGCCCTCGCTCGTCGTCGCCCGAGGCAAGCAACTCCCGGGCCAGCAGCGGGAAGGTGGCGCCGAGGAACAGGGCCGGCACGAGGGGCAGCGCCCCCTCCAGCCAGGGGCGGAGTGCGGGGCCGAGGATCGCGGTGCGGACGGGCTCCAGCACCAGGACGCAGCCGAGCACCAGGGCTCCCTGCAGGGCGGCGAGTGCGCGCCCAGCCCGCTGCCCACGGCGGTTCCCGAGCAGGCTGCCCAGCCCGATCCCGGTCAGTACCGCCGCCAACACGCAGGCGAACGGCTGCTCGCCCGGGCCGAGGTGGGGCACCAGCAGGGGGGCGGCCAGGCGGGTCCAGGCCAACTCCAGGGCCAGGCCGCAGAACCCTGTCAGCGCGGCGATGGCCCAGAGGGAGGGCGCCACGCGGCCGCGGCTGTCGGCAGGAGTGGGCGCCGGGGCGGGTGCGGTGGTGCCGAGGCCCCAGGCGGCTGCGGCCACGCCGAGGTCGAGCCCCCCGAGCAGGAGGCTCCCGCGCCAGACACCGAGCGCCCAGGGCAACCACAGGCCCGCGACCAGGGCCCCCGCGGCGGCTCCCAGGGCGTTGAGCCCGTAGGCCAGCCCGACGCGCGCAGGCCGGGCGGCCGAGCCGAGGGCTTGCAGCACGGCCGGGAAGGTCAGCCCGAGCGCCACGGCGGGAGGACCCACCAGGCTCGCGGCCACCGCCAGGCGCAACAGCACCGCGGCCGGACCCTCCCCGAGAGCGCCGAATGCGGGCAGGAGCAACTGGCGCAGCGCCGCCAGGACCCAGGGCAGGCCAAGGCCCCACAGGCCCACCCCCGCCTCCAGCAGGGCGTACAGGCGCAAACCACGTCCAGCCTTGAGGAGGCGGGGCGCCAGGGCGCCGCCCAGCCCGAGGCCGGCCATGAAGGTGGCGGTGATGGCCGCGGTGGACTCGATGCCCGCCCCGAAGAGCGGGGTGAACGCCCGCACCCAGACCACCTGCCAGGCGAGGCCCACGGCCCCCGAGAGCCCGTAGAGGGCGAGCAGCAGCGGGGCGTGGCGGTCCTTCACGCGGGGCCTCGGGTGGGGGGCTGTGGGGTGCAGGCCAACGGATCGGCCCGGGGTATCATGAAAGGGCGCCCCCGCCCTCGTCCGGATACTCCGCCCCATGCCCTGGCTCCTGCCCCTGCTGCTCACCGGCTGCTTCTACGCCACGTTGCACGGTGGCTACGCCCCCGCCGTGACCGCGGCGCCGGCCGCCGTGTCCCTCTCCTTCCACGAAGGGGCCATCCCCACCGCCGAGCTGACCACCGGCGCCCGGCTGCGGGACACGGAGTACCACTGGTTCGGAGATGGACCCCTCACCTGGTGCTGGGGCGCCTTCGCCCGGGTGCGTGCCGGGCTGGAGCAGGCCCAGATCGCCGCCGGCCCCGAGATCGCCGCGGGGCTCAACCCCGAGCGTTCCGCGGTGGTGCCGTTCGTCCGGGTGGGGGTGCACCTGCTCCAGGTGGATCGCTACCGCGGAGTGTGGGGTGGCGCCGTGGGCTCACCCCTGGCCGAGGTGGGGCTGGCCTCCTGCCGTTTCTGGCACGATGTCCCCTGCATGTCGCTCTCGGCGGTGATCGAGCGCGACCTGCGCTTCGGGCCCGCGCCCGACACCACCCAGGTCACCCTGCTGGCGGGCGCGGGCGTGGGGTTCTGAGTGCGGCGCGGGCCCCATCGCCCGCTCGCCCTCGCCCTGGCGGCGGGTATGGGCCTCGCCCCCCTCCTGCCGGCCTGCCGGCACACGCCGGCGCTCGTGGCCTGGCCCGGCTGGGAGCCGCCCTCCAACGTGCCGGCCCGGCGCATGGGGTGGCCTTGAGCCGGGCGATCATCGCCCACGATCTGGCGCCAGGGTTCGAGCGGGCGCTGGCGGCCGCGGGGGCGCGCGTGTCGGTGGTGCCGGCTTCGCGCGAGGGCCTGCAGGACCACGACGACCACGTCCACCTGGACTTCGCGCTGCGCGATTGACTAGGTACCCCCCATGCGCACCACCCACCGCCTGTTGATCGGCGACGCCCGACACCTCGATGGCCTGGCCGACGCCTCCGTCCACCTGGTCGTCACCTCCCCGCCCTACCCGATGATCTCCATGTGGGACGAGGCGTTCTCGGCCATGGATCCACGGATCACCTCCCTGCTCGCGCGGGAGGATGGGCTCGCCGCCTTCGAGCACATGCATCGCTGCCTCGACGAGGTCTGGGCCGCGTGCCATCGGGTCCTGGTGCCTGGAGGCCTCTGCTGCGTGAACATCGGCGATGCCACCCGCAGCCTGGGCGGCGAGTTCCAGCTCTTCCCCAACCACGCCCGCATCCTCACGGGCATGGCGGCGCTCGGCTTCACCGTGCTGCCCGACATCCTGTGGCACAAGCCCACCAACGCGCCCAACAAGTTCATGGGCTCGGGCATGCTGCCCGCCGGGGCGTATGTGACCTACGAGCACGAGTACGTGCTGGTGCTGCGCAAGGGCGGCAAGCGGCTCTTTCCCGCCGCGCAGGACAAGGCCGCCCGGGCTCGCAGCGCCTACTTCTGGGAGGAGCGCAACCTCTGGTTCTCGGACCTCTGGACCGATCTGCGGGGCACCCGCCAGGCCCTGGCTTCCCAGGAGGAGCGCGAGCGCAGCGCGGCCTTCCCCTTCGACCTGCCCTGGCGCCTGATCGAGATGTACTCGCTCTATGGCGATGTCGTGCTCGACCCCTTCGCGGGGACGGGTACGACGCTGGCCGCCGCGGCACTGGCCGGGCGCTCGTCCGTGGGGGTGGAGATCGGCGCCGGGCTGGCCCCGGCGGTCGCGGCCAGCCTCGAAGCCGCCGTCCGCCAGGGCCCAGCCCTGGTGCGGGCCCGGCTGGAGGCGCACCGCGGTTTCGTGGCCACGCGCCGGGCCGCGGGCAAGGAGCCTGGGCACCACAATGAGCCCCATGACGTGCCGGTGGTCACCGGCCAGGAGCGCACCCTGGAGCTTCTGGAGCCGAGCCGCCTGCGGGCCCTCGGGGACGCGGCGTGGGAGGTCGAGCATGTGCCGCTGGGCCAGGCCCTCCTGCCGGGCCAGCAGGGATTGTTCGGGTAGGTGATCGGGTCACGGCTGCAGGACCGCCACCCCGAACCAGGGGGCCCACAACACCACCTCGTCCACCGCATCGCCCTGCAGATCGCCGATGGCCAGCAGCACCGGGCGCTGCAGGTCGAGGCGGGCGGTCACCTCGCCGCGGGGATCCAGGGCCCACAGGTCACCGCCGCCAGTCTCGGCCAGGCGCCAGCGGGCAGCCTCTGCGCCGCGGCCGACCAGCAGGCCGCGCAGTGAGCCGCCGGCGATCCACAGGCCGTCGCCATCCCAGGCGAGGCCGCGGGGGCGGTCGAGGGGGTGCATCACCGGGCTGGGCACGAGGTCGGGGCCCAGCACCAGGACCTCGCCATCCGCCAGGGCCAGGGCCACGGCGTGGCCGTCGGGGGCCGGGGCGAACGCGACCGTGGGGGTGGGCAGCGGCAGGTCGGCGCGCAGGGCGCCATCCGGGCCCAGGATCTCCAGGTGGTGCCGCGGCACCCTCACCCGCTCGCCGGAGGCGACGCCGCGGGCGTCGGAGGGCGGGTCCTGGAGATCCTCGGTCGCGCGCAGGGTGACCACCAGCGCCCCGTCGGTCCCGCCCCGCAGCACGCCGAAGCCGCCGATGGGGTCGCCCCGCCGGGTCCAGCGCGCCGCGCCGTCGGCGTCGGAGACCCTGAGCGTGCCGACTTCCCCGTCGGCCAGCAGCAGCTCAGCCTGGCCGTCGGCGTCCAGATCCGCCCACGAGGCCTGATCGGCCGTCAGCGGCAGGCGCCGGGGGAGCCCGGCCTGCAGGGTCTCTCCCTCGAGGGTGAGGGGGGTCAACGCGCCACGGCTGAGCACCTCCACGCCACCGTCGGGCGTCCGCACCAGGGCCTTGGGTTTCCCAGGCAGCGAGCCGGTGGCCAGCAGGTGGAGCTGTCCTTCGAGCTGGCCGAGGGTGCGTTGCCCCTTCAGGGAGCCCTGCAGCACGGCCTGGACCTGCTCCTCCAACTCCGCGAAGCTCTCCTCCGAGAAGCCCTGGTGGTCGAGCACCCGGCGATGCTCGCCGTCGAGCACCACCACGCGCGGCACCGAGCGCACGTCCCAGGCCTGCACCAGGGCCCCAGGCGCGGGGGCCACCGGCAGGGTCAGCCCCCACTCCGCCCAGAGCCCGGGGATCTTCTCGCGGTCCTGGGGGCGGTCGGTGGACAGGGCCCAGACCTCCAGACCCGCGGCGCGGTGGGCTTCCCTGAGGGTCTGGAGGTGGGGCAGCTCCTGGCGGCAGGGGCCGCACCACGTGGCCCAGAAGGCGAGGACCACGGGGCCCTGGTGGGCAGCCAAGTCCAGGGTGGAGCCATCCGTCGCGGTGGCGGTGAAGGGCTGGACGACTGGAGCTTCACTGACGGCGAAGGGTCGCCCCGTGGCCGCGCGCTCCCAGGGCAGACGCATGCCGGTGGCCTCGAGCCGCACGGCGCTCGCCTCCGGCAGGCCGGCCGGGCGGCCCGAGGCGCTGTCCGCGGCGCACCACTCCAGAGCGGCCAGGTCCCCGGCCCGCGGCCCCAGCACGAGCCCGCCGGTGGGTCCCCACAGGTCGGGTGGGGTCCAGCCGGTCGCGGCGATGGCGGTGGGGTCGCCCCCGAGGACGGCCGCGGCCAGCGCCTTCGCCGCGGCGCCCTCCTCCCCTGGCACGGGCTCGGGCAGCAGCGCGGCCACCGCGGGTGCCGAGGCGGCGTGGCGCGCCAGCAGCCCCGCCACCCGGGCGCGGGTGGGCAGGGGGCGATCCGCGAGCCAGGCCAGGAGGGGGGCGGAGGTCGCCACTGCCCCCCAGAAGGCGGCGATCGGCTCGGTGCCGAGCCGTTGGGTCCAGCCGGTGGCGTCGGCCTCGCGCAGGGCGCGCAGCAGAGCGCGGTCGGCCTCCGCGGGGATCGCGGCTTCCGCCCAGACCTTCGCCGCGGTGTCCACGGCCGCGGGGCGGCCGGCGCGCAGGGCGCCTACCAGCATATTGGCCTCGCGCTCCACCGGGGGCAGCATGGAGCGCCCTTCGGCTTCCCCCTCGGCCGGGCGCGGCCCGCGCAGGACCTTCAGCCGCTCGGTGCCGCCCCCGGGGGGAAAGGGGTCGCGCTCCACCACGGCGCGGGAACCCATGGGCCCGGTGAGCAGGTCCACCGCCTCCTTCACCGTCAGGCCCTGCAGGGGGTGGCCGTCCACCGACAGCAGCGTATCGCCTTCCTGGAGGCCGGCGGCCTCGGCGTGGGAGCCCAGAAAGACCTGGGAGACCTCGATCTGGGTCTTCGCCGGGCCCTCCGGGGAGCGGCCGTCCCCCGCGCTCGATCCGGGCAGGGCCACGGTGACCTCCAGACGGGTCCCGACCTTCATGCCCAGGTAGCCGCGCTCGGGTTCGGGGGTGTCGGCCGCGAGGCAGCCGAGGACCAGCAGCAGCAGCGGGCGCGCGTTCACGCGCACAGCTCCAGCAAGCGGATCACCAGCGCCGCCTCGGCCTCGCCGTGCACTTCGACGCGGGCCGCGCGGCCTTCGGGCAGGCGCCTACCCGCGGCGATCTCCTGCACCCACGCGGCAGGCAGGTCCGAGGCCGCCAGCGCGGGCAGGGCCGCTTCCTTCACGGCCGTGGCGCAGAGGAACGAGCCCTCATGGGGCACGAGCCAGAGGGCGGCGCGGGTCTTGGCGCCAAGTCTAGCCTGCCATCCGTACCCCCCCTTGTAGTGCTTCCAGGCCAGGGTGGCGCGGGGGATGGCGGCCAGGGTGTGCGCGACGATCCGCTCCCAGGCAGGCAGGGCGGCGCCGAGGGTGGCGGTGAGGGCGCCGGGGGCGGGCGGCGCGGCGGGGTCCTGGAAGGCGCTGGACATGGTGATCCCTGGGCCAGGGGGGGCCCTCCCTGTAGCGGCTTCGCGCCCGCGCGTCAGGGGCGTGGCTCCTCGGCTACGGGATAGAGGCAGGCCATCCCCTCCACCCAGGAACCTGCATGTCCCCCAGCACCGCGCTCAGCACCTATGGCACCCGCTTCATGGCCCGCAAGGCGTTCTCCGTCATCGGCAAGGAGTTCCGCATCTTCGGCCCGGAGGGCCACCTGCAGTTCGTGGTGAAGCAGAAGGCCTTCAAGCTGAAGGAGGAGATCGTCATCTTCGCCGATGAAGACCAGAAGCAGCCGCGGTTGACCATCAAAGCCCGCTCCATGATGGACCTCTCCGCCACCTACGACGTCACGGATGCAGCCACCGGCGACAAGGTGGGCGCCCTCCGCCGCAAGGGGCTGAAGTCGGTCCTGCGGGATGAGTGGGCGATCCTCGACACGAGCGACACGGAGGTCGGCCGAATCCAGGAGGATTCCACCTTCTTCGCGCTCATCCGGCGGTTTCTCTCCAACCTGGTGCCGCAGACCTTCAACGTGGACCTGGACGGCCGGCGCGTCGGCCAGATCAAGCAGCGCTGGAACCCCTTCCGGCTGGCCTACGACGTGGACTTCAGCGCCGACGCTTCCGGCACGCTGGACCGCCGCCTCGGCGTCGCCATGACCATCCTGCTGCTGGCCATCGAAGGCCGTCAGAACTAGGCTTCTCCCTGCTCATGCGCCCCGCCCTCAGCCTGTTCGTGCTGCTCGGGGCCTGCGCGGTGCAGGGCGGGAGCTTCAGGAGCGGCGGCGTGCCGCTGGACGAGACGTGGGTGG
>Ga0233425_10006684_pt1 | contig 16850 bp, 15 predicted proteins | sample Watercolumn_Towu_2_FD_181712 | JGI IMG/M metagenome (GOLD analysis project Ga0233425, IMG submission 181712) | Freshwater microbial communities from Lake Towuti, South Sulawesi, Indonesia - Watercolumn_Towuti2014_140_MG | ecosystem: Environmental > Aquatic > Freshwater > Lake | place... | reverse complement strand
GCCGACTCCCGACTGCTGACTGCTGACTGCTGACTGCTGACTGCCGACTGCCGACTGCTGACTGCCGACTGCCGACTAAAGCACCCGGAGCATATAAAAAACAAACAGGAATGTAAACAACCATCAACAACGAAAGGAGGGAACATGATCGAAACAATCAAAATCGGGACACTGAGATGGCACCATATTGTCAATCCCTCCAACGAAAACCTGGAATACCTGAAAGACAATTTTCATTTCCATCCGCTCGACATCGAAGACTGCAAGGAAGAATACAACCAGCGACCCAAAATCGATATTTACGACGACTATTATTTCCTTGTCCTCCATTTTCCCGATTTCGACAAGCAAAACCGGTTCCTGCGGATCAGGGAAATCAAAGTTTTCTGGGGAGAAGATTATCTTATCACCATCGGGAAATCGCACTGGGTAGTAGCGGATATGTTTCGCGAGGGCAAGGAAATGGAAGCAAGAGATGAGGATTTTGAAGTGGGGACAAGCGACGCCCTGCTTTACACCATTCTCGAGAGATTGATGAAAGCCACCCAGAAAATCATTAAAAAAATAGGCGATGATGTTGACGCTATCAACCGTTCATTGTTCGACATCAGGGCACAACAGACAATCGAACGAATTTCGGTAATCCGGAAAAATATCATCCTGCTTAACACCATGTTCAAACCACAGCTTCCCCTGTTTACCCGTTTCGAATCGAAACAAGTGGTCGGTTATGCCGATAATATGGAAGACTACTGGAGCAATATCCTCGACTACTACAAACAAATGTGGGACCTTACGGAAGATTATGCGGAACTCATCGAGGGCTTGTCGCGAACATTCGACTCGATGCAGGCTAACCGTACCAATGAGATTATAAAAACGCTTACTCTTATTTCGTCGGTTTTGCTTCCACTTACATTTTTAACCGGTCTGTACGGGATGAATATCAACCTTCCCCTACAGAATCATCCGTCTTCTTTCTGGCTCGTCGTGGGAGGAATGCTGGTCATCATTGTGGCAATGTACACCTTCTTTAAGACCAAAAAGTGGATGTAAGGGTGCGCCGCTCCTTAATTCTCCTTGAAATAAAATTAAAAAACGATGTGTTTTATTTTAATCCATTTTCCCTGCATCGCCTCTGTTACACTCAAGGAAAACAAAAAATCGTTACATTTGAATTTTGTTGACATTCATCATGGAGAATCCCGGATTTAAGCTTTCGGATATATTCAGCAACATTAAAGGTCACCAGGCAAGCGCTGAGATCATCCGGCGCTTTTCGACCAATCCCGTTGATATCAGGGAATTTGCCTTCGAAGGCATCGACTTCGGCAATAAAACCCGGTTTATCGACCTTGGCTGTGGTTTCGGATTCCTCACTGAAGCCCTGAAAAATAAAATAGAACCCGGATCGACCATCACCGGGATCGATTGCCACGAGGAATACCGGAACGTCTACCTTGAAGTCTGCGAACGGATCGGCATCAAAGGACAGTTTCTGAATACCGGAGTAGAAATTCTTGCAGCTTTTGAGCCTTCAGGTTTCGATGTGGTGCTGAGCAGCTACTCGCTTTATTTCTTTCCGGAGGTTTTGCCACTGCTAAGCAGGATCATCGACAAAAAAGGAATAGCCGTGTTTATAACTCATGCATCAACACATTTGCGTGAACTTACCGAATCGGTACTTAATTATATTCGTCGTTCCGGCTTCAGCGATGTGAATTTGCTTCCCCATGACCGCCTCATCCATAATTTTACCGCTGAGAACGGAGGTTCAAAGCTTGGTCAATTTTTCGGTAAAGTCGAAAAAAAAGAGTACAGGAACCAGTTGATCTTTAAGGAAGATTCAGTCAGTGCTTTCCTGGATTATTTCAGCTATAAAAGGTCGTTCTTCATGCCGGAGAAATTATCCGGTGACAATACCCTGTACAAAAAGATCGAAAGGAGCCTTGTTGAACAATTCTGCAACAAGGAAGGTTGCAGGATCACAAAGAACGATGCCGTTTTTATTTGCAGTGAACCCATAAAAAATCAGCTTTGAAAAAGAAAGTCCAGCATTATTGCCCGTATTGCGGTTCGCCGACCATCCTGAAGAAAGAGGGTGAGATTCCACGGAAATACTGTAACCGTTGCAAAACCTATTTTTATGAGAATCCGCTTCCGGTTGTATCATGCATCCATTGTCCCGACAGGAATTTATTGCTCGTGAAGCGCGGGAATCAACCCTATAAGGGAAAGTGGTGTCTTCCGACCGGATTTGCTGAAAGCGGGGAGAGCATTGGCGAGGCTGCTTTGCGGGAACTTAAAGAAGAATCAGGGATTCAAGGCAAAATTTTAAGCCTCGTCGACGTGGATTCAGTTAAGAGCAGGCACTACGGCGATCTGACTTTCATAACCTGGGAAGTGGAGCAAACCGGTGGAATTTTATCGCAGGGCGATGATGCTGCAGCCGTCAGGTATTTCCCGATCGACAAGTTGCCGAAGCTTGCGTTCAAGTCCAATGAAAAAGCCATCAGGCATTTCATCAGGAACAAAGTGGATTACTGGGCAATCCTGGATTCCTTCAACCTGGCTCGCATGGACGAAGAACATGAAGAGAAGAAGAAATATTTTCTTTCGGGAAGGCTCATCGAAATGATTGAAAAAAATGCGGACCTCATCGCTTCGAAGTGGGTTGAAGATGTCAGTGCCAAGCGCTCGACAAGTAGCTACGGACAGCTTGATAGGGTAGAGGCACACGAAAGGGGTATTCGTGTAATCGCTCAGTTCGGTTACTGGCTGAAGGGGCTTTACACCGAAAAAGATAACCGCGACTTTTACATCGAAATGGGCAGAAGAAGGAAAAGGGAAGGATTTAAATCGAGCGAGGTGATCAGCGCTCTAAGCCTTATCAGGAAGAATATCTGGGAGTTTGCTCTTTCGCAGGGAATGTGGAATAAAACAATTGACATCTATATTGTCCTGGAACTCGAACGAAGGATGATGTTGTTTTTCGACAAGGCTGCCTTTTACCTGAGCCGGGGTTATGAGCTTGAAAATCCGGGTGAACCGGTGGATACGGTTAATTAAATCGGGCTGAAAGGATTTGCAGAATTATAGTACCTTTGTCTTACTTTTAAAATCAAATGATGAAAAAAATTCTTGTTCTGTTATTCACATTACTTGTTGTTCATTCCATTGGACAGGTGGTGACCGAAGAAACCAAGCGTAAATTTACTTTTGGTATGGATGTTTTTTCCGATTTATGGCAGTCTGTCCCCGACAGCCTCGATCCGGGCACTTTGAATCCGGGAATTAATGTTTTCGGAACCTACAACTATATTTTCGGAAAGAGCAATGTCAGTTTCTCTCCGGGTCTTGGTCTTGGTGTACATAATTTATTCAACCACTCCTTTTTGTACTACAGTGAAGACACCACATATTTTCAACCCATACCCGATTCCATCGATTATAAAAAAACCAAGCTGGTTGTAAGCTATCTGGATATTCCGCTCGAAATCCGCTATAAATCAAAAAGCGACTTCAGGCTTGCGGTAGGGTTTAAATTCGGATTTCTACTTCGTGCTCATACTAAGTTTAAGGGGAATGACTATATCAATGACAATTCCGGAGTTGTCGTTTACAAACTTTCGAAACTGAGCTTCCTCGAAAAGAACAGGTATGGTTTTACCGCCCGTATTGGTTATAAATGGCTGAATTTATGGGGATATTATCAGCTTTCAACACTGTTCCAAAAGGAATACGGACCTGAAATGTTCCCGATTTCCGTGGGATTGACTATAATTCCTTTCTGACAGTAAGCAAAATCCTTTTCCGTGAACTTATTCTGATCAAAACTGGATGACGATCAGAAACAAAATCAAACCACAGAAAAAACCGGAATATACCTGGTAAGGACGATGCGCATTTAGTCGTAACCTGGCGTAGCCGACCAATCCTGAAACCAGGATAGATACCAATACGAATTGCAGCAAATCGGTTTGAAACCGGTTCGAAAGACCCAGGAGAGCGCCTGTCAATCCGCCGATGGCTGCCATGTGAATGCTGATTTTAAAATAGAAATTGATAATCAGACAAAGGGTAATCAGTATTCCCCCACCCAGTAAAAAAAGGAAAAAAACATCATCGATTCCGATCTGCTTAACCATGTAGGAAGCCGTAAAATTAAAAATACCGGCAACTGCGAAGGGGATGGTTCTTTCGGTTCTGTTTTTCATTTGCAGGTTACCTATCATCCCTCTGAATTTCATGAAAAGAATGAAGACGAGCGGGAAAACAGCAGTAATCACGAAAATCAGCCCCAGTAGCAGAAGGCGTGCTTCATAGGGGATCAATAGAATATTATAAGTATTTACATTCAGCAAAACCAGGGTGAAATAGGTAGGAACAAACAGGGGATGCAGTAAATAGGATACAATCCGGGCGATTCTGACTTCCATCGTTTTGCCGGGTTACAGTTCCTTCCTGAGCCGGGCGACGGGAATATTGAGCTGTTCACGGTATTTAGCAACTGTACGCCGGGCGATGTTATAACCTTTTTCTTTCAGGATTTTTGTCAGTTGCTCATCGGTCAGAGGCTTCCCTTTTTCTTCGGCTTCAATACAATCGGAAAGGATCTTTTTGATTTCGCGGGTTGAAACCTCCTCACCGCTTTCGGTTTGCATCGATTCGGAAAAGAAACTCTTCAGAAGGAAAGTGCCGAAAGGAGTCTGCACATACTTGCTGTTAGCTACCCGTGAAATGGTCGAAATATCGAGGTTTACGATCTCGGCAATATCCTTGAGGATCATGGGGCGCAGCTTGGTTTCATCGCCGGTCATAAAATATTCACGCTGGTAATCCATGATAGCCTGCATGGTGATTTGAAGGGTGTTTTGCCGTTGCCTGATCGCATCGATAAACCACCTGGCAGAATCGATCTTTTGTTTTACAAATGAAATCGCATCCTTGTGCTGGCTTTTGTTTTTGCTGCTGGCGTATGTTTCAAGCATATCAACGTAAGTCCTGTTGAGCCTGAGTTCAGGGGTGTTTTTGGAATTCAGCTGGAATTCAAGACCTCCGTTATCGTTATAAATGAAAAAATCGGGAAGGATATAATGGTTTGTCTTTGTGGTTTCGCCTTGCGAATTCCCGGGTTTAGGGTTCAGTTTCAGTATTTCGTCGATAGCGCTTTTAAGCTCCTGTTCGGTTATTTTAGCCTTTTTAATGATTTTCTCGTAATGTTTCTTGGTGAATTCGTTAAAATGCCGGTCGAGGATTTTGATGGCAAGTTCCGTACTTGGTACTGGTTCCTCTTTTCGCCTCAACTGTAATAGCAGGCATTCCTGAAGATTACGGGCGCCTACTCCCGGTGGGTCGAGTTCCTGGATTATAAAAAGCAACTGTAGCAATTCATCCTTGGTAGTCTGAATATTCATGGCGAACATCAGGTCATCGATCATTGCCGTAACATCACGGTTCAGGTAGCCCGAGTCGTCGAGATTACCGATGATATAAACTGCGATTTTTTCCTGGCGTTCATCCAGGTTCCGCAATCCAAGCTGCGAAAAAAGTAACTCGTGGAAAGTGCTTCCAGACACGAAAGGTATTTCCTTCCTTTCATCATCGGGGCTGTAATTGCTTGTGCTTAGCTTGTAGGAAGGGGTATCATCATCATCCGGAATGTAATCCTCAAGGTCAAACTCATCCTCAACGTTTTTAACCTCTGCTTCCTCTTCCTTTTCCACTTCATTTTCATCTGTTTCCGGCGATTCATCAAATTCCATTTCCGGACCTGCAAGATCTTCCATGTCATTGATCTCTTCGAGAGCCGGATTTTCTTCAATTTCCTGTTTGATACGCTGCTCAAGGGCAATGGAAGGTATCTGCAACAGCTTCATCAGGAGAATCTGCTGTGGCGATAATTTTTGAAGTAACTTCTGTTGTAACCTTTGATTTAACATCTCTGCAATTTTTTTATTCAGCCCTTAGACAGGAAACAAATGTATGAAAAAAATATTTTAACCACAACCGATTTTTTATACTTCATGCGGAATTAAAATTCAGCATTTAGCGGTGTCCGCGGAAAAGGTATTACATCCCTGATATTTCCCATGCCTGTAATAAACTGAACCATCCTTTCGAAACCGAGTCCGAACCCGCTGTGCGGAACAGAACCGAATTTTCTTGTTTCAAGATACCACCACATTTCCTTTTCTGGTACGTTCATTTCACGCATTCGTTTCAAAAGCTTCTCATAAATTTCCTCTCTTTGTGAACCGCCGATGATCTCGCCGATCTGCGGGAACAGCACATCCATAGCGCGAACCGTTTTACCGTCATCATTCATTTTCATATAAAAAGCCTTGATTTCTTTTGGATAGTCGGTCACCATGACGGGCTTTTTAAAATGCTTTTCAACAAGGTATCGTTCATGCTCCGATTGAAGATCAACGCCCCATTTATCGATCGGAAACTGAAATTTCTTCTTCTTATTTGGATTTGAGTTCATGAGTACATCAATAGCCTGGGTATATGTGATTCTTTCGAAACGGTTATCCAGAACGAACTGCAATTTTTCAATCAGACCCATTGACGAACGCTCATCCGGTTTTTTCTCCCGCTCTTCATCAATCAGCCTCTTTTCAAGGAATTCGAGGTCGCTTTTACAATTATCAAGTGCATACCTGATAATGAATTTGAGCATTTCTTCCGCCAGGTCCATATTATCATGAATGTCGTAAAATGCCATTTCCGGCTCGATCATCCAGAATTCGGCAAGATGCCGGCTGGTGTTCGAGTTCTCCGCCCTGAAGGTGGGACCGAATGTATAAACATCCGAAAGTCCCATGGCTGCAAGCTCGGCTTCAAGCTGTCCTGAAACAGTAAGGTTGGTTTGCTTACCGAAAAAATCTTCTCCGAAGTTCACACTGCCGTCCTCTTTTAATGGCGGATTTCTGGGATCGAGTACAGTTACCCTGAACATTTGCCCGGCGCCTTCGGCATCAGAACCTGTTATGATGGGTGAATGGATATTATAGAATCCCCGGTCATTAAAAAATTTATGGATGGCAAAAATCAGGGCATGACGTACCCTTGTGATGGCGCCAAAAGTATTGGTGCGGAATCGTAAATGAGCTATCTCGCGCAAGAATTCAAGTGAATGCTTTTTAGGCTGCAGCGGATATTCCTCAGGATCTGCCAGCCCAAGGATTTCTATTTTCCTGGCATTCAGTTCCACAGCCTGCCCGCTCCCGGGAGATTTAATCATTTCACCGGTCACCGACAGGGCAGCGCCAGTATTGACAGGCTGCAGGATGGCTTCGTCCTGGATGGCATGATCAACCACAACCTGAAGATTCCTGATGGTAGAGCCGTCGTTCAGCGCAATGAAGGTAACATTCTTGCTTCCTCTCTTGGTTCTTACCCAGCCCCTGACGTTGACACTGGCTCCATAATCCTGCGACTCCAGCAAGCTTATAATCTTAGTCCTCTTTAACATAAAAAACCGTTATCCTATTAAAAAAGATTGCACCAAAATTATATACTTTTTTATCAGGAGCAGATGAAAAACCTGATTTATAACTTGGAATGTTGCTTAATTTTCCGTATCGAAAATAAGTAATTTTGCCGCCGGATTATGGGTATTGAACTTGACATATTACCTCTTGCAGAATGGATTGGTACCGGTAATGCACCTGTAATTATCAGCGGTCCATGCAGTGCTGAATCGGAAAAGCAGGTAATGGAAACGGCTAAGGCGGTTTCCGTTATTCCTCATGTCAGGGTTTTTCGAGCCGGCATCTGGAAACCGCGGACTCGTCCTGGTTTGTTCGAGGGCGTGGGCACCGAAGGATTAAAATGGATGGCTGCCGTGAGAGCCGAAACAGGATTGCTGACGACCGTAGAAGTCGCCAATCCCGGTCATGTTGAAGCTGCTCTGAAGCACCAAATCGATATTTTATGGATTGGGGCAAGAACTGTTGTTAATCCGTTTTCGCTGCAGGACCTTGCCCAGGCACTAAAGGGAACAAACATACCCGTAATGATCAAGAATCCTGTCAACCCTGATCTTAACCTTTGGATCGGAGCCATCGAGCGTATCAATCACTCAGGAATAAAAAAAATTGCTGCAATTCACAGGGGATTTTATTTTTTCGATAAGACACCTTACCGGAATGCTCCAATGTGGGAAATCCCGATCGAGCTGAAGCGTCTTGTTCCGGCATTGCCTGTAATCTGCGATCCCAGTCATATTTGTGGCGACCGGGAATCGCTTCGCGACATTTCACAAAAAGCACTCGACCTTGAAATGAACGGATTGATGGTCGAATCGCACATCGATCCTGCACACGCTCTTACCGATCCTAACCAGCAAATAACACCAGGACAGCTTGCAGATTTGATTGGAACACTCATCATCAGAAAGCAAAGTGGAAATGTTGAATTCGAAACCAAACTTGAGGAATTAAGGAGTGAAGTCGACAAGCTCGATGCTGAACTCATCAACATCCTCGCCAGGCGGATGGGACTGATCGATGAAATAGGAAGATACAAGCTGGATCATAATATTACGATCCTTCAGCTGAAGCGTTGGAGCAATATTGTTCAGGACAGGCTGAATGCCGGACTCGATTCGGGATTAAAACAGGAATTTCTTCAGAAACTGCTCGAAATCGTGCACAACGAATCCATTCAACGCCAGGCTGATCTGTATAAAGAACGGAACAGTCATCATAAGGAATAGACTTCTTGTAAAAAAATACATAAATAATTTGTCATAATCTGTCCGCGTTCAAAACCAATTTGTATTTTTGATCACAAATTTTTACGCTATGATCATCAATTACATTCTGTCCCTGGCTTTTGCGCCTGTCTTTGCAATAATCATCCTGAGTATTATCTGGATTAAAAGAGGTAAAGAAAGATATCCCGGATTGATCACCAGTTTTATCCTCGGAATGCTGAGCATTGCCCTGGTTATGATATTTCAGTTTATTGCCAGAAAGTTCGGACTGGAAGGTTTCGAAAATCTTCGCAGGTCGATCTTTTATTTTTTAGTTGTTATAGGTTTTGGTTCCGAGTTCGGTAAATTCCTTATCCTGCGATATTATAACTACAACAAATCATCCTTTAACGGTCCCCTCGACGGCATTGTGTACAGCCTGATGATTGCACTTGGATTTTCCCTAATGAGTAATATCATTTATTTTACCGACCCGAACTATGTAAAAATTGATTTTACGTATGCATATTCAGTCGTCGTTGCAAATTGCTTCTTTGCGGTAATCCTTGGTTTTTATACCGGCATGGCTAAGACACGCGAAAACAAATTCGTCGATTCGATGACCGGTTTGTTTGGCGCTACCTTCTTTCATGCCTTGTATAATTTCTGCTTCTACATCAAAGACTTCCGCCTCTTGCTTTTCCTTGGCATCGGAACGTTCATCATCATCATCATGCTTTATTACAAGGCATTTGAGCTCAACGAGGAATTCAAACGGCTGAAAAAGGAATAAAAAATACTTAAACAGCCTTGTATATTTTACCCGGAAGGCTCCGGACCAATCCCTTGAATTCAAGATTCAGAAGGAGGGCAGCCGTTTTGCTTGCAGTCATCTGCGACTCAAAAACAATATGATCAATTCCGGTTTCACCGTTATTCCTGAGAATACCGATAATCGTTTCTTCTTCCGGTGTAATTTCCTCAAAAAGTTTTTGCTGACGGGCGGTTTGCTTGTCTTTGGCTTCCCATTGCATCATGTATTCAATGTCTTTGGCTGATTGGATCAGAGCAGCTTTATTGGTTTTGATAAGAAAATTGCAACCTTCCGAAAACTTATCTCCCAATTTGCCGGGTACCGCAAAAACATCCCTGTTGTACGAATTGGCAATGTTAGCAGTAATTAAGGCACCGCCTTTCATGGCGGTTTCCACTACTATCAGGGCATCTGCAATGCCTGCAATGATGCGGTTTCGTTTCGGGAAATTTTCCCTGTCAGGATTGGTTCCGCTCATATAATCTGTAATCAGTCCGCCGGAACGTACCATTTTTTCAGCAAGGGATCGGTTCGAGGCTGGATAGATCCGGTCGAGACCATGAGCAAGAACGCCGACCGTCTCAAGATTAAAATTCAGCGCTGACTGATGAGCCTTCGAATCAATGCCGTATGCCAGCCCGCTCACAACAATTACCTTTAAAGGCGCCAAATCTTCGATGATCCTGCTGCAGACATCCTTTCCGTAATCCGATGCTCTCCGGGTTCCGACAATGCTTATTATCTTTTCGCTGTTTAAATCGGTTGTTCCTTTGTAATACAACATCAGCGGACTGTCAGTACACTGCTTCAGGCGGTTTGGATAAGACCTCGATGTATAGAAAAGGGGAGTAATTTTATATTTTTCAATAAATCTGATTTCTTCTTCAGCCCTTTCGAGCACATTCTGTGAAAGGATTGAATCAACCGTAGAATCACCTATTCCCGGTATTTTCAGCAGCGCTTTCTTTTTTTCACTGAATACCGCTTCCGCGCTTCCGCAATAGGAAACCAGTTTCTTCCCGTTTACGTCGCCGATTCCCGGAATCAGTGTTATGCCAATTTGATATCTCAGCAAGGAGTTGGAAATTTGCATTTCAAAAATAAGATATTTTTATATCCGATAACCGGCACTTTATAAAATGATAATTTTGTTTGGCTGTATCGATGAAGGATAACCCACATATATTTGTTTGTCCGCTCGATTGGGGAATTGGTCATGCAACCCGCTGTGTGCCTGTTATCAGGGAACTGATCAGACAAAAGGCAAAAGTTACCATCGGAGCCGATAACCGTCCACTTGCCTTTTTAAGGCAGGAATTTCCGGATGCTGAGTTTATCCGCTTTCCGGGTTATCGGTTTTCCTATCCCACCGGTAAAAATATGGCATTGAAAATGGCGATTCAGTTGCCTCAAATCCTCATCGGAATACGAAAAGAAAGAGAAGCCCTTGAAAAAATAGTTCGTGAACGCGGAATTGACGGAATTATTTCGGACAATCGCTTTGGTCTTTCTTCGACTTTGGTACCCTCTGTTTTTATGACACACCAGCTCAGGATACAGGTTCCATCTCACCTCGGTTTTCTTAAACCTATACTCGACCGGATCAATCACCGGTACATTTCCGCTTTCGACGAATGCTGGATTCCCGACTTTAAAACTGGTCTCAACCTATCCGGGAATTTAGGGCATGTAAAGGATTTACTGCCCAACTGTCACTATATCGGACCGCTTTCGAGGTTTGCAGGAATGGATATAAACAAGCTTTCTGATGTGCAGGATGAAAACAACCGCTTGGATATTTTAGTCATTCTTTCGGGTCCTGAACCGCAGCGAACATTGCTTGAAAAAAAAGTCCTGCAACAGATCCAGCAGTCGGATTACAAAGCCGCTGTTATCCTGGGTAAACCGGAATCCGGTTCTCAGGAAAAAAGCAATGGCAGAATCACAATATTTCCTCATCTCGATACTGGCAGCCTATACCGGTTAATCATGATCGCCGGAATCATCATTTCCCGTCCGGGTTATTCCACCGTGATGGACATTGCAACAACAGGTAAAAAAGCGGTGTTCATCCCGACTCCCGGGCAAACAGAGCAGGAATACCTTGCCGGATATTATACCCGTAAAAAATGGTTCTTTAGCACGAGCCAGAAAAATTTCCAACTGGATGCAGCGCTGGTTGAGTCGAAATCCTTTTCGGGAATCAGGCTTGATTTTGACTATTCAATCCTTACGCAACGGATCGCTTCTTTTCTTCAGAAAATGTAAGCCTGCCCTTCAATGGCTAAATAATATTTTGATGTGCTGGCAATATTATAGTGCTCAATTAGGCTTGGTAAATATGTATAGGGTAAGTGATGAACTCTTTGCCCGTAGGGCATTAATCTTCATAGAAAAGAGCCAGCCTGAAAAGGATTTCCCGTAGGGAATCAACAACTATCGTATTATTCAATCGGCTTAAGAATATAACGTTCATCAAATTCTATATCATTCTCTTTAAGAAATTCCAGGTATTCCTCTCTGAAGGTGATTTTTCTGTGGTGCTCCGGTTGTTCCTGAATATAATTTACAACAAACGATACCTGGGATTTACCTAATGAAAATGCACCAAAACCCTCCTGCCACGAGAAACGACCGGGTACCAGTTTCTTTTCATTAACCCAGAGAGATGAACTTCTCTTAATATGATACATTAAATCGGAGGGCGACTGCCTGGGATTCATGCTCACAAGCGTATGAATGTGATCGTTCATGCCGTTTATGGTATACAGTTTATGTCCGTGATGAACAATAATTCCATTCATGTATTTGTACAGATCATTTTTGAAATTATCATGGATCAGACACAACCTGTTCTGCACAGCAAAAACATAATGTACGAACAATTGGGTATACGTATTTGCCATTGATATTGCGTTTGTTTATGTCCTACGGACAATAAGAATCTAAACAATCTAATTCTATTGATATAAAAGCCCTACGGGCTAGATCCCACTTTCTTGTTATGTTACAAAAATAACCATTCTATCTATAAAAAACAGATCAGGTTAATTTTTATATTTATTACAGCACATCAAAATAAAATGTAGCCCATTCAATACTGAACACGACATCGTGTGTTTTGTATATTTGCCGCATAAAACATAATTCAAATGATCATCGGTTCAGTCGTCTGGAACGTGAATCCGGAACTCATCCGCATCGGTAATTTTGCCATCAGGTATTACGGCGTTTTGTTTGCACTCGGCTTTGTGCTTGGGTATTTTATCATGGGCAATATTTTCAAAACCGAAAATATTCCTCCAAAACTGCTCGAAACACTGACCACTTTTATGGTTATCGGAACAGTGATCGGCGCCAGGCTGGGTCATTGCCTTTTTTACGAACCGGGTTATTATTTAAGTCACCCTGTTGAAATACTCAAAATCTGGGAAGGAGGTCTGGCAAGTCATGGAGCAGCAATCGGCATACTGGTTGCCTTGTACCTGTTTTCACGAAAGGCAAAAAAGCCATGGATGTGGATTCTCGACCGGATAGCAATCGTCATCGCAATTGCCGGTTTTTGTATCCGGATGGGAAACCTGATGAATTCTGAAATTTACGGCGTGGAAACCTCGCTGCCGTGGGGTTTTATATTTGAACGAAATCATGAAACCGTTCCCAGGCATCCAACCCAGATTTATGAAGCTTTGAGCTACCTGCTCATTTTTGGTATCCTTTACCTGGTTTACAGAAAAAAGACAACCGCTTTGAAACAGGGTCATCTTTTCGGATTGTTTTTAATCCTGTTGTTCGGTACCCGGTTTATCATCGAGGTCATCAAGGAACCACAGGTCGATTTCGAAAACTCGATGACATTGAATCTTGGCCAGCTTCTGAGCATACCTTTCATCATCACCGGCATTGCGATACTTGCCAGGGCGCGGACCAGAAAATCCTGAGGCTCGATTATTTCAGAATCTTTAATTGCTCCTTGAACAGGCTGTCGATCTCTTTATGGAGATCGTTTTGCTTGTACATTTTAGCCATAACCGAAAGCCGCTGAACCACAGTCAGCGCCTGGTTGTAATCGGTTTCGAAATATTTGAACAGCCGGCTGTTCAGGCTGTTGTAGTAATCGAGATTCTGGCGGTAAATCTCCAAAACCCTTCGCGCAATGGCATTTCCCTTATCCATGGCTCCGGCTTCATAATAAACGTCGGCAAAGGGGATCATGTACATATCGAAGGCTATTTTGCTGTCGGGAAATTCCTTCAGGCAAAGGTCGAGCAGGTTGATCGCCTTCTGCTTCTCACCCATGCTGACAAGGCTTTCGGCAACCCGCATAAAATTCTGCTTCGGAATGATCGAATTGCGTGCGCTTTCCCTGTCGACTGACACATCGGGAACATTAAGCCTGCCCCAGGTGCATTTGTTCGTAAAAATGTCGTATGAACCTTCGGTATCCACTCCTCCGACACCCGATATATAATTTTCGGCTTTCACCGGCATGAACTTGTAAACCATTCCTTCGAGGTGGCAATAGTTTTCAATTCCCAGGACTTTGCTGATGCTGTTGGGATTCGCAAAATAAATCGGTCGTTTCCAGTTGTTGGTCGCAATGATATCGAGCAGCATAAGGTCGTTTTTATAGAGATAATTCTGCCTCACCTCCCATTCGATTGAAGGCACGACCTTGTCAGCCATATAAGCCGGCACGGCTTTGTTGCGGATGATGGCAGCCGAATCGATCGTCAGCTTGAATTTCTTTGTCGGTATAAATCCGATCTTTTCGCCGGTTGAAAGCGTTACCTTTGAGTTCTCATTGTCGCTCGCAATGAAATCGATGATCTGCTTCAGCTCCACATATCCCTGGATTTTGGTATTGTAAAAGACCACCGCATTGTTAACACCGTTCTGGTACTGATCGTATGTTAATGTGAAGGGAAGGGGCTCTGACTGGTAAGCTTTATTCATCATCTGGTGGATATACCAGTGACCGGAAGCCAGCATGAAATTCACAACCCTTACGTCGGTTCTGATACCTTCGACTTCCTGCGCGTACCACAGGGGAAATGTGTCGTTGTCGCCGTTGGTGAAAAGGATGGCATTCGGTTCGCACGAGTTAAGATAATTGGCGGCAAAATCCCTTGAAGCATACTTACCCGAACGATCATGATCGTCCCATCCCTGGCTCGCCATAAGGACCGGGACCGCAAAAAATGTGACTGCCGCTACTGCAATAGCTGATATTTTTGCATCCGTTTTTTTACTGATCCAGTCCCAGACAGCCATTACGCCAAGACCTATCCAGATTGCAAAAGCATAGAACGATCCTGCATAGGCATAGTCACGTTCACGCGGCTGGTATGGATACTGGTTAAGGTAAACGATTATGGCTAAGCCCGTCATGATGAACAGCAAAGCCACAACAAGCGTATCCCGTTTGTGGGCTTTCATGTGATAGAACAGACCGATCAAGCCGAGCAGAAATGGCAGCATGAAAAATTTATTGTGTGCCGGGTTCTTCATGCTGTCGGGCAAATTGCCCTGCGGACCCAGCCCAAGGATATTTTCATCGAACCAGTTAAAGCCAGTGATCCAATTCCCGTTCTCTATTTCGCCCTGGCTTTCGATGTCGTTCTGTCGTCCCGAAAAATTCCACATCAGGTACCGCAGATACATGTGCCCGATCTGGTAGGTGAAGAAAAATCTGAGGTTCTCACCGAAAGTGGGCTTAATGCGGGTTTCGGATTTCTCGCCGTCATCCACTTCGATGGGAATGCCTTTCACCTTCCCGTACTGTTTGTACATTTCGATATGCGAAGACTTCTGGTTGCTCCACATCCTCGGGAAAAGGGTCATGAACCGCGAATCGTAAACGGGTTCAGTATTTTTTCTGTCGTCGGTGATTATATATTTTCCTTTTTTAACATCCTTCACATAAACCGGATTGCCGTCACCGAGATCGACAGTCGGTGCATTATAGTAAGGTCCGTAAAGGATGGGCCAGTCGCCGTACTGTTCCCTTGCAAGGTACGACAACAGGCTGATGGCATCTTCGGGGCTGTTCTCGTCGATGGGCGGGTTGGCGTTCGAACGGATAATGATCATGAAAAAGGAAGAATAACCGATAAGGATAAAAACGAAGCCAAGGATCACCGAATTGAGCACGACCATCGCTTTCCTTGCGGTATATTTAAAACCCCAGATGATAAGCCCTATAAGGATGATGAAATAGAAAGCGGTTCCTGAATTGAACGGCAAACCGAACGAGTTTACGAAAAGCAGCTCGAAAACACTCGAAAGCTTTACGATCCAGGGAATAATACCGTTCATGATGATCCCAATGATGGCAATTGAAATGACAGCTGTGAAAAAGATGCCTTTTCCTGACGGCTTGAATTTTTTGAAATAATAAATGAATGCAATAGCAGGTATGGCTAATAAATTCAGCAGATGGACGCCGATGGACAAACCTACGAGGTAGGCGATGAGCAATATCCACCGGATGGAATGCTTTTCGTCGGGATCCTCTTCCCATCGAAGCATAGCCCAGAAAACTACGGCTGTGAACAGCGACGACATCGCATAAACCTCGCCTTCGACGGCTGAGAACCAGAAGGAATCGGAAAAAGTATAGGCAAGTGCGCCTGTTACACCGCTGCCAAGGACTGCAATCATCCTGCCCTGATCCATTTCACCTGAAAGGAGAGCAATTTTCTTTGCCAGATGGGTGATGGTCCAGAACAGGAAGAGGATGGTGAAGCTGCTGCTGAGCGCCGACATAATGTTGACCATGAGAGCGACCTTCGATACATTGCCGAAGGCAAACAGTGTGAAAAACCGCCCGATCATCTGGAACAGGGGCGCTCCCGGAGGATGCCCGACCTGCAGCTTATAGGCGGTTGAGATGTACTCGCCGCAATCCCACCAGCTTGCGGTAGGCTCAACGGTGAGAAAATAAACGATGGTGGCGACAGCGAAGACCGCCCAGCCGACAATTCGGTTCAGTTTTTTGAATAATTCCATGGGAATGAATTCATTTGTAAATCAGGGGCGAAAATAATCAATTTAGGTACATGGATGAACGGATGCAATAATATTGTTTGCCTGTTCAGCAGACAACGAGTTAAACGAACTGGATTTTCAACACAACGATCGGTATTTATTTGATCCGGAACAGCCTGCATTCCTTCGAAGCCCTGAATTCCGGTTCATCAGACCTTCTGTCTAGTCCTGAAATAGCTTGACAGGTTTTACAACACATTTTGTAAATGGAAGAAGTAAAATCTGAACAAGGAAAGGAAAAATTTCCGAGAGAGAAAAAAGAGTTTTCGATAGCTCACCGCA
>Ga0233425_10006683_pt1 | contig 16855 bp, 14 predicted proteins | sample Watercolumn_Towu_2_FD_181712 | JGI IMG/M metagenome (GOLD analysis project Ga0233425, IMG submission 181712) | Freshwater microbial communities from Lake Towuti, South Sulawesi, Indonesia - Watercolumn_Towuti2014_140_MG | ecosystem: Environmental > Aquatic > Freshwater > Lake | place... | reverse complement strand
GCGCAGCCGATCCCACGCACCCGCCGCACCCTCACAGGCCGTCGGGTTGCCCGCACCCACGGTCTGCCGCACCGCATGGGCCGTCGGGTTGCTCGGTCCCTTGCCCGCAGCGAGACTGAACGGTTACGGCGTGCGCCTCCATTGTTCTTTCATACTCGGCTCACGGCGGCTACCATGAACACCGGGAGGAGTCCGGCATGAGCCGCTGCGAGTTGGACATCGAGCTTCAGGACGAGCGGTACTTCCCGGGAGACATGATCCGTGGGCGCGCAACGGCTCGTGTCGCCCGGCCCTGCGACTGCAAACGCTTGACCGTGGGTTTGGTCCTCGTAGTCAACGGCATGCACCAGCCCAGCGACCGCCTTCAGCAGCTCTGCAGCCAACGCTGGGAGCCAGGAGAGCACAGCTACCCATTCACGATGCGGGCCCCCGACGGTCCGGTCCAGCACCTCGGCGAGCACCTGGATGTCCACTGGATCGTCGTTGCCCTCGCCAGCGTTTCGCCAGGTGCCGACGCCGAGGCCAAGGTGCCCGTCGTGCTGCGCATGCCCGAAAGCATCGGGCTCGTGGTGCTGCCGGAGGAACAGGGGGATCGAGACAAGGTCGAGGTTCCACCCGACCACATCGAGCCGCGCGGGTTGCTTTGCCGCCACCTCCGTTCCGGCAGCCTGGCGTTGGCGTCCGCCGCAATGGTTGGCATCGGAATCGCGATAAGCTCTTCGGGACCTGTAGTCGTCGGCCTGGTCTCGGGTTTCCTGGCCGGATTGCTCTTTCGCGACGAGTACACGGCCGAGCCACTTCTGGCCGGGCAACGAGCATTCGAACGGTCAGCAGGAAGACCACAGCTATGCTTGGAGCAAAGCTCCCAGCAGGTCCGAAGCAACGCCTTCGACTGCACCGTCTGGGTTCAGCCATCGGCACCGGACCTGGACGTGCAGGTCACCCTGACAGTCGAGGAGCGCGTCGCCGGGGCAAGCGACACACCGGACGAAGTGGGCTGCCTTTTCGCACATACGGAGCCCTTGCGGCTCAGTGCCCCGGGCTGCTACCGCGGCACGGTGCCCCTACCCCCCGCACACCGTGTCCCCGTGTCGTTCCAGTGCTTTGGCAGCACGATCGACTGGAAGCTTGCGGCCAGGCTTCGCATGCAGGACCAGGAATCGGACTACCAAGTCGGAACTCGCTTGATCGTGCGGACAACGGTGTTCCTGGATCAGGACAATAATCCTGCCGGCGTCGGCGCGCAGTAGGGCCTCCCGCTCGGTCGGCTATTGCATCCAGGTGTCAACTCTCGGCATCGGAATACAGCCTCGCCCCTCCCGCATGTGGCGGCCGGGCCGAGTACACCTGCGATCCCCCGCACGCCGTTCCCCCTCGCCTTTCGAGTTTGTCGTGGATCCGGCGGATGGACACGCCAAGCACAAGCAGTCGGCAAACGCGTTCCACAGGTTGGAGCTGTCTGCGGGACCGGACTCGTCGCTGCCCCTGACCTGGAAGCCAACGGCGCCGCTTGGCGGGCTGACGGCGGTCCGCCTCGACCTCGTGAATGACACGGGAGCCGACGAGGCAACGCACCTGACCGTCCGGGTGGAGAGTGGTGTTCCGCCCCCCGTCGTGCAGGTTTACGATGCCGGGACCGTGGCCCCTCAGGTGCAGGCGGACTGGCTCGGCGAGCCGATGGAGGCCGACTTCACGGTGTTTTCGGAGCCTGCGGCGGGGAATTCGAACGCCAAGGTGGTCATCGTCTCCAACGGCTGCCCGGCGGGCACGGGCTGTTGCAGCCAGTCCTCCCCCTGGTCGCCGACCACCGACACCTGCACGGACCTGCTGTCCAATCCGCAGCACTGCGGAGCCTGCCTGCATGCATGCGGGCTGAACGAGACGTGCAAGTCCGGCGACTGCGTTTCGGGCCAGTGAGGGTCGCCGGATTTCCTCACAACCGATGCGTGTCCTGACCTTGACTCGTCCCATGCAACGGGACATGATGCGAACCGGAGGTTGGCATGATGATTCCGGAGACACTTGAAGGCAAGAAGCGCACCGGCATCGTTTGCCCGGGGGTCCTGACGCTGGCGCTGGTGGCGGGGCTCTGGACCGCCTGCTCGGGAAGCAGCGGGCCAGGATTCGACAGCTCGGATCATGATTCGGGTATCCTTGATCAGCAAATCGGGCCGGGTGATGGAGGTGGGACGGACCAGCCTGCCGGTGAAGACGTCGAGACGTTTCCCCAGGACGACAGCGAAGATGACGTTTTCCCGGACCTCGCAGGCGACAACAAGTCCCTGGACCAGGATGGAGCGACGCCCGACATCGGCGATGCCGCGGAGACGGAAGCCGAGACGATCGCCGTGGATCCCTGCCTGACTGACAACGGCGGGTGCGGCGACCCGGCCGTCGTGGAGTGCCTGGCGGTCCCCGGCCTGGATCCGGCGTGCCTCGTCCGCTGCGACGTGGACTACCCAGCTCTGACGAACGGCGTCAAATCCATCGACCAGGGGGGGGCACTGCCATCCATGCTGGTGGCTCACGGCGCCAATGCCTGTCCTCTCTTGGTGGATGAGTTGGGGCACACGCTGGTGGCGTACGCGTTCTTCGGCCAGGGGCGGGTGGTGCATGCAGGCCACGAGGCTCTCATCGTCGGTCCTGCGGGGGACGCACAGACGCTCGTGCTGAACGCGGTCCGCTGGCTCGGCAAGGGGGCCACTCCGGCAGTGGGCATCGAGGCCGGAACCGGTGGCCCGACCGCACTGCTGACAGCCCATGGGATGGCTGTCCAGACCGTAACGCTCGAGGACCTGGACACGATCGACGTGCTCATCACCAACTCGTACGTGAAGCGCTCGGACGAGGAGGTGCAGACGCTCAAGGCCTGGGTCGACGGCGGCGGAGGACTGCTCCAGGGGGGCCATGCCTGGTGGTGGTCCTATTCCAATGAGGATGTCTTCGGCGAGTACCCGGGCAACCGCATCCTGAACGACATGGGCATCACCGTCACAGCGTCCGCCGACGTGTCCGCCGGGGTGGAGACAATCCCGCAGGCTCCGCTCTCGGGCCTGCTGCAGGCACGTCGGGCGCTGGTTGCCGTGGCGCGCCACGTGGCCGGCGTGCAGCCGCTCGGGCTTTCCGACCAGGGGGTTGCATCGCACACGCTCATCTCGGCCGTGAGCCAGATACCGGTCTCCTTTGCCCCGTTCTTTGGTCCGGTACAGGAAGTGCTGTCCGGCATTCCGGCGGTCTGCCCGACCAGGAAGACGCCCCTGGTGCCGGCCAAGAAGCCCATCGATGCTCTGGTCGTGACGCTGCTGACCCGACTGGCATCGGAGAAGCCGGCCTCGGAGGTTGTTGCGATTCCGTGCGACTTTCCCGGCCCCATGGACCCGGGGGCGCAACCCGAGACCGAAACCGTGCAGTTGGATGCTTCCTATGCAGGAATGGACTCGGACTATGGCTTTGCCGGTGCCGGTACCCCCCTCCTGCTGGGGACGGGCCTGTATGCAGCCCCCGGCCAGCTGGTGACGGTGTCGGTACCCGATGCCTGGGCGGGCAAGGGGCTGGGCATTCGGATCAGCCCTTTCACGGATACCCTGTGGGAAGTCAAGGAATGGCAGCGGTTCCCCGATGTCTCCCGGCGATACGAGGTGGACGCCGCCACCTTCGAAGTTGCGTCCGCGTTCGGCGGCCCGCTGTACCTCGAAGTCCCCTCGGGTGCGGCGTTGGGGAACGGCGGGGTGACGTTTGAAGGGGCGTTTGCGATGGCTCGCTTCGTCCTCGGCGAAACCGAGGATTTCGCTACCCAGTTCGAGAAAGCACCGGCACCGGTCGTGGAGCTGGAAAGCGACCGTCTCGTTCTCACCGTGCTTAAAGCAGAGCTGACCCCCGACGTGGAGCCCGATGCCCTGATGGACTTCTGGAACCAGGTTCTGGATGCGGATGCGACCCTGGCGGGAATCCCGCTCGACCGCGTCCGGCCTGAGCGCATCGCGGTAGACCGGCAGATCAGCGCGGGCTGGATGCATTCCGGCTATCCGATCATGTCTTACGACTGGGCCGGTCCTCTGACCGACGTGGAGTACCTGACCACGACCGCCGAGTGGGGGGCATTCCACGAGCTGGGGCACAACCACCAGTACGCGCCGGCAGTGCTGCCCGGCACCATAGAGGCCACCTGCAACTTGTGGTCGGTCTACGTCTCCGAAAACGTGGTGGGCGTGGATCGGAGCATCGCGCACCCGGCGCTGACCCCCTCGTCACGACACGAGACCATCGCAGCGTACGTCGCGGGCGGAAAGGACTTCTGGAACGACTGGAATGTCTGGACCGCGCTGGAGACCTACCTCCAGCTCCAGGAGGCTTTCGGCTGGGAGCCGCTGATCGACGTTCATTCGCAATACCTGGCCATGTCGGCTCAGGAGAAGCCCACGACCGACATCGACCGCATCGACCAGTGGGTTGCCCTGACTTCGGTGGCCACGGGACACAACCTCGTCCCGTTCTACCAGGCCTGGGGGTTCCCAATCTCTCCGTGGGTGCCTCCGGAAACCTCTGCCCTGCCCACCTGGGACGACCACCCGATGACGATGTGGTAGTCGGGTTCCGGCCTCGGCAGGCGAGCAGGCTCACTTATCCGCGTGCAGCAGGTAGATCCAGTAGCGCGCCGACTTGCCCGCGACCGCTTGGTCGAATCGATAGGGAAAGGTGCAGCTCGATCCCGATTGTCGTCTCCTGCACCTTCGTGACGTCGTTGGTGGGGCCGTTCCAGGCACAGCCTGCAGCCTGGGCCTGGATGGGGTTCCACGGGGCCCCAGCACTCCACGAACCGCAGGGCAGGACTGTGCTGCAGTCGCAGATCTGCCCGCCGGAGGCAGGGAACAGCGCACAGGCGACTCCGCCGTTGCTCTTGAATGATGCTCCGCTGCATGCGCTCCGCCCCGCCCCCGGCGACGAGTCGTTTCTCTAACCGCCAGCAGGGCCACCAGCAGGACCAGCAATAGAGCCGTACTGGCCTTCGTCACGGGCGACTCATTCACGGCCGAGCATCCCCCGGACTTCTTCGGCGGCACCAAGTCCGCATCCGCTGCCGAGACGTCTGCACGCCCAGGGCCTGCGTCCGGAGACCCGGTCTCGTCCTGACCCAGCACCCCGTCCATTGTGCTGTCCGGTGCGGGTTCGGTCCACGCCTCCGTGTCCGGCTCGGACCACACCTCCCATCCGCCATCGGGCACAGGTTCCGCATCCGAGGGCTCGGGCCCCGGCTCGAGAGCGGCTTCCGGGCCAGGGTCGGGCTGTGGAACTGGCAGGAGCTTCAGCTCCACCCAGGTCTCGTGCAGCGGCTGGGTCTGCACGGTGACCGGCTCGGCCGGCTCGTAGCCGTCTGCGGTAGCGGTGACGGTGAATTCCGCGGGGCCCCCCATCTCGATGATGGCAACCCCGTTGGTCCCGGTGACGCCCTCGCCTGGACCTGCGGGCCCGTCAGGCTGGCCTGGAACGAGGTCTGCGACCACCAGTGCCCCCTGGATCCCCGGCCCGTCCGGGGCCTCCCTCACCTTCACGAAGATCGGGGCCGGGTGGTCCGCAGGCTCGGCAAGCGGCAGGGACGGCGGCCAGTGCCCGTACGTCCCGAAGTTGTTCCGATAGATGGGCCGGAAAGAGTCCTCCTGTTCGATGAACCAGAGCCGGTCCCACGACGTCGTGAGCCAGGGCTGCTTCTCGTCGTCCAGGTACATCTCCAGGTAAAAGCCGATGAGCCCCTGCGGATCGGCCTCGAATTGGACGGTCAACTGCGTGCGGGGAGTCGTGATGTACTGGGCGGGGTCGATGGCGATGTCCACGCTGGCTTTGCCCAGCACCGGGTCCGTCCCCGTGTACAACCACGGTTGGTCCCCCCGCACGATGCCCGTCACCTTCCCGGCCAGCGGCAATGCGGAAAAGAGCGTCACAGCGACCTGGAGCGTCTTCCCTTCCTGCTCAGGAGCCACCTCGGAGAGGGGCATACCGCCGGCATCCTGCCACGTGACCTCATCCACGGTCAGTCCGGGCTTGACCTTGTAGATGCCCGGCAGGTAGTTCATGACCGACTGGATGTTTCCGCAGATCACCGCGTTGCCGTCATAGGACGGCCAGCTTCCCGACGGGGTCTTCTGCGCCATCAGGTCACGCGTGAACGTCACCCCGGTGGGGAAGAGACTGTCGTAGAGCGTCCAGTAGCCCTTGTCGACGAGGACACTCTGCTTCAGCCGCTCGACCTCGGAATCGAACTCGGCCGATTTCTCGACCTCGCCGGACAGCATGGAGGTGAAGCCCCCGCTCATGGCCAGCCCGATGAGATCCTCCATGGATGAGGCCAGCATCACGGTCATGAACTCCTTGGCCTCCTCCCGGCTCATGGCACCAAGCAGCGGCTCGGCCTTGGCCAGCTTGCTTTCCAGATCCGCCTGCACCTGTGCGCAGTTCGTCGGCTTGCCGAGGAACTCCGCACCGGTCGCACAGTACCAGGCCAGGACCTCGGCCGCCCGCTCCTTGGCGGTCTCGTCCTCGAACCAGAAGTCGTAGAGCACATCCACCATCGTGAGCCAATCCCCCACGACGAGGTCGCCCAGGCTCTCCACGATTCCCTCGCTGTCGCCTCGGCCGTCCGTGTACTCGCCGAACAGGCTGAAGATCCCGATGGCCGCGGAGGCAAAGAACGGAGCCACGTTGATCGAATGCATCGCTGCATCGGACCCCTGGTGGCACAAGTGCCCGAGTGCAAACAGCTTGAACTCGGGAGCGGTGTCGGAGGCCGCATCCAGGAGGTGGTAGCTGAGCTCTCGGCTGTGCCCGAAGGTGAGCGCATCGCTGGCCTGGTCGAAGTCCGGCGACAGTGCGCCGAAGAGGGCATAGCTCTTCGCCAGGGGCAGCTCCACGAGCGCCGCCCACTCCGGATCCGATGCCACCAGGTCGTCCAGAACCGCAGAGCATTCCCGCAGGTGCACCCCCGGGCCGGCCGCATCTGCGGTCCCGGGAGAGTGAATCGTCGCCCCAACCAGCACCACCAACGCCAGGATGGTCCGTGTCATGGCCTGCCTGCCCTCCTTCGTCACGTCGACAAGTCGAAACCCGATGCCAAGACTCGGTCGCCATGATAGGCCGCTGTCCGGCTGAAAGGAAGGGTTCGTTCATCCTTGAGTACTTGAGCCAGAGGCGGAGCGCGTGGCTCTGAATCAATCAATGCGGACGGCAGAGGCTCGCGCCGGCAGATTTCGCTCGACGCTCACCGGCTACACGGCTACCATTAGCTCAAGAATGACTGGAGGCTGTCATGCGATGGACGGTAGTGACGCTGCTGCTCTGGGTCTCGCTGGGGGAGGCATGGGCTGAAGACAAACCGACCCTCTTTGTGCTCGACGCACGCGTGGAAGTCCCGGCCGATCACCCCTTGCACGGGGACGACAAGGTGAGCGGCGGCGTGGGCAGGCACATCGCTTTCGCCCTTGCCAAGCGCTTCCCGTGCACGGAGCAATGGTCCGCGTCCGAGTTCAGGGACACGATCGGGTTTGCCAAACAGCAGGCGCTGCTCGGTAGATAGAGGGATGTAGACTGGTTCGTGGGAGCTCACCTGTAACGGAGGTCGGCGATGATTGCGGTAATGGCATTTGCGGGAGTGGTGCTTGTTGCCTCGGGCGGAGACGGGCTTTCGGGCATTCTCGAACAGATGCGGACGACGAAGGAGGACGCACAGGCCCTGGTGCAGGAGAACATCGGGCGGGGGCAGTTCCTGTACCCGCCGGAGAGCCGGAGAATCCCGATGGCCGGGCGGGCTGCAGCCGTGGAGACCCTGGTGCGGTTCGCCAGGTCGCACGTGGAATCCCCTGCGTTTGCCGCCTGGTACGAGCAGTTCCGGCTGTCGGTAAAGCCTGAGCCGCCGGAGATGGCCCAGACCGCAGCGGAACAGCGGGCGGCGCAGATCGCATCGGCCAGACAGGCGATCGCCGAGTTGGAGCAGCAGCGCGACGCTGCGTCGGGCGACGTGAAAGAGGCCATGCAACAGGCGGTCGACAACGCCAAAGGCATGCTGAAGGAGATGGAGAACCAGCCGCCGGATCAGGATGCCGAGGTGGACAAGGAGGCTGCGGAAACCAATGCCAGGCTCCGGCAGGAGCACGAGCAGCAGCTGGCGGCATGGGAGAAGGAGTTCCCGCCGAAGAATCCACGGCCGTTGATTGCCCGCCGACTCAAGGAGTTCCTCGAGGCAACCGAAGGTATCGACTACCGGGCCGAGCTGGTCTCCTCCGGTGACGTGAAGATGTTCAAGAACCCCGACTACGAGGGCAAGGGCAGGCCCTGGAAGCTGGGCTTCAGGGCCGGACAGGACGCGACGGAGAAGGCAAGGCTCCTGGGACGTGAGTGGCTCGCCGAGTTGGAGAGGTGAGGCGCTGAGTCGGGGGCGCATCTGCGGGAGCTGGGGCCGCTGGAGGGTACACGTTGAGCTTCAGACTCGAGACGAGAGGGGTGGTTGCTGTTCGCCATCCAGTGCTTCGTGGGCTTGCCTGCCCAGCGGAGGTTGCTGCCGAAGTCGCCGCCGATTCCGCGTCCCCCGCGGACACCGCCGCCAAGGACGTCCCGTTTGACGGCATGGACCTGCCCCTCCTGCCCGACCTCGTCTCGGCCGATGTGGTGGCGGATGTCGTGGAGGCAGCCGACGCCGACAGCACAACGGAGGCCGAAGTCCTCCCGGGGACGTTCACCCTGTCGAGCACCGACTTCGAGGATGGCGGCCCCATGAAGGCTCCCAACGTGTGCGTGAGCTACCAGGATCTCGGTACCTCTCCGGCGCTCTCGTGGACCGGGCCCTCGGAGGGAACGCTCAGCTACGCCCTGACCTGCATCGATCCCGACGGCGGAAACTGGGTCCACTGGATCGCCTGGAACATCCCGGGCGACCACGACTCGCTTTCCGCTGCCATCCCGCTCGAAGCCCTGCTCGAGGACGGCACCGTGCAGGGCAAGAACAGCTTCGGCAATGTGGGCTACGGCGGTCCCTGCCCTCCCCCCAACGGACCTCACCACTACCACTTCAGCCTGTATGCGCTCGACGTGGCCGCGCTCGAGCTGCCGCAGGATGCGACCACACCGAAGTCGCTTGCCACGGCCATGGAGGGCCACGTGCTCGGCACGGCCAAGCTCGTGGGCATCTACGAGAACAAGGAGTAGCAGGTCGAGCCTCCCGCACGCCCCCCGGGCCGGTGCGAAGACCGTCTCCACGACCTTCAACAGCCGTACGGGCGAGGCTGCAAGGCGGCTACGGCAATGACGGCGGCATTGCAGGCTGGTCGTTGGTTACGCAGTGGATTCCGCCGCCGTTGTACCACAGCTCCAGCGTCTCGATCATGTGCACCTTGCGGCCGGGGAACAGCCCTTCGAAGGTCGCCCTGGCGGCAGCGTCCCAGTCGCTCTTCCCGAATGCCATGGCGGCAACAAAGCCGTTGCCCACCAGCCAGTTCATGTAGATGGCCGGAAGCTGCTCCCCCTTGTAGGGCACCAGACCGGGGGCATCGATGCGCACGACCTGGAATCCGGCCTGGGCCAGCACCTGAGCGGCATCCTCCATCAGGACAGCGTTGGGGTCGCCGGGAATCAGGCTTCGGGCCACCGCCACCGTGGTTTCGTCCACGAAGCGGACGATTCCGTCGATGTGCCCGGTAGTCAGGTCCAGCGGATCGTGGCCCCTGATCCAAACCACCTGCGTCGCCCCCAGCCGCTCTGCGAGCAGCTCGTTCGTGGCCGTCTCGTCCCAGCCCGGGTTTCGATCGGCCTGGCAGTCCCACCCCAGGACCACGGTTCCGGCACCGTTGGCTTCCAGGTTGCCCCGTTCGAGGACGTAATCTCCGAAGTCCAAGACCGGCTGGCCCAGGAACCCTGCCAGTTTGTTCGGGATGGAGTCGTCCGCTGCATAGGGGATGTCGTTTCCAAAGTTCCCGCCCCAGGCATCAAAGCCCCAGTCCAAAACGACGAGCTCACCATCCTGGATTGCGTAGACCGGCCCGTTGTCCCGCATCCAGCTGTTGTCATAGGCCAGTTGGTGGTACACAACCTTGTCGGGGTCACCGCCGGCCGAACCGATATGCTGACGCGCATCCTGTTCGAGGCTTCCGTCTAGGACGAGGAGATGGACCGGCTGGTAGAGCTGGACCATGGCGATGATCCGGCCGAAGTCTGGGCGCAGGGAGGCTTCCCAGGCGGTCGGCCATTGCATCCAGGTGGCGGCCTGCGGCTCCCACTCGCCGGGAATCCGTGGCCCGGGATCCCCAGTCAGCGTCTCTTCGGAGTCGGACAGACCATCAGTCGTGATTTCGCCGTCCATCGGAGTGTCAGCGGACTGAACCAACAGGTCCGGAGACTGGTCAGGGCCGACCTCCCCGGTCCCGGAGGCCCCGCCCCCGCAGGACACGAGCAACAAGGCGGCCAGCGCCAGTAGGGTCGAGGCAACGAAGGCCGGTCTCTGCGGGATGACAAGGAACGAAATGGTCCTGGAGTTGACGGGAATCACTTCGGAGTCACGCAGGTACCCGGCGTTTCCGGCTTGCCCTCGATGCAGGCTGAGCACGGTGAGCAGGCGTAGGCCCCCTGGCAGACCTTCCCGGGCGCGCATTCGGAGTTGTCCCAGCACGCACCGGGGCCTGCTGGGAAGCTGCACTGCCCGGTTGCGCCGAACTGGATGCCGACACAGGACGTTCCCTGCGGACACTGGGCGTCGGTGGTGCAGCAGATGTCCGTCGGGTACCCACACCAGCCGAGGGAGTTGGTCGGCTTGCCGCAGGGCCAGCCGGGGGCACCAAGGCAGACCATGTCCGGGAAGCAGTCGTCGTTGTGGAGACACGAGGACTCCTGGGGAGCCGGGACGCACTGCCCGATGGTCGCGTCCTTGAAATCGCCCGGTCCGGGGTCGGCCTTGGCCGTGCAGGCGAGCCCCTCGGCACAGTCTGCATCGGACGTGCAGCATTCTTCGCCGGGAGGCCCGCACGTGCCGGGCACAGCGCCGTTGTCCGGCGTGCCGCACGTGTATCCGAAGTTGGCCCCGTGGCACACGTTGCCCTCGGGGCACTCCTCGTTGGACCAGCATTCACCCAGTCCGGCAAGCGGCTGGCAGGAAAGTATCTCGTAGCCGGGCAGGCCCTGACAACGGTACCCGCCGGGGCAGTCGGCATGCGTGGCGCAACAGGCCCCCTTGGTCGGCAGGCAGGTACCGTACGGCACGCCGCCGGCAGTTCCGCACGGCCACGCCCCCGCTCCCGCACAGACCATTTCGGGACCGCATTGCCCGCTGGTAAAGCATGCACCCGGTGCCGGAGTTGGAACGCACTGCCCGATCTCCACCGCAGGGGTCCCAGTGGGGCTGGCGGGGGCAGCCGAGCAGATCTCTCCGGCCGAGCAGTCTGCATCACTGGTGCAGCAGACGTCGGGCAGGGGTGCGCATACCCCGGGCTGGGAAATACAGCTCAGCTGGCAGGGGCAGGCCGCCACAAAGGCGCAGCCCTCCCCCGCAGCACAGTCCGATGAAGTCCAGCACTCGGGCGACTTCGCTTCGGGCTGGCACGTTCCCCCGCCTCCCTGCGACATGACGCACGTTTCGCCGGGACCGCAATCGTCCTTCGAGACACAGCAGACCGGTGCGTAGATGCACTTCCCGGGAGTGACCGTGTCGGGAAGGGGACAAGGCTTGCCCTTCTCCTTCTTGCAGAACGGTTTCTCCGGGAAGCACTTGCCCGGGCCGTCGCACTCGCAGTAGGAAATGCCCGAGCAGATTTGCTTGGGACCGCAGTCGCCGTCAGACCAGCAGGAGCCGGCAGCGGGGGCCTTGATCACGCAGAAACCCAGCCGGCAGAAGTACTTCTCGTCGCCGCAGTCGGCATCGGACGTGCAGCAGATCGGGGGAGCGCACGCAGCCACGCACTCGTCGTAGGAGGGGTGGATGTCGTCACAGAAATCACCGCAGTCGCACCCCTGGACTTCCGTGCAGCCCGTTCCAGTCCACTTGTAGCCGAGCACGTCCGTGCAGCTTCCAAAGCCCTTGCCGGGGAAGATCGGGCACATGCCGCCCGGTCCGATGGCCGTGCAGGCTCCGGGGTCCAGATAGCCACCCTCCTTGCACGCTCCTGCGGCGGACCCCACCTCGCACGTGTAGCCCAGTGAGCAATGCTCGTCCGTGTAGCAGGTTCCTTCCGGGAGGGGCATGGTGTACACGCAGTATCCCTGCACGCAGGGGCCGTCATCCGGACAGGGAGTTCCTTCGTCGCAGCAGTTGGCCGGGGGCAGGGTGAAGCAGTTGCCGATCTGGTTGTTGATGTAGACCCAGAACCGCCCCTCCGTGCTCCAGTCACCAAAGGCAAAGAACATCCACTGCCCGATCACATCCATGGACCCCGTTGCTCCCGGCGAGCCGTCGTGCCATTCGGCCATGCGCCATCCCGGTCCAAACGTGTCTGCGCACAGCGCATCGACGGCGGCCACCGATTCCAGCTTGCACCCCTGTACCGGTGCGGTGATTCCCGTCGCGCCCGGAAACCAGGGGGTTTCTCCCGTCGGGGACTCCTGCCCTGTGAACCGCACGCAGAGGACCGGCAGGGATTCGTTGCAGGAGGTGTCCCCGACGTACGGATCGCATTGCCCCGCCCCATCGCCGCACGCAACTGCCAGCGTACCTGCCTCCGACGGTGGGAACAGTTGGAACCAGGTGAGCCCCATGCCTCCGCACGAGACGAGCTCCTCCGGTGCCGCATCCTCCCCGGGCGAAACGTCATCCTGCAGATCCTGCGACGACTCGAAGGCATCCGAAAGAACTTCCGCCGAATTGTCCATCGGGACGTCCGGGGAAACATCCAACAGCAGCTCCGAGGACGCTTCCGGAACCTGCCCCTTGTCATACAGTACATCGGGAGCAGCAAGATCACCGCCGTCCCCCCGGACATCGTCCGTCTGAACCGCCACGTCAATGTCCCATGAGCGGGCATCCGGCGCTGCGTCGCTCCCCCCGGTGCGTCCAAGGTCCGCTACGTCCGGGGAAGGGCTCGTTCCTCCCCCACCCCCGCAGGACGAGGCAAGCGCCAGTACCACCACGCCCCCCAAGGCCAAACATCTCCACATGCCGCACCTCCATGGAAGGGATGCCTCCCGGCAGGCGGGCGAGGATATTCGGGAGCAGCCCCGCATGCAACCACCAATAACGCGAGGGTGCGGTAGTGGCCGTGCACAACGGGCAATCTGCGAAACCGCTTGACAAGGCGAAGCAGCCGGCTCATAGTTCGATACATGTCGAACCGAGCACACATCGAGGCGGTTCGCCTCGCCCGGCTCTTCAAGGCACTGTCCAGTGCCAAGCGCGTGGAGCTTCTGGGGATGCTGGAACGCTGGTGCGGCGACGGCAAAGCCTGCTGCACTGCGGAGGAGCTGTCGCTGTGCATCGTCAATCTGGCCGGACGGCTGGGACTCGTCAAGTCGACGATATCGCACCACCTCAAGGCGCTCGATGATGCCGGGCTCATCACTCTGAGCAAGAAAGGAAGACACAACGATTTCACCGTGAACCGAGAGCTGCTGAAGCAGGCAGCGGCGTACCTCGAGCGCCTGGCCGGGTGCTGCGAGACTGCGATCTGCTGTAGCGACACCAAGAAGGAATAGGAGGGAAGATGGACACCGAAAAGGGAAAGCCTGGACAACCTGACTGCTGCTCGACCTCATCCTGCTGCTGCTCACCGACGCAGGGCGGGAAGAAGTGCTGCGTGCGCACGGTGATCTTCGTGGTCATCGTGCTCGGGGCGCTGGCCGTTGCGGTGGCCGCCCTGGCGAGCCGCTGCGGATGGCTGGGGGCAGGCCAATGAACGGTTCCGCTGCACCCGGGGCGGCCTGGATTCTCGGGACCATGCCGACTCCGGCCGGCGAGGTGCCTCGGGTCGCTGTCTTGCTGACGACGTCTGACGTCTATGGGACGTGGGCCAGGCGGATCGGGATCGGCAGGGACGACTTCAGGGTTTCGCCGGGACTTTACGCGGTGGGGACTCCGACTGCGGAATCCGTGGTTCTCGTGTCCGCGAACTACAAGATGAGCTTTGATCGGCTGCGGAGTGAGCTTGCCGGGATTGATGCCTGGATCCTCGTGCTCGACACGAAGGGGATCAATGTCTGGTGCGCCGCGGGCAAGGGCACGTTTGGGACGGACGAGCTGGTGCTGCGGGTCAAGGAGACCGGGCTCGAGCGGGTGGTGAGCCATCGGCGGCTGGTCGTTCCTCAACTCGGTGCTCCGGGTGTTTCTGCGCACGAAGTCCGGAAGCAGTGCGGGTTCGGCGTGGTGTACGGTCCGGTCCGGGCAGCCGACCTGCCCCGGTTTCTGTCGAACGGCATGCGGGCGGATGCCGAGATGCGGCGGGTTCGGTTCGGCCTTGCGGACCGAGCGGCCGTGACCATGGTGGAGGTTGCGCAGGGCGGCGGATATGCGCTGCTGATTGCGGCGGTGTTCGTGCTGCTGGGGGGTCTTGGTGCAGACGGATTCGTGCTGGACCGGGTGCTGACCGTCGGAATCCCCGAGGCGCTGCTGGTCCTCGGCGCTTTCCTGGGGGGGGCGGTGGTGACCCCGATTCTTCTCCCCTGTATACCGGGGCGAGCGTTTGCGCTCAAGGGCGCATGGGTTGGACTGTTTGGGACCCTGGGGCTCTGGTGGCTGCTCGTTGGATGGCCTGCGGAGGGGACCGCCATGTGGACGCTGGTCGCCTGGCTACTCCTGGGTTCGGCCCTGGCCAGCTTCGTGGCCATGAACTTCACAGGGGCATCCACCTACACGTCGCTGTCGGGGGTACGCAAGGAAATGCGACGGGCCGTTCCGGCTCAGGCAGTCGCTGTCGTTGCAGGGCTGGCCCTGTGGGCCGTCACCCGGTTCACCGGGCTCCTGGGCTGATAGGGGAATGGCCATGTTCGAACTGAGATACCTGCCGGGAGTGACAACGCTGGCGCTCGATTCGGAGCGCTGCTCCGGCTGCGGGATGTGCCTGGAGGTTTGCCCCCACGCGGTCCTCGCCGGAGGCGGCGACAGGAAAGTGACCATTGCAGACCGCGATGCCTGCATGGAGTGCGGAGCGTGCGCCCGCAACTGCCCCACCGCTGCGCTGACCGTGAATGCCGGGGTGGGCTGCGCAGCGGCCATCATCATCGGCGCACTCATGGGCACGGAGCCCACCTGCGGCGGCCCGTGACAGGCCGGATGCTACAGGTGGCCGACGAACTCCTTGAACTTCGCCTTCGAGCGCTCACGCAGGATCAACAGCGCGGCGTTGACTCCCGCCTTCATGGCTACGGGGACTCCGCCTCCATACTCGGCCCAGTGCCCACCGAGGAACAGGTTCCGGATCGGAGTGCAGGTCCCAGCCAGCCCGGCCTTGATATTCCGGCGCGTCGGGCTCTGCCCCATGATGCTTCCCGCCGTGTTTCCCGAGTATCGCCAGTAGGTCACCGGGGTCGCGGCCTCCATCACCTCGATGTGTCCTCGAATGTCGATTCCCAGCGCAGCCTCCACCCGACCGATCAGCCGATCGGCATACTCGGCCTTCAACTGCCGATAGGCCTCCCCACGGGCCATGCTGTCGCCGGTCATCCATCGGTCACGATGCTCGAGCCACATGGCGCAGTGGATGGTCACCGTCGACTTCCCCGGGGGGGCGAGCGAGGCATCGATCGCGGACGGACAGCGGACGATCAGGCAGCTCTTCGATGGGTCTCCCGACGAATGCTCTTCCCGTTTCAGGCCGCCGCGCGTCAGGCAGGCCAGCTCTTCGTGGAGTCCGAGCGTTTCCGCCGGACAGTCGAGACCCAGGTAGACAGTGAAGCTCGAGTAGTACAGGTCGGCCTGTTTGAGCAGGGCCAGTCGTGCGGCGACGGCGGGGGACGGGGGCAGCATCCGCTCGTAGAGCGTCACCAGGTCGTTGGCTGCCACGACGTACCGGGCCTTGCAGGTCGTCCCGTCCTCGAGGGTCACTCCGACCGCCCGGTTGCCTTCGACCAGCACCGAGCGCACCGGGGAGGAGAGCTCGACCCGGGACCCGTTTTCCCCGATCTTCTCGACGAGCCAGTCGACGTACCGCTGAGCACCGCCGGAAGGCGGGTACTGGAAATCTCCGGAGTAGGCCCATGCGATCGGCATGATGATCGACATGAAGGTCTCTTCGCTGCAGAAGATGCGCTTCACCCCTTCGTGCCGGAAGAACCTCGCCAGTCCGTCCTCCGCAGTCAGGTTGAGGTACTTCCAGACCGGCAGCACCCAGGCCAGCATCTTCAGGCCAAAGAGGGCCTTTTCCGGCGGGGACATCGTGTCGAGACCCCGCATTCTCCGGTTGAGGATGTCGAAATGCAGGCCGAGCTTCCGGCACTCTGCAAACAGCCGTCGAATCCCGGCCGCATCCTCCGGGAAGTCCCGCACGAGCTGGTCTCGCAGCTCGTCGGGATTGTCAGTCAGCACGTAGTCGAACGACTCGCCCCGATAGCGCCGGACCCGGCTGGCGCGAATGCTCCTGGGGTAGTCGTCTCCGATGGCCCCGAGGACGCGGTGCACGTACCCGCCGGCCCGGCAGTTGTTCAGCCACTGGACCGAGCTGTCGAAGGAGAACCCCTTGCGGGCAAAGCCCACCAGATAGCCGCCGGGATGAGGCTGCGCCTCGAACACCGCGACCCGGCATCCAGCGTGGGCCAGCACAGCCGCTGCGGACAGCCCTCCGATGCCGGCCCCGATGATGGCGGCATCCAGCTCGTCGTGCGGGTCCCCGCTGCGCATCTTCCCCCCTACCCTGGCCGGACGGGACATCCCGTGCCCCGGCGTGGCTGCTGATCATAGGCGACC
>Ga0233425_10006682_pt1 | contig 16856 bp, 12 predicted proteins | sample Watercolumn_Towu_2_FD_181712 | JGI IMG/M metagenome (GOLD analysis project Ga0233425, IMG submission 181712) | Freshwater microbial communities from Lake Towuti, South Sulawesi, Indonesia - Watercolumn_Towuti2014_140_MG | ecosystem: Environmental > Aquatic > Freshwater > Lake | place... | reverse complement strand
CCAACACGGCCTATTATCTGCCGATTATCTATTCCATCCTGGGTATCCCGGTGAAAACCTTGGGGGAAGCCAAACAACCCATGGACATCGCCAGAAAACTCCTGCCGGCCCATGTGAAGAATATGGTCCACCTGCCCTACTTGGGGCCTCTATTGGATGCCGGTATGGCCACCCTCTTTGCCGAGGAAATCGCCGAATGTATCCGCTATCTGGAAGACCCCAATTTCTATCTGGTTAGTGAAGATATTGATGAAGCCTCCGGCAAGATCTGGCTGGGCGCGGCCGAAGATACGGTTTTCCGTAAACGCGGTGTGGAATTCGTCGACGGTACGGCCCCCGGTTTTGCGGCTATCGTCGGTGCGGCGCCTGATCCGGAAACGGCCAAGTGGATTGCCGAAGAATATCAGAAAAAGAACCTTTATGTGTTTATGGTCGCCAATCAAAACGGAACTACCTTCTCTGAACAGCTTATCCAAGCCGGCGTCCAGATCGGTTGGAACACCCGTTTGGTCCCCTTTGGTCCGGATATCTCGGCGGCCGTTTTTGCCCTGGGATTTGCCAACCGGGCGGCCATGGCCTTCGGCGGGATCAAACCCGGTGACTATAAAAAGATGTTACTGTATAACAAGGACCGTATCTTTGCCTTTGTCAACGCCTTGGGTGAAGTCAACGCCGAATGGGCAGCCAATGCCGCCGGCTGCGTCAACTGGGGCTTCCCGACCATCGCCGATACGGACATCCCGGAGATTCTCCCGACCGGTGTCTGTACCTATGAACACGTGGTGGCCAATGTGTCTCACAAAGACATGCCTCAGAAGTCCATCGAGATCCGGGGCCTCAAAGTTACGGTGACCACTATCGATATTCCCTTGTCTTATGGTCCGGCCTTCGAAGGGGAACGGGTTCGTAAGGAAGATCTGTACCTGGAAATGGGCGGCGGTAAGACTCAGGCCACCGAGCTGGTCCAGATGGCCGACATGAACGCCATCGAAGACGGGAAAGTGGAAGTCGTCGGCAAGGATATTAAAGACATTAAAAAGGGCGAACGCTTACCCTTGGGGATCTTTGTCCAGGTGGCCGGTCGTCAGATGCAGGAAGACTTCGAGCCTATTCTGGAACGGCAGATCCATCACCTGATCAACTATGCTCAGGGTATCATGCACATCGGGCAAAGAGATATCGCCTGGGTGCGCGTGGGGGAACCGGCCGTGCAAAAGGGGTTTACCTTGAAGGATATCGGGACCATTCTCCATGCCAAATTCCATCAGGATTTTGGAGCCATCTTGGATAAGGTCCAGGTGACCCTCTATACCAATAAGGAAGATGTCGATAAATTAACCCAAAAAGCCCGTCAGATCTACCGAACCAGGGATGAGCGGGTGGAAAAGATGACCGACGAGAGTGTGGAGACCTATTATTCCTGCACCCTGTGTCAGTCCTTTGCCCCCAACCATGTTTGTATGGTCAGCCCGGAACGAACCGGTCTCTGCGGGGCCTATAACTGGATGGACTGCAAGGCCTCCTTTGAAATCAACCCCACCGGTCCGAACCAACCGGTCCAAAAAGGCGAATGCCTGGATCCTAAACTGGGCCAGTGGAAAGGGGTCAACGATTTCGTCTATAAGGCTTCCCGTCAAAAGGTAGCGGGTTATAACTTCTACAGCCTGGTCTATGATCCTATGACCACTTGCGGCTGCTGCGAATGTATTGCCGCCGTGCTGCCGACCTGCAACGGGGTTATGACCGTCAACCGAGATTATACCGGAATGACCCCTTCGGGGATGAAGTTCACCACCCTGGCCGGTGTCATGGGCGGCGGGGCCTCCTCCCCTGGTTTCGTTGGGCATAGCAAATTCAATATTACCCAAGGGAAATTCATTGCTGGCGACGGCGGTATCCACCGATTGGTCTGGATGCCCAAGCAGCTCAAAGAGGAAATCCGTGAACGCTTGATTAAGCGGGGTGAGCAAATCGGGATTCCTAATTTTATCGATATGATTGCTGATGAGACGGTCGGGACCACGGAAGACGAGATCCTTCCCTGGCTCCAGGAAAAAGGCCATCCGGCCGTTTCCATGGAATCCATCGTCGGGTAGGTTTAAACATCCAGGGCCCCTCCAAGGGGCCCTGGATTATTTTAATAAAAAGCCTTTAGGCATAAGCAGTCGGTGACTAGTCAAACTGTTCACGTGTTACATGTTGCTGACTGCTGATGGCTAAACGCAGATAATTTATTAGAGATAAGGAGACGAGCATGGGATTAACAGGGATTCAGATTTTTAAAATGCTGCCCAAAACCAATTGTGGAGAATGCGGGGTACCGACGTGCTTAGCCTTTGCCATGAACCTAGCCTCCGGAAAGGCGGAACTGGCCTCCTGTCCTTATGTTTCGGAAGAAGCAAAGGCCCAGTTGGCTGAGGCTTCCGCTCCACCCATTCGACCATTAACCATCGGAGCCGGCGACCATGCGGTTAAAACCGGAGGTGAAACCGTTCTTTTCAGGCATGAAAAGACGTTCTTTAATCCCACCGGATTTGGCGCCCTGGTGACCTCTGATATGGCTGAAGATGTTATTTCGGCCAAATTAAGAAAGTGGGACACCTATCAGTATGAACGGGTCGGTTTGAATTTAAGACCTGAGCTGGTAGCCGTAAAAGATATGAGCGGAGATGCCGGTAAATTTAAAAAAGCCGTTCAACAAGTTTTTGAAACCAGTAATTTCAGTCTGATTTTAATGAGTGAAAAACCGGAGGTCTTAAAAGAAGGCCTTGCCGCCTGCCCGGGCGGAAACCCCTTGCTGTATGCGGCCACCAAAGATAATTGGCAGGCCATGGCCGATCTGGCCAAAGAGGCCAAGTGCCCCCTGGCGGTCAAAGGCGATGGTTTGGATGGCGTCATTGATTTGTCCAATAAGCTGACCCAAGCCGGGTTAAAGGATCTGGTTTTGGATACCGGGTCCAGGGCGATAAAAACGGTTTTTGAGGAGCAAATTGGCATCCGCCGGGCCGCTCTTTCCGGAAAAGAAAAAGCCTTGGGTTTTCCAACCATCTGTCTGCCATTTGAAATGGCCAAGGACCTGCAAACCGAGACCCTTATGGGTGCGGCCATAGTCGCCAAGTATGGCGGGGTGGCTGTGTTTTCTGACTTCGAAGGAGAATCCATCTTTCCTCTCCTTTTGGAGCGCTTAAATATCTTCACCGATCCTCAACGGCCGATGACCGTTACACAAGGGATTTATGAAATCAATGGACCGGATGAAAATTCGCCGGTCTGTGTCACCTCTAATTTCTCCTTAACGTACTTCATTGTTTCCGGAGAGATTGAAAGCAGCCGGGTGCCTACTTGGCTTTGTATTATGGATACGGAAGGCCTGTCGGTTATGACCGCTTGGGCCGCCGGAAAGTTCGTGGGAGATGCCGTCGGGATTTTTATCAAAAAGAGCGGGATTGCCGACAAGGTCAAGCACCGCATTTTGATCATTCCCGGTTATGCTGCAGCCATTGCCGGCGATCTGGAAGAAGAGTTACCCGGTTGGACTATCAAGGTCGGACCCCGCGAAGCCGCCCATATTCCAAAATATTTAAGGGATATGAAATAAGGGGAATATGTAAAGGGTCTTCCTTTCAAATTTCAGCCATATAAAGGAGAAGGATATGTTTACCATTGCAGAAAATCTCAACGTAATCAATAAAGGGATCGGCCGGGCCTTTAAAGAAAAAGATCCCGGACCTATCCGAGAGATGGCCGAGAAGTTGGCCCAAACCAACCCGACATATATTGATATTAATCTTGGGCCGGCCCGGAAGGGCGGAGAAGAGTTGATGACTTGGGTTGTTCAGACTGTTCAGGAAGTCACCGATATCCCTTTAGCCTTGGACACCTCAAATATTGCCGCTATTGAAGCAGGTCTCAAGGTCCATAAGGGCAAAGCCATTATCAACTCGATTATGGCCAGGCCGGAACGCTATACCGTCATGCTGCCCATCTGCAAACAGTATGAGGCCTACATGATCGCTCTGCTCTGGGGACCGGACGGCCTTCCCCGGGATGAAAACGAACGGGGGGCCTTAGCCGCCGAACTGCTCTATGCCGCTAATGAAGCCGGTATTCCTAATGAGGATATTTGGGTCGACCCCATTATTACCCCGGTTAACATCCAACAGCAACAGCTCATGAATACCTTAACCTTCATGAGTATGCTGCAGGATATCGCCCCAGGGGCCAAGTCTACCTGCGGTTTGTCCAATATCTCCAATGGGCCCCCGGATCATTTGCGGCCGATTCTCAACCAGACCTATATGATCATGTTGGAACGCTACGGCATGTATTCCTGCATCATTGACGCCTTTGATGATAAGATTATGGACATCGCCCGCGGGAATCGCCCGGATATCGTTGAATTGGTCCATAAAGTCATGGATGGGGACTCGATTGATGCCGGTGGTCTGAGCAAAGAGATGCAAGATTACTATAAAACAGCCAAGGTCATTTTAGGGCATACCCTCTATTCCGATTCCTGGCTGGAAATATAATATCTTAATCTAGAAATACCTCATCAAGGCCATTTCCTAAAAAGGGAATGGCCTTTTTTATTCCTGAGAAGTCCCCTACTCAAACGATTATGGCTGAGGCCTGGGGATCAAAGGGGTTTTTTCGAATTTCCAGGGAGTAGAGGTAAGGATAATCTCCCTTCAAGTGTTTCAAATAAACCAACCATTCTGAAATCAATAGCCCGAAGGCCCTTTTAATATCTCCCTCCAAATGGATCTGGTCTGGTTTAGGCAACCCGACTAAAGAAGGACGGCAGGCCAGCTCATCGGTAACATGAAAAACGGCTAAAAGCAGATCGGTAAAGGAATCATGTTCCAGCAAATTGGGATTTTCTAAGAGGCCGAGTAAAAAGGGGCGCTTTTCCAATAGAAAAGTTTTCAAGGACCCTAAGGATTCCGGTTCAACCTGAATGTGATATTCGTAGTGCCTAAAGATCTGGGCTTTTGAGGTAAACCGCCTCCCGGACCAACTGGTATCAATGATTAAATCCTTTTTGATGACTTGGGCATTGGGCTCGAATTGATAAAAGAGCCTCAATAGTTCCGTTCCAACTTCGGAAAAATAGACCCCGATGACCATATTTAATTTTTTGATCAAATTTCGTTTTTCACGGACGGTCAGCATTTGGTTGATGATCAAGGTCACCAGGAGCACCTGGATGGGAACAAAAGCCAAATCCTGGAATAAATAAAAAAAGGTGTCCCGGGGGGTTTTAAAAATAAGGATTTGAATCAGATAAAAGAGGGCTGAAATTCCAAGAAAACCAATACCTAAGAATGTTTCCCAACGTAATCGTTTCATGACGAACCCTTTCCTCCTTGATGTCCCCGCCTGCGGCGGTTAGGGAGACTTAGTATACCTGATTTGAGGAAAAATGCCTTCAAGAAAGAACAGGATAAAAAGGTCCTTCCGAACAGTCCGGGGGTAACTAGCCCTTGAAATGAAAAAATCTTGATATTTATGGAAAAATTTGATATTTTTTATTTTTTAAATATGATAGAGAGCCTATTCTCCGTTATCCCTAAGCGTAACGGGGTGGGCCGAAGGTCCTGACTTGGACTGGTCGCGCCGAAAGTGCGATGAGCGACTAAACTTTCCTAAATTGATAATTTCCGTATAAGGAAGATTCCCTGCACCTGGATGCAGGAAGCTTCCATTTTTCTCGGCTTAAGGAGAGGCTATGTTTTTAGATCCTATACTGGGAATATTTTCCAGTGATTTAGCGATTGATTTGGGAACAGCCAACACCCTGATCTATGTGAAAGGCAAAGGGATTGTTTTGAGCGAACCATCGGTCGTAGCTGTTCGCAAAGACCAAAAAGGATATAACAAAGTATTATCCGTGGGGAAAGATGCCAAGTTGATGCTCGGGCGGACTCCGGGTAATATTATTGCCATCAGGCCGATGAAAGATGGGGTTATTGCCGACTTTGAAGTGACCGAGGCGATGCTTCGTCATTTTATCCGCAAGGTCCACAACCGACGAACCTTAATCCGTCCTCGGATCATTATTGCCGTGCCTTCGGGTATCACTCAGGTCGAAAAAAGGGCCGTCCGGGAATCCGCTGAGTCGGCCGGGGCCCGGGAAGTGTATTTAATTGAAGAACCCATGGCTGCGGCGATCGGCGCAGGCTTACCCATAACCGAACCAACCAGTAATATGGTAGTGGACATCGGAGGGGGGACTACCGAAGTGGCGGTCATTTCTCTGGCCGGAATTGTCTATAGTAAATCCGTGCGTGTGGGGGGGGATAAGATAGACGAGGCTATTCTGCAATATGTCAAACGGAAATATAATTTATTGATTGGAGAGCGGACCGCCGAGGTCATTAAGACCACCATCGGCACAGCCTATCCTCAGGACGAACCGGAATCGATTGAAGTGAAAGGACGGGATTTGGTTTCGGGTATTCCCAAAACCTTGACGATTGATTCGGAGGAAGTGCGCCTGGCCATTTCAGAACAAATTGATACGATAGTGGAAACCGTCAAAATTGCTTTGGAACAAACCCCTCCGGAATTGGCCGCAGACATTGTTGATCGGGGCATCTTTCTTACCGGCGGAGGGGCCTTGCTTAAAAATCTAGATATTCTTTTAAAGGAAGAAACCGGCTTGCCCATTAATATTGCCGATGATCCCTTGTCGGCCGTTGTTTTGGGGTCTGGCATGACTCTGGAAAAAATTGACTTATTGAAGGAGGTTTCCATTTAAGAGACTCATCCTTTGCACGTTATAGGGACAACGATTGGTTATTAAAAAACTTCGCCACGTTCTCATCGTCTGGCTTACCTTGTTGGCCTTCCTGGCCGTTTTCTCGTCCTTTTCTCAGACCGATCGGGATTATTATTGGCTGGAAAGCTCTGTGGTGGATAGCCTCCTCCCGGTCATCTCGGTTTTTTCTTCCATCCAAACCGGTATCGGGAAATGGTTGTCCCGGTTTGGGTCCTTTTCAGAAACCGAAAAAGAAAAGGACCGCCTAACAAATCAAATGAACCGGTTGCAATTGGAAAACATTCAATTAAGAGAAATGGTTTCCGGTTTTGATCGCTTAAAAAAAATCCTTCAACTTAAAAATGAATTGCCCGGTCCCTCGAAGGTGGCCGAAGTCGTCGGAAGAGGGCCCAGTCCCTTTTTACAAACTTTTTTTATTAATAAAGGCCGGAAAGACGGACTAGTCCGAGGTATGCCGGTTCTGTTGAAAGAAGGGGTGGTGGGCAGGATTGATAAGACCTCCTCCTTTTTTTCCGAAGTGATTATGATCAATGATCCGAGCTTTGCCGTGGAATGTCTTATTCAACGAACAAGGGTTCGGGGAATTTTAACGGGTATATCCGGAGCAAAACATTGCCAGATTAATTTTGTGGCTCGAACCGAGGATGTTCTTCCCGGAGATATCATTATTACTTCCGGCTTAGATCAACTATACCCCAAAGGATTAATCCTCGGACGAGTTCTGAGAATAGACCCCAAGGTCAAAGGCACCTTTCTTTTTATCGAGGTCATCCCGGAAGTCAAATTATCCCAAGTCGAAGAAGTCCTGATCTTGCAAAAAAGACCTCCTATCCCGGACCAGGAGGAAGCAGATGAAGATTAGAGATTTCTTCCTTTTCCTGTCTCTAGGGCTGTTTTGCCTGATACTGCAATCTACCTGGTTTTTCGGGGAGATGATGGATCCCTTTCGTTTGGATTTACTTTTTATACTGATTATCTTTTTGGGAACCCTGAATCGGTGGAGTCAAGGGTTGATTTTAAGTGCCCTGTTGGGCCTGTTGGTCGATATCCTCTCCTGGGGAGTGTTGGGATTAGCCGTGATCCTCTATCCCCTTATCTATTGGATCTCTTTTTTTATCGGAGCCAGAACGACGGTCGAGTCCTTGGTCTTTCCGGTAATGGCCGCCCTGATCTTTCAGATTTTTTATGGATTTTTAATTCATTTCCCTCTAGCTTTTTTCAAGGGCCTGGAATTTACCCAGGAACATTCGATCTTAATCCTGGAACAGGCCTTGATTACCGCTATGCTTAGTGTACCGGTACTCTATCTTTTCAGGGCCTTTTGGGGGAAAAAGCCCTCAATGGTTTAATGTCTAAATTCAAATTGTACCGACAAGAAGAACCGGCCGATCCTCAAAGACAATTTGTCGTCGCTACCGTTATTATCTTGTTGATCTTCTTCAGCCTGGCCGGCCGCTTCTGGTATCTCCAAATCGCCAAGGCCGCCCATTTTAAGCAATTATCCGAACATAATCGGATCCGCTCCCTGACCATCCCACCGGCCCGGGGCGTTATTTTTGACCGCCAAGGGACCATTTTGGTAAACTCAAGGCCTTCTTTTAATCTCTATGTGATCCCCGATGATGTTCAAAATTGGGACGACCTAAAAACCCAACTGGGCAAACTATTAAACCTGGAGCCGGATCAGGTTGAGGACCGCTTGGCAACCAAAAAGGCCTGGCCTTTTTATCCCATACCGATTAAATCAAATCTTTCCCAAGATGAATTAGGTCTGATTGAATCGTTTAAATATCTTATGCCCGGGGTGTATGTGGAAGTCAGTCCTCAGCGGAATTATCCGATAGGACCCGTGGCCCCTCATGTTATCGGCTATTTAGGGGAGATAACCTTAAAGCAGATTAAAAGCGGTCAATTTTCAGAAAATAAAATGGGGGATTTTATTGGGCAATGGGGGCTGGAGAAACAATGGCAGACCGATTTAGGGGGAAAAAAAGGCGGAAGATTTATAGAGGTTAATGTCGTGGGTCGGGAGATCCAGGAACTCGGGTTTCGGGATTCGATCCCAGGTAATAATCTGGTAACCACCCTGGATTGGGATCTTCAAAAAGTGGCTCAAGAGGCTTTGAGCAAGAAGCCGGGGGCCGTGGTGGTCCTGAAACCGACCACGGGCGAAATCCTGGCCATGTACAGCTCTCCGGCCTTTGACCCTTCATCTTTTACCAGGAAACTTTCACCCCGAGAATGGAATGCCCTTTTTTCCGACCCTTTGAAGCCCTTTCAAAACAGGGCTATTCAGGGCCAATACCCACCGGGATCGACGTATAAAATGGTTACGGCCTTAGGGGGGTTGGAAGAGAAGGTGATCACTCCTGAGACCAAATTCTATTGTAATGGGGCCTTCCCCTTTGGCAATCGCGTCTTTCATTGCTGGAGAAAAGGGGGGCACGGCATGGTCGACCTTCACAAGGCCATTGTCCAATCCTGTGATGTTTATTTTTATAATGTCGGTAACCGGTTGGGTGTGGATCGGCTGGCTCGTTATGCGCAATTATTCGGGTTGGGTAGGCCCACCGAGATCGCTCTTTATCCGGAAAAAGGTGGACTTATCCCCACATCGGCCTGGAAACTCCAACGCTATAAAACCGCCTGGCATCCTGGAGAGACACTATCTCTGGCCATAGGACAAGGTTATAATCTGACTACTCCTTTACAGATGGCTGTCCTGACGGCCACGATAGCTAATGGGGGCACGATTTATAAACCTTTTCTGGTTAAAAAATTGGTTTCTCCACAAGGAACGGTAATTAAAGACGTTCAGCCGGAAGTCGTTGGCAGGCTCTCCGTAAATCCTGAGCATCTTCGTTTAATCCAACAGGCCATGGCCGGGGTGGTCAATGAGGAGGGAGGAACAGGGGGGGCGGCTCGCTTACCGGGTATTATCGCCGCCGGGAAAACCGGAACGGCCCAAGTCGTTTCTCTAGGTCAAAGAGGAGGACGGGACCATGCCTGGTTTGTGGCCTTTGCCCCCTTGGAGTCACCTCAATTAGCTACGACCATTTTAATGGAACATGGCGGTCATGGAGGTGATGCGGCAGCTCCGGTGGCCCGGAAGATTTTTGAGGCTTATTTTCATTTGCCCCCTAGAGGATCCGCACCTATTTCCAAACAGGCTGGACCTGATTCGACCGATGAAGAGTGAACCGTGATAGATCGAAAATTTTTCCAAAATATTGATTGGCCTCTGGTCTTGCTCGTTTTTTTTCTGATTGTTATCGGGGTGGTCAATCTCTATTCGGCCACCTATCAAGTCGAAGAGGAAAAAGGGGGCACCATCTATTTAAAACAGATTTATTGGGCGGCCTTTGGATTCTTCTTGATCTTAATCATTCTGTTTTTTGATTACCACTTGTTGCTTCCAATAGCCTACCCCCTTTATTGGGTCTCCATCTCGCTATTACTTGGAGTACTGTTTTTTGGCCGGTCCATTTCAGGGTCCCAACGCTGGTTAGCCTTGGGCTCTTTTTCCTTCCAGCCTTCCGAACTGGTGAAAATTGCGCTGATCCTAGCCCTGGCCAAATATTTTTTTATAAACGAATTCAATCGACGCTACAGTTTTCGAGACCTCTATATCCCTGCAGGGATGGTCTTATTGCCAGCCTTGTTGATTATGAAACAACCCGATTTAGGAACCGCCCTTTTACTCTTGTTCCTCGGCTTGTCCATCTTTCTCTTTATAGGCATAGAATGGAAAACCCTGGTGGTTTCCCTCGGGGGATCTGCCCTGCTATTACCTTTAAGCTGGTTTCTGCTTAAGGACTATCAGAAAAAAAGACTGCTTATTTTCATTCAACCCGAATCCGATCCCTTGGGCGCCGGCTATCATATCATCCAATCCAAAATTGCCGTCGGCTCCGGAGCCTTTTGGGGAAAAGGATTTTTAAAGGGGACCCAAGGACAACTCCGCTTTTTGCCGGAACAGCATACCGATTTTGCCTTTTCGGTTTTGTCCGAGGAATGGGGGTTTGTCGGCTCCCTGGTGGTGGTGACCCTTTTTTTACTCTTAATCTTATCGGCCCTAAATATTGCCAGGCAGTCTAAGGATCGCTTCGGGCTCATCTTAGCCCTGGGAATCGGGGCCCTCTTCTTCTGGCAAAGTTTGGTCAACCTGGGCATGGTTGTCGGGCTGGTGCCGGTGGTGGGGGTCCCTTTGCCTTTTATCAGTTATGGAGGTTCTTCAATCATTGCCTGCCTGATTGGGATTGGTCTGCTGTTGAATATTCATATGCGCCGCTTTATCATTCAGTCGTGATGGCTCCTTCCTCAGGACTTCTTCGCGCAGAAGGCAACGCTCAGTCCCACTCCTTCGAGGCGGGTTACCGGTTTGTGTGCCTTGCCTGCGAACTTATTACGAAGCCGTCACGATTTTAATTTTTTACGATCAAATCAGTTATGAATAAAACCCATCCAGCAAACCCCTTGATTCTCGCACCGGCCGGCAATAAGGCCGGTTTCCTGGCAGCCCTGGCTGCTGGCGCAGAAGCCATTTATTGCGGTCTGAAACAACTTTCGGCCCGCATGGAAGCCAAAAATTTTACCCTGGAAGAACTGGCCCGGCTGACCGATCTGGCCCATTGCCGGGGAACCAAGGTCTATGTCACCCTGAATACCCTCATCAAGCCCGATGAATTGAATATGGCCGGAAGGATGATTGCAGACCTGAACCGGTTCGTCCATCCCGATGCCCTGATTATTCAGGACTTGGGAATGGTTGAACTGGCCAGACAGGCAGGCTTTTCCGAAGAGTTGCATCTTTCCACTCTAGCCAACATCAGTTTCAGCAAGGCCCTTTCCCTAATCGCTCGCACCAAAGGAGTTAAGCGGGTCATTCTGCCCCGGGAGCTCAATATCGATGAAATTAAACAGATGGCCGCCGTTTGTCCGGATAATCTCCATCTGGAAGTCTTCATCCACGGGGCTTTATGTTATGGCGTTTCCGGCCGGTGCTATTGGAGCAGTTTTTTAGGGGGAAAAAGCAGTTTGAGGGGCCGGTGCGTCCAGCCATGCCGCAGGCTCTACCGGCAGGACGGCACTTCCCATCGGTATTTTTCCTGCCAGGACTTGAGCCTGGATACCCTGGTTAAAATACTTTTAACCATCCCTCAAATCAAGGCCTGGAAAATTGAGGGCCGTAAAAAAAGCCCTCATTATGTCTACACTACAGTCCGGGCTTATCGCCTGTTCCGGGATCATTTCCAGGACCCGGCCTTTCGTAAAGAAGGCCTCTCATTGCTGGAACGCGCTTTGGGCCGGACGGGAACGCATTATGGCTTCCTGTCCCAACGGCCGCAAAATCCCATCCGGATCGAACGGCAAACCGGCTCCGGGCTCCAGGTGGGAGTGGTTTCCGGTGATCGCCGACATCCTTTCATTGAATTGAAAGAGGAACTTTTTCCCGAGGATCAAATTAGGGTAGGGTATGAAGATGAAGCCGGGCATGTCCTGATAAAAATCAACCGGTCCTTTGGCCGGAACAGCCGCTATTTTTTACCTCCCGGTTGGAAAGGATCACCTTCCAAAGGGACTCCGGTGTTCTTGACGGACCGTCGGGATCCAGAATTATTTCAAAAGATGGCCCAACTGGAAAAAGAAATTCCTTTGCAGTCAGAGAAAAAAGAGGGGGGCTCTATCTTTTCTCTTGTTCTGCCCCGGCGCCTTTCGTCTAGGAGCAAACCTGTAGACCAATGGATATTCCGGCGGCCGGATCCCAAAACTCAACGTGGACGAGGAGAAACCGGTCTCTGGCTCTCCGAAGAAACGGTTCAAACCCTTTCAGCCAACCATGCATGCTGGTGCTGGCTTTCCCCGTCCCTTTGGCCCAGTGATGAGGAACAGACCGCTGCCTGGATTGATCGTTTACTTCGAAAGGGCTGTCGCCGGTTTGTCCTGAACGCCCCCTGGCAGATTGGTTTTTTTCAGGACCCGAAAAAATTGTCATTATGGGCCGGACCATTTTGTAATTTGAGCAATCCCTTGGCCGTCAATCAGATCAAATCCTATGGGTTTTCCGGTGCCATAGTGAGCCCGGAATTAGGACTGGACGACTACCTCTCCCTGGCCAAACAGAGCCCTTTACCCTTAGGGATCGTCCTTTTCGGCGAATGGCCCTTAAGTATTTCCAGAGTCTTTTCCGGTCAACTGAAGAAGGCCCGGGCCTTTGAAAGTCCCAAGGGAGAGGCGGCCTGGGCCGCTGAATACGATTCCAATTATTGGGTTTATCCCAACTGGCGCCTTAACTTGATTCCTTTCCGCCAAAAACTGGAACAGGCCGGCTATCGGCATTTTTTTCACCTGAACGAGCCCATCCCGCCTTCAATCCGGATGAAAGATCGTCCGGGAATCTGGAATTGGAAACTAGGCCTTCAATAACAAATGAAGAAAAAAAAATGTGTCATCATAACCAGCTATTTTTCCGGGGAGACCTATGGGTTATTAGGGCCCCAAATGGCTGCGGCCATAATTCTGGAGCACACACCGTATGATTGCCTGGTTTTGGCCCTGGATAAAAAGGATGACAAAAGCCTGGCAAAAAAAGTCTTATCCGATTATTTCGGGGGCCATCGGCCGGTTATCGCTTTTTCTTTACTCAGCGGCAGGGAAGATCTGTTCAATCTGGCCGGGGAATTGAAGGCCGAAGGGGCCGTAACCATTTTGGCCGGGCCCCAGGCGGATGTGGATTTTCTGGGAGAAAAGCAGTGGCCGATCTTTCCCCATCGTTTTGCCGGCGTAAGCAAACAGTTCAGCCTGGCCCTTTGGGGACCAGCCGAACAGGCCATTCATCTTTTATATAATCTTGACCATTCTGATCAGCTCCTGACCCCTGGCCTGCTTTATGTCAATAAAGAAGGAAAGATGATTCAAAATCCGCGGCTCATCTGGGATACCCATTTTTTAAGAAAAGTAAGCTGGGACCAGATCTATCGGCCAGGTGAGAAGGGGTTAACAAAGCTTCCCATTACTACGGCCCAGGTCCTCCAACAAATCGGCTGTCCCCATGCCGCTAAGGCGGAAGAAATCGAAGTGGGTTATCCTGCGCTCCTCTCGGAACATCGATCCCAAAAGATCCGCTTGAAAGTAAAAGGGTGCAGCTTCTGTGATGTGGCTGTGGATAAAGGGTTTCACGGCCTCCTGGATCAGGAAACCGTTCTGGCCCAGATCCATGGACTGCCGGAAATGCCCGATCAGCGCAAGATCCCTTTTGAACTGATCAATGAAAACCCTTTGCCCGGTCTTCCCCATCTCCTGAATGGGCTCAAAGAACGCCGGATAAGCCTATCACAAATCAACCTCACCCTGCGGGCCGATGAGTTGGTTAAACACAGGGAAAGACTGGAGCAGGCCTTGGGCCTGTGCCGGGAGATGCGTGTGCGTCTTCTGGCGGCCTCCATCGGCTTTGAGTCTTTTGATGATCGCATTCTTCAAAACCTGCACAAAGGCCTGGACACCCGCACCAATTTGGAAGCCATCCAAATCATGCGTCGGCTTAAGCAACGCTTCCCATATCAATGGGCCTACAGCCGTCAAGAGGGGGCGGTTCATGGCTTTATTCATCCCACACCATGGGACACACCGGAATCAGAGGAGAAGATAGGGAAAGTGATTAAGGAGCATGCCCTGGACAAGGATATCCTACCTCCGCACAGTACGCCGTTAATCATTCATCATGCTTCTTATCTGGGGGACTGGATCAGGGCGGTTGAGGCCAGAGAAAACATTTCCTTCAAGCGTTATGTCTCGACCATCGGCTGGTGGCCTGAGGCAATTATTGGTCCTTGAAACCGCACACCGTTACCAAGGATCGGGAATGATCCGAGTTACAGAGCACTGCCAAAGATAAATAATTGTTATTCATTAGTCCTCCCCCTTGAGGGGGGAGGGGCGGTGGGGGTGAGAAAATTCTCCGAACTCCGAACTCTTAACTCCGAATCTTTTGTGTGTGTGCGGAAATAGCCTCGACGATCTGGGGCCAGGCCCCGCCATGGGGGACATCGTGACCCATTCCCTCGATCAACATCAGCTGTGCCCCGGGGATAACCCGGGCCGTGTCTTCTCCTCCTTCCACCGGCACCAGCGGATCAGCGGTGCCGTGAATGACCAGGGTCGGCACCTGTAGTTCAGCCAAGAACCGGGTCCTGCTGCCATGAGAAAGGATGGCGATAAGCTGGCGCCCTACCCCATGAGGATAATAACAGCGGTCATAACTTTGGGCCAGGTTCTGACGGGCCCATTTTTCATCCAAAGGAAAAGCCGGGCCGGTCAAGGCTTTAAAAACCGTGAGCATATACTCAATATAATTTTCCCGCTCTTTAGGAGGCGGAGTGAGCAATAGATTCATGATCTCCGGTTTGGGCTGAGGGACTTTGGGACTGCCGGTGGTGGAATAAACGCAGGTTAAACTTAAGACTCGATTCGGATGGCGGATGGCCGCGGTCTGGGCGATCATGCCCCCCATGGACATGCCGCAGAGGTGGGCCTTGGGGATTCCCAGGGCGTCCAGAAGGGCGACGGCGTCATCGGCCATATCATCCAGGGTATAGGCCGGTTGAATTTTTTCCCCTTGGAATAGTTTTCCCAATACCTCCAGGAGGTCCGGCATACCGGCCTCCTCGATTTTGCTGGAGAGTCCGCTATCCCGGTTATCAAAGCGGATGACGTAGTGGCCCCTATGGGCCAGGTCTAGACAAAGCGCCTCATCCCAATGGATCAACTGCTGCCCCAGTCCGATAATCAACAGAAGCGGGCGAGCGGTTGGGCTTCCAAAGGTCTCGTATTCAATTTGAATTCCGTTGGCTGTTACGTTGGGCATATTGGTGTCTTTGCCTCCATTTGTCGAAAGTTAAGAGTAAAATTTATTGGTAGAAGATGAAAGAAAACAAATGAAAAAAGGAATTTCAATTAAAAAGAGCTATAAGACATTTCTTGAAGGTTTTTTAACCGGTGGATTCATAGACCACCTTGCCTTTAGTAAGCGCTTCTTTATAAATTAAGCCCGGTGTCTGGACCAGCTCCTCAAACTTATCCTCTGGAACAACGAGAATATCCATGGGCATATGAATGCCCTTTAAGGCACGACGAATTCGGACGCTCTCTTTGCGAGGGCTTTCAATCCCCTTTTCGGAAACAATCAATATATCCAGATCGCTGTGTTTGTGCGTTTTACCTTGCACATATGATCCAAAAAAGATCAGCTTCCTGGGTTTGGCCAAGGCTACGATTTTTTCGATAACCTGCTGAACTTTTAACGGTGTTATTTCCCAGGAAGAGACCATATCCAAGCGCCCTTTTAATCCATATTTTTCGATCTGATGTAGAATAAATTTTTTGATGCAGGTTGCTCAAAAAGATCCAGATACTAGGCATCCGAAATCCCGAGGAATGAGTCGTACAGTGAAGTACGTCGCAGTGACGAGGGATGAGGATAACGCAGTAGATGGGTCTTTTTCAGCACCCGATAATTTATTTAACCATAACAAGCTATTAAAGTCAACTCTTCCGTTTTCAGCTTTATTGGCCCGGCCAATAAGAGATGGGGGCTGAATATAAAACATAGAAAAAAACCAAAGTCATAGACAAAGGGCGGAACATCCGGCCCCTTCAAGAAGCTTCCGAAAATACCCTTTGAAAAGATGAATTAAAATGATATGTTGTAGAACAAAAAGCGATTAAGATAACACCTCCTCCCCATTTTTCCTGACAGGAGTTGGTCCATGAGCAAAAAAAGCAACACCTTTCAGATCCTCCATATCTCCGATCTTCACGTCAGTACGGATAAAGAATTCGACCGCAAAGTGGTGCTTGATCCTCTTTTGGACAGGGTGAGAAAGGACAGACAGCAGGATCTTCAATATCGGATTTCGTTGTGCCAGGAGTTAGTCTTTGAACTTTTACACTTTTACCCTTCGATACCTCAGGGCAAGCCGTTTCGATACCTCAGGGCAGGCCGTTTCGATATTGCAGTAAAAATCCTCAGGGTAATACCTCAGGACGATTTATTAGGAATGAACCCTCAGGGTGA
>Ga0233425_10006681_pt1 | contig 16856 bp, 15 predicted proteins | sample Watercolumn_Towu_2_FD_181712 | JGI IMG/M metagenome (GOLD analysis project Ga0233425, IMG submission 181712) | Freshwater microbial communities from Lake Towuti, South Sulawesi, Indonesia - Watercolumn_Towuti2014_140_MG | ecosystem: Environmental > Aquatic > Freshwater > Lake | place... | reverse complement strand
CCACCTTGCCCCAGACGAAGATGTTGGAACCGAAGAGGAAGGCGTGCTGCGTCTGAGCCACCTCGATTTTCGCCCCCGGCACGAGCTGGCCGGCTGCGTCGACGACCGTGACGGTCGCGTCGGCCTTTCGGTACTTCTCGATGCGGGCGTCGGCCCCGGCCAGCAACTCGTCGTCGCTCGGCTTGGGTTCGGCAGCCACGGCTTTGCCAGCGAAGTGAAAAGCAACGCCGATCACCGCCAGGAGGAGCAAGGGTGGAAAGGCATGGCAACGCATGGGATGTACTCCGGTGGGACTTGGTGGGGCGTGTTCTCACGGCGAGCCCCGGGCGTCAGCCCGGGGATTGCGGTGTCCAGGCAACACATCCCCGGGCTAACGCCCCGGGGCTCGCCTGAAGCTCTTCGCTGGGGCGGCAGTACAACTGCCGCCCCAACGAATGGCTTTCATTCCTTGGCGGCGTCCATTATAATGACTTTCCTGCGGAAGACACACCCGGGCCGCTCTCGGCCGACGACTATTCACAACCTGCGGAGGTAGGCACGATGCATACGCACGGGCGGCGTCGTTTTGCGGCAATTCTCGCGGTGTCCGCGACGGTCGGCCTCCTTTTCTTTGCGGCTGCTCCGCTGGCGGGCGCGGCCGAAGGCTCGCCGCCGGCCTATGCGCCCGGCCCGCTGTTGGCCCGCTTCCTCGACGGGCCGATGAAGGGCTGCGAGGAGATGATCGTCGCCGAGCGGGTGTCGATGCACGACCACTGGTACGTCAACTTCGGCTACTACGCGAACGATCCCAACCGCCGCGGCTACGGCGACGGCGGCCGGCTGCTCCGCGTCAACCTCCGCAGCGGCGCGGTCAAGGTGCTGTTGGACGATCCCAAAGGCGGCGTCCGCGATCCGCAGGTGTATTACGACGGCAAGAAGATCCTCTTCTCGTACCGCAAGGGCGGCACGCCCACGTATCACCTCTACGAAATCCAGAGTGACGGCAGTGGGCTGAAGCAACTGACCGACGGCCCCGACGACGACATCGAGCCGACCTATCTGCCCGACAACAACATCGTCTTCTCATCGGCCCGTTGCCGGCGATTTGTCAACTGCTGGTACAGCCGCGTGACCACGCTCTACCGTTGCGACGCCGAGGGGAAGAACATCCGCATGTTGTCGAGCAACAACGACCACGACAACACGCCCTGGGTGTTGCCCGACGGGCGGATTCTCTACATGCGATGGGAGTACGTCGACCGCAGCCAGGTGCATTATCACCACCTGTGGACCACGAATCCCGACGGCACGGGGCAGATGGTCTATTTCGGCAACGAGTTCGGCGGCATCGTGATGCTCGACGCCAAGCCGATTGCCGGCACGAATAAGGTCGTCTCGTCGTTTTCGCCGGGACACGGCATTCCCGAGCACTGCGGCCGCGTGGCCGTGGTCGATCCGAGCCGCGGCCCCGACATCTTGGCGTCGGTCCGCTACGTGAACAAGAAGAACTCCACCCGCGATCCGTGGGCCTTCACCGAAGACTGCTTCCTCGTGGCCGAGGGAAAGACGATCCAGGTTATGGACGGCCAGGGGAACACCGAGGTGGTGTACCGCGTGCCCGCGGGACTCGGGCACATGGAGGCCCACGAGCCACGGCCGCTTGCGCCTCGGCCGCGCGAAGCGATCATCCCTTCGCGAGTCGATCTGTCGAAGGCCACCGGCCGGCTGATCCTGCAAGACATTTACAGCGGCCGCAAGATGGACGGCGTGCAGCGTGGCGACATCAAGAAACTGCTGGTGCTCCAGCAGGTACCCAAACCGGTGAACTTCTCCGGCGGCATGGAGCCGCTGACCATCAGCGGCAGCTTCACGCTGGCGGAAATCCTCGGCACGGTGCCGGTCGAGCCCGACGGCTCGGCCAACTTCGAGGCCCCGGCCCTACGGTCGCTGTTCTTCGTGGCCCTCGACAAGGACGACAAGGCCGTGAAGCGGATGCAGAGCTTCCACATCCTGCAGCCGGGCGAGACGATGGGCTGCGTCGGCTGCCACGAGCAGCGGAACAAGGTGCCGCACTTCAAGACCGATTTAACGGCCTTCCAGAAGCCGCCCCGGCAGATCGAGCCCATCGCCGACGTACCCGGCGTGCTCGACTTCCCCCGCGACATCCAGCCGATTCTCGACAAGCACTGCGTGAGTTGCCACAATCCCGACCGCCGCGACGGCGGCGCTGACTTCTGCGGCGACAAGACCGGAATGCATACGATCGCCTACCAAACGATCAACGACCTGCGGCTGGTGGCCGACGGCCGCAATCTGCCGCAGGGGAACCGCGCGCCGCGGAGCATCGGCAGCTCGGCCAGCCGGCTGATGAAGCTCATCGACGGCAGCCACTACCAGGCCAAGCCCAGCCCGCACGAGGCCAAGCTGATCCGCCTGTGGATCGAAACCGGGGCGACCTATCCGGGCACGTATGCCTCGCTGGGTTGCGGCATGTATCCGGTCGGCCTGCCCATCGGGGCCATGATGCAGCGGTGCGGCGATTGCCACGCCAAAGACGTCAAAGACAAGAAGGGGGCGACGCACGAAGCGCTGGTCTTCGGCGGCCATCGTCTCGGGCCTTCCAACGGACTGTGCAACCTGACGCGGCCCGAGAAGTCGAGGATCCTGCTGGCGCCGCTGGCCGAGGCCGCCGGCGGGCAGGAGGCGTGCAAACAGGCGGTTTTCGCCAACGCCGCCGATCCCGAATATCAGAAGATGCTTGCCGCGATTCGCGGTGCCGGAAAGCAACTCGCGGACGGCAAGCGGTTTGACATGCCGGGGTTCCGGCCCAACGAACACTACATCCGCGAGATGCAGCGGTTCGGCTTCTTGCCGAAGGAGTTGAAGCCGGAAGACCCGATCGACGTCTACGCGGTCGATCGGGCCTACTGGCAGTCGTTCTACTACCAACCGCAGGCCGGTGCGGCCGGAAACGAGGACGTTCAGTAAGCACGAGGTGCGTACTATGAGCCGAAAAGGAAAGGCCGAGGAGCGGGAGAAACTTGTCGCCGTGGTCTCGCCGTGGGAGAAACTGGGGGAAATCGTCAAGCGGGATTTCCGCATGCAGAGCCTGCCGGCGGAAAAGACGGTCATCGTCTGGCGCGACGACTTGCAGACCGCCGAGGCGCTGACTGCCGAACTGAAACACATCGGCGTTACGCCCATCGACATCCGCACGATGGCGGTTACGGCGAAGTGGCAGGAAATCGATTAGGCCGCAGTTCTCACCAACGTAGGACGGAGTTCCACTCCGTCCCGAAGAAGACGGAGTGGAACTCCGTCCTACGGCGCGAGTCACTGGCCAACGCTCAGCAGCGTGTTGAGGTACATCGTTAGTTTCACGATGATGTCCCAGTCGCACGCGACGATGTCCTGCGAATGGGCCAGGTTGTTCCGCAGGGCCTCGATTTCCTTCATCGTCTGCGTACCCTTGCTCCGCGAGACGAAGCCGGCTTCGGTCCGCAGGTCGTCGTTCCGCAGCACGATCTGCCCCTTGTCCGAGAGTTGCAGGCAGTCGAGCAGGTCCACTTCTTGGTTGCGGCGGTTGCGTTCCTCGCGGAGGGCCTCGGCCTTGGACAGCCGCCCTTCGGACACGAACTGCCGCCACGCGCCGTCGGGAAAGCGGTCGGCGATCATCCGCGTCAACCCCATCTCGATAATCGTAATCATGCCGAAGAGCCACATCCGCACGGGCGGTTTTTGCAGGTCAGTCCGGGTCACGATGCCGCCGACCTGTCCGAAGGCGGTGACGAACATCCGCGGCGATTGCGCGAGTCTCACGACGACGGTCGGCAGGTTGGCCGAGTCGGGTACAACGTCGGCGGCGTCGAAGGGGTGCAAATATTCGCCGCACGTTCCGGCGGCGAGATCTTCCTGCTGCACGTAACCGGCGATCGTGCCTTCGCGGCGGATGCCGGCCACCTTGTAGCCCCGCGCGGCCATGATCGCCCGCACGTCGGCCGCCGTGGCCGCGGCGTCGAACGACGCCAGCGGCTCGGCAATGTCACCGACCGAGAAGTTCTCCAGGAATACCCGTTGCAGCCGTATGAGCGTTAGCCGAGGCGTCGCCATGCGTCGATCCTGATTGAGAGGAATCGCCGATCGGTTGGATGATGCTTGCCATCATACCCGACGGCAGAGTGGCGGCCAAGGACGAGAAATGCACCTGTCCCGGGCAGACGTGCGCGGGTGGAGCGGGGAGTACGGAGTGATAGCCCGGATTCCGGCCTTCTGTCTTCTGTCTCCTGCATTCCTTCTCCGTACTCCGTACCTCGTACTTCGTTGTCCTGCGATGCACGGCGCGCGGCCGTTAACGTTCCACCAGCGTCCGCAGGCCGCTTTTATTGGCCATGCCGGCGGTCCGGGCCGTGACTTTCCCCTTCTTGAAGACCAACAGCGCGGGAATGCAACTGATCTTGTAGTCGGACGCCAGGTCGCCGTCGCGATCGACGTTTACCTTGAAGACCTTCACGTCGCCGTTCTCACGCGCAAACTCCTCGAGCACCGGCGCCAATCGCTGGCACGGACCGCACCAGTCGGCGTAGAAATCGACCAATACGGGTTTTTCCGCCTGTAGCACGCGATCCTCGAAGGTGGCCTGATTGACGTGCTCGATAGAACGCTGCGTTGATGTTACCGTAGACATTGCTTCTTCTCCATTGGGTTGTGTCGCCGCAAACGCCTCCTGGCTGGATGCGGAACTCGGAAAGCACCCCGGTGTCGTCTTGCAGATCACGAGCGCGCCGACCGCGGCAACCAGGGCGAGGGCCGAAAAGACTTTCCAATTCACGAGACGCGCTTCCATGACTTCAGTGCTCCGTGAAGGACCGTGTGACGTGTACGTTACTGGTACTGATGCGCGGGTTGGTCAGCTGGTTACACGGAATTGCATTGCGACTTGCCTACGCGGTCCGCGCCGGGGGCCTTGACTCATCCGACCGAACAACCAACAATACCGCCATGGAGCTTGCATACTTCCTCGGATTACTGGCGGTCATTCTCGGCGCGGCGAAGTTGCTGGGCGCGGCCGCCAAGGCAATCGGCCAACCGGCGGTGCTGGGAGAACTGGTGGCGGGCGTGCTGCTGAGCGCATCGCTGCTGAACCTGGTCGATGCGAACGACAAGTACCTGCATCTGCTGGCGGAGATCGGCGTGGTGATCTTGTTGTTCGAGATCGGGCTGGAGACCGATCTTGCCCGCTTGCTCAAGGTCGGGGCCGCGTCGGCCGCCGTTGCGCTGGTGGGCGTGGTGCTGCCGTTCGCGCTGGGTTACGCCGTGTGCGTGCTGCTGGGGTTGGAGACGCTCGCGGGCGTGGTCGCCGGGGCCACGCTCACGGCGACCAGCGTGGGCATCACCGCTCGTGTGCTCTCCGATCTGGGCCGCTTGCAGGATAACGAAAGCCAAATCGTGCTGGGCGCGGCGGTGATCGACGACGTGCTGGGACTGGTCATCCTGGCGGTGGTCGGCGGACTGGCGGCGGGCGAAGGCGTCACGGTCCTCGGTGTGGCGCAGACCACCGGTCTGGCTTTCGGCTTCTTGATCGTCACGTTGCTGCTGGGCGGGGCGGTCGTGCCGCCGCTGGTCCGCCGCCTGAGCCGCAGCGATCTGCCGGGCACGATTACCACAATCGCCCTGGTACTCGCCTTCGGGCTGGCGTGGTTGGCCGCGGTTGCCGGATCGGCGATGATCATCGGCGCGTTCGCCGCCGGCCTGTTGCTGCGGAAGACGCCGCAGGCGCACGACATCGAACGCCGCGTCGGACACCTCGGCCACCTCTTCGTGCCGATCTTCTTCGTCGTGACCGGCGCGGCGGTCGACGTGCGCGTGTTCGATCCGACCAACCCCGCAAATCACTCGACGTTGGCCGTGGGCGGCTTGCTCATCGCGGCGGCCATCGTCGGCAAGTTCCTCGCCGGCTACGCCCCCTTCTGGTTCCGCGGCAAGAAGGCGGTGATCGGCGTGGGCATGATCCCGCGCGGCGAAGTCGGGTTGATCTTCGCGCAGATGGGCCTGGTGAGCGGCGTTTTCGACGCGCGGCTGTTCAGCGCCGTGACGCTCATGGTCATGGTCACCACGTTCATTGCCCCGCCACTTCTGCGGCTGCTCCTTCCGCCGTCGGGCGATGAGCAGAATCCGAAGGAGGAATGAGTACGAAGTACAGAGTACGGAGTACGAATTCGGGAGGGGAGATTGCGGGGAGAACAATTCGGCTCCTCGTTTCCGCCCACTGTCTTCTGCCTCCTGTCTTCTGTCTTCTGTCTTCCTTCTTTCTCCGTACTCCCATTCACCCGCCCGGATCGCTGTCCATCGATTGCGACGATCGGCTTAACGTGGTGCTGCCGCTTTCGGTGGTGGAACGCAGCGAGTCGGCCACGAGCCCGACGACGACAAACGGCCGCATGGCCTGCTGCTTGCCTTTGAGCCGCACGTCGCTCAACGGCCGGCACTCGAAGAGGTTCTTGACGAGTTCGTACGTGGCGGGGCCGATGACGACCTGCCCAGCCTCGGCCACGGCCGACTCGAGCCGGCTGGCCACGTTCACGGTGTCGCCCACCACCGTGTAATCCTTGCGGAGCGGCGAACCGAGGTCGCCCGCCACCGACTTGCCCGAGTTGATGCCGATCCGCATGCGCAATTGCTGTCCGGCCGGGCGGCTGCGGTTGAACTCCGCGAGGAATTCCAGCATCCGCAAGGCGGCGCGGACGGCCCGCTCGGCATGGTCGGCCTGCGGCAGCGGCGCGCCGAAAATGGCCATCACGGCGTCGCCCATGTACTTGTCGAGAGTTCCTTCGTGCAAGAACACGGCCCGGGTAAGCACTTCGAATGCGCCGTTGAGGAGCCGCGCAACCTCTGCCGGCTCCATCCCTTCGGCCATGGCCGTAAAGCCGGTCAGATCGCCGAACAGCACGCTCACTTCGCGTTCTTCGGAGAGCATTTCGCCGTCGACGTTGGTGGCCCGCGTGACGATCTGCTCGACGACCGCGGGCGAACTGTAGCGGGCCAGCCGGGCACGGATCGCGCGCTCGCGGTTCACATCCTCGCGGAGCCGCGCCTGCTCGATGCCCACGGCGGTCAGCCCGCCCAACGCGGTGAGCAATTCGAGATCCTGCGCACCGAGGCGGTCTTCGGGCCGGTTCGTGTCGACGTAGATCAAGCCTTGTACGTGACCGGCGTGGTAGAGCGGGGCGCACATCGCCGCGTGGATGTTGAAGTCCTGGATGCTCGCGGCCTGGGCGAATCGCGTGTCGGCGGCGGCGTCGGTCACGAGCAGCGCCTGGCGGGCGTGGATCGCCGCGCGCGCGATGCTGCGGCTGATGGTGATCGACTCGTCGCCGGCCAGGCCCTTGGTCCGCGTGGTCTTGGGCGTAATGGTGGCCGCCGTGTCGTCGCACAGGCAGATGAAGCCCCGCTGCACGGGCAGGCTATCCAGCGCCAGTTTCACCACCTTGCCGAGCATGTCGTCGAGGTCCACGCTCGACAAGAGCACCTCGCCCACCTGCTTGAACAGGTCGATGATCGACACACGGGTCCGCCGCGGCCGGCCCAGAGGTTGCCCGAGGTCGAAGGTTCGCGGACCGCCGCCGAGCGTGTGCTCGTAGTCCTCGACGTTGATGCTCAGGCTGACATTGGCGGCGCCGCGGCGGTCGTCGAACACCACGCGCCGCTCTTCGTCGAGCGTTTCGGGCAACTGGTGGAAGGTGATGCTAATTGTCAACGGGGCCCAGGTCGCCGCGCCGAAGCTAATTTCGTCGCCGTCGTGCAGGCGCTGGTGCGTCACGCGCTGGCGGTTCACGTACGTGCCGTTGCGGCTGTTCTGGTCGATGATCATCCAGCCGTCGCCGGCCTGCTGGATCAGGGCATGCCGCCGCGACATGCCGGGCAGCGTGAGCACCAGATGGCACTCCGAACTGCGGCCGATCAATACCTCGGGCTGGTGGAACTCGACGCTCTTCGGTTCGCCTTGAAGGACGTAAGACAGGCGGAACCCTTCGTCGGGCAACGGTGCGGTCAAGTCTGCGGTCTCCCGGGCCGGGCGTGCGGAACAGCTCTTCCTCTATTATCGGGCGTGAGGGCTTAGGGTGTCAATGCGAAGAAGGGTTCAGGATTCGGGGTTCAGGACTTGAACGTACCGCTTTGTAGCACTGCAAAGCAAGGGGGAACTGCAATGGGAGTTATGGGAGTAATGGGACGCCGCAATCACCGAAGTCCCGTAATTCCCCTTACTCCCCTTACTCCCATGATTTCTGCCAGACATCCGACTCGCGAGTCCTGAACCCTGAACCCCAACCACTTTTTCGGCGTCCTTCTTCTTGCATCTCACCCCGCCGCACCCGTATACTACAAGGAACATGCCCCGCGCCGCATTGACGGGCTTGATCTCGGCGCCAAGCGACGATGCTCGAAGACAAACTGCGCCGACGCAAGGCCTGGGAAGCGGCCCAGCGGGTCGATCCGGCCGAGGATTGCCCCTTCGGCTCGAAGGTCGACCGCTTCCACGTTTACCAGATGCTCCTCGAGCCGCTGGAACACGTGCGCGAGAACCTCGAACGGCACCCCGAAGGAGACGTGCTCTACCACAGCCTCCAGGTTTTCGAGTTGGCCCGGGAGCACTTGCCCTACGACGAGGAGTTCCTGCTGGCCGCTTTGCTGCACGACGTGGGCAAGGGACTCGACCGCCGCGAACACATCGAGGCGGCCATCGAGGCCCTCGACGGCTTCGTCACCCCGCGGACCGCCTGGATGGTCGAGCACCACTGCGACGCCCTGGCGCTGCGCAGCGGTACGCTCGGCGTCCGCGCCCGGCGGCGCCTGGAGGCCTCCGAGGATTTCGAGGAACTCATGCTCCTGGCCGAATGCGACGACGCCGGCCGCCGCCGCGGCGTGCCGGTGCCCGACCTGTACGAAGCCATCGACTACGTCCGCGAGTTGGCGGCCGCGTGCGGGGAGTAGCAGGCGTACTCCTCACGCTCCGCGTGAGGCTTGGTGAACGGTCCTCACGCGGAGCGTGAAGAGTACGGCGGAGCGTGAAGAGTACGGCAGTGCGCCGCGCCGTCTACTCTCGGGCGGAACCCGCTTGCCGCACGATCTGGCACTTCGGCAGGGCCTCTTGCAGTTTGGCCACGCCTTCGTCGGTGATCTGCGTATTCACGCTCAGGTCGAGGCTCTTGAGGTTCGTCAATTTCTTGAGGTGCTCGAGGCCGGCGTCGGTAATCGGGTTCTCTTTCAGCTTGAGCTTCTCCAACGAAGTTAAGGCGGCGACCTGCGCCATCGCGGCGTCCTCGAGGTAGGTGTTTTCGAGGTCGAGTTCCTTGAGATTCTTCAGGCCGGCGAGGTGCTTCAGGCCTTCGCCGGTGATGCGGGTGTTCCAGAGTTCCAGCGATTCGAGGCCGGTCAACGCGGCGACGTTCGCCAGGCCGGCGTCGTCGACGATTGTCTCGCTGAGATCCAGCGTCTTCAACTTGGAAGCGCCCTTGATATGTACCAGACCGCTGCCGTTCAGCGGAATACCGCGGAGGGCCAGTTGCTTGAGGTTCTTGAAGCCCGCCAGGTTGACGAGCCCCTCGTCGGTGATCGGCGTGCAGCGCATCACGTCGAGGTCTTCGATGGGAAGATCCTTCAATTCAGCCAGGCCGGCGTCGGTAATCTTCGAGTCTTCCAGGGCGACGGCCTTGAGTTTCGTCAGTCCCTTGAAGACTTTTGCCCCGGCGTCGGTGATCGGGCTGAGGCGGAACTTAAGACTCACGAGATTGGTCAGCCCTTTAAGTTGCTCCAGGCCCGCGTCGCCAATCTGCGGGTTGCCACGGAGATCCAGCAGCCGCAGTTTCTTGAGGTCTTTCAGGTGGACCATACCGGCGTCGGTGTACTCGTTGTAGAGCAGCGAGAGCCGTTCCAGGTTGGGCAACTGCTGGATGTACTTGAGCGCGCCGTCGCGCATCTTGCCGTTGTCGCGGAGGTTCAGGGACTTCAGCGCCTTGAGCTTCACGATCGTCGGCATGGCCTCTTCGGTCATGTTCGTCTTCTGGAGCAGCAAGTCCTCGAGGTTGCTGAGCCCAGCCAGGTGCGCGATGCCTTCGTTGGTGATTTCCGGGCCGTAGAGTTTCAACTGCTTCAGGTCCGTGAGCGCGCCGAAGAGTTTCAGGTCGGCGTTGGTCGCGGCGCGGTCGCTGAGGTCGATGCCCAGCAGCACGTCGCCCTTGCGTTCGGACTTGCCGTTGAGTTCCTGGACGCGCTTGAGCGCGGCCTCGACGGTGGCCTTATCCGGCCCGGTCTGCTTGGCCGCCGGCTTCTCTTGCCCGGGCTTGGCCTGCTCGGTCTTGACCGTTTTGGCAGGCAGCTTCTTTCGGACCTTTCGGACCCCGGTTTTCGCCCCCTCGTCGGACGAACCGCAACCGATCAGACAAGCGAGGGTCAATACAACGATAGACAGAAGCGTAGACTTCATAACGCAGATTCTCCTGGAAACATTCGATCTCTTTGCCGATGGCCGAAGCGCCAAAGTATACCAGTCTAACGTGCTGCCGACGCAGCGGCAAACCCCAGCGCGAACACGAAGGGGACGTCCCTGTGGTGCAGGCGTCCCGCCTGCAAGAATGACCGGCGAGGCGCCTGCACCACAAGAGGCCGCCACGCCCCCTTGCCCCTCTGCACCCACCACGTTGTGGTGGTGGCGACCCCATCCTGCATGGCGGTACGCCCGAGAAATGTCTCGTTCGCCGCCCGAATCGGCTCTTGTTGGCCGGCCGCGCGTGCCGAAAGATACTTGCCAATCGCTGTGCGACGCGGTATTTTGTACAGCGTACTGCGCGCGCAGTTCCCGCGTTACTTGATCCCGCCTTACAGGAGTTCGTGGTTATGCCTCACCAAGCTACCCGTCGTCAGTTCTTGCAGACCAGCGCCGTGGCCGGCGTGGGCTTTTGGGTCGCCGGTGGCGTTCAGGCCGCCGAGAGCAAGTCCCCCAACGAGAAGATCGCCATGGCCAGCGTCGGCGTGGGCGGCAAGGGCGACAGCGATTCGAACGACGCCGGCCGCAGCGGCGACATGGTCGCCATCTGCGACGTCGACGAGAACACGCTCAACGGCGCCGCCCGCCGCTTCCCCAAGGCCAAGAAGTACCGCGATTTCCGCAAGATGCTCGACGAGATGGGCAAGAGCATCGACGCGGTCACGGTCAGCACGCCCGACCACATGCATACCCCGGCCTCGCTGATGGCGATGCGCATGGGCAAACACTGCTTCTGCCAGAAGCCGCTGACGCGCACGATCTACGAGGCCCAGCTTATGGGCGAAGTCGCGCGCAAGATGAAGGTCGCCACGCAGATGGGCAACCAGGGCACGGCCGACGGCGGCCTGCGCGAAGGGGCCGCGGCCATCCGCGCCGGCGCGCTGGGCACCGTGAGCGAAATCCACGTCTGGACCAACCGGCCCATCTGGCCGCAGGGCAAAGAGCGGCCGCAGACGAAGCCCGTGCCCGACAATCTCGATTGGGATCTGTGGCTGGGCGCGGCCCCCGAGCGTCCCTATGCCGACGGCTACCACACCTTCGCGTGGCGCGGCTGGTGGGACTTCGGCAGCGGCGCGTTGGGCGACATGGCCTGCCACACCGTGAACATGGCTTACATGGGACTCGACTTGAAGAACCCGACCTCGGTCCAGGCCGAGACCTCGGGCCACAACAAGGACAGCTACCCGTCCTGGTCGATCATCAACTTCGAGTTCCCGGCCAACGACTGGCGTCCGGCCATCAAGTTCACCTGGTACGACGGCGGCAAGAAGGTCAACCCCGATTTGCTCGGCGGCGAGAAGCTCGAAGGCAGCGGGGCGTTGATTATCGGCACCAAGGGCAAGGCCTACTCGAAGGGCGACTACGGCGGAGTGAGCAAGTGGCTCGGCGTCGACCCGCCCAAGGTCGAGTACACCAAGTCGCCCGGCCACTTCAAGGAATGGGTCGACGCCATCAAGGGCGGCAAGCCGGCCGTGTCGAACTTCCCCGACTACGCCAGCGGCCTGACCGCGACCATCCTGCTGGGCAACCTGGCCGTGTGGGTCGCCGCCTCGGGCAAGGGCGAGAAGGTTCTCTGGGACGCCAAGAACATGAAGTCCACCAACGTCGCCGGCCTCGAACAGATCGTCAAGCCGGTCTACCGCAAGGGCTACACGCTCGACGCGTAACGGCCGTTGCGCAACACAAACGCTAGACAAACAGAACGGCTGGGGTGTTGCCCGCGCAATGCCCCAGCCGTTTGTATTCGTAGGACGCAGCTTTCGCTGCGTCCAAGCGGGACCGAGCGGAAGCTCGGTCTTACATTGGCAGGAAATCCGGCCTACCGCTTGCCTAGCGTCGCCATTACCCGGTCGGTAATCGCCTGGATTAGGGCCTCCTGGTCGGCCGCGGCGGGCGCCGCGCCATTGCCGGCCTTGACCGGCGGCGGGAACGCTGCCGGCGTCACGCCGGTGTCCTTCCAACTCGAGCGGAACACGTCGTTGGCGCAGATGTCGCAGTTCTTCATCTCGGCCCGCGGGTCGGTAAAGCCCAGCTTGTGCTTCAGTTCGATGAGCGCGTTGGCCTCGGGTTCGGAGAAGTAGTTGATCCGCCCCAGGCCGCGGGCCAACATCAACATCCGGCAATAGGCGTCGAGAACCTCGGTCCACCAGTACGCCCGCTCGACTGTCTCGCCGAAGCTCACCGTGCCGTGGTTGGCCAGGATGATGACGTTTGTCTTCTTGACAAACGGCAGAATTGTATCGGCGAACTCCTGGCCGCCGGGCGTGGCGTACTTCGTGATCGGCACGTCGCCGAGAAAGATCTCCACCTCAGGCAGCACGCACTGCGGCACCGGCTCGCGCGCGATGCCGAAGGCCGTGGCGTGCGGCGGATGGCAGTGGACCACCGACTTGATCTCCGGCCGCTCCTTCATGATCGCCAGGTGCAGCATGATCTCGCTAGTCCGCTTGCGGCGGCCGGAAAGCTGCTTGCCTTCCATATCGACGACGCACAGATCCTCGGGCTTCATAAAACCCTTGCTGATCATCGTCGGCGTACAGACGACTTCGTTCTGGCTGGCGCGGTAGCTGATGTTGCCGTCGTTGGCGGCGGCAAAACCCTTCTTGTAGATGCGGTCGCCGATTTCGCAGATTTCTTGCTTGATCTTGTGGACGTTGACGTTGGCCATAGCTATTGCTCCATCTCGGTTGTGTTGTACGAAAGCGTATCGAGGATCGCCGCGTTGTAGGCGTCGATCGGTTTGACTTCGGGATAAAACGGCATGGCCGCCTCGCGGCCTTCACTCAAAGCGATGCGGCTGCCGACGCCGGCTCCCAGTTGGTCGAACACGGCGATCTCTTCGCCCGGCTCGTTGCTGCGGCCCAGCAGGTTGTCCCAGTTCAGCGGCACAGCGAGCTTCAACGCCGCGCCCGAAATGCTCGGGTGGCAGCGGTTGAGCGTCACGGTGCCGATCACGTCGCCGATTCGCATGTGAGTATGACTCGATCACCTTGGGTGGCATGCCCACGCTTGCCGCGAGCATGTGGCGAGACTTTGCCGAACTCGTTATACCCGCGGCAAGCGTGGGCATGGCACCTGGCTAGTCAATTCTAGGTCAATTGTTCGCGGAAGACGGCCGGGCACTCCCGCGGTCCGCCGCGATAAAACTCCAGCACGGCTTGCTTCAACTGCGAAAAACCGGCCGCCGTGGGATCGGCCACCAGCACGTTGGCGCCTACGGCAGCCGCGGCGACGGCCACCGCGGCAGAGTCAGGCCCCAGAATAGCCCGCACATTGCGGTGCCGGTTCGCCAGGCACAAGGCAGCGGCCGTGTGCCGCGTCAGCAGCAGGCCACGCGTCTTGGGTTTCTTCACTTCAGTAGCCAGGCGAGCGGTGGCCGCGATCAGGCAATCCATCGTTTCGGCTTCCGTCGGCACGCCGTTGTTCCTCAATGCCGTAACAAGCGCCGTCGGATCGAACCGGCCGGCGATGATCGTCACCAATCGCGCGCCGTCCGGTTGCGTCTTTGCCGCCGAGCCGGACGACAGGACGATATTCCGCCGATACAGCTCGTCGCGCACCGCCGGCGTAACGATCGCCTGCGGCGACACGACTACCAGCTTGACCGCATCGAGGCGGCCGGCAAGGTGCGACATCGTCACCACGCGGCAGTCGAGCACCAGTTGGCCGTTTCCGCCGCCGTGGGACGGAGTTTCACCCCGTCCATCCTCGTGGGACGGAGTTTCACTTCGTCCAGTGGCTTCGTTTCTTGGTTGGACGGAGTGAAACTCCGTCCTACTGGGAACCGTGCCACCCGGCGCAACGCCGAGTTCCGCGAGCACTTCGCGGACCACGCGTTCGATCTCGGCCTGCGGCTGATTCATCGGTCGGCAATTCCTAAGACGGACCAGCGGACCGGCGAGTTCTTGCTGCCAAGCATCTCCCGCGTGCCGATGCCGTCGCTGGTGATCATTACCATCTCCCCTTTTCCGGCCCCCAGCCGATCGACGACCAGGATCGGGTCACCTTCGACCGTCCGCCCGTCGGCCTGCAGCGCCATGACCAAAAGCAGCTTCGCGCCCTCCATCGAAGGGTGTTTTACGGTCGCAGTGGCGGTTCCGACGACGCGGCCCAAATACATCGCTATTTCCCCAGAATCCGCAGGTCGTCGATCATCGAGCAGCGGCGTTCGCGCGTGAAGGTCAGCGGCGTGGTGATGCCTTCACCCGTCGGGCCGGCGATCGAGAACGACGCGTAGCCTTCGCCGCCGAGGCCCAGGCCGGCCATGCACGGGCCGTTCTTGACGAACAGCGTGGTGTCCATGGCCTTGCCCATCTTCGTCATGTTCCGCACGTTGTTCGAGTGGATGATGGCCGTGTGGCGGAAGCCGTGCTCGCTCCGCAGGGCCTTGGCGATCGCGTCGTCGATGTCGCGGCAGCGGACGAACGGCACGAAGGGCATCATCTGCTCGACCGGCACGAACGGGTTTGACTCGTCTGTCTCGCCGTAGATCAATTCGACTTCGGCGGGGATCTTCTTGCCGATGCCGCGGGCCAGCACGGCTGCGTCCTGCCCGAGGAAGTCGCGGGCGGGCACGTCGTGCTTGTCGTTACCTTCACCGACCGTGGCAATCGCCACCTTTGTCAGGGCCTCGACCTCGGTCGCGTTCAGGCGCACCGCCCCGGCCCGCTCCATGGCGGCCATCATTGCGTCGAACACCTGCTCGACGACGAAGACTTGTTTTTCGGCGATGCACAGCAGATTATTGTCGTAGGCGCCGCCTTGGATGATGCACCGTGCGGCGCGGTCGAGATCGGCCGTCTCATCGACCACCACCGGCGGATTGCCCGGTCCGGCCACGATCGCCCGCTTGGCCTGCTGCATGGCGACGCGGGCCACGGCCGGCCCGCCCGTGACACACAGCAGGTTGATGTCGCGGTGCTGGAAGATGGCGTTGGCCGATTCCAGCGTGGGCTCGGTGATGACGCAGACCAGGTTGTCGATGCCCAGGTCGCGGTAGATCGCCTCGTTGTAGCGGCGCACGCCCTCGGCGGCCACGCGGCGGCCGCTGGGATGCGGATTGACGACGATCGTATTGCCCCCGGCGATCATGCTCACGGCGTTGCCTGTGAGCGTGGGCAGCGAATGCGTAACCGGCGTAATCGCGCCGATGACGCCGAAGGGAGCGTGCTCGATGACCGCCAGCCCGTGGTCGCCGCTGAAGACCTCGCTGCGGAGGAACTCGACGCCGGGGGCCCGCTCGCCGAGGGTCTTGAGCTTCTCGATCTTGTGCTTCAGCCGGCCGATCTTGGTCTCGTTCATTTCCATCGTGCCCAGTTCTTCGCACTGGTCGATGGCGATGCGGCGGATGTGGTCGATCACCCGCTTGCGGTCTTCGATGGTCCGCTTCGAGAGCCGCTCGAAGGCCTCGCGCGCTGCGGCCACGGCCTGATCGACGTCGGTGAACAGGCCGAAGCGGCCCTGGAAACTGCCGCCGCCCGCGTGGGCGGCGTGCCCGTTGCCGCCGAGGCGCGAGAGGACTTGTTCGACAACGCTGCGAATCAGGGTTTCGTTGATCTGCATGAGCTATCACTCCGACGGCTTGGTTTCTTTGTCGTACACGCACGCGTGGCCCACGTGGACCGAATCGACGATGCCGACGATCACCGTGTCGACCGGCAGGTTCTTGGTTTCCGGCGTCAGCCGGGCGCTGGAGCCCTGGGTAATGAGCACGAACTCCCCTTCGCCGGCGCCGACCGTATCGACGGCCACCATCGTCCGCCCGGTCGTGACCATGCGGTCGCGCGTGGCCGGATCGACGCGGAAGAGCTCGACCAGCAGCAGTTTGTGGCCGACCATCGCATCGACCTTCTGTGTGGCGACCATCGAGCCGGTAACTTTGGCCAGGAGCATCGCGTTAGCCCTCCAATAATTGGGCCGCCAGGCGGGCGACGATCAGTTCTTCGTTGGTCGGCATGACCCACACTTGTACGCGGCTCCGCTCGGCGCTCACGCGCGCCTCGCCCTTGGCCGCACGATTCAACGCGGGATCGAGCACGATCCCCAGCTCCTCGAGGTCGCGGCAGACGGCCGTGCGCACGCTGTCGCTGTTTTCGCCGATGCCGCCCGTGAAAACGATCGTGTCGGCCCCGCCCAGTTCGACCAGGTACGCGCCTAGGTAGTGCCGCACGCTGGCGGTATAGACGTCCAACGTCAGTTTCGCCCGGGCGTTGCCCTGCTCGGCCGCCTGCTCAATATCGCGGAGATCGCCGCTCGTGCCGCTCAGTCCCGCCAAACCGCTCTTGTTGGCCAGCATCTCGAGCACCTCGGTCAGCGATTTGCCGGTGTGCTGCATGAC
>Ga0233425_10006680_pt1 | contig 16860 bp, 13 predicted proteins | sample Watercolumn_Towu_2_FD_181712 | JGI IMG/M metagenome (GOLD analysis project Ga0233425, IMG submission 181712) | Freshwater microbial communities from Lake Towuti, South Sulawesi, Indonesia - Watercolumn_Towuti2014_140_MG | ecosystem: Environmental > Aquatic > Freshwater > Lake | place... | reverse complement strand
TGTTCAAGCGGTCCAATGGGTTTTTCAATATCCTCTTTCCGCCGTTTCTTCTTTATATGAGGTCACTTATTACCTTCAGCAACTTCAAGTTCTTGAAGAGCGAGTAGGAGGTGGTTGTTACATACAAAAAGCTTTCTTTTTAGAAGGGTATATTAATTCATTAGAAGCTTACATTGGAACTCCCCTCGCACATTATGAAATTGACGCCATTCAAAAATTTCTTGAATTATCTCGCCTTATTATTTCAAGAGAACAAGGAGAAGGTTCTCCCTTATTGGGGCGCTGTGATCAGTTAATCGCAGATTATGGACATCGCCTGGAAATGCTCCCACCCAGTGAAGAAGTGTTTGAAGCATTTATAAAGGCTTTAAATGATGGCGCATCTTTTTTAACATTAAAACAAGCAACGAAAAAATTAAATGAATTGCCTGCTGATGCAGAATTTAAAGAAATCATAAAAAAAGATGGAAACAAAGAAAAGATTTGCCAGGCACTTCAAAACATTTCTAGCCACATAGGAAAACATTCTTTTAGTGAAGAAGTGTTTTCCAAGAGCAAGGAAGAGGAGGACAATTTTTTCGGCACTTCTCTCGATTGTTCCTCCTGGTATGAAGCAATACGATTTTTTGAAGAAGTTGAAAAACTTAAAAGTAATGTAAATCTCCTCACTCCTTCTTCTCAGAAGCTCTCCTCCTTCCTCGGAGGAAGAGAGGTGTTTTTCAAAAAAATGCTTGTTTTTTTACAACAAGCGCTTTTAAAGTCTGATGCATCTCCTGCTTCTTCAACCTGGTCTTTTTCCTCTTTATCGAGCATCTTCAGTAAAACAGAAGATGCACAAAAACAATTACAACAATACGGAGAACAAATAGGGTATTTAAAAAAATTTCCAACAATCATTTCATCCGAAGATTTAGTTCCATTAATTGAGGCGCTGAACCAGCGTATGTCATCTATGAACGGGGGGCTCCCCACCTCTGTTTCTCTCGAAGGTCCTTTTTTATTATTACCCGAAGAAGGACCAGGTAAAAAAGATAGTGGGATTGTTTCCAGTGTATCAAACTTTTTTAACATAGGATTTTTACAAGAGTGTCTTCGGATCAGTGGTGAGGAGTTAAAAAAATTTCAAATTCTTCCAGAGTCCGAAAGAAAAGAGGCAGTACTTATTCCTACTCAAAAACGGTTGGAATCAAAATTTTTGGAGTCCTTGTTATCATATCCAGAGGGAGCAGAAAAAAGAGGTATTATTGCTGAGAGAAACCAATTATTAAGGGAGATTCGAGAAACAAAAGGAGCTTCTTGTGCGGCCGTATTACAAGAGGATCCCTTGCCACCACCTCCATCCTCGTCTTCACCTTCACTTTTATCTCCATCTACGCCTTCTGGTAAAAGAAATAAAAGAAATAAAAGAAAGGGAAATCAAGGAACAGGAACACTAAGAAGAGCTCATATCGCTTCCATTGCCACTGACCCAGCCTCCCTTAACAAAGAGGAACTATTAGCTCGAGCACAGAATTTTTTAGATAAAATACAAACTTCTTTTCCAGAATGCCAGTCATCGCCCTCTACCTCTGGAAGTGAAGGCCTAAGTTTAGGATCAATACGGGATCTAATCAGAGAAGGAAATAGTTTAATTAATAGCTATTCTCCTCAAGGCACGATTCCTAAAAGCTCCCGGAAAAGAGTGGAAGGAAAAAAACAAGAGATTGAAACTGCAATAAGCAAATTTTCAAAACCCGCTTATTTAAGAGAAATAACAAAAGATATTTATCCCCAATTAGAGAACATCCTTCGTACATTGGAACAAGAGCTTTTAAAAGTAAGCGAAGATTTAGAAGGGCTGGGAGAAAGAAAAGAAAGAATAAACGCACTCCTTAAGGAAGGGAAGTCTCTTCTCAAAGCATTAGAAATAAAGTTCGAGTCTTCTGAATTAGAGGAGTTAGGAAGAATAAGAAACGACCTAAGTACTCTTTTAAGTGCAAAGAATACTTCTTTGGAAGCCTCCACATCTTCTTTTGAAGGGTTTTTGCAAGAAGGTATGCAAGGATTATCGAAAAGCGCATCGCAAATTTTTTCTACCTCTACTGCCTCTCCAGCGTCTTCAGAGAGAAGAACTCAAGACGGTGATAGTTTAGTAATTCCCATCATAAGCACACAAAGAGAAATACAAAAAAAAGCTATCAAAGCCCTTAGAGAAAATCTTAAAAACGCCACTACCAATATTGCAAAATTTAAATTTAAACCAGATACAAAAAATTCTGAAATCCCACTTCCTGCTTTGATGAGATTCATAAGAGCAGTGAATAGCCTATATAACACTCATTGGTGTGATCGAAAAAAATCTTTAGATGAAGAGCATCGAGATCCCACAACCGTTCCATATATGCAACCTCCTTTATGGAAAGATTTAGTTTCATTTTATGGTGGTGAGAAGGGCTTAATTTCCTTAAGGGAAGGATTGTTAAACAAAATGGTGGCACACCTTGTTGCCATCACTCCAAAACATTTAACACAAGAAAATATAGAATTCTTTTTTGGAACAATACATGAGTACTGGCATGCAATGATTTTGCCGGCGGATCTAAGCACCTTTACAACACTCCATGAGCAAAACCAAAGATTTTTTTCTGAATTTCAAGAGACGAAGCGGCAATGCATTCAGCGCTTTATTCGAAGTAGATATGAAGCTTTCTTTACGAAGCAAGACATATGTGCTAATGACATAAAAAGTTTTGCCAATGAAATGGCTTGGGGAAGTGATCAGTTATCTATTCCTGAAAAACAAGCAGCGGCTCGAAGCGGTACCTTAACACCCATCCCCCAAAAAGATGAAGCACAACAAAGCGCTATTCCAACAATGGCCCTAACAGTTCTCGGAAATGTGCCGAATGGAGAAGATAGCCACGTAGTTCGTCAATGGGAGTCTTTAAGAGCTTCTTTAGTGACTCAATTCATTTCTCAAAAAAGCGCGCAATTAGATAGGATTGAAAGGGAACAAGGAAGTAGGAATGCATTTTTTCGAGACGAGAGAGTTACAGATTATGGAAGTCACTTATTAACAGCCCAAACTGTGAAAACACAAACCCAACAATTGTTAGGAGAACAGTTTCTTACACCCCGAGTATTAGAAATAAGAGCATTGTATGAAAGGGCCACTGGAGTAGAAGGGAATCTTCAAAAAACTAATTCTGTTCAATCAGAAGGATATAATTTTCTTGGGTTTTGGAGTAACGGTACTTCATCTCGCAACTCCGAAGAAACATGGTCTCTTTTCTCATCATGCCCATCTTCCTCTCCGTCTCCATCCTCCTCTTCCTCAACAACCACCTCTTCCTGTTCCATCGGCTTTGCCGAAGTGGGAGGTGGTATTGCAATGGCGGGGATTATAGGGTGCGGTATTGCCCTTGCACTGATGACGGCGGGAGGCCCCATCACTCTTGTGAGTCTTGCCTTAGCCGCATTCATTATATTAGGCCTTATCTCCCTCATCTCTTTATTCTACAAGCGTTGTGATCAAGAGAGTAAGGCAACACCCAACACTTGCAGCCCCTGCATTTAAAATCCTCCAGCAGCGAGATATTCTTTTGCTACCGCAGTTGACTATTTTTCTGTCATCAACTATGTTGCGGTAGAGCAGCGAGACTTTCTTTTGTTGCTGCAATTGACTATTTCGCTGTCATCCCTGCGCAGGCAGGGATCCATTTATCTGTTTGCAACTACCCCTCATGAGCGGGAGGAATAAGAGTTCTCTTTAATGTCGTTTCCTTACGCTTCATCTGACCCGTAACGGCGCGCCGGATGGATCCCCGCCCTCGCGGGTTCCTTCCAACGAGAACCTTAAAATCTATGTTATGATGCAGAAATTCCCAGAGAAAACCTCGGGGATGATGAAAAAATAAGTAAGGTGTTAAACCCATGGCTGATTTACGGAATCGACACATTATTATAGGAATCACCGGCGGCATTGCGGCTTATAAAACCGTGGAATTAGTGCGTCGCTTAAAAGAAGCAGGGGCTTTGGTGCGAGTGGTGATGACCCAGGGGGCACAAGCCTTTGTGACACCCCTTACCTTTCAAGGCGTGTCGGGCTTTCCTGTGCACTATGACTTATTTGATGCCCAAGCAGAAGCTGCCATGGGCCACATTGAATTAGCCCGATGGGCGGAACTCATTCTCATTGCGCCCGCCACCGCCAATACCATGGCCCATCTTGCCCATGGCATCGCAAAAGATTTACTCACCAATCTTTGTCTTGCCACAGAAGCGCCTCTGTGGGTGGCTCCTGCCATGAATCAGCGCATGTGGCTTCATCCCGCCACTCAGTGCAATGTGAATGTATTGAAAGAACGAGGTGTAAGAATTTTAGGTCCTGGAGAAGGAGTGCAAGCCTGTGGTGATGTGGGACCGGGACGTATGTTGGAACCAGAGGAACTTCTCTTTTCCATGAAAGAATTTTTTTCTAACACAGAAACTCCAAAGGGATCTATGGATTTCTCAAGTACTCTCTTAAAAGGTCTTCGTGTTTTAATCACTGCAGGCCCCACCATTGAATCTTTAGATCCGGTTCGGTATTTTTCAAATCACAGCAGTGGCAAAATGGGATATGCCTTAGCAGAAGCTGCCTTAAGGGCGGGGGCAGAAGTCACCTTAGTGAGTGGTCCCACGGCCTTAACACCACCTCCCGTGCATCATTACATTTCTGTGGAAAGCGCCTTACACATGAAAGAAGCCGTATTAGGCTGTTTATCCCGGCAAGATATTTACATTGGCGCTGCTGCCATTGCGGATTATCGACCAGAAACCATGGCCTTTCAAAAATTACCGAAATCCAAAAAACCTCTCACCATTAAATTCATTCCTAATCCCGATATCATTGCGGAAGTGGCAAAACAAACACCGCGCCCCTATGTGGTGGGATTTTCCGCTCAAACAGAGGATTTAGAACGTCGAGCCCAAGAAAAATTAAAGCAAAAAAATTTAGACATGATTGCTGCCAATGAAGTAGGTCTTGAAAAGGGATTTCAAGTGGATGAAAATGCCCTCACGGTGTATTGGCGAGAAGGGGATACCTTGTTATCCACCCACTTTCCCAAAACCCATAAAAGAATATTAGCTCAACAACTCATAGAATGTATTGGAAAGAATTACCAAGATTCTCTTTCCCAACCCAAAGGAAGAAAAAATGAAAAAGAAAGTGGAAATTAAATGTTTAGATCCTCGCATGGGGGAATTATTCCCTTTGCCTGCTTACGCCACCACAGGATCTGCCGGATTAGATTTAAGAGCGTGTTTAGAAGAATCCGTTCAACTGGCTCCAGGAGATACGGTGTTAGTTCCCACAGGCATTGCTATTCACATGGGAGATCCTTCCCTCGCCGCCATGATTTTACCCCGATCGGGATTAGGACATCAGCATGGTATTGTGTTGGGAAATTTAGTGGGGTTAATTGATTCTGATTATCAAGGTCCTCTCAAAGTATCTCTTTGGAATCGAGGCCAAGATTGTTTTACCATCGAGCCAGGGGATCGAATTGCCCAACTGGTGTTTGTTCCCATTGTGCAAGTGGAATTTACCCTTGTGAAAGATTTTGTAACTTCTCATCGAGGAGAAGGAGGATTTGGTCACACAGGACGACAATAATGAAATACCAACTCACGGAAGATTTCCCAGAACATATTTTTCGCGCCTATGATATTCGCAGTGATAGCTCCATTTTAACGGAGCAGCGGGTTTATACCTTAGCGGTGGCTTTTGCCCATCATTTAAAAAATGAGGGAGTGAGCCAATGTCTTGTGGGATACGATGGTCGATTAAGTAGTCCTTCCATTGTGAGTGTTTTGATGGAAGGATTGCAGGATATGGGCATTCAAGTGTTTAATTTGGGAATGATCCCCACGCCTCTTCTTTATTTTGCTGCCGCCACAGGCTCTGTGACTTCCGGTATCATGGTGACCGCCAGCCACAATCCTCCCCAAGACAATGGATTTAAAATGCTTGTGAAAAATCATTCTCCCACAGAAGCAGTGATCCATGCTTTATATGATTCCATTCAAGAAGGAACTATTTTAAAAAAACAACTTCACGCTTCCACAAGAAGCACCATGACACACCAAGACATCATTCCCGCTTATGAAGGGTACATTGAAAAAAACATTCATTTATCAAAATCCCTTCGGGTGGTGGTGGATTGTAGTAATGGCGTGAGTGGTTTGGTGGCGCCCCATTTATTAAAAGCCTTGGGTTGTGAGGTGACTGTGTTAAATGGAGAAGTGGATGGTGGATTTCCTCATCATAAACCCGACACCAGCGTGCCCAGTGCTTATGAGCAATTACAACAAACCGTAGTGGATACAAAAGCGGAGCTGGGTATTTTATTTGATGGTGATGCAGATCGAGTGGGAATGGTGAGTGAAGATGGCACCATCATTTGGCCCGATCGTTTATTAATGTTATTGATCATGGATATTTTAAAACGATATCCCGGAGCTCCCATTGTGTATGATGTGAAATCCACTCAAGATTTAAAACCACTCATTGAATCTTACGGAGGGATCCCTATTCTTTGGCGTACGGGCCATTCTTTTATGAAACGAAAAGTGTATGAAACAAAAGCCCCCGTGGGAGGAGAATTGAGTGGGCACATTTTCTTTAATGATGGATGGTTTGGTTTTGATGATGGTATTTACGCCGCTATTCGTTTATTAGAAGTGATTTCTACTTATTCGGAATCTTTAAAAGAGAAATTAGAAACCCTTCCGCAACGGGTTTCCACGCCAGAAATTTTATATCCCATTCAAGAAGAAGAAAAATTTTCTGTCATTCAGGAATTACAAAAAAAGACATTCCCCGGCAGTGTGGAAGTATGTCTCATTGATGGAGTGAGAGTGTCTTTTCCTGGAGGATGGGCCTTGATTCGCGCCTCCAATACATCTCCTAATCTTACCTTACGTTTTGAAGCCAACACGCCCCATGAATTAAAGGAAATACAAACCCTCATGGAAGGGATTTTGAAAACTTGCTGAAAGGCAATTCAGCAAATCTTAAGGCCCCGTCGCTTTTTATTACTCATATATAATTAGAAATAAACAAGGGTAATAGGGTCGTGACGCAATACATAAAAATAATCGAAAAGATTCAACCATTTAACTATCTGACTCAAGAAGAATTAGAAGATTTAATGGCCCATGAAGACCCCATGAAAGGGGAAAAGGGGGAGGTATTATTAAAAGAAGGGGAAAGAAAAGATTGGGATAAAATGTTTTTATTATTACAAGGCAGTGTATCCGTATGGATGGAAGATAAAAAAGTAGGATACATTGTAGCCCCTAGTTATTTTGGAGAGCGGGCTGTTTTTTTAGAGAAATCTAGAAAAGCCACCATCATGGCCACCACTCAAGTGGTATATCTTAAAATTTCTGCCTCCCTTATTTTTTCTCTTTTAAAAAGGAATCCTTATTTTTGCTCCGCCTTTGCCTTTGCATTACGAGAAAAACAAAAAATATTTTCCCATTTTAATTCATACCTGTCTCTTTTAATGACTTTAAAAGCAAACCGAGTGTTTGCTATCAATGAAATCATTTCTGCCTATGAATCCTTGTCTCCTATTTTGCACCGAGGATGCCATCAAAAAAATATTGATTTTAATGCCTTATATTATGCAGTGTCTCGATTGCCAGACAACTTGACCTCCATGCACTTATTAGTATTGTCAGAAGATATATTAAGTTTTTATAAAATTGTTGAAAAGCATATAAAGTTAGACGCGGAGAAAGGAAAAAAAGTTAATTTTTTTGAAGTATTACCAGGGAAAGTTTTAATTTTACTCAGGGATGAGGTGTCTCATTATGCAGATATTTTAAGTAAATATTGTGTGTATGTCATAGAGGTAAGAAAGATCATTGAACGTCTTAATGAGACGCCAGAGGTTCTTGAAAAATTGGCTCAACACTATTTCAATCCTTTGTCCGAGGCTAGGGAAAAAAAATTATTAACCCTACTTCCCTTTTCTAAAGAAGAATTGGAGGAATTGAAAAAAATCTTTAAAAAGGACTTATTAAGAAAACTGTATGAAATCATGGCGCAAAATTCTAATATTCAAGTGAATGTGGTGAAAACCATTGTTCGGTATCATCATGTGGGCATTGAGCTCTGGACCAATCAAATTAAATGGTTGGTAAAAAAACACATTTCAAAAAATTTTTTTGAAGAAGAAATTGATGTTCATATTATCTCTAGCAACATTCATTCCGTCCCCAATTGTTTATCCATGTGGGTTCATGGCGTAGCGAAAAATAAATTGGACTTAAAATCCTATGATTTTTTAGAAGATGAAAATGATAAAGTCTATGCGGCCACAAAACATTTATTAGAAAAAGATCCATCCCTCGAGGAAGAAAAGTTAAAAGTAGAAGAAAAAAATGGATTATACCGTTTGGCAGAAAATTATTTCACGGGAGTGAATGTAACTCTCATCGATCCTTCGAAAGTTGGAAGTCAGGTAGATTCTCACTTAGTAAAATTAGATTCCTCAAGAAGAAAAATAATTTTTAACATTGATTATGCCTACGGGAAACAAGCAGAACAAATTATTTTTAATTTAATCTTATTGTTTGGAAAGAAAATAAAAAGCTTGTCTGTTTTTGGAAAAGCGGGAGCCATCCTTGGGAAACGAGGAGATATTTTAATTCCTCATTATTTTATGATGCAGGGAGATGACTCCGTTCATTCTTTTGAGAATGATATTCAAAGAAAAGAATTGATGCATGAAGAAAAATTAAGGGAAATTCATGAAGGCCCCATGTTAACTGTATTAGGTCCTTTGATTCAAAGCCATGAAATGTTAATGTTCTATATGAATTTTTGGCATGTCATAGGAATGGAAATGGAAGGGGCTCATTTTATTCGAGTGATCAATCGATTGAAACCTCAAGGATTATTATCTCCTCAGTTGCAATTGCGTTTTCTTTATTATGTCTCTGATGTTCCGCTTTCCCCTGCAGAAACCTTAGCAAAACGTTTAAGCATTGAAGAGGGCTTGTCTGTGGTGTACGCTTTAACTCGTATTTTTTTAAATAAAATTTTTAAAGAGAAAAAATAACATGATGAATCGAGAAGAAGTGCTTCAAAAAATTTTCTCTCAGGATCCAATGCCCCAGGGGATCTTTTGTATTCGTTGCGGAGCTCCTGCAAAACAAGAAATCAAAGCCATTGGGGAAGTGTTTCAATGTTTAGAGGAAGCTTCTCATGAAGAGGAGAGGGCATATGTTTTCGAGCCTGCCACTAAAAATATCCTTGAGAAAGGTATATTGATTCACGAAACTGTGGGAGCACTCATCCCAAGACAAGGAGTTCATCATTTGTATGTGTTATTATTTTTAAGAAGTCGATTTCCAACGCTTTATACCCTGCCCGCAGGTCATGCAGAGACTCCTTTTACCAAAGAGGAAAATATTAAAAAAGAAGTGGGGGAAGAAACGGGACTGTTGATTTCTGGAGTGGAACTTCTATGGGAAGCACCTCTTCGCTTACAAGATCCTTGTCGGCGCGGTGCAGAAGCCCATGATTGGTGGATGTATGAAGTGATGACGGAAGGAGAACCCCGTTTGTCTTATGAAGCTCGCATCATGGGGTGGTACTCAGAAAAAGAAATTAATATCTTAGAAAAAAATCAGCAATTAACAAAGCCCACAAGTTATTTTCTTCAACGATATTTTTCTCGATGATTTTTTAATTTTTCCCAATGGATATGAAGAGTAGGGTGCTCTTTGAGATAGTCAATGAGATCATCTAAAGTAATGAGGCTTAATACAGGAACTTCATAGGTTTTTTTAATTTCCTCTAAGGCAGAGAGTGTGCCGGTTCCAGATTCTTGTCGATTTAAGGCAATGAGCACGCTTCCTAAGGTGGCGGGGGTTTTTTCTAGCAAGGCCATGGATTCTCTAAAGGCGGTGCCCGCGGTGATCACATCATCGATGAAAACGATTTTTCCTGTGGGGACACGACCCACCCATTGTCCACCTTCTCCGTGATCCTTGATTTCTTTTCGATTGAAACAATAGGGAATGGTTTTATTGTATAAGTGATGATAGGCAATGGCGGTACTTAAAGCCAGGGGAATGCCTTTATAAGCTGGACCTAATAAAACATCAAATGGAATGGCACTGTCATATAATTTTCTGGCGTAAAAGGCCCCGAGTTTTGCGAGGGCAGTGCCAGTGTTGAATTCTCCAATATTAAAGAAATAAGGACTTTGGCGCCCTGACTTTAAGGTGAAGTCTCCAAATTTTAAAGCATTCACTTCCAAGGCTAATTCAATAAAGTCACGAATGATGGAAGTGTGTGTGTCAGTGGCCATGGTGAGATTCCTTGTATTAAATAAAGGGCTTTGCTGTTGTTGTTTTCGCGCTTTCGCTGCCCGCGTTTTTGCTGTCTGCACTTTCGTTGTCATCACTGCGCTTTGCTTTTTCGCTGTCATCCCCGCGAAGGCGGGGATCCATTCATCCGTTTGCAACTTCCTCTCATAAGCGGATGGAACAAGAATTCTTTTCAATGTCATTCCCATACGCTTTATCTGATTCGTATCGGCGCGTAGGATGGATCCCCGCCTTCGCGGGGATGACAGCAAAAGAGCAAGAGCACTGGTTCCTCAGCGAAGAAAGCGAGAATACCCCCCCAAAAAAATAAAGTCAAAAATCCGACACTACTCACTCCCCAAAAATTTTGTTTTATTTCTAAAAATAATCTCTGTATACTACTTCCCGTGTGAACCAAGGAGGGGACATGATGCACACTATGGATGTACAAAAAATTTCTAAAGAAATCGAATCTTTCACCACCATCGTAGATTTCGGTCATGAAAAACTTCAGCGTTTTCTTTCAAAAATCCTAGAACAAGAGCAACGTTTTCTACAAATTTCTCGCAGAGAGTTATTATCAAAATTTCTTCACGAGTTACAAGTGTTGCGTAGTACCTTACAAGTGACGAGGGATTCCTTAGAATCTTGGGAAGAAAAAGCAACCCATTATTCTCAACTCCTTCATCAATGTGTTCACATTTCTTCAGAATCCTCTTCCGTATTTTTTTATGAAATTGGAAGAATTATAAAAAATGCCACCCTCTTGCTCCATAAAATAAAGAGTCAGTTAGAAGAAATACATTATCAACACTACAAACTCACTCAATTAATGTGTATGGTGCAATCTAAAAGAGATGAATTGATCAAGGTACAAGGAATATTTCCCTCTTTAAAATCCATGCTCCTACAACGAAATGCCTTTTAATCTTCGCATTTTATTACAAAAGAAAATGGTAGAGGAGGTAGAATCCTCCTTGCTTCCCCAACAACATTTAAATCGTTCTTTAAGTCGTTTGGATTTGGTTCTTCTTGGCATTGGAGCCGTGATTGGTGCGGGCATTTTTATTTTAACGGGGTGGGTGGCAGCCACAGAAGCAGGACCTGCGGTGGTTTTTTCTTTTGTATTAGCCAGTATCGCCTGTTTATTTTCCGCGTTATCTTACGCAGAATTAGCTGCTGCCATTGGTGGTTGCGGTAGTGCCTATGGATATGCTTATGCGGGATTCGGAGAAATTTTTGCATGGATCATTGGATGGGATTTAATTTTAGAATATGGTCTTTCCGTTTCAACGGTGGCCATTGGGTGGAGTTCCTATTGCACGGACTTATTAAAGAGTATGGGGATATTACTTTCTCCCCATTGGTTGAATGGGCCCTTTCAATCCGGTTGGGTGAATATTCCCGCCATGGGGATTGTTTTATTTTTAATGGGGCTTCTCATGGTGGGTGTGAAAGCCAGCGCCCGGTTTAATGCCACCATTGTTTTTATAAAATTGGCAGCTATTTTTTTATTTGTGGGTGTGGCGTTTTTTCATATTCACTGGGAAAACTGGAAGCCCTTTATGCCCTTTGGTTGGACTGGAGTGATGCATGGAGCGGCTTTGATTTTCTTTGCTTATATTGGTTTTGATGCGGTGTCCACCGCTGCAGAAGAAGTAAAAAATCCTCAACGAGACATGCCCCAAGGGATTTTATATTCCTTATTAATTTGCACGGGAATTTATATACTCGTGGCGGCGCTGTTAACTTTAATTGCCCCCTATAGTCATTTAAATACGCCTTCTCCAGTGAGTGATGTGTTACTTCATTTAGGATATCGCTTGGTGGCAAGTGCTGTTGCCGTGGGGGCTTTGGCGGGATTAACCACGGTGATTTTTGTGATGTTTTATGGGTTGTCTCGAATTTCCTTTGCCATGTCTCGAGATACCTTGCTTCCTTCCTTTTTTTCTTTTGTGAATTCTGTGACAAAGACCCCCATTCGAACTCTTTTTTTCTCTGGCATCACCATGGCCTTGTTAGCAGGGTTGTTACCCCTTCGAGTGGCGGCTGAGTTGGTGAATATTGGCACTTTGGCGGCTTTTTTATGTGTGAATTTGGGAGTTGTGGTTTTACGCCGAACTCGTCCTTCCTTGCCGCGGCCTTTTAAAGTTCCCTTGGGGTTGGTGTGTCCCAGTTTAGGGATCTTTTTTTGTCTTTATTTAATTGTGAGCCTTCCAAGTATTGCCATTCTTCGATTTGTGATTTGGATGCTGGTGGGCTTTTTGTTTTATGGATACCGATTCACCCAGAGAACCCCTTAATTAAAACTGAACCTCAATGCGTCGAAAATTTTTATGAGGTGATTTCATTTCAATGAGTTCATCTCGTCCTAAAAAATCCAATCGCGGATAAGATTCACAAACGTATAATTGAGTGACTCGATTTCGATTAAAAATATCTTTAAGCCCAATGGAACGTTGATGGAATCCTTTAATTTCGGGTTTTTCCCCCTGATATACTTGCAGTCCAATAATACCTAGCCATTCATCAGGATTTTTGAAAAACACTTCAGGCAATTGATTAAAGGTATGAGGGATGCGATAAGAATGAGCTTTTGCCTTATCGGAAAAATAAAACTTTGTGGAGGGTTCCTTAGGTTCCACAATATTTTTTTGATTGAGCCGTGCCGCAGACAATAAACATTTTGATAAGAAGTCTTCTCGGCTGATTAAGGGTTTTTGTGCTTCTGTAAAATACTTAGAAGGATGAGGTAATGCAAAAACCGCATAGCACACATAAGCGTTTTTCTTTTGCAGCGTATCTTGAGAGGGATACGTTAATTCTTGAGACGTGGATGCAGGAAGTATTTTGGTTTCCATAATAGTCTCCTGGGGTGCAAAGTATATTTTGTTATATTCGTACTCAATGTTTACAAGTTTAAAATAAAAACATTAAGTAGAGCTTAAAGGAGTTCTTTCCCTTGGAGATTTTCAAAGAGTTAAAAATAAAAAAATCTTTAAATATTAAGGAGATAAGCCAAAAAAGTTTTTTTTATTTTTTTTTAGAACACTGTTATCATAGCCATTTATTTTATTCTCTCTCGAATAAAACTCTCTTAAGGAACTAGGTGATGTATGTTTAATGAATCCATTGTTTTTTCTATTTTTCTCATTTTCACAGGAGCCGCCATACTCGCCACCTTAGCCTTGATGACTCGCCAATCCTTGTTAGTGGTTTATATGTTGTTGGGGATTATTTTGGGTCCCTGGGGGATTGGATTGGTCACCGATGCGGAAGTGATTAAGCAAACGGGGGAAATTGGCATTATCTTCCTATTGTTTTTATTAGGCCTCAATTTACATCCACAAAATTTATGGCACATGCTTCGAAGGGTTACTTGGATTGCTTTAGTGAGTTCTTTAGTGTTTGCCCTTCTTGGATACGGTATTGCGCGATTCTTTGGATATCCTATTATAGACAGTACCATTGTGGGCGCTGCCATGATGTTTTCCAGCACCATCATTGGATTAAAGTTATTGCCCACCACTATTTTGCATCACCAATATACGGGGGAGGTGATGATCAGTATTTTGCTGATGCAAGATATTATTGCCATTATTGTTTTGCTCCTGTTGCACAGTGTGGGAACTGATGGGTTGCAATGGATGGATTTTGGAACCATCATTCTTGCTTTTCCCGGATTATTTATTCTTGCCTTGCTCCTTGAAAAGTTTGTGTTAGTGAAATTATTCAGTCGATATGACAAGATTCAAGAGTATATTTTTTTGGTGTCCATTGGATGGTGCTTGGGATTTGCAGAGTTAGCGCGATTCGTGGGACTGTCTGAAGACATTGGGGCTTTTATTGCGGGGGTTTCCATTGCTGCAAGTCCTATTGCTTTATATATTTCAGAAAGTTTGAAACCTTTACGAGATTTTTTCTTAGTGATGTTTTTCTTTTCCATCGGGGCGAGTTTTAATTTGCAATATTTACATCTTGTGTTGATTCCTTCCCTAGTATTAGCGGCGGTGATGTTGGGAGTGAAACCCGTGACCTTTCGTTTTTTATTACATCGCGCGAAGGAAACAACACCCATTGCATGGGAAGTGGGGGTGCGTGTGGGACAAGTGAGTGAGTTTTCCTTATTGGTGGCATACCTTGCTACAAAAATGCAACTCATTGGAGATGCGGCTTTTTACTTTATTCAAGCCACCACTATCTTAACCTTTATCGCTTCTTCTTATATTGTGGTTTTGAAATATCCCACGCCTTTGGCTTTCTCTGAAAAAATGAGAAGGGATTAATGATGTTGGATATTAAGGAAGGTTTGTTACATCCTTGCCGTTATGAATGCTCTCCTCACTTTAATGAGAGACCTTCGGGGATTTCTATTGATTTAGTGGTATTGCATAACATTAGTTTGCCGCCTCAGCAATTTGGCGGTCATGAGGTGATTGATTTTTTTTTAGGACGACTCGATTATTCTGCTCATCCTTTTTACCATACCTTAAGAGAATTAAAAGTTTCTGCTCATCTTTTCATTAGAAGAACGGGGGAAGTGATTCAATTCGTTCCTTTTCATCAACGGGCTTGGCATGCGGGGATTTCTTCCTATGAAGGGCGAGAGAATTGTAATGATTTCTCCATAGGTATTGAGTTGGAAGGCAGTGATGATTTACCATTCGAGGGAAATCAATATAAGGCCTTAGTGCCTGTATTGAATCTTCTCATGAGAACATATCCTGACATTACCCCACAAAGGATTGTAGGGCATTCTCATGTGGCACCAGGACGAAAAACGGATCCGGGTCCTTTTTTTGATTGGACTTATCTTCAACGATTAATGAGAGAGGAAGTATGCACTTAATCATTATTTTAGCTGCATTGGCCGTGGAGCGATTTACCACGGTGGGACGTTTTTTTCAAAACAAAGAATGGGTTTCTACCTATTTAGGCCGTATTCAACAAGCCATGGGCAAAACAAGCCTTTGGAAAGATGGATTGCCCATTGTATGTTGGATATTACCCATGGTGTTGGTAACGGCTATCTTACAATTCTTTTTAAATCACATTTTCCACGGGGTGTTGGGATATCTATTTAACTTTGCAGTGTTGTTATATTGCATTGGCCCTAGCGACTTAAAACAATATTTCGCTGATTATTTAACTCACAAAGATTCCCCTGAAGCCTTGAAAGCGGCAAAAAATTTAGGAGTGCTTTCTCCTCAATCCCACGGACATCCAAAGGATTTGTCACAACGAGTGAGTGAAAAAATTCTTTTAATGGCAAACACCCATATTTTTGCAATTCTGTTGGCGTACTTATTATTTGGCGCTTGGGGTGTGGTGTTGTATAAATTTTCTTTCTTGTTAAGCCAAGAAGGAGAAGAGGAGCATACCTTAGTCACACCTTATCGCAGCAGTACCCATGCATGGTTTGAAATTCTAAATTGGTTGCCTGTGCGAGTCACTGCCCTCCTGTATGCCTTAGCGGGAAGTTTTGTGGGATGTTTTCATCTTTGGCGTACCATGCTCCTTAAAAAAATCGATGAAAATGAAGCATTGTTAAAAGCTTGTGGTTTTGCGGCGGTATTAGGTGCTAAAGAATCCTTAGAAAACTTACCAGAAGGCATCGAAGAATCTTCCCTGCAGTTAGTGGAAAGAAGTTTAATGATTGTGTTGGCTCTCATTGCCTTAATGACCTTGGTGGCGTGGTTACATTAATGAAGGCCACTGGGTTTCAAAACATTCTGATTATTCTTCGCTCGGGATGGTTTACTTTTTGGATTTCTTCCAAAGTATTGTGTAAGAATCTTTTCAGCACCATGAGCCGAGAATGGTTTGATAAGCAACGAAAAATTTGGGCGTCTGCTTTACTGTCTTATGTGAAAGTAAAATACCAAGTTTTCGATCCCCATCATCTCACCTTAGAACCAGGTCGTTGCTACATTGTCATGAGTAATCATGGCAGTTTGTATGATATTCCCTTACTCTTTTTAACATTCCCCAAAGGCCTTCGCATGATTGCTAAAAAAGAATTGTTTAAAGTTCCCGTGTGGGGCTCTGCCATGAAAGCGGGGGAAATCATGATCATTGATCGGCAAGACAGACGTCAAGCCATTAAAGATTTAGCCGTGGTGAAAGAAAAAATGAGTACGGGAATTATTCCATGGATTGCGCCAGAAGGAACTCGAACTCGCACAGGATTATTGCAACCCTTTAAAAAAGGGGGCTTTATGATTGCCATGCAAACAGAAGCCACCATCATTCCCGTGGGCATTCGAGGGGCTCGTTCTATTTTACCTCCCGATACGTTTTTTGATTTTCATCTTCACGGATCTGTGGAAATCCACATCGGTCGTCCCATTGACACCAGAACTTACTCTTCTTCTCAACGAGACGATTTAATGAAAGACGTAGAAAATGCCATCCGCCAGCTGATGGGAGAAAGTTAGAATTTCTTTTTACCCCCCTCTCCCCAACCCTCTCCCACGAGGGGGGCTTTGTTGAATAAATCAGGAGAGGCAG
>Ga0233425_10006679_pt1 | contig 16860 bp, 15 predicted proteins | sample Watercolumn_Towu_2_FD_181712 | JGI IMG/M metagenome (GOLD analysis project Ga0233425, IMG submission 181712) | Freshwater microbial communities from Lake Towuti, South Sulawesi, Indonesia - Watercolumn_Towuti2014_140_MG | ecosystem: Environmental > Aquatic > Freshwater > Lake | place... | reverse complement strand
CCGCCGCGGCCCGCGCCACGGCCAGGGACACGCCGAGAATCGCGTTCGCGCCCAGCCGACTCTTGGCCTTCGTGCCGTCCAGCTCGATCATGGCGTGATCTACGGAAGCCTGGTCCAACGCTTCCATGCCGAGCAGCTTCGGAGCAATGACCTTGCTGATATTGGCCACCGCCTTGGAGACCCCCTTGCCCATCCAGCGTTTCTTGTCACCGTCCCGCAGTTCGATGGCCTCTTTCTCGCCGGTGGAGGCCCCGGACGGCACCGCCGCCCGCCCCCTGGCGCCACTCTCCAGCACCACATCCACCTCGACGGTCGGGTTCCCGCGGGAATCCAGTATCTGCCGCCCCCTGATCTCCCGAATCGCGCTCATCTTCGCTTCGCTCCAGTCTATAAAGTCAAAAAGTCGTCAAGTTTAAAGGCCGAAAGCTCTTGTTATCAATCATCACCCTAACCATCCCCCTCCTAGGCGAGGGAATTAGGTGGCATGCGGTCACGAGCGAACGTCCGCCGGAGCGGCGGGGTCCCCGCCCGGCATCCGGCGAAGGAAAGCTGGAACTGACTGAGGCACTGCGATCGGCATGATCGCAGCCGAAGGAATTCCAGAAGGCTTCCGCGCCGGACTGTCGTGGAAGGGGTGCCGCGAGAGGTGCGGGAGCGAGAGACTGCATGCCACCGGTTCCCTTCATCCTGCCAGCTTCCTTTTCAACAACTCATTCACCTTGCCTGGGTTCGCCTTTCCCCCCGAGGCCTTCATCACCTGCCCCACGAAGAAGCCCAGCACCGTTTCCTTGCCGCTCCGGTACTGCGCCACCTGGGCTTGGTTCTTCACCATCACTTCGTCGATGATCTTTGCCAACGCCCCCTCGTCGGACACCTGCGTCAGCCCCTTTTCCTGAACGATCTGCTCCGGAGTTTTCCCGCTCGCCGCGCACGCGTAGACTTCCGGAAAAATTTCCCGCGCCACCTTCAGGCTGATCATCCCCTTGTCCACCAGTTGCAGTAGGCTCACAAGCCGCTCCGGGCTGACCGGGGAGGCGTCGGCGGAGAGACCGGCGTTGTTCAGCTCGCGCAGCAATTCCCCCATCACCCAGTTGCTCACGGTCTTGGGCTGACCGTACAGCTTCACGCAGGCCTCGAAGTAATCGGCCAGCGCCCTGGACGAGACCAAGACCCCTGCGTCATAGTCCGGTAAACCGTAGTCGGCCGCGAACCGTTTCTGTCGGGCAGCCGGCAACTCCGGCAGGGTTTTGCGCAGCTCGTCGATCCAGTCGCTCGCGATGCTGAGCGGGACCAAATCCGGGTCCGGGAAATACCGGTAGTCGTGCGCCTCCTCCTTGCTGCGCATCGTGGCGGTCTGCCCCTTCTCCACATCCCAGAGCCGCGTCTCCTGCTGGATCGTCCCACCTTCGCTCAGTACCCTGGTCTGCCGCTTGATCTCATAGTCAATGGCATCTTTGACAAACCGGAACGAGTTGATGTTTTTGAGCTCGACTTTGGTCCCGAATGTCTTTTGCCCGACCGGCCGTAAGGACAGGTTCGGCTCACATCGCAGGCTTCCCTGCTCCATGTTGCCGTCACAGACCCCCAGGTACATCAGGATGTCGCGCAACTGCTTGAGGTACGCCACCGCCTCGTCGGCCGACCGCATGTCCGGCTCGGTGACGATTTCCAACAGCGGGGTACCGGCCCGGTTCAGGTCCACCAGGCTCACGGCACGGTCGTCCCCGTCATGGACGTTCTTTCCTGCGTCCTCTTCCAAGTGGGCGCGGCGAATCCTGACCTGCTTCCTGGTATCGCCCACCTGCACACCCACCACGCCGTTCTCGCAAATCGGCGCTTCATACTGCGAGATCTGGTAGCCCTTGGGAAGGTCGGGATAGAAATAGTTCTTGCGAGCGAACCGGTTGGGGGATCGGATTGCGCAGTTCAGCGCCAGGCCCGTGCGGACCGCCATTTCGACGGCCCTCTGGTTGACGACCGGCAAGGTCCCCGGCATCCCGAGACAGACCGGACAGGTCTGGGAGTTGGCCGGTAGGCCGAACTCCGTCCCGCAGGCGCAGAACATCTTCGACTTCGTCAGCAGTTGGGCATGGACCTCCAGCCCGATGATGACTTCATAAGCCTGGCCTGCGTTATTCATGGCGGTTCCTCGCGAAATCGCGCAGTCGCATGGCGAGACGGGCGCGTGGAGTCGCGAGGGAGGGAGGCGTACTCCTTGGAGTACGTCGACCGACTGAGCGGCGAGCCCGCCCGCCTGCACGCTGCGGAGCCCGCGTGCAGGCTTGTCGCAGCCGCGAATCTGCGATTGCAGCAGAAGCGTTCATGAATAACGCAGGCCGCCGAGTCACGCCTTTTTCTCTCCCGACAGCCGCTCGCGCTCCCGCCGCATCGCATCACGCCCCGCCTCGAAGGCTTCGGTCAGGACGGACTTCTGCTCCTGCACGAATTCGCGTCCTTTCTCCAACGCCTCCTCGTAGGCCTGGTTGGCCTTGCCGGCCAGGTCGCGCATGTTTTCTTCCGTCTTCCTGGCATAGCCCCGCAACTGCTCACGGGTCTCACGCCCAGATTGCGGCGCCAGCAACAGCGCCCCCGCGGCTCCCAGCAGCGCGCCGCTCAAAAAGGCCAAGATCACGGTTCCCGGTGAAAACCCCCTGTCATCGTCTGCCATTTGGATCTCCTCCTTCCCTTTGCATCCGTTCCTTCACCACCGCTGATGCCGCCCTGACCCCCGCCACCATGCTGGCCAGGCTCATGAGCAACGTCCCGCCCTTGCCACGCACCGTCTGGTGCACCTGCTGCACCGTCTCGCCGACTTCACCCACTGCATGGAAAAACACCGACGCGTGCTCGATCCCATCACGCGCCTGCGACGCCAGGTCATTCACGTTCTCCGTCATGACCCGCAGGTCGCGCAACAGCGTCGGCAACTCATCATTCATTCGGCCCAGCAATTCCGCCGATTCCGCCACGGTCTTCCGAAGCTGAATCAACGTGGGCACCAAGTACCCGACCAGCACCGCAAACGATACCGCGACCAGGACAGCCGCGACATCGACTACCACACTCCCTCCACCAAACATATTTGACTCCTCGGTTGCACCGCGTCCTTCGATCGCTCGACCCAGAGGCTCTCGACAGGTCACTTGGGCGCGGAAAGTTATTCTTCCTCCAGTGATCTTACCGAATCGTCGGCCGCCTGGCCCGCCAGTTGGTCGCCTGTTCGTAGGCGTAGGCGGCCCGTAATACGGTCTCTTCCTCGAAGGGCCGCCCGATGATCTGCAGCCCGATCGGAAGTCCCACCTTGCTGAACCCGCAGGGAATGGAGATGGCCGGGTTCCCCGCCAGGTTCACCGAGATCGTGTAGATATCCGACAGGTACATCTGGAGCGGGTCCTCGACCTTTTCTCCCAGCTTGAACGGCGGCGTCGGCATCACGGGGGTCACGATCAGGTCCACCTCGCGAAAGGCCGCCTCGAAATCCCCCCGGATCAAAGTCCGTACCGCTTGGGCCTTGCCATAATAGGCGTCGTAGTAGCCGGCGCTGAGGGCATAGGTGCCCAGCATGATCCGCCGTTTCACTTCCGGCCCGAATCCCTCCTGCCTGGTTTTCGTGTACAACTCGAGCAGGGTCCTGGTCTGCTTCGAACGCAGCCCGTATTTGACGCCGTCATAGCGAGCCAGGTTCGAGCTGGCTTCGGCCGTGGCGATGAGGTAGTAGGCCGCGACAGCCGCATCGGTGGTGGGCAACGCGATGTCCTTGATCTCCCCGCCCAGATTCCTGAGCTCCTCCACCGCCGCCGTCACCGCCTGCTCGACTTCCTGGTCCAGCCCTTCCGCGAAATACTCCCGGGGCACCCCGACTCTCAGCTTCTTCACGTCTTTCTTCTTGAGCGCTTTGGTATAGTCCGGCACGGGCAGCTTGGCCGAGGTCGAGTCCCAGGCGTCGTGGCCCGCGATGACGTTCATCAGCAAGGCCGCATCCGCCACGTCCTTGGTGATGGGGCCGATCTGATCCAATGAGGAGGCGAAGGCCACGAGACCATACCGTGACACGCGGCCGTAGGTGGGCTTCAAGCCGACCACCCCGCAACAGGCGGCCGGCTGTCGGATGGAGCCGCCCGTGTCCGATCCCAATGCAGCCGCGCATTCGTCCGCGGCCACCGCGGCGGCGGACCCGCCGCTTGATCCCCCGGGAATCACGCTCAGATGCCAGGGGTTGCGGCTGGGGCCGAAAGCCGAGTTCTCGGTCGATGAGCCCATCGCAAACTCGTCCAGATTGGTCTTGCCTAGCAGCAGATAACCCTGACCCCGCAGCCGTGCGATCACGGTTGCATCGTAGGGCGGCACGAAATTTCCCAACGCGCGCGAGGCGCAGGTGGTCAGGACGCCCTCCGTACAGATGTTGTCCTTGATCGCCAGCGGCATTCCCATCAGCGGCATCGTCCGGCGCCAACCCTTGAGCTTCTGATCCAGCGCTTCCGCCTCGGCCATGGCCGATTCCTTCACCTGCGTGATGTAGGCCCGGACTTTCGGCTCTACCTGATTGATGCGCAGGCTGTAAGCCCGGACGATCTCGCAGGCGGACACCTCGCCTCTGGCGAATTTGTCCGACAGTTCACGAAGCGTGAGTTTATACAATGACATGATCGAGAGTGATGAGTGATGTGACCGATCTCAACACGAAGAACTCACACCTTTAGCCTTTGCTGACAATCCGATTGTGCTGGTCTACCTGGATGATCTTGGGCGTGTGGCGTTTGATCTCGTCCTCGGCGTAGTATTCATAGCAGAAGATGATGATCTGGTCTCCCACCGCCCCCTTGCGGGCCGTCGGCCCGTTCAGCACGATCTCACCGCTGCCCCGCTTGCCCGCCATCGCATAGGTCGTGAACCGTTCCCCATTGTTCAGGTTGGAGATGACGACGGCCTCATAGGGCAGGATGCAGGCCGCATCGAGCAGGTCTTCGTCCACAGTCAGGCTACCCTCATAATCCAGACAAGCATCGGTCACGGTCGCACGGTGTATCTTGGCCCGCAGCATTTGTCGGAACATGGTTGAAACCCCGTTATCCGTTATTCGTTATCCGTCATTCGTATGAGTTTTTGGCTCGATGGATGACGATTGACGAGCGACGCTTAACGCTCTTCCAGAATCCTGGGCACGCTGAAATGCCCTCCCTCGCTCTCCGGCGCGTTGGCCAGGGCCTTTTCGACCGGCAAGCTCGGCCTCGATTTGTCCTCACGAAACACGTTGGCCTGATCCAGCACGGTGGCCGTCGGCTCCACTCCCTCGGTGTTCAGCCCCTTGAGCTTCTCGACGTAGGCGAGGATGCTGCTCAACTGTTTGCTGAAGGCCTCTTTCTCGGCCTCCGTGAGCTCCAGCCTGGCCAGCCTCGCCACATGCTCGACTTCTTGTTTGCTGATTTGCATACTGTCGCTTCGCTCCAAGCTACCAGCTCTTAGCCATCAGCTTTCAGCCTCGGATGATTTCCCGTCCGGAAGCTGATGGCTGAAGGCTGACAGCTTCCTTGCTCCTTACTCTACGGTCACGCTCTTGGCTAAATTCCGCGGCTGGTCCACGTCCGTCCCTCGCAGCACGGCGATATGGTACGCCAGCAGTTGCAACACCACCGCGAACAGAATAGGCGTGAGCAGCGCCGGGACTTCCGGAATCGTAAAGACCGAGTCGGCCATCTGACCAAGGTTCTGCTCCCCTTCGCTGACCAGGGCGATGACCGGGGCGTTACGGGCTTTGACCTCCATGAGGTTGCCGACCGTCTTTTCGTATAGGCGATCGCGCGGCGCCAGGACCACGACCGGCATATCCTCATCGATCAAGGCAATCGGCCCGTGCTTCATCTCCCCGGCCGCATATCCCTCCGCATGGATGTAGGAGATTTCCTTCAGCTTGAGCGCCCCCTCCAGGGCGATCGGGTAATTGATCCCACGCCCCAGGTAGAGAAAGTTGTGCTTCTCGTGGTAGCGCTTCGCGAGCGCTGCGATCTCGGGCTCCCGTTTCAGGATCTGCTCGACGAGCGTCGGCAGGGCTACGAACCGATCCAACCAGACCCGGCCGTCATTGGCGTTCAGTACGCCGCGCACACGGGCCAGGTGCAGGGCCAGCAGATAGAGCGCCGTCAACTGGGCCGTAAAGGCTTTGGTGGAGGCCACGCCGATTTCCGGCCCGCAGCGCGTGTAGAGCACCCCGTCGGACTCGCGCGCCAGTGTGCTCCCGACGACATTCACGATGGAGACGACTCGCGCCCCCCTCCGCTTTGCTTCGCGCGCGGCCGCCAGCGTATCCGCCGTTTCGCCGGACTGCGAGATCGTGATGAAGAGGTCGTCCTTGTTCACCAGGGGATCGCGATACCGGAACTCGGACCCGATGTCCACCTGAACCGGAGTCCTGATCATCTCCTCGAACAAGTACTTCCCCACCAGCCCGGCGTGCCAGGAGGTCCCGCAAGCCACGATCCACATCCGGCCCACTTCGGCAAACTGTTCGGGCGTCAAGCCGATGTCCGGTAAGTCCGCCTGGCCGGTCTCATAGGTATAGCGGCCGCGCAGGGTGTCCAGGATGGCCTGCGGCTGTTCGTGAATTTCTTTGAGCATGAAATGTGGGTAGCCGCTCTTCTCCGCCGCCGCTGCATCCCAGGTCACCCTCGTCGCGGCCCGCGTCACCGGACGCCCTTCGACATCCGTGATCGTGACGCCCGCCGCCGTCACCACCGCCACATCGCCCTCTTCCAGGTATGTGACGTCGCGTGTATGCGCCAGCATTGCCATGACATCGGAGGCCACCAGCGCGACTCCTTCCGTCCAACCGATCACCAGCGGACAGCCGGAGCGGGCCGCCACCAAACGGTCCGGCTCGCTCTCGCAGACAGCGGCGATGGCATAGCTGCCGCGGATATCCTTGGTCGCAGCCCGCACAGCTTCCGCCAGGGTCCGCCCCTGACGCAGGTACCGCCCGATCAGATGCGCTACGACCTCCGTGTCGGTCTCGGACTCGAACCGATACCCGTCCTTCAGAAGCTGCTGTTTGAGGGGCAGGTAATTTTCGATGATCCCGTTATGCACGAGCACGCAGCCGCCGGACCGGTGCGGATGCGCATTCTGCTCGGACGGCTTCCCGTGGGTCGCCCATCGAGTGTGGCCGACGCCGATGGTGCCGGTCAGCCTTCGGCCGGCCAGCGCCCTCTCAAGGTTGGCCAGTTTCCCCACGCTTCGATGCACCTCGACCTTGCCGTCCTGGAGCACCGCGATCCCGGCCGAATCATAGCCGCGATACTCCAGACGCCTCAGGCCGTCCAGCAGAATCGGCACCGCCTCCTGCTTCCCGACGTATCCGACGATCCCGCACATAGTCTTACTTCTTTCGACCTTTCGGCGCGCTCACACTCTTTGCGGTGCGGGGTGCGGGGCGCAGAGCGCGAGGGTTGGCCTCGTGCCTCGTGCCTCGTGCCTCGCGTCCGCCGTCGGCGGCCAGCATGGCCCGACGGCGAGCCGCCCAGCCCGGGCGATTGACCTGCCTGGACCGAGCCACTGCCAGCGCATCCGCCGGCACATCGTTCGTGATCGTGGAACCGGCCGCCACAACCGCGCCCCGTCCCACCGTAACCGGAGCGATCAACTGGCTGTCGCTGCCGACAAACACCTCGTCCTCGATCACGGTCTCGTGCTTGCGCACCCCGTCGTAGTTGCAGGTGATGGTCCCGGCCCCGATGTTCACTCCCCGGCCGATCTTGGCGTCTCCTAGATAGCTGAGGTGGTTGGCTTTGGACCCCTCTCCCAACTCCGCTTTTTTCATCTCGACGAAGTTGCCGACCTTGGCGGTCCGGCGCAGGACTGTTCCCGGACGGAGATGGGCGAAGGGCCCGACCGTGCTGTCGTCATCGAGACGCGCTTCACGGATCACACAGGAATCCTGCACCACCACCCGGTGCCCGAGCAGGCTGTCGGTAATCCGGCTGTGGGAGCGGATCACGCAATCCTCGCCAACGCGGGTCTTTCCTTCGAGCGTCACGTGCGGATACAGAACCGTGTCCCTCCCGATCTCGACATCCGCATCCAGGTAGGTCGTGGCCGGATCGCGGAGGGTCACCCCCGCCTCCATCCAGCGATTACAGAGCTGCCGCCGCACGACGTTTTCAGCCGCCGCCAGTTGCCGGCGCGTATTGATCCCCAGACATTCATCGGCGTCCCGCGCCACCACCGCGCTAACTTTAAGTCCCCGCTCGACCGCCAGGCCGATGATATCGGTAAGGTAATATTCCTTTTGCTCGTTCCGCGGTTCGAGCTTGTCCAGGGCTTCGAACAGAAACGAGCCGTCCACGACGTAGGTGCCGACATTGATCTCATTCAATCGAGCCTCGGCCCTGGTTGCATCCCGATCCTCCACAATCCGCAGCACTCGCCGCTCATCGTCGCGGACCACGCGCCCATACCCGCTCGGATCATCCAGGACCGCCGTTAAGAGGGTCACGGCAGCCCGTTCGGCTTCATGCAGTTCCAAGAGATCGCGGACGGTCGCTTCCGTCAACAGCGGCGTGTCCGCGTTTAGAATCACGTAGGTCGAGGCGGGGCCGCCGCGCGCACGGGCAAAAGCGGTTCGGGCATGCATGACCGCATGTCCTGTTCCCAGTTGTTCCTTCTGCTCCGCGATGAGAATCGGCGGAGGTTGCAGCGCCCGGCTTGTAACGTGGGCCGTCATGCCCCGCTCACGCTGCGCCGTCCCTCTAACCCCGCCAAGGCCGGACGCCCTCGCCCAGTGCTTTTCGATGACCGTTTTGACTTGCGCCCCCTGATAGCCTACAACCACCGCGACACCGGCCCCGGCGAGCCGATCGGCCAACTCGACGGCATAGAGCACCATCGGCCGGCCGGCCACCGGGTGCAGGATCTTGGCCAGCTTGGATTTCATCCGCTTGCCCAGCCCCGCCGCCATGACAATCGCGCCCAGGCCGCGAACGGGAGACTTGGTGATTTGGTGATCTGGTGATTGACGCATTGACCCTCACAATTCAACAAATCGTACTTTGCTAAATCACAAAATTCTCACGAGATCGGCACCTCCAGATGCTGACGCGGCAGGTCACGGTTCGCCGGTGTGCCGCCAGAACCTCCCTGCGGCGGCGAATAGAGGCCCCCGGAGACGATCAGCTTCATCGCCTCTTCCACGCTGATTTCCAGAGGCACCACTTCCTTTTCCGGAACCAATAAAAAGTACCCGGACGTCGGGTTCGGCGACGTCGGCACGTACACATTCACCAGCGGTTCAGGGGAGATCTCCTGGACCTCCCCTTTGGTCACGCCGGTCACGAAGGCAAAGCAATAGTGGCCGTCCTTGGGAAACTGAATCAGCACCACCCGATTGTACTTTTCCTTCTCCTTGAACGAGAGAATATCCATCATGGACTTCAGGGTCGCGTAGATGCCCCGGACGACCGGCACGCGGTGCAGCCAGTCCTCCCACAGCTTGACGATCCGGCCGCCGATAAAGTTGGTCGCCAGAAGCCCCGTGGTAAAAATCAACAGGATCAAGGTCAGGATGCCGAGCCCAGGTACGTAGTAATTGGGGGTGACAAATTTCGCCAGCACATCCCCCAAAATCCCATCCACTGTCACAAAGAGGGTCTTTAAAATAAGCACCGTGCCCCAGATGGGGGTGATGACCAGCAACCCCGTCAGGAAGTACCGTTTGAGAGAGGCTCTGAATGCTTTCACCGGGGCACGCTCCTAGCGGGCTCATCATACAGTCTTTACGAGGGTGCCGCAAGCCTTTTCTTGCTATTTTCAATGACTTGGACTAGGATCGGCCCCTCCGGTTTTGCTCGTGGTCACCGGTCAGTAGGGGGGTGAAGTTAGTGGGGAAATGGAGGGGTCGCCGTGGCGTCCTGATCACCTTTGAGGGGGTCGAGGGAAGCGGAAAATCGACACAATGTGCCAGGCTGGCCAAGCTGCTTCGGGAGGCCGGCTACCGGGTGCTGGAGACCAGAGAGCCGGGTGGCACCCCGCTTGCCGAACGGATCCGGGATATCTTCCTTGCCTCCACGACCGGTGCGAACATCGCCGAGCCGATGACGCCGGAATGCGAAGCCCTGCTTGTGTATGCCTGCCGCAGCCAGCATGTCGCCCACGTGATCGCGCCCGCGCTTTGGGAAGGCGCGGTTGTCCTGTGTGATCGGTTTGTGGATTCCACCCTCGCCTACCAGGGCTATGGCCGCGCTTTAAACTTGGCGGCCCTGCGCAGCCTGAACCGCTTCGCGACCGATGGCCTGATGCCGGACTTGACGTTGCTCTTCGACGTGCCGGTCGGCATAGGACTGGCAAGACGGCGGCGAGAGCGGGATACGGAGCTGAACCGATTGGACCGGGAAACCCACCGCTTTCACGAACGGGTCCGGAGAGGTTTTCTTACGTTGGCTCGACGCACGCCCCGCCGGATCAAGGTGCTGGACGGCACGCATGACCCCGCGACGGTCGCGGCTCAGGTTGCAGCGATTGCCAAAAAATTCCTGTCGAAAAGTCATAAAGTCGTAAAGCCGAAAAGTCTGAACGCTCCCATTTCCCGCCCTCGACTTTCCAACTTTCAGACTTGACGACATTCTTTTGCCATGCCGTTCAACGACCTCATCGGACATGAGAGACCCAAGGCTATCCTGAAGGCCTCGATTCTGCACGACCGGGTGGCCCATGCCTACTTGTTCCACGGCGAAGACGGCATCGGCAAGAAACAGGCCGCACAGTTGTTCGCCCAGGCAATCAACTGCGACACAGACTACGGGCCGAGCGGCCCGGATGCCTGCGGTACCTGTAGGTCCTGCCGCCAGATTGAAAGCCGCACCCATCCGGACTTCATCCTGATCGAGCCGGATCAGGAACAGGCTAATCCGCAGATCAAGATCGAACAGGTCCGCGAACTCGAGGAACAGATCGTCTACCGTCCCTTGATCGGCAGGCGGAAAATTTGCCTGATCGACGAGGCGGACCGTTTGACCCAGGGGGCAGCCAACGCGCTACTGAAGACCTTGGAAGAGCCCACGGCTCATAGCCTCTTTCTCTTGGTTACCAGCCGACCGGCCGCTTTGCCGGCCACCGTCCGGTCCCGCTGTCAGAGCATACGCTTCGTCCCGCCGGCGCGCACGCAGGTGGAAGCGGCCCTTATCACGAAGCGGGAACTTCCTCCCGCCGATGCCCGCTTCCTGGCCATCGCGACGGAGGCCCGGATCGGCCAGGCTTTGCAAGCCGAAGTGGCTACGCTCCGCGCTCAGCAGGACGAATTTTGCCGCCTGATGTCGTCTCAATCCCTTCGATCCGTCACGACCATCTTGACGGCCGCCGAAGCCCTCCACAAATCGGATCGTGCGCCGGAGGCGTTGGCATGGATCGAGCGTTGGGTCCGAGACCTGATCCTGGTCGGCGCGGGCGCAGACCAAGACTCCCTGCTGAACCTGGAGCGCTTGACGGAATTACAGGAACTGGCCGGCGCTCTCCAGCTCGGCCCTCTCCTGGATCTGCTCATGGAATTGGAATCGATTCAGCGCTCCTCGACAAGGAACGTCAACCTCCAGATGGCGCTGGAAAACATTCTGCTGCGCCTGCGTGACTCGTTGCTCGTGAAGCGTGAAGCGTGAAGCGTTCGAATCTTCAAAACCCGTAGCTCGAAACCCGACACGTAAACGGTTATACTCTGGTCATGACCGCGACGTTCTACATCACGACCCCCATCTACTACGTCAACGATGTGCCGCACATCGGCCATGCCTACACCACCATCGCCGCCGACGTGCTGGCTCGCTACTATCGGCTCCGGGGATACGATGTCTTTTTCCTGACCGGCCTCGACGAACATGGGCAAAAAGTCCAGCAGGCGGCAGCCAAGGCCGGCATCGACCCACAGGCTTACTGCGATCGCCTCGCTCCCCAATTTCAAGACCTCTGGAAGCGTCTGAACATCTCAAACGACGCCTTTATTCGGACCACCGATGCCCGGCACAAGGCGATCGTTCAGAAGAAACTTCAGGAGCTCTACGACAAGCAGTTGATTTACAAAGCTGACTACACTGGATGGTATTGCACGTTTGATGAGCGGTTCTGGACCGAAAAAGACGTGACTGACGGGCTCTGCCCTGACTGCCAGCGGCCGGTCGAGCACCTGAGCGAAAGCAACTATTTCTTTCGGATGGGTCAATACCAAAACCGACTGGTCCAGTATGTGAAGAACAACCCATCATTCATTCTTCCAGAGTCTCGTCGAAATGAGGTCTTAGGGTTTCTGGGGTCTAAAACCCTGGGTGATCTCTCCATTTCTCGTCCGAAATCGCGCCTCTCCTGGGGCATCGAACTGCCCTTCGACCGCAACTACGTCACCTACGTCTGGTTTGACGCTCTGGTGAATTACATCTCCGCCCTTGAGTACCTGCCCGCAAAGCCGGCCTTCGATCGCTACTGGCCGGCAAACCTTCACCTGGTCGGGAAGGACATCCTGACCACCCATGCGATCTACTGGTCCACGATGCTGATGGCCCTCGAACTCCCACTGCCTCAGACGGTCTTTGCCCACGGCTGGTGGACCGTGAATGGCGAGAAGATGTCCAAGAGCCGCGGCAATGTGGTGGACCCCAACGCGATCGTGGATGAATTCGGGGTGGACGCATTCCGATACTTTCTCCTGCGCGAGGTCCCCTTCGGCCAAGATGGGGACTTCTCCAAAGAAGCCTTGACCAGCCGTTTCAACAGCGACCTGGCGGACGGATTGGGCAACCTGTTAAATCGGACCTTGACCATGATCGAGCTCTACTGCAAGGGGGAAATTCCTGAGGACAGCCCAGAAGGGTCTGTCGAGAACCTCCTTGAAAACCAGATTGGCGAGATGCGTCAAATAGTCGAAGACTGCATGACTCACTTGCAGTTCAATCGAGCGTTGGAAGCCATCTGGAGCGTGATCCAGACCGCGGACCAATACATTGACGGTGCCGCGCCGTGGGCGCTGGCCAAAAAGCCTGAGAAACGCCCTGAGCTGAACCGTGCCCTGTACCGGGTGGCCGAGACTCTGCGCGTGCTTGGGCTGCATTTGTACCCGTTCATGCCTGAGAAGGCGGAAGATTTACTCCGTCAGCTCGGCCTCACACTCGATCCTCACAAAACGGATCTACGCCAAACCTCCCGTTGGGGAGGGTTACGTCCTGGCACAGCGATCGCCAAAGGCAAATCTTTGTTTCCGAAACTTCTGAGTTCAAAGATGAGTGGAGAAGCAACTCTTAAAGCAACCGTGACTGCCATTAGAGGAGGCGATAAGGTGACTGACACCGCTCCCCCTTCACAGCCCTCAGTAACTTCTCCTGGAGCAGTCCCGGCGCAATCAACAGCTGTCGAACAGATCACGATCGAGGACTTTCAGAAGGTCCAGCTCAAAGTGGCCAAGGTGGTGAGCGCCGAGCGGGTGCCGAAGTCCGAGAAGCTAATCAAGCTGCAGGTTGACCTGGGTGGGGAGCAGCGCCAGATTGTAGCCGGCATCGGCAAGAAGTACGAGCCGGAGAGCTTGGTGGGTCGCCGGGTCGTCATCGTCGCCAATCTCAAGCCGGCCAAGCTGATGGGGGTCGAGTCGCAGGGTATGGTCCTGGCCGCCGGGGACAAGGAAGTGGGGGGCTTGGTGACGATCCTCGAAGAAATTGATCCGGGTACCAAGGTCAAGTAAGCGAAGGTCCGCAAGGTGTCGCACTGGTTGAGACGGCTCAGTGGGTTGTTCGTTGTTCCCCTTGTCTTGACGAGCATCGCCCAAGCGGCTGAGCCATCCTTTGAAACCGTCGAACCGCCTCCAATCCCCATTGCGACCGAGGTCCTGGTCCGAGTGGTCGCGCACGGAGCCATGGTGATCGGAGACGACGTGGGCGGAGCCCGCGTCACCATCACCGACGCCGCGACCGGCCGGCTGCTCGCTTCGGGCCTCCAGCAGGGAGAGGCTGGTGACCAGAACCAGATCATGCGGACGCCGCGCCTGATGGAGGAGCCTCGTTTCTCCTCCCGTCCTTCCGCGTCATTCCGAACGACCTTGCACCTGGATCGGCCGACTCTGGTCGAGATCGCCGCCCAGGGCCCGCTGGGGTATCCGGCTGCCATGCAACGGGCCAGCAAGACGGTGCTGCTGGTTCCCGGACAGGACCTGACGAACGATGGGATTGTGCTCCACCTCTACGGCTTCATCGTCCGGATCGAGCAGCCGCCGCCCGGCGAGCCCTTGATTGCGAAGGATGACGTGACTCTGACCGCCTCCGTCCGAACCCTGTCCGGTTCACTGGTCCGGCCTCATGGCGACTGGGATTCCCGCAAGGTCACCATCTACGGCCAAGTGTTGATCGGCGATCGCGTCGTGGAGCGGATTCAGATGTTCTACAGCGGGACGAAGAGCAGCTTCGAGGCACCGTTTTTCGTGCCGACCCCGGCCGAGGCGCCCAACGGCGTCACGCTCCGCGTGGTGGCGGCGGATGGCGCCGGCGGAAACTTTGGGATGGGCGAGGCCAGCTACCCCGTCCTTTCGGAGCGCTTGAAACCGCGCGTAAAGAATTGAGTCACGAAGGCAAGCAATTTAGTTCTCAGCATTCAGCTTTCAGCCTCTTGCTGAAAACTGATAGCTGACGGCTGATAGCTCGCTAACAAACATGAACCCCAAGCAAAAACAATTCTCGCTCTGGTACGTGTTCATCGCCATCTGGGCCCTGATGCTGTTTCAGGTCTTCGTCACGCCCTTCTTCAACCCCACCGAAATTCCCTACAGCGAGTTCAAGGCCTCGGTAGCGGCGGGCAAGGTCGAAGAGGTCTCGATCTCCTCCACGATCATCCACGGACGGATGAAACCTGAGAAGGCTCAAGCGGGTCGTTCGTTCGACACCATCCGGGTGGAAGACCCTGATCTGATCCGCGACCTGGAGGCGCACCAGGTCAAGGTGACCGGCGTCATCGAGAGCACCTTCTTGCGCGACCTGCTGTCCTGGGTAGTCCCCATCGTCCTGTTCGCCGGCTTCTGGCTGTTCCTCCTCCGCCGCGTGGGGCAAGGCCAGGGCGGATTCATGACGGTCGGCCGCAGCAAGGCCAAGATCTACATGGAGAAGGAAGTCAAGGTCAGCTTTGCGGATGCGGCGGGGGTGGACGAGGCCAAGCAGGAGCTGCAGGAGGTCATCGAGTTTCTGAAGACGCCGGGGAAGTTCACGCGACTGGGCGGCAAGATCCCTAAGGGCATTCTCTTGGTCGGCCCTCCCGGCACGGGCAAGACCCTGCTCGCCAAAGCGGTGGCCGGCGAGGCGGGCGTCCCGTTTTTCTCGATCAGCGGGTCGGAATTCGTCGAGATGTTCGTGGGGGTGGGCGCGGCGCGCGTGCGCGACCTCTTCGTCCAAGCCAAGGACATGGCTCCTTGCATCATCTTCATCGACGAGCTGGATGCGCTCGGGAAGGCCCGCGGCATGGGCCCGATGGCCCACGAAGAGCGGGAGCAAACCCTGAACCAATTGCTGGTCGAGATGGACGGGTTCGATCCCCGGGCCGGCGTCATCCTCATGGCCGCGACGAACCGGCCCGAGATCCTGGACCCCGCCCTGCTGCGCGCCGGCCGCTTCGACCGGCACGTGCTGGTGGACCGGCCGGACAAGACTGGGCGGCTGGCCATCTTGAAAGTCCACGCGCGCGGGGTGCCGCTGGCATCGGAGACCGACCTCGACGTCATTGCCGCTATGACCGCCGGCTTCGTCGGCGCCGACCTGGCCACCCTCATCAACGAAGCGGCGCTGCTGGCAGTGCGCCGCGGCAAAGACCAAGTGGGGACCGCCGAATTGCAGGAGGCAGTGGAGCGCGTCATCGCCGGCCTGGAGAAAAAGAACCGGGTCCTGAACCAGGCGGAAAAGGAGCGGGTCGCGCACCATGAGGTGGGACACGCGCTGGTGGCTCTGTCGATCCCCGGCGCCGACACCGTGCAGAAGATTTCGATCATCCCCCGCGGGATCGCCGCGCTCGGCTATACCCTCCAGCTTCCCACCGAGGACCGGTTCCTGATGACCAAGTCGGAGCTAGAAAACAAGGTCGCGGTGCTGTTGGGCGGGCGCGTCGCCGAAGAGATCGTCTACAAGGAAGTCTCCACCGGCGCGCAGGATGACCTTCTGAAAGCCACCGACATCGCCAAGAGCATGGTCAAGGTCTACGGCATGAGCGAGAAGCTGGGCCAGATGAGTTTCGAGCGGGACCGCCAGCCTCTGTTCTTCCCGATCGGCCAGGAGCAGGCACGCGGCGACTACAGCGAGGCCACCTCCCGCGAGATCGACTGCGAGGTCCGCCGGATTATCGACGAACAACACAGTCGGGTCAGAGCCCTCCTGGACTCCCAGCAGACCACCTTGCGCGAGGCGGCCAGGGTGCTGCTGGGCAAGGAGACCATCACCGGGGAAGAGCTGAAAGCGATCATCGCCCAGGCCGGAGCGAAGCCGAAGGGCGCGCAGGAGGCGGCCTCATGAATCTCCATACTCCCCGGCCCGAGCCGCGCCCTCGGTTCTCTTCGGCATCCTCTGCCCTGCTCCTGGTCTGCTTGCTCAGTCTGCTCAGATGGCTCTCTTACGACCAGGCGGTCTTCGCCCAGCATGAGCACGCTCATCGCAACCCCACCGACATCAAAGAGTATCTTGAGCACCTGGACAGTGCCGAGCGGGATCAGGACCAGAAACCCTCGCTCGTGGTCGAGGCGCTTGGACTGAAACCTGGCATGACTGTGGCGGACTTGGGCTCCGGCTCCGGCTATTTCACGAGACGCTTCGTGGAAGCGGTAACCGACGGGGGAAAGGTCTACGCCGTGGACGTGGAGCCGGAGATGCTGACTTA
>Ga0233425_10006677_pt1 | contig 16862 bp, 15 predicted proteins | sample Watercolumn_Towu_2_FD_181712 | JGI IMG/M metagenome (GOLD analysis project Ga0233425, IMG submission 181712) | Freshwater microbial communities from Lake Towuti, South Sulawesi, Indonesia - Watercolumn_Towuti2014_140_MG | ecosystem: Environmental > Aquatic > Freshwater > Lake | place... | reverse complement strand
GGGGCTGGAGCTGCGCCGCCGCGAGGGCGGTCGGGTGTTGCTGGCGGAGGGCGCGGCGCTCGCCGCGGCGCTGGGCCTGCGGGTCGCGTTCGCGCCGGCGTGGGGTGGGCGCTTCCCCGAGCTCGCCGCCAGTGAGGCCGCCGGGACGCGTTTGGCGGCGCTGGCGAAGAGCGCCGCGGCGCTGGTGCTGCCCGTCGATCGGAGCATCTGCGACGCCTTCCCGATCACTGCTGTGGGCGAACCGCTCGCTCTCGCCGGCGCGTTCGTCGCCCTGGGGCTCGTCGCGCTCGCCTGGAGCCGCCGCGAGCTCGGGCTGTTCGCCGCGCTCGCGGTGCTGCCCTCACTTCAGCTCGTCTCCACGCTGCGCTGGTGGTCGCCCCACTACCTGTACCTGCCGGCGGCGTTCCTGCTGGTGCTCGCTGCCGTGCGCGTCGAGCGGCTGGGGCCGCGGGCGCTCTCTCTGGCGCTGCTCGTTGCTGCGGTGCTGGGGGTGCTCGCGTGGCGCGACGGGCGGCGCTACCTGAGCGACGAGACCTTGTGGGGGCCCGAGGTGGCGCGCGAGCCCGCCTGCCGGGAAGGCCAATTCTACCTCGCGGAAGCGGCGCGCGCTCGCGGCGACCTGCCGCTCGCGACCACCCGTTACGAGGCGGCGCTCCGCTCGCGCCCGGGCGTCCTGGCGTTCGTGGACCTCGACGCGACACTGACCAACCACGGCCTCGTTCTGTTCCGGCAGCGGCGCTTCGACGAGGCGAGGCGCGCCTTCGAGGCTGCGCTCGAGCACACGACGGTCGAGCTCGGGCGCCGCAAGCTGAGGCACGATCTCGCCGCGGTGGACCTCGCGCGTGGCGACGTGTCCGCCGCGCTCCGCGGCCTCGAGCCCGAGATCGCGCGCAAGGACGCGCTGCGCGAGTCGTTGCTCCTCTACGCGACGGCGCTCGAGGCGGCCGGGCGCGACGTCGATGCGGCAGCCTTGCAACAGCGCCTTCGCTCGCCGTGACAGCCCTGTCATGCCGAACGCACCCTGACATTGCTGTCATGGGCAGTTCACCGGGCAACTACGCCGAGAATGCGGCGCATGCTTCTTGCCACTGCTACGCTTCGCGAAGCTCCGAGTGGTCTGCGCTCAGTCCGATGGTCGGGTGAGCCAGCTCACGACGAGTTTCTCGGAGGTTGGTCGAGTATGCGTTTCAGGAACATGGCTCTTGGCTTGGCTTGCGTCGCCGCGCTCTCCGCTGCTGCGGTCGGCTGCGGTGACGACGACGATGACGGCGGCGGTGGCAGCACCTCGACGGGCGGCAGCGGCGGCTCGACGGGTGGCAGCGGCGGCGCGACCGGCGGCAGCGCGGGTTCGGCGACCGGCGGCAGCGCGGGCTCGGCGACCGGCGGTGCGGCCGGCTCGGGTACGGGCGGCGCCGCGGGGGGTGGCACCGGTGGATCGAGCACCGGCGGCTCATCCGGCGACGCGGCGGCGGACTGACGTTCGCTCAGGCGTCCGTCGCGGCGAGCCGGCCTCGCTGCGATGAGCCCACTCTGCGGCGCCTTTAGCGGGCGCCGCAGCTTTTTTTGCGAGGTGATTGATGGGCGTCACCTCGCGGTTCTCCAGCCCGGGGCTAAGATCCCGACGGGCAATGCTCCGCATCGCGCTCAAGTCGTTGGCCCACGACCGCGGCAAGCTCGTCGCGTCGCTGGCCGGCGTGGCGTTCGCCGCGACCCTGGTGTTCGCCCAGGTCGGCCTGTACGCGGGCTTCCTCGAGAGCTCGAGCGCCGTCATCCGCCACGTCGGCGGTGACGTCTGGGTGATGGCCAAGGGCACCGCCGTGGTGGACAACGGCGAGCGGCTGTCGGCGGGCAGTCGCGAGATCGCCGCCGCTCACCCCTGCGTCGAGAGAGTGCGAGGGCTGGTGCTGTCGTTTCAGGCGCTGCGCAAGCCCAACGGCTCGCTCGAAGCGGTGCAAGTGGTCGGCTTCGAGCCGAGCCCGAAGCACGTGGTGCCCTGGGCGCTCTCACGGGGGCTCCCCCAGGACCTGCACGCGCCGATGCGTGTGGCCATCGATCGCTTGGACCTGGAGAAGCTCGCCATCGCTGGCGACCCCATCGGGGCCGAGCTCGGGATCGGCTCGCAGTCCGTGAGCGTGGCAGCGGTGACCGACGGGATCCGCGCGTTCACGCTGGCGCCGTACGTGTTCGCGGAGCTCGACACCGCCCGGCGCCTCACGCTGCTCGGCGCCGATCAGGTCTTCTATTGGGTCCTGGATCTGGCGCGGCCCGAATGCGCGTCGGACGTGGTCGCGAGCGTGGGCCGGCACCCGGACCTCGTGGCACGGCGCACCGACGAGTTCCGCTCCCTGACCGAGGACTACTGGGTGGCGGGCTCCGGTGCCGGCACCGCTTTGGGCTTCAGCGCCGTGCTCGGGCTCGTCGTGGGCGTGGTGATCGTGGGCCAGACGCTGTACGCGGTGACCAAGGAGCACCTGCGCGAGCTGGCGACGCTGAAGGCCATTGGCGCATCGCCCGCCGAGATCGTGAGCTTCGTCACGTGGCAAGCGGCGTTTCTGGCCATCGTGGGCGGCGGGCTCGGGCTCGGGATGGCGGTCGCCGTCCAAGGTTGGGCCATCGAGGTCGGGCTGAACATCGTCCTCTCTGGGCCCGTGCTCGCCCTGGGCTGCGGCGCGGTCCTGGCGATGTGCACCGTCGCGAGCCTTTGGAGCGTGCGCGCCGTGTTGGCACTGGAAGCGGCGGAGGTGTTCCGATGAGACGCGTGCTGGTGCGCTCGGACGCGCTGGAGAAGACCTTCGGCGAGGGTGAGCTGGAGACGCCGGTCCTGAAGGGCATCTGCGTCGAAGTCTTCGCCGGCGAGCTCGTCCTGCTCATGGGCCCCTCGGGGTCCGGCAAGACCACGCTGATCTCGGTCCTGGCCGGCTTGCTGCGGCCGACCGCCGGAAACGTCGAGCTGTGCGGCGCGCCCATCTCGGAGCTCCACGAAGCGGAGGTGACACGCGTCCGACGCCGGCACCTCGGCTTCGTGTTCCAAAGCTACAACCTGTTTCCCGCGCTCACCGCCCTGGACAACATCGCCGAGGTGCTGAAGCTGAAGGGGCTGCCGGCCAGGGAGGCTCGCGAGCGCGCGGGCAACGCCCTCGCCGACGTCGGCCTCGGCGAGCGCCTGCACCATCGGCCCGGCGAGCTCTCCGGCGGGCAGAAGCAGCGCGTGGCCATCGCCCGGGCCCTCGCGGGTGATCCCTCGCTGATCATGGGCGACGAGGTCACCGCCGCGCTCGACACCCATACGGCGCTCCACGTGCTCGAGATCCTGCGCCGGCAGGTGACCTCGGAGCGGGGCATCCTGCTCGTCACGCACGACCACCGGCTGGAGCGCTTCGCCGACCGCGTCATCGAGATCGAGGACGGCCGCATCTCGCGCGTGGTACCCGGCGGCGCTACCACGGGAGAGGCAGCATGAAGCGGCGCACGGCGATCGGCGTCGGCGCGCTGGTGGTGGTGGCGGCGCTCGGCCTGTGGCTCAAGGGCCGAGCCACTGCCGAGACCGCCGCGGTCGAAGCAGGCGAGGTCGGGGAGCGCATCGTCGCCCGGGCCGTGGTCGTGCCCGTCGACGGCATCGCCGAGGTGCGGCCGCGCACGGACGGCCTCGTCGTCAAGGTCTTGGTCCGCGAGGGGCAGAGCGTGAAGGTGGGAGACCTGCTCGCCGAGATCGAGCCGGAGATCATCGAGAGCGAGGTCGCCCGCCGCGAGGCGGAGCTGGACAGTCTGCGCGGGAGCGCCGCGAGCGTGGCGCAGGGCGCACGCCCGGAGGAGCTCTCCGCGGCGGAGGCCGAGCTCCGCGCGACGAAGGAGGAGCTCGGTCTCGCGGAGGCGCGCTGGGCGCGCGAGCACAAGCTCGCGGAGCGCGGCGTGAGCCCGGTGGCCGCCGCCGACGAGGCCAAGCGTGCGCTCGGCGTGGCGCGGGCGCGGGTCGAGGCCGCCGAAGCACGGGTGCGCCTAGCGAAGGCGGGCGGGCGAAGGAGCGAGGTGAGCTCGGCGAACGCGCGGGTGCGAGCCGCGAAGGCCGCCGTCTCCCAGGCGAAGCACGAGCTCGACAAGACCCGCCTCATCGCTCCCATCGACGGCGTGGTGCTGGCCCGCCGCGTCGACCCTGGCGACGTGATCGCCGGCAGCAGCGCGGGCGTCGGCGCGCCGTCCTTCGAGATCGCCGACCCGACGCGGATCGAGCTCGAGATGGAGGTCGAAGAGGTGGACTCGTCGCGGCTGGCGACGGGGCTCGCCGTGAAGGTCATGTCACCGGGCAAGCCGGAGGCGCTCGGCACCGGCATGGTCACGCGCGTGGGCGCGCAGCTCGAGCGCCGCAGCATCGGCGCCTTCGACGCGCGCGAGCGCGGCGAGGGCTGGGTGCGCGTGGCCTGGGTCGACGTGCGCTGGGAGGCCGGGCGCTCCATGCCGCTCGGTCAGCGCGTCGAGGTGATCGCGGAGCTCCCGCCGCGCCGGGTCGGCGCGCGCGTGCCGCGCGGCGCGGTCCGCATCCGCGACGGTCGGGCCACGGTCGACGTCGTCAGCGGGCTCGGCTTCCGCGAGACGCCCGTCGAGCTCGGCGCCGCGGACGACAGCCACGTCGAGGTGCGCGGGCTACCGGCCGGCGCGCGGGTGCGCACCGGCCGTTGAGCGCCGCTCTGGCTACTTGCCGAAGTTGTTCTCCACGAAGAGCGGCACCTTTGCCTGGGGCAGGTGACACTGCCGGCACAGCTTCCGCTCCGGGTGCGGCGTCGCCGGCGCGCCGGTGCCCGCGTCCTTGGCGTGGCAGGTGATGCAGTTGTTCGAGCAGCTGAAGGGGTCGTGCAGCATGGTCGGGGGCGCGCCGGGGTAGGCGACGTTCGATTTCCCCGCGTCCGCGTCACTGCCAGCGTCGGTGCCGCCGTCGGTGCCCCCCGTTCCTCCGCCCGCCGCTCCGCCCGTGCCGGAGCTGCCTCCGGTGGCGCCGCTGCCGCCCGCGCCCGAGCTGCCGCCGGTCGCGCCGCTGCCTCCGGTCGCGCCGGTACCGCCGCCGCCGCTGCCGCTCTTGCCGCCGCTCGAGCTCGCGCCGGTGCCGCCGAGCTCTTCCGTGTCCTCCCCGCACGCCGAGGCACCGCCGAGGGCCAGCACGAAGGCGAGGGCCGCGAGCTTCATCGAGTGATTCGTCTTGGTCATGGCTCCTCCTTCCCTCACGCCTTCGCGACCTTCACGGCGCACTTCTTGTAGTCGGGTTGTTTGGACTGCGGGTCGATGGCACCCAACGTGACCAGGTTGATCAGCTTGCTCTCGTCGAAGAACGGCACGTAGACCAGCCCGGGTGGGCACTTGATGCGACACTCGAGCTCCAACGTGAGCTCGCATGACCCGCGCTTCGAGGTGACCTTCACCTTGTCGCCTGCGGCCAAGCTGAGCTTCGCCGCGTCCGCGGCGTTCATGTAGAGCTTCGCCTCGGGGACCGCGCGGTGGAGCTGCGGCACGCGGCGGGTCATCGTGCCCGTGTGCCAGTGCTCGAGCACACGGCCGGTGCACAGCCAGAACGGGTACTCCGTGTCGGGCTTCTCGGGCGGCGCCTCGTAGGGGCGGGCCCAGACCACGGCGCGACCGTCGGCCTTGCCGTAGAACTGGATGCCGTCCGGCTGCCCGGGCTTCACGAACGGGTCGTAGGTGGCGTTGAAGCGGATCGGCGTCTCCTTGCCGTTGATCACGGGCCAGCGCTGGCCTCGGGTCTGCACCAGGTGATCGTAGGTGGCGACGTCGTGCTTGGTGCCGAGCGTGCACTTCCGATACTCCTCGAACAGGTTCTTCTCGAGGGCGCTGTCCCACGACGTCGGGAACAGGTTGGTGAAGCCCATCTTCCGCGCGACCTGCACGACCTGCCAGGCGTCGGACTTGGCCTGGCCGGGCGGGTCGACCATCTTCGCGAAGTGCTGCGTGCGTCGCTCGGAGTTACCGAACAGGCCTTCCTTCTCCACCCAGCACGCCGACGGAAGCACGACGTCGGCTTCCGCGCTGGTCGCCGTCGGATAGATGTCCGAAACGATGATGAAGGCGTTGTCGCCGGCGCCCTTCTTGAAGCTCGACAGATCGGGCATCGATTGGAACGGGTTCGTGACCTGGACCCAGACCGACTTGATGGCGCCGCTGGCCAGCTTGTCCCACATCGCGCGGGCGTGAGTGAGGGGGCTGTCGACGTCGCTCGGGATGGTGCCCGCCGCGACGCCCCAGATGGCCTCGATCTCCGCGCGGTGCGCGGCGTTGGCGACCACGCGATCCGACGGCAGGCGGTGTGAGAACGTCCCCACCTCGCGGCAGGTGCCGCACGCCGAGGGCTGACCGGTGAGGGAGAACGGGCCCTCGCCCGGCTTGGCGATCTTGCCGGTGATCAGGTGCAGGTTGTGGACCAGGTTGTTCATCCACACGCCGCGCGTGTGCTGGTTCATGCCCATGGTCCAGGTCGAGACCACGCGCTTGGTGGGGTCGCCGAAGAGCTTGGCCAGCTTGCGGATGTCCGCGGCGCTGATGCCGATCTCGCTCGCGACGTTCTCGGGGACGTAGTTGTTCAGGAACGTCTGGTAGGTCGTCCAGTCCGTCTTCACCTCGGCGTTGCCCGAGTCGAAGCCCCAGAAATTGACGTGGTTCGTGATGAAGTCGCTGTCCACCAGGCCCTCGTCGACCAACACCTTGGCCATGGCGTTGGCCAGGTAGAGATCCGAGTGCGGCTTGAAGACGTAGGTCTCGTCGGCCGCGTCGTTCGTCATGTGGCCGAAGGTCTGGAAGCTGATGATCTTCACGTCTGGGTAGAGCTGCTTCTGCTTCAGGATCCGGTTCATCAGCATGGGGTGCATCTCGGCCATGTTGGCGCCCCAGAGGAAGAACACGTCGGCCAGGTCGAAGTCGTCGTAGCTGCCCGACGGCTCGTCGATGCCGTAGGTCGTCATGTAGCCGACCACCGCGGACGCCATGCAGAGGCGGGCGTTGACCTCCAGGTTGTTGGTGCGGATGCCGCCCTTCATGAGCTTCAGCGCGGCGTACCCCTCCGGGATGGTCCACTGCCCGGAGCCGTACATCGCCACGGCGTCCTTGCCGTTCGCCTGGATGATCTGCGTCCACTTGCTCGCGATGAGATCCAGCGCAGCTTCCCAGGTGGCCGGCTCGAGCTTGCCCGTGGTCGTGTTGCGGATCAGCGGTTGGGTGAGGCGGTCGGCGCCGTACAGGATCTGGGCCAGGCCGTAGCCCTTCGCGCACAAGAGGCCGCCGTTGACCGGGCTCAGCGGGTCGCCGCGCACCGCGGCGATCTCGCCGTTCATCACAGCGACTTCGACGCCACAACCGGTGCCGCAGAAGCGGCAGGGAGCCTTCTGCCACGTCGCGCCGTCGAGGGGCCCGGCGCTCGCGTCGCGTAGCAAAGTGCCCTCGAAGAGCGGCAGCGCGCTCGTGCCCGCTGCCGCGGCGACCCCGGAAACGAAGAGCCGGCGTGTGATGCTCATGGCGACCTCCAGCTGGAGTGAGAGCTCGCTCCTCACGCGAGCCCGACCTCAATGGACTATCGAGTCCACTACTCCCGGCTCGCAAGGCCCGCATCTCCATGCCTGACGGACATCATCGAAAGATCTGCGCTGCTCCTCAGCGGCGCACTTGCCCGCGTGTCGCCCTGCGCCGCGACGCCATGACTCGTGTCCGAGCACGCGGCGACGACCGCGACCAGGGGCGCTCCGGCGTAGTGACTCCACGGGGAGCGGCCTCGGCGGTGGTGGAACGAATGGGAACAGCGGCGGTGTCGGTGGCACTAGCGGCGCGGGCGCGAGCCACTGACTACATCCGTGTCGACGGCCTGCTCGACGCACGGGCGCATCGCGCCTAGCGTCGACTCATGTCCGAGTCGATCACCCTCCACGCTTTTGGCGACAATGACCGCAGCGGCAAGGTGCGCTGGACCGCGTGCGAGCTCGGTCTCGGCATCGAAGAGGCGCGCTTGACCCCGGGTGATCACCGGAAGCCGCCGTACACGGAGCTGAACCCCTTCGCCCACGTCCCGACGGTGCTGTTCCGCGGCCAGACCCTGTTCGAGAGCACCGCCATCTGCCACACCTTGGCGGAGGCCTTCGACTCGCCGAAGCTGTTCGTCGAGCGCGGCGAGCCGCAGCGCCAGCAGTACCTGTTCTGGCTCGCGGCCTTCGGAGAGACGCTCGAGGCGCGCCTGGTCGAGTGCGCGATCAGCCGCGCCGGGATCCTGGGTCCGGAGTACTTCGCACTCCACGAGCATGCCCTGCGTCACAAGCTCGGCGTCCTCGCGGACATGCTTCCAAAGCAGGGTTGGCTGTGCGGTGAGCGCTTCACGATCGCCGACGTCGTGGGCGGCTACGGGGCGCGGCTCGCCATTCAGTGCGGGCTCGTCGAGCGCGCTCGGCTCGAGCCCTGGTTCAGCGCCCTGGTCGCGCGCCCGGCCGCGACCCAGAGCCGCGTGTTTTCGAGCCTCTGAGAGCGCCGCTCACTTGGTCGCGTTCTTCGCCGCCAGCTGCACCAGGGTGGTGTTGGTGGGGTCGTAGCCCTCGCTCTTGTCGATGATCTTCATCGTGCGAGGGTCGATGATGACGCCGAGGGGCAGTCCGTTCGAGCCCGGGCCCTTGAAGCTGAACTTGGGGTCGGCGGCCGCGCTCCAGCCGTTGGCCTTGTAGGTGTTCTTCCAGGCCTCGGCGTGCTTGAGCTGGGCGGGGTTTCCCATCTTGTCTTCGATGACGAGAACCAGGACGTCGATGCCCTTCGCGGTCCAGCCGCCGGCCATGTGCCCGTTCAGCTCCGCCGCCTCGGACTGGCACGCGCCGCACCACAGCGCCGCTTGCGATACGAACAGCGCGTTGATGCCGCGCTTGCCGTCGCAGTCGAAGTAGTCCTGGATCGAGATCGTGGTCGCGGTGGCCGCGCCTTCCACGTAGCCCTGCCAGGAGAGATTCGGGTCGACGATCTTGCCCACGCTCGTGCCGTAGGGCCCGGGCGGGTAGGTGCAGTTGCCCGTCGGGCTTCCGCCGGTGCCGCCCACCGAGCCGCCCCCGCCGGTCACCGTCCCGCCGGAGCCCCCGCCGCCCCCGCCGCCGGGCACGCCGCCACCGCCGCTCGGCTTTCCGCCACCCCCGCTGTTCCATCCGCCGCTGCTCGGGGCTCCGCCGCCGGAGCTGGGCGCACCACCACCTCCCCCGCCGCCGGGCGGAGGAGGGTTGGGGGGCGGCGGTGGGCCACCGGGCGGACCGCATTGCTCGACGCACCCGACCTTGTCTCCGGTCTGACAGATGCATTGAGCGATGCAGCCGGTGCAGGAGGAGCACCCGCTCTCCGGCTGACATCCCGGCGCCCCGACCGCGCCTCCCGTGCCGATCGCGCTCAGATCCTCCTCTCCGGGGCCGGTCGCCTGCGCACAGGCCACGAGCACGAGGCTCGCCCAGATGGCCAGCGCCGGCGTCCGTGATCGATTCGCCGCCATCGCCGTAATGACCCGGCTCGGCGGTCGGCTTGCAGAAAAATCTTCAGCCGGAGCCGCGCCGCCGGCCCAGGGCGCACAGGCCAACCACCGCGAAGAGCGCGAGCGCCGAGTCGCCGGTCGTGCCCGCCGTCCTGCACCCGCAGCCGCCGTCGTCGCCGGCCTCGCCCGGCGCGGCCGGCGTCCCGCCGTCCGCGGGCCCCGCGCCCAGGCCTTGGCCACTCAGGGTGATCTTGAAGAAGCGCTCGTCGGGGTCGTTGGTGACCAGCGTGAGCACGCTGGTCAGCTTGCCGGCTCGGTCCGGCGAGAACTTCACGCTCAGGGTCCCCGACTTCTGCGACTCCACCAGGACCTCGTTCAGAGGCGTGGAGAACGCCTTCGCGGCGCTGGCGTCGAAGAAGCTGGTGGCGCGGGCCTTCGCTTCGCCGACGTTCTTCAGGGTGAGGGTCAGGGTCTTCGACTCGCCCACCGCCACGCTGCCGAAGTCGAGCGCCGAGCCGGGGTCGTCGAAGTCCGGCAGCGGCACGTGGACCCGAACCGGGTCGAACACGAAGTCCTGCTTGCCGATGTCGAACGAGACCGGGAGGTTCACGATCGGCAGGCTGAAGTCCTTGCCCAGGACCTCGATGAAGAACGTCGGGATCAGGTGCAGCGTGCCGGAGTAGTCGACCCGCCCCTCGGGGAACACGTCGTACTCGACGAAGGCGCCGCCGGGGAACGCGCGCTGGGTCGTCCCGTCCTGGCTGGTGATGGGTGTCTCCGTGACCTTCGCGGGCTCGATCCTGATGCGCTCGGTCTGGTACTTCGCGGTCAGGTCACCGGACACGTCGAGCGCCACGCCACCCTTGCTGATCTGCTTCGGGATACCGAGCATGTCGAGCAGGTTGACCTCGAACAGGCGCACCGCGTCGCTCGAGCCCGTCGCCGTCGCCACGTTGGGAGCGAACGCCCACGGCGCGAAGTTCTTCTCGGCCTTCAGGTGGAAGTTGACCTTCGGCACGAAGGGGATGTCGCCCTCCCATTTCACCGGCACACCGATCACGGACACGTTGAGCTTGGCCTTGGCGCCGAGCTCGAGGCCGTAGTCGAACTTCAGGAGCCCGTGAGTGCCGCCGGGTGTGGCCAGGGTCATCGCCTCGGGCCAGGTCGTCTCGAGCGCGCCGTCGAGCTCCACCGTGGTGCTGGCCGGGATCTTCAGGAAGAAGCGCACCTGCAGATCGCTGCCCTGCGGCACCCAGCCGGTGTCGAAGTCGAACGCGATGGGCAGCGAGACGGTCTTCGCGTAGGCGAGCTTCGCCGTCGTGCACTCGAGATCGGCGTCGCTGCAGTACGCCGCCAGGACGTCCCAGGGCCCGGGGGTGCCGGCGTCACCGGCGCCGCCGTCGGCGAGGGCCGGCGCGCTCCACGTCGCCGCGAAGAAGATCGTGGGGGTGAGCGCCCGTCGAAGCCCGCGCACGGGTGGGAGACTACCACGGATTTCGCGCCGGTGACGCCGCGCGCTATCCTCCACGCAATGGTACGGCGTTCGGTTCTCGCGATGGCGCTCGGCGCTCTTCTCTCCGGCTGCGGCGGCGACGACGAAGCGAGCCAGGGTTCCACGTCCTTCTCGTACCCGAAGGACGAAGACATCCGCATCAACCAGCTGCAGGCGAAGGGCTCCCACAACAGCTACCACGTGATGCCCGAGGGCATGACGGTGAAGGCGCTTCAGTACACCCACGCGGCGCTCGGGAAGCAGCTGGCCGAGCAAGGCGTGCGCCAGTTCGAGCTCGACACGCGCTGGGACGCGGAAGCAGGTGAGCACTACGTCGTCCACATTCCGGTCGTCGACGAGGTGTCGAACTGCCGGCGCTTCGTCGACTGCCTGGCCGCGCTGCGCGAATGGTCGGACGAGAACCCGGCGCACCACCCCATCTTCGTCCAGGTCGAGCCCAAGGACGGCGTGCCTCCCGACCCGGAGACGCGCTTCTCGGCCCTCGAGTCCGAGATCCTGTCCGCGTGGCCGCGTGAGCGAATCATCGCGCCGGACGACGTGAGGGGCAGTGCGACGACGCTGCGGGAGGCCATCGTGCAGAACGGCTGGCCGACGCTCGGCGCCGGGCGCGGGAAGATCCTGTTCTTCGTCGACGAGAGCGGCTCGTGGCGAGCGGCGTACAGCCACGGCGAGAAACACCTCGACGGTCGGCTGATGTTCGTGGATTCGGAGCCCGGGGCGCCGTTCGAGGCGACCTACGTGCTCAACGATCCGACCTCGCCGGAGATCGGCGCCGCGGTGAAGCAGGGCTTCATCGTGCGCACGCGCGCCGACTCCGACAACGTCGAGCCATTCGCCGGTGACACCACGAAGCGCGACGCGGCGCTCGCCAGCGGCGCTCAGCTCGTGAGCACCGACTACCCGGCGCCCGTTCAGGGCGTGGACTACGTGGTCGAGATCCCGGGCGGCTCACCGTCGCGCTGCAACCCGCTGGTGGGTCCCGCCGGCTGCGCGTCGGAGGACATCGAGAACCCGAAGTTCATTCGCTAGGGTTTGAACGAATCGGCCGCGTGGGCTATGGGTTCCGTTCTTCCGTGAGCGCCTCCGAAGCCGACATCGAGGTTCGCGTCCGCCGCTGGGACACGCTGGGCATGATCGTGTCCATCGCCTGCGTGGCCCACTGCATCGCGGTGCCGCTCGTGCTGGGCCTGTTGCCCGCGTTCGGGCTGTCCTTCCTGGCCGAGGACGGCCTGCACGAAGTCCTGGCCGTGGTGGTGCTGGTGGTCGCGAGCCTGGCGTTCGCACCGGGCTACCGTGTCCATCGCCTCATCCACGTCCCCGTGCTGGGCGCCGCGGGCGTCACCTTGCTCTCGGGCGCCGCCTTCGCCCCGGGCCTGTCGGTGGTCGTCGAGTCCGCAGTGACGGCGCTCGGCGGGACGGTGCTCGTAGCCGCGCACGTGCTCAACCGCCGCGCGCTCTCGCGGTCGCACGCCCACGCGCACTAGCCCGGCGTCGCCTCCAGCGCCCGGCGGTAGCGTTCCCGGCGCAGTTGGTCGGACAGGATTTCGTACGCCTCCTCGAGCACCTCGATGATGAGGTCCACCTCCAAGCGCAGGTTGGCGGTGCTCGGCGTCAGGATGCGGCTGGGGTCGAACTCGCGCCTGAGCTCGCCATAGGCGCGCTGCACGTCGTAGCTGGTCGCGTTCTTCTGCACGCCGAGCAGCGCGAAGTAGTCTCCCTCTTCGACCAGCGCCTTGCGCGCGAGAATGCGCGCGCGCAGCGCCTGCTCGTCCAGGGCGTCGTAGGCGCGCGGCGCCTCTGCCCGAGGCGAAGGCGCTGCCGCGGGCGCCAGCACCTCGAGCACGCCGAGTTGCACGAGGGCGTAGAGCACTGCGGGCAGATCCGGCTTGGACGCCGTGCCCAGGACGTCACCGATGGTGGCGGCCTTCGAGCGACCGACCAGCGTGCCCTCGTCCGCCGTCAGCGCACACTCGCCCAGCAGGGCCGGATTCGGACCGTCCACCAGTCGCGCGCGCGCACCGCCGAGGCGTGTGAGCGCCTCTTCGGGCGCGACCACACGCCGGACGATCTCGACGTAGACCTCGGCACCCGTCGCGCCACCGAAGACCGCGGGCTCGGCCTGCAGGCGTGCCGGGATGTCGACCTCGAGCCCAGCAGCGCCCGCCGTCATGTCGAGCACGCGACCCACCAACCACTCAGCGTGGGCGCGAAGCACCGGCCAGAGCTCGTCCTGGCGCAGGTGACCATGGGCGATCAGCGCAGCGCCGGCGTGCCGGCCGAAGGGTGGCAGCTTGTGGCCGAGGGACTTCTGCACGTCGGGGGCCAGCGTTCCGCGTTCGGTCAGGAACGCCACTAGCGACTCGCTGGCGATGCCGGAGGCTGCTGTCACGAAGTCACCGTCGCGCAGCACCACGCGCCGGATGCCCGCATCGGTCTCGAACGCCACCGCCCCCGAGAAGCGAGAACGGATCGCTCGCGCGAGCCCGACGGCGCTGTCGCCCCTGCCGAGCGCCTGCGGGATCTCGAGGGGACCGGGCCTCGCCGGTGCAGGCGGCTCCGGTGGGACCGACGGCTCCGGTGGAGCGATCTGCGTCGGTCGCGCGAGCCGGATGCCGTCCGGCGTCGGCGCAAGAGGAAGTGGCGTGGGGCGCAGCACCGCGGTGTGCACATCCTGGTCCCTCCCGCTCGTGGGCTTGGGCTCGACGCTGGTCATCGCGCTGAGCGCGCTCATCGGAGGTGCCGGCCAGCTCGGTGGCTCCGGCGGACGTGTCGGCACCGCGGGCGGTGTCTTCGGCGCGTCATCGATCTCGGAGGGCGGAATGAGCTGCAGCGGCGCAGCGTCCAGGGAATCACGCCGCGGTGGCGGCGCGGTCGGCCCCGCGGCGCCGCGCGGCTCGCTGCTCGGCGCGACCGCCCCGATCAGCGAGGCGGCGCTGGTGCCTACGCCGGTTCTTCCCCCGGCACCGACTCCGGTGAGCATCCCGGTCCTCCCGCCGCCGGTGCTCGAGCCGCCCCCGGTGCCGGTGCCGCCGCCCTCGTCGGCGTCTTCATCGTCGATGTCGAGGGGCTCGTCGAGGGCCGAGAGCACGTCCGCGGGGAGCACGGCGTCGACCTCCGCCTCCGGCGTCATGCGCATCGACGCGGGCACCCGAATGGAGCCGTCACCACCGCCCACGCGCTGCTCGGCCCGCGCCAAGATGCCCTCCAGCTCGGCGCTGATCTCGGATTGCGGGATGTGCCGGCCGCCCGACGGCTCCGCCTCCACGCCGAAGCCGAGCGGGATGGGTTGCGGAAGAACCGCCTCCGGTGCGGGCAGCGAGCTACCGCGGGGCGGAAGGGAGCTCGGGCCCGAGTCCGGGATGGGTGAAGACCTGGCGCGCGCCTTGGGCGGCGTGGTCGATGCGACCCGCGCCGGTGCTGAGCTGTCCACGCTCGGTGGTGTGGGTGGAACGGGCGTGATCGGGACCGGCAGGCCCGAGGGTGGCGGCCGCACCGAGTCGGGGCTCGAGCGCGGTAGCGCTGGTGGCGGCCGGCTCGACGGGACGCCCATCGCCCGAGCGGGCTCCGGGTTGGATGGCGGCCCGATCAACGCCTCGACCTTGCGCAGCAAGCCGAAGGTGTCGACGGGCCGAACGAAGAACCCGCTGGACTCGTGGAAGACCTCGTCGCGCAACTCGTCGAGCGACCGGCTCGGCTGGCCGAAGAACACGATGTCGACCCGTCCCCCGCCGGGCACGTCGCGCAGGCGCCGCACCACGTCGAGGGCCGGAGCTGCGTCGACGTCGCACAGGATGAGCGCGGGCTTCTGCACTGCCACGCGTCCCACCAGCAGAGCGAGGGGGACCTCGACCACCGCGTAACCGCGGTTCTTCAGCGCGGTCATGAGCCGCTCGGCCTCGGCCGACGCGTCGCTCATGAAAATGAGCTGTTCGTCGCGCGGCGCGGCGGTGTCGACGCCCGGGAGGTCGGATCCCACGGTGAGGCCGAGTCTAAGGCAGACCGGGCCTCCGCCGCGACCTCTCACCGAGGCGGGTCGGTCTTGTTGCCCGAAAACAGCGCGCCTAGAGCGGAGCCCACACGTGGCCACCAGCCAGCGGAAATCACCGCGACCACCACGAAGCCGACGACGAACGCCTCACCGGGCGTCAAGCCGAGCATGAGACTCCGATATCGCGCTACCCTCCGGCTCCGCAATGGGGCGCTACGTCATCGGCCTCGGGTCCAACCTGGGTGACCGGCTCCAGCACCTGTGCCGAGGAGCGCTCGGCCTGGCCGAGCTCGGCCGGGTCGTGGGGGTGTCTGCCGTCTACGAATCCGCAGCCTGGGGTGGGCCGGAGCAAGGGCCGTTCCTGAACGCGGCCCTCTCGCTCGAGGTCGAGCTCGAGCCGCGGGGGCTCCTCACGGAGTTGCTCGCCATCGAGCGGGCGCTCGGGCGAGAGCGCCGCGAGCGTTGGGGACCCCGGACCCTGGACCTGGACCTGCTCTGGGCCAGGGACCTCACGCTCCTCGACACCGACCTCTGCATCCCGCACCCGCGGCTCACCGAGCGGACCTTCGCGCTTCGACCGCTGCTCGACGCCGAGCCCAGTGCCCTCCCACCCCCCGGCGCCGAGCCGTACGCGACGATCCTGGGCCGCCTGAGCGAGCCAGTCTTGAGGCGTGTGGCCGAGCCAATCGACTGGGCGAAAGGCGTAGAAATTTCAGCGCCTGACCGTCATCACGCACTGCGCTAGACACGCCGGACGCGAGGTGGTACTTCGCGCGCGCCTTCGGTCAGGGCCCGAGCTCTCCGCGCTCGGTCCCGGGACTGGTCAGGCGGACGCGGACTCCCGCAAGCTGCCGGGTTTCTTCGGGACTCTTCCAGGTGACCACCGTGAACGCGCTTCCCATGCTCGCTGCCGCGATGAGCGGGGGGATCAGCATCGACTTCGACAAGACCTTCGTCTTGCAGATGGGCATCTTCGTGGTGCTCATCCTGGTGCTGAAGCCGCTGCTCTTCGACCCCGTGTTGAAGGTCTTCGAGGAGCGCGAGAAGCGCACCGAGGGCGCCCGCGCCGAGGCGCGAGCCATGCAGGAAGAGGCCGGGGAGCTGCTGCGCCGCTACGAGGGTGAGCTCGAGAAGATCCACCGCGTTGCCGCCGAGGAGCGCGACCACCTGCGCTCCGAGACGACCAAGCTCGAATCCGAGATCCTGAAGGACGCCAGGGCCGTTTCGGCGCGCATCGTCGAAGAGGGTCGGAAGAAGATCGAGGCGGAGGTAGACGGCATCCGCTCGGAGCTCGGTCGCCAGACCGAGCAGCTCTCGCGCGAGGTCGCCGGGCGCGTGCTCGGCCGGGAGGTTCGCTGATGCCGCGCGCGAGCCAGCTGGTTCCGGCGCTCCTCGCCGTCATCGCGCTGCTCTTCACCAGCGCGGCGTGGGCCGAGAAGAGCGCGCCCCACGGGCCGGCGGAGGCCCACGGGGCTGCCGTCGAGGGTGGGCACGGCGAGCCCCAGGGGCACGGCGTCGACCATGGCCCCGGCCCCATCAACTGGTTCTACGGCATGCTAGCCGAGACCGACACGAAGGAGCCGAACCTCTTGTTCCGGCCCAAGGGCATGCAGCCGCCGCTCGGCGCGATGCTGCTCAACACCGGCATCCTCTTCTACGTCATCTTCCGCGTCGGTCGGCGCCCCATGACCGACGCGCTGAAGAAGCGCAAGTCCGCCATCATGCAAGGCATGGACGACGCCGCGCGCATGAAGGACGACGCGGCCGACCGACTGGCCGAGTACGAGGAGAAGCTCGAGCGCATCGACGAGGAGGTCGAGCGCATCAAGCGCGAGATGCGCGAGGCCGGAGAGCTCGAGCGTGCGCGCATCTTGAGCGAGGCCAAG
>Ga0233425_10006676_pt1 | contig 16864 bp, 11 predicted proteins | sample Watercolumn_Towu_2_FD_181712 | JGI IMG/M metagenome (GOLD analysis project Ga0233425, IMG submission 181712) | Freshwater microbial communities from Lake Towuti, South Sulawesi, Indonesia - Watercolumn_Towuti2014_140_MG | ecosystem: Environmental > Aquatic > Freshwater > Lake | place... | reverse complement strand
ATTTTTGGGCTGCCTGGTGAATCAGTAAGGGAGATGCTGGAAGAAGCCAGGATATTATCAAAGCTGCCGGTTCACAGTCTTAAGTTTCATCAGTTGCAGATAGTGAAAGACACCTTGATGGCTGACGAATGGATAGCAAATCCGATGGATTTTGAATTGTTTACACTGGACGGATACCTTGATTTTATTGTACGGTTTATCGAGCGATTGTCGCCATCCATAGTTATCGAACGATTTTCGGGAGAGGTACCTCCTCGCTTCCTCCTGGCTCCTGACTGGGGTCTTGTCAGGAATGACCAGATCAACCAATTGATTGAAAACCGACTGATTCAATTAAATACCTGGCAGGGAAAGAAATTTATTTCCATGCTTTAATAAATCAATTTATATGTTATTTTTGCAGTCAATGATGAGCAACTAATAACTTTTATTTATTGTCATAATAAGATTTATAGTGCTTTGATTATATTTTGGTATTTGCACTTAGTTCTAATGTGGTTTCAAATAAATATTACATTTGCAGTTCTGAAAAATTGATTCAAACATTCAAATACATTAACTAAATTAAATTATTATGAAAGTGTTTACAAAGTTAGTTTTAGCATTTGTGGTGATGCTTTTTGCATCATCTGTCATTTTCGCCCAAAATGCAAATTCTGTGCGGAATGAATTATTGAAAACATACAAGCAAAGCGGGCAGGTTGAATTGGTCCAGAAGATGCTTGACCAGCCAACGATTACCCAAAAATACAAACCTGTGAAGCTCGATATTAAGGGAGCCACTGCTTATGCATTTGTAGCGTATGATCCTTCGGGTGTCAATCCAGTCGGACCGGCTTATTTTGATACCGATTTCCCGGGAACTATTACTTCATTAGGTCCAAACGGTGCCAGTGATTTTATTGCAGGCGGTTCATGGGCTGAAGGTGAATGGTATGGTGAAGTTTATGGAACAGGGCAGTTGTACACACTGAATCCTTCAAGCGGAGCTATGACATTGGTAGGCACAGGCACAACCGGTATTAACGCTATGGCTTATGATCCGACCACTCAAACTATGTATGGTTGCAATTATGGCGCCTCCACGGGTTTATATACAATCAACCTGAACAATGGTGCTCAGACGTATGTTGGTGATGTAGGAATAGGCGCTCTGATCATTGGTTTGGCTTGCGATGCATCCGGTAATTTATTCGGAGCCGACCTGGTTGGCGATCAACTTGTATCGATTGACAAATCCACCGGCGCAGGAACTGTTATCGGACCGCTTGGAATTTTCATCAATTATGCCCAGGATTTGGAATACGACAATGAGAATGACATTCTCTATCTTGCAGGATATACAACTCAGGGAGAACTTTATACAGTTAATCCTTCAACCGGAGCCTGCACCTTCGTCGGGGCTTTCCAGGGAGGTGCCGAAATGTGCGGTTTGGCTTTTGAATATACCGCTATTCAGTATACCAACGATATCGGAATTCAGAGTATACTTTCACCCTCAAGTGGGATTGGTTTAGGCGATGAAGTGGTGACTGTCAGAATCAAGAATTTCGGGACCGCAGCCCAGTCCAATTTTGATATTTCCTATTCGCTTGATGGTGGAACTCCGGTAATGGCAACGATTACCAATTCCATTGCGGGTGGGGCTACCTATGATTATACGTTCCCCGGAACAGTCGATCTTTCTGCTCTTGGCGAATACGATTTTGAAGCCTGTACCTATCTTTCAGGCGATGAAAATCCCGGAAACGATTGCAAAACGAAAACTGTCGAGAATCAGTTGCCTGAATATTGTACGGCTTCCACTTCTACCGAAGATGAATATATCGCAAACGTCCTCTTTGGCGACATCAATAATTCTAGCGGATGGCAAGGTGGTGTGGCTGATTACACAGACATTACGACTACTCTCGCTCCAGGTGCCTCGGCAGATATGACAGTTAGCAATCCGGTTCCATATTCAGCAGATTTGGTCAGTGTTTGGATTGACTGGAACCAGGATTATCAATTCTCACTCACTGATGAAGAATTCGATCTGACAAACGTAGGTGGCACAGGTGCTACTTTCACCGGAACCATTACAGTTCCCGCCAACCAGCCAGGTGGCGAATACAGGATGAGAATCCGTTTATTGTGGAATGTCGCTCCGAATCCTTGCGGAGCAGCCACTTATGGTGAAGTTGAAGATTATACCCTGATCGTGCCGGGCGGAACTAATTTTGTGTTCGAATATGATTTCGAAAATTTCACTGCCGGCGGACAGGTGGCATGCCAGTTCCCGCTCGAATGGACAACCTGGAGCAATGCTCCCTGCGGTGCTGAAGATGCTTATATTTCAACTGAACAAGCGCACAGCGGTGCCAATTCATTTGTGATTGAAGGTGTAAACGACCTCGTTAAAGAATTCGAAGACTATACAACCGGACATTACAAAATCAGCTTCTGGATTTACGTCCCGGATGGATATATCGGTTACTACAATACTCTCCAGGATTTTGCCGGAGGAAGCAGCCAGTGGGGCATGCAGGTTTACTTTGACGAAGGCGCAGCCGGTGGAGTTGACGCTGGAGGAGCTATGTCAGCTACCTTTACGTTCCCTTATGATACCTGGATGTTGAATGAAATAGATATTGACCTTGACAACGACTGGGCAGAACTTTACCTGGACGGTACTTTCCTTGTGGGTTGGGTGTGGAGCAGCGGCGCTTTTGGAACAGGTACGCTGAATAAGCTCGATGCCAACGACTTTTATGCTTATACAGGAGCTTCAGGAACTGGTACTCCCAAAGCATTCTTCGATGATTATACTCTCGAAGCAATTGTTCAAAGTTTGAATCCCCCTCTGAACCTTACGGCTGATGTTACCGGCAACGATGTTGCCCTCGAATGGGATGCACCGGCACCTGGCTCAGGAACTCTCGAAGGTTATAACGTTTACCGCGACGATGCCGTAATCGATTATACTACGGGAACTACCTATGATGACAATGATCTCGATCCGGGAAGCTATGTATATAATGTAACCGCTGTATATACTGAAGGCGAATCCGGTTACTCGAATGATGCTACGGCAGTTATTGAAGACAATACTCCACCCACTCCGACTAACCTTGTTGCTACCGGTCAGACGGACGGTGTACTGTTAGAATGGGATGCTGTTGGTGCCGGTGAATGGATTCAATGGGATGCCGGAGTGAACAATGGCAACGGTATCGGACTTACCGCAGGCGGAACATTTAATGTTGCTTCGCACTGGGCTCCGTCTGACCTCGGTCCCTATAACGGCTTCACACTTTCAAAAGTCAGCTTCTTCCCGAATGCGGATCCAGCTGCTACTTTTGTGATCAAGGTTTGGACAGGCGCAGCAGGAACCACATTGGTTTCGACACAGAATGTTACCAGCTTCACTGTTGATACATGGAACGAAATCACCCTGGGAACTCCTGTTTTGATCAACTCCGCTACTGATCTCTGGTTCGGATACACAGTAACCCATGCAAGCGGAAACTATCCTGCCGGTTGCGATGACGGACCAGCAGTACAGGGTAAGGGCGATATGATCTCCCTTGGCGGTGCATGGGAGTCGATGTCTGCCAGCTATGGTTTGGATTACAACTGGAATCTTGCAGGTTTTGTGAGTGCATCTGATGGAAAAGGTGCAGCTGTTATTCCGATGATTGGTACACCGAATTTTGTAAACCTGAATTCAACTTTGGCTTCAGCAACTGAAAATGGTCAGGGTGGAAATCAATCGGTCAAATTTGTACCCTCGGCAACCAAGGATTTCACTTACAATGTGTACTGGGGCACAACAATGGGCGGACCTTATAACCTTCTGACACCAGCTCCTATTACTCCAACACAGTATCTGCATACCTTACCGGCGTACGGATGGAATTACTATGTTGTGACTTCTTACTATAACGGATATGAATCAGAGTATTCCAACGAAGCTTCTATCCTGTGGACATGGGTTAATGAAAATAATTTAGCCAATACCCAGATATTCCCGAACCCGGCAATTAACGCAGTTAATATCACTTCCGATTATACAATCAAATCAGTGAAGGTATATAACCATGCCGGACAGGTGATCGCTAACGAACCGGTTGATGCCAACAATTATCAGTTCAATACTTCAGAATTCAGTACAGGAATGTATCTGTTCATGATTGAAACAACTGAAGGTACGATGACACAGCGAATTATTATTGAATAATAATTTCTGAACTTTATCCAAAAGAGGCTGTCCGATTTTGGACAGCCTCTTTTGCATTATGCAATTCACATCCAGGCATTGTCGATTGAATTAATTTAATACTTTTGCACGTTTTTTCTTTAAAACACTGACTTTAATTCAATGAAGCAGAAATATCCGGAATATAAGCAACTCGATCTGACACAAATCGGAAAGGAGATTAATACATACTGGAAAGGTCATCGGACCTTCGAGAAAAGTGTCGAATTGAGAAAGGATCACAAGCCTTTTATCTTTTATGAAGGTCCGCCGTCGGCAAACGGAACTCCGGGCATTCATCATGTAATGGCTCGTGCGATCAAGGATATTTTCTGCCGTTATAAGACGATGAAAGGATACCTTGTCGAGCGCAAAGCCGGATGGGATACACATGGCTTACCCGTTGAGATCGGGGTTGAAAAAGCGCTTGGCATAACCAAGGAGGACATCGGGAAGAAAATCTCTGTCGAGGATTTCAATAAAGCCTGCCGCAAGGAGGTTCTGAAATATAAGGACATGTGGGATGAACTTACTATCAAAATGGGTTATTGGGTCGACCTTGATAATCCTTACATCACGCTTGATAATAAATACATCGAAACCGTCTGGTGGCTTCTGAAGCAGCTTTACGATAAGGGCTTGCTCTACAAAGGATTTACCATTCAGCCATATTCACCTGCCGCAGGAACAGGATTGAGTTCGCATGAGCTTAATCTTCCGGGTTGTTACAGGGATGTAAAGGATAATACCGTGGTTGCACAGTTTAAAGTGGTTCGTGATGACAAATCCGAATTTCTCTTTAAAGAAACCTTCGGTGATTTGTTTTTCCTTGCCTGGACAACAACGCCCTGGACACTTCCCTCCAATACGGCACTTGCGGTCGGAGCCGAAATCGAATATGCCGCGGTAAAGACTTATAACCCTTATACTTTTCAACCGATAACGGTCATTTTAGGTAAGGAACTTATTGATAAGTATTTTCCAGCCGTCAATGCCGATCTGAAACTTGAGGAGTACGAGCCGGGTCAAAAGAAAATCCCATTCAGCATAACGGAGGGATTCCGCGGAGCATCGCTCAAGGGAGTCAGATTCGAACAATTGTTGCCTTACGCCCAGCCGTCAGACGGCGATGCTTTCAGGGTGCTTTTAGGTGATTTTGTGACCACAGTTGAGGGAACCGGGATCGTTCATATTGCCCCCAGCTTTGGCGCGGATGACTTCAGAGTGGCAAAGGAAAACGGCATCGGATCGTTGACCATGGTTGATAAGCAGGGTAAATTTATCGATCAGATGGGAGAATTTGCCGGACGTTTTGTTAAATCGGAATATGATCCCAATTACGATCCGGATAAAGAGGACTCGGTGGACATTGATATTATTGTAAAGCTCAAAAAGGAAAACAGAGCATTCAAAACGGAGAAATACGTGCACTCGTATCCTCATTGCTGGCGCACGGATAAGCCCATCCTGTATTACCCTCTTGATTCCTGGTTTATTAAAACAACTGCATTCCGTGAAAGAATGATTGAGCTGAACAATTCCATCAACTGGAAACCTAAGGCAACGGGTACCGGAAGATTCGGCAACTGGCTCGAAAACCTGGTGGACTGGAATCTCTCGCGATCAAGGTTCTGGGGCGTGCCTCTGCCCATCTGGATTTCGGAAGATGGTTCGGAATTGAAATGCCTGGGTTCGGCTTCAGAACTTAAAGCCGAAATTGAAAAATCGATTGCCGCCGGATTCATGAATTCAAATCCGCTGGCTGGTTTCGTACCCGGTGACATGTCGGTAAATAACTATCACTCATTCGATTTTCACAAGCCCTATGTCGATGACATCAAACTTGTTTCGGAATCGGGGAATAAAATGTACCGCGATCCGTCGCTCATCGATGTCTGGTTCGATTCAGGGGCAATGCCTTATGCTCAGTTCCATTATCCTTTTGAGAACAGGGAAAACCTGGAGGAATATTTTCCTGCTGACTTTATTGCTGAAGGTGTCGACCAAACCCGCGGATGGTTTTTTACCCTTCACGCCATTGCTACGATGGTATTTGACTCAGTTGCTTACAAAACCTGCGTTTCGAACGGGCTGGTGCTCGATGCGCAGGGAAACAAGATGTCGAAACGGCTTGGCAATGCTGCCGATCCTTTTCAAACCATCGAAATGTACGGTCCCGATGCAACACGATGGTATTTGCTGACAAACGCACAGCCCTGGGATAACCTGAAATTCGATGTGGCAGGAATTGAAGAAGTCAAGCGTAAATTTTTCGGGACACTTTATAATACCTATGCCTTTTTTGCTTTGTATGCCAACATCGACGGCTTTGATTATTCTGAACCTGAAATTCCTGTATCGGAACGCCCCGAACTTGACCGGTGGATACTTTCGGAGCTCAATTCACTCATCAAAGTGGTTGACGAGAGCTACCATGACTATGAACCCACCAAAGCGGGTCGTGCAATCAACGAGTTTCTTGACCTGCACCTCAGCAACTGGTATGTTAGGTTGAGCCGGCGGCGGTTCTGGAAAGGCGAATATTCAGATGATAAAATTTCAGCTTACCAAACGCTTTACCGCTGCCTGGAAGTAATTGCCCAGCTCGCATCGCCCATAGCACCATTCTTTATGGAAAAGTTATTTGTTGATCTGAACTGTGTCACGAACAGGCTTCCTGCTGATTCGGTTCATTTGAGCGATTTTCCGGCTGCCGATGAAACTGTGATCGACATGAATCTGGAAGAACGGATGGAACTCGCGCAGAATATCAGCTCCATGGTTCTTTCGTTGAGAAAACGGACCAATATCAGGGTTCGTCAGCCTTTGAACAAAATAATGATACCCCTGTTGAATAACAATTTCAGAAACAACATCGAAAACATAAAAAATCTCATTTTGTCTGAAGTCAATGTCAAGGAACTTGAATTTATGGAGGACGACAGTATATTGGTGAAGAAAGTGAAACCAAATTTCAAGACACTCGGTCCAAAATACGGCAAGCTGATGAAACCGATTACTGCACAATTGACAAGCCTGACTGCTGAACAGATTGTACAATTTGAGAGAGATGGGGCGTATAGGCTGAACATTGAAAGCACGGAAGTTGAAATTGGAATTGAAGATGTTGAAATTCTTACTGATGATATTCCGGGATGGCTGATCAGTAGTTCGGGTAATCTGACTGTTGCGCTTGATATAACGCTCACAGACGAACTCCGGTCAGAAGGCTTGGCTCGCGAACTCGTTAACAGAATCCAGAATATCAGGAAAGAAAAACAATTTGAAGTAACAGATAAAATATCGGTCGTCATCGAAAAAAACAACGATCTGGAGTTAGCGGTAAAAAAGAATTATACATATATTTGCTCGGAGACTTTGGCTGAATCGTTGCAGCTGACTGAAAAAATTGTGACAAATAACAAGATTATGGTCGAACTGACGGACGACATGAAGACTAACATTACAATTGAAAAACAATATCATTAATCACACGTAAAAAAGCAATCTTTACAATAAAATATTATAACAATGGCAAATGATGAAATAAATGCAGATTTGAAAAAGAACAGGTATTCGGATGAAGAACTTGAAGAATTTCGCCAGATCATTCTTGAAAAACTAGAAAAAGCCAAAGAGGACCTTAAAATGTTAACGGATGCTTATACTCATGCCAATGAACACGATACCATCGACACATCTCCTACTTTTAAGGTACTCGAAGAAGGCTACCAGGTACTTTCGAAGGAAGAGAACAGCAGGCTTGCTGCCCGTCAGCAGAAATTCATCAATTCGCTTGAAAATGCCCTGATCAGGATTGAAAACAAATCTTACGGCATTTGCCGGGTCACAGGACAGTTGATTTCGAAAGAACGCCTGAGGAGTGTTCCTCATGCTACTCTCAGCATCGATGCCAAGCTGAATCAACCGGTGAAAAAATAAGAGGTCAGTCTTTCCCAACATGCTTTACTGCATTTGAAAAAATCGATTTTACTGATACTTTTTATACTGATCGCCGATCAGATCCTTAAAATATGGATTAAAACAGGCATGACCATCGGTCAGGAATTCAGGATTTCCGGCAACTGGTTTATTATCCATTTCACAGAAAATGAAGGTATGGCGTTCGGATTTCGTTTCGGGGGCGAAACTGGAAAGCTTATGCTTAGCCTGTTCCGGATTGCCGCTATTATTGCTATTGGCTGGTACCTCCTTAAAATTATACAACGGAATGAAAACACCGGACTCATCGTGAGTATATCACTGATTTTTGCCGGAGCTGTCGGCAATATTATCGACAGCGCTTTTTACGGACTGATTTTCAGCGAAAGCACTTTTCACCAGGTTGCTGAATTTTTCCCTGCAGGAGGCGGGTATGGGAGTTTTTTGCATGGTAAAGTTGTGGATATGCTGTACTTTCCGGTTTTAAAAGGCTATTATCCCGACTGGTTTCCGATGTGGGGAGGCAATGAATTCGTTTTTTTCCGTCCGGTTTTTAATATCGCCGATTCTTCGATAACCATCGGTGTTTTCATCCTGATATTTTTCCAGAAAAAGCTCTTCAAAAAGTAACGGTATTCATCCGTAGAACCTGGAACTGGAATTATCCTTTAAACCCGTATCAAGCATTACAAATGCTTAATCGAATAAGAAAATGTAATGCAGTGTTATAAAATCACTCCAATATTTTCCACGTCGGGATTAACCGAACTAAATCAGATAGTTCGTGCCGAAATATCTGGACTCCAACTGATTAATTTGGGTTAAACAAATAGCTCAACGAGTTCTGCCAGCCGGTGTGAGTATCCGACCTCATTATCGTACCAGGCGACAATCTTGACAAGTTTATTCTTATCTCCCAAAACAGCGGTCAGTTGCGAATCGAATACAGCCGAGTGAGGATTGCCGATAACATCCATCGAAACGATCGGGTCCTCAGTGTACTCAAGAATCCCTTTCAGGTACGTTTGGGAAGCCTCTTTAAATTTCTGATTAATTTCTTCCTTCGATGTGCAATGCCTTAACGTACAGGTCAGGTCGGTCAACGAACCGTCAGGCACCGGTACACGGATACCTGCGCCGCCGATATTTTTTTCGAGATGAGGGAAAATATGAGTCACGGCTTTTGCGGCTCCGGTTGTGGTCGGGACAATTGAATAAGCTGCAGCTCTTCCACGGCGAAGATCAGAGTGCGGTCCGTCGAGGAGGTTCTGATCACGGGTGTAGGAATGAACCGTCGTAATGAACGCCTTTTCGATTCCCCAGAATTGATCGAGAACCATGATCAGCGGAGCTACATTATTGGTGGTGCAGGATGAATTGGAAATGACCCTGTCGGATTTGTCGATAAGGTGGTTGTTGACCCCGAGTACAATATACCGGATTCCGTCAGCTTCGCCTTTTGCAGGAGCCGAAATAATGACTTTTTGTGCTCCAGCCTCAACATGGTTCATAGCAGCATCCCTTGTCACGAATTTTCCGGTCGATTCAATCACCACATCGATCCCGAGTTCTTTCCATGGCAGGCTTGCCGGATTTTCACAGCGATAAACCAATATTTTTTTGTCATCTGCAATGATGTGATCATGGTTGAATTCCACCTTACCCTGAAATCGTTTATGGACAGAGTCGTATTTCAGCAAATGCGCCATAGTATAAGGTTCCATCACATCGTTAATGGCAACTATCCGAAAATTCTCCTTCCTGTGTGCCACCCTGAAAAACATTCTTCCGATCCTTCCGAAACCGTTGATTGCTATTCTGATTTGTTGCATGCCGATTATTTTCTAAACTTTGATGAACGCCGGTTCTGAAATTACTTTCCTGATAATCTTTATTATTCTCCTATTCCAAAAACAATTAATTCAATGAAATTTTATCTTTTTTGCTGTCCCGACAAACTTCCTTCCACTCCGATTCTTGTCTTTTTCCACAACCCGATGGGGGCAAAATTATTATTATTTCAATAGCAGCTCAAGCAGAATTTATACTTTTGGTGACTCTTCAACTTAAAACAAATGATCGATATTAATTTATACATTGAGAAAAACAAAGACCGTTTTCTCCAGGAACTTTTTGGATTGATCCGTATCCCTTCAATCAGTTCTCAGGGCGAACATAAAGAAGATATGTTCAGGGCAGCCGAGTACTGGAAACAAATCCTGCTTGAAGCAGGAGCCGGCAAAGCCGAGGTAATGCCTACCGACGGGAATCCTATTGTTTACGGCGAAAAAATCATCTCCGAAACTGCACCGACTATCCTGGTTTATGCTCATTACGATGTGATGCCTGTTGATCCGTTGGACCTTTGGAAGTCACCCCCGTTCGAACCGGAGATACGCGACGGAAAAATATTTGCCCGCGGTGCCGATGACGATAAAGGTCAGTCGTTTATGCATGCAAAAGCATTCGAGTTTATGGTAAAAACCGGGACACTTCCTTGTAATGTAAAATTCATGATCGAGGGTGAAGAGGAGGTGGGATCCGAAAGTCTGGCAAAATGGTGCGCGGTGAATAAAACGATGCTGAAGGCTGATGTTATCCTTGTTTCGGATACCAGCATGATTGCAGAAGACATTCCGTCGATAACGACTGGGCTCAGGGGCTTGTCGTACTGGCAGGTGGAAGTTACGGGTCCGAACCGCGATCTTCATTCGGGGCTGTTCGGAGGAGCAGTAGCTAATCCGATCAACATCCTGAGTAAAATGATTGCCGGGATGACTGACGAACGAGGCAGGATCACGATACCCGGCTTCTATGATGAGGTTCAGGAAGTATCATACAGGGAGCGCCAGATACTGGCACAGGCTCCATTCGATGTTGAACAGTACAAAAAAGCCATTGAGGTAATGGAACTCTCAGGTGAAGAAGGATATTCAACTACCGAACGAACCGGTATCAGACCAACTTTCGATGTATGCGGGATCTGGGGTGGATATACCGGTGAAGGAGCCAAAACCGTTCTGCCATCGAAAGCATTTGCAAAAATTTCGACCAGGCTGGTTCCGAACCAGGATCATAAAAAGATAGAAGTACTTTTCAAAGAGTATTTCAAATCCATTGCGCCAAAATCGGTAAAAGTCGAGGTTACACCTCTTCATGGCGGACAGGGCTATGTTTGTCCGATCGATACACCCGCCTACAAGGCTGCTGAGAAAGCTTATGAAGCTGTTTATGGTAAAACACCCGTTCCCACAAGAAGCGGAGGCAGTATTCCGATCATCTCCACTTTCGAGGAAGTCCTTGGAATCAAATCCATTCTGATGGGTTTCGGTCTTGAGTCGGATGCAATCCATTCGCCGAATGAAAATTTTCTGTTGAGCCAGTTCTTCCGTGGAATCGAAGTAATTCCCTATTTCTACAATTATTTCAGTAAATCAGTCTGATCCTCACCAGCGGCTTCGTCCGATCGCTTCTCAAAGGCTTTGGCATATTGCCACTACCTGACCAATCAACCGACAATTATATAAATCTTTTTCTCGAACAGATCGAAGAGAAAGATTTTGTGAAATCCAGAGGTTAATTGCCAGTGTAAAAAATCTTTGCGGTTCACAGAACCCGAATTAGGAATATAATCGGTAGTGATGATGAGCCAGAAGATATCAATCTTCTTTTTCCGGTAGATCGGGAGTTTCACTTCTTTACGTTTTATCGAGGCTTCGATATTTTCGCGCGTGAGCTCAGCAACACTAAATCCCGGATTGTTTTTTGGAATTCCTGCAGCATGTAAGCGTGTAATTTCAATTCCGATGGCACCATGGTGGTTTTGGTGAAGAACGAAATCGGGCGATTCGGACTTCTTGAGCTTTCCCCTGGGAAATTCGGGATAACTTTTCCTGAAATAATCAATAATAAGCCGTTCTTCCTCTTTCTGCTTCATATTCTTTCGTTCACTGCTTTTTCGAGCCGCTCCATGGCTTCGATTATCATGCTTCGCGGGCTGGCAACATTCATTCGCTGAAATCCATCGCCACCCGGACCGAACATTCTACCGTCAACCAATCCGAGATGTGCTTTGTTCATCAGAAGGTCTTTGATTTCATCGGTGGTCATTTTCAAGCCTCTGAAGTCGAGCCAGACCAAATACGTGGCTTCGGGCTTGATCAGGCGGATACCGGGTATTTTTTTCTTTAAGAATTCACCGATATAATCAATATTCTCCATCACATATAAGAGCATTTGACCGAGCCATTCCTCGCCGTTGGTATACGCAGCTTCGGACGCTACGGCACCGAAAATATTGCCCTGTGAAAGATGCAACCCTTCAATCGTTTTTAAAAAAGTTTTGCGGATATCCGGATCGGAAATAATAACAGAAGAGGTCGAAAAACCGGCGAGGTTGAAAGTTTTGCTCGGCGCAATCATCGTGATGGTTCTTTCAGCAATTTCGGGAGAAAGGGTCGCAGTGACCGTGTGAATACAGGGTTCAAAAACGAGATCGGAATGAATTTCATCGGACAGGATGAGAATGTTCCTGTCCAGACAAATTTGGGCAAGGCGTGAAAGTTCTGACTTTGTCCAGGCGCTTCCACCGGGATTATGCGGATTGGAAATGACAATCATCCTGGTTTTGGAAGTGACTGCCTTCTCAAGGTCGGTAAAATCCATCGAGAGCCTCCCATGTTCTAATTTCAGCGGATTATAAACGAGTTTCCGGTCATGTTGCTTCACCGCAGAAAAAAAAGGAAAATAAACCGGAGGCTGTACGATGATCTCTTCAGCCGGTTTTGTCAGGGAAAGAACGGCAAGGTTGATTGCCGGCACAATTCCGGGACTGAATATGATCCAGTCTTTTTCTATTTTCCAGTTGTGCCTGCGATGCAACCAGCCGATAATGGAATTATAATAACTTTCCGGGCGGGCTGAATATCCGAAGATTTCATGCTCTGATCGTGCTTTGATAGCCCGGCTTACACAATCAGGCACCCTGAAATCCATGTCGGCAACCCACATGGGCAGGACATCATCCGCGCCGATGAATTCCTTCGAAAAATCCCACTTGATGCAGGCGGTGTTTTTACGCTCGATAATTTCGTCGAAGTTGTACTTCATTTATAAAAAGTTTACAGGTTGGATCAACGATTGTCTTAACGCAAATTTACCGGGTTATTTTTTAATGTGTTCATTCTTAATCGGCTCATCCGGATTTTTCTCCTCCATCCAGAATTTGATTTCCTTTTTCTTGTTCGGATTGGCAAATGCTACGGCAAGGACGCCTCCGACAATGACCAGCATAGCAGCAATAATTCCTCTAAAGGTGATGACTTCAGGCTGAAGCCATGCGACGCCGAAATATGCAGCAAATCCCATCAGTACAAAGGTTACGATCGGATTCATGGTTATGATCATGCTGATTTTATTGGCTTCGAGGTATTTGAAGGAAAGGGTCAGACAACTGTAGCTGATGAGTGTGTTCAATCCAAGGAAAATGATCAGCAGCCAATCGGTGAAATCAAGCGTAAGAAAAGCAGAAAATTTCGCAAACGGAAGGAAAATAATAACCGGCAGCCCAAAGATGAATAAGTTCAATTGCATGGCAGGATAAGAACGCACAAGCATTTTCTGGAAAGTGGCATATACCACCCACGACATCGCAGAAACCACAATCCACAGGATACCCATGTTGTAAAGTTCTTCGTGACCAAGGTACTGCATTATGTTGTCAAGATAAAACAAGGTAAGCCCCGCGCCGGCGATCAGGAATCCGAGAGCCTGACGCCGGCTGATCGTTTCCCTGAAAAAAACAAATCCGACCACTCCGAGCATGATTGGTCCGATCTGGATAATAATTTGGGAAGTGCCGGCTGAAGTATACTTCAAGCCATACATGAAGGCAATATAATTGATGCCGAGAGCCAGCGAGGCTGCCATCAGCAGAACAGGCGGACGGACGAGGATTTTGAGGAATGAAGGCTGTTTTGCTGTATACCAGGCTAAAAGGATTGAAAATGCAAGCAGAAACCTGAACCATACAATGGTCATGGGTTCAAGACGGTTCATTGCGATCTTCAGCCCGATAGCAAGCACACCCCAAAGCAAAGCTGTAGTAACAGCAAGGACTACTCCCAGGATGCGCTGGTCTTTGAATCTCATACGAGAAGTTTTTTTCAAAATTAGAAATTTGAGGTAAATGTCAGATATTGTTCAACCATGATGAACGATTCCCGTTTTTGAAATTTAATCCGCGTCATGGTTCTTCGATCGCCAGTCGCGGTTTTTATTTGATCCCGCGTTCTTTCTTAATCTGCTCCCATGCAGCATTCACCTTCTGAAACTTTTCGTTGGCTGCTTTCTGGAATTCTTCGCCCAGGTGGCTTACTTTATCAGGGTGGTATTTGGTTGCCATTTTCCGATATGCTTTTTTCAATTCCTCCTCATTGGCATCCGGTGTGGTTTCAAGGATTTTATAAGCGCCATAAACATCCTTGTAAAACATGGCTTTGATAGATTCGAAATCGGCTGTCCGGATACCGAGGTATTCGCTGATCTTGCGGATCATTTCGACCTCGTGGCTATGAACATGTCCATCGGCTGAAGAAATGCCGAAAAGGAAATGGAGCAGTTGAAAGCGCGATGAAGCGTCCATATAGCTATGGATTTGCTGCGAAACCTGGCGCACGTCGATATCCTGCTTGAGCAACTCGCGAAGGAGAATGATGTTATCCGATGCGAGCCTGGCACCAAACTGGCGGTGAAAAAATTCTTTTACAAAGTCCAGTTCGCCCTTCAGTACTTTACCATCAGCTTTCATAACGGCAGCGGCAAGGACGATGAGGCTTGCGGCGAAATCGCCCGGGCGGGTTTGAGCAACTCCTCCAGGTGCGTAAGGCTGCTGTCCTTTGTATTCAAAATCACCCCCCTGCATGCCGTCGAACATCGAGCCGAATACCAGCCCGAGTATTCCTCCGATGGGTCCGCCCAGTGCCCAGCCCAAACCCAGACCAACCCATTTACCGTATTTAGCCATAAGTGTATTAATTTTTGATTTGCCAAAAGTATAAAAAACCAATAACCATTATGATTACAGGATTTCTAACGATTCTATCATTTTCCTGATTATTTCAGTGTTTTACTCCCGGACAGGTAGTATTTCTCCGCAATCTTATTATTGATAGTTTCCAATTAAACAGGCATGTGGTTGTAAATGCTTAATTGATACATTCTGATAAACTCAACACAACCAGTATAAACAAGAAAAGGATTTGTTTCGCAAAAAGTCGTTCGAAAAAATGTATTTTTTATCACTGTTGTCCGGTTAAAAAATTATTTCGTCCCTGACGGGACTTAACTTTCATTATATCCACCTCTCTACCAATATTTTGTCCCTCCGGGACTGCCCCGTTAGGGGCGAAATATTGGTAGAACAGAAAAGAACCCTAAATACAGTTAAGTCCCGTAGGGACGCGATATATCAAGCGCTTCAAAGTTTCATGTAAAATTTTACCGGACAACAATGATTTTTTATTAAAAATAGACCCTGAGAAGAGATAAATCAGCAGATCTGATCCGGTGGAAAAATTCAGGTTCCCGGAAACCTCTTATTATCCGCGGAGCAAGACAAGTAGGGAAAACGTGGCTGATGAAGGAATTTGGCAATGAGCATTATCAACAGGTTTTATATATAAATTTTGAAAAGACCCCCGCGACTAAAATCCATTTTTACAAAAGATTTCGATATTCAAAGATTGATCATTGCACTTCAGGTAGAATCGGGATTATCAATAAAAGCGGAAAATACTCCATTGATTTTTGATGAAATCCAGGCTATCCCGGAAGCCTTGACAACTTTAAAATATTTCCAGGGGGAAGCTTCACAGTACCAAATTATCGCAGCAGTATCCTTACTTGGGGTAGCCATGCATTCAGAGATTTCTTATCCGGTCGGTAAGGTTGAACATCTGGATTTATTTCCGATGAGTAATCCGGAATTCCTCGGTGCCATCCAGGAAAATAGATTGACTAAAGTGCTGTTTTCAGGCGATTGGAAATTGATTGATTCATTGAAGTCAAAATTTATCGAAAAGTTAAAGCAGTATTACTTTGTGAGTGGAATGCCTGGGGCGGTGTTGAAATTTACTGAAAATTATAACTATGATGATGTCTGGAAGATTGAGAAAGACTTATTAAATATTTATGACCAGGATTTCTCAAAACATTCCCATGTTGAAATGGTTCCAAGGATTCGAATGATATGGAATTCGCTGCCGGCACAGCTAGCCAAAGAGAATAAGAAATTCATTTATGGACTTCTTAAAAAAGGTGCCCCCGCAAAAGAATATGAATTGAATATTGAGTGGCTGGAGGATTGTGGTCAGGTTTATAAAATCTATGGTATTCTAAGACCCGGGATGCCTTTAAAAGCTTATGAAATCCAAAGTGCTTTTAAACTGTTTATGGTTGATCTTGGACTGTTAGAGGCTCTAACCGACCTGGATAAAAAATCATTGTTAATGGGAAACAAAATTTTTACTGAATTTTAAGGATGTTTTACTGAACAATATTTAGGGCTTGGTGAAAAAGTTATAATCATTTGGTTGTTAATAATATATAATAATTATTTGGGGTGAACTATGCAAGTATTTAGTAATTTTAAATCAAATTGCTTGCATTTATGATAAGGTACAAATC
>Ga0233425_10006675_pt1 | contig 16867 bp, 18 predicted proteins | sample Watercolumn_Towu_2_FD_181712 | JGI IMG/M metagenome (GOLD analysis project Ga0233425, IMG submission 181712) | Freshwater microbial communities from Lake Towuti, South Sulawesi, Indonesia - Watercolumn_Towuti2014_140_MG | ecosystem: Environmental > Aquatic > Freshwater > Lake | place... | reverse complement strand
CAAAACAGCGCACAAGTTGCCTGAATTTAGCCTCTGTGATTTTAGAGCGACTGTAGTATCTATTTTTATTAACCATTTCAGGAAGTTATCACACTTTAACAAGTGCTTTGCTTCCTAAGACCCTTATCAAAAAAATGCATATAACAGCGGCTACTCCATGCATGGTGGCTGGGTAAATGGGTGGGATGAAAAAGTAATACAAGGCGTTGTGAGTAACTGCGTTACTAAGACTGTGAATTGTGGCAACCACAAGCTTGGAGATGGTCGAATCATTCACAAACAGTAATTATTTCGATATCAACACCTACAAAAAACGCCCTTCAATGGGCGTTTTGTCTTTGTTCATTTCCAAAGGGCTTTATAAATAAAGCTCGGGAAAGCAAGCACACAAAACAAGCTTACAGTTACCGCATAGAATTCCCAGCCCTGAGGTGCGGCATTGCCTAGCATGCTAGTCTCCGCATAGACGGCCAACACAACAAACAGGCCATAATAAACAATCAGTTCCAGCAGACACCAGCTAATACTTTTGGGATACTTCTTTGGGGGCAGCACCAGGAAAACTCGCTCGGACAAACAGGGTACATTAGCCATCACCAACATCAATAACAATAAGGTATTTTGCGCCATACTAATTGTTGATTACTGTAAACTGGCGAGAACCGATGATGCGCAAATCGTCATTAATGTCTGTGGCATAATCCCCATTAGCACAAGGCTATAGGCATTCAAGCTCAGCAAGACTTTCATTTCAAGCGGCGCTTCTATCGAATGCTGACTTGCTGGTTGATCGAAATACATGAGCTTCACGATGCGCAAATAATAGAAAGCCCCAATCGCCGCCATCAGCACCGCAAACACCACGGCCCAGGTAAAGCCTGCCTGCCATGCGGCTTGCAGCACTGTAAATTTGGCGTAAAAACCAATAGTAGGCGGCACGCCTGCCATGCTGAACATGGTAATCAGCATCAAAAAGGCCGCCCATGGACTACGTTGATTAAGCCCTTTCAGATCTTCCAGCTTGTCCGCTTCAAAACCCTGACGGGATAACAGCATGATCATGCCAAAGCCTGCCAGCGTCATCAGCACATAAGCGCTGATATACACCATGCTGGAGGCATATCCGTTCAAGCTCGCACTCATCAGGCCAAACAGCAAAAAGCCAATATGAGAAATAGTGGAATAAGCCAACATGCGCTTAATATTGGTCTGTGCGATTGCAGTTACATTACCGAGGGCGATAGACAATACTGCCATGATCAGTAGCATTTGTTGCCAATCCGCCGCTAGTGGCTGCAAACCTTGCGCCAGCAAGCGGATTGCCATGGCAAATGCGGCAAACTTGGGCACAGAACCTACCAGCAAAGTGATTGCAGTCGGAGAGCCCTGATACACGTCTGGCACCCACATCTGGAATGGGGCAGCGCCGAATTTGAAGCCAATGCCGGCCACTACAAACACCAGACCCATAACCAATATCGGGTTCCTGGCTGGCGCATCCCGCAACGCGGCAATAATGTCACCCAGATCCAGCGTACCCGTCATGCCATAAACCATGCTCATGCCATAAAGCAGCATGCCGCTAGCCAGCGCACCTAGCACAAAGTATTTCATCGCGGCCTCGCTGGCGGGCAAGCTGTCGCGGTTTAGCGCTACAAGTGTGTAAAGGCTTAATGACAGCAGTTCCAGCCCAATATAAATCGTCAACAAATTATTGCCGGAAATCATCACCATCATGCCTAGCAAGGCAAAAAGCACCAAGGCGTAGTATTCACTGCGATACATGCCCCTTAGTTGTATATATTGTCGGGTATACACCAGCATGATGAAAGTACCAAATAGCGTCATCAGCTTAAGTACATCGCCCAGCGTGTCGTCTACCCACATGGCCGTAAACGCATATCCCACAGCAGGTGTATGCGTCTTGACTACGGCAAATGCAGCCGCCAGCAAGGTCATCTGCGTCATGCCATACACCAAAATGCGGTTTTTGGCACTGATAAAAAAATCCGCCAGCAACACTACCATTGCCATTGCCAACACCACCAATTCAGGCAGTGCAGTTATCAAATCGGTCTGAATGCTATCCATGAATCAAAGCCCTGCTTGTAGCAATTTAGGAGTTGCCATATGCTGTAAGAATTGCAGCGTGGTCGCGTGTGTCATATCGGTTATTGGTTTCGGGTACACGCCAAAGCCAATTACCAGCACTGCCAGCACTGCCAGAATCAGGAACTCGCGCCGGTTCAGATCCTTCAGTTCTGCCACGTGCTCATTCGCAACCGCGCCGAAGAAAACCCGTTTCACCATCCACAATGTATAAGCCGCACCAAAAATCAATGTCGTAGCCGCGAGGAACGCATACCAGAAATTGGCCTGTACGCTACCAAGAATCACCATAAACTCGCCTACGAAGCCGGAGGTGGCCGGCAATCCGCTGTTGGCCATCGCAAACAGCACAGCAAACGCCGCGAATATCGGCATGGTATTCACCACGCCGCCATATGCCGAAATGTCGCGGCTATGGATGCGGTCATACAGCACGCCTACGCACAGGAACATCGCCGCCGAAATGAAACCGTGGGAAATCATTTGCACCATGGCGCCTTCCAGCCCCAGCGGGTTGAAAATGAAAAAGCCTAGCGTCACAAAACCCATGTGCGAAATGGAAGAATAAGCAATCAGCTTTTTCATATCCTTCTGCACTAAAGCAACAAAAGCAATATACACCACCGCAATCAGCGACAATGTGATCATCATGCCGCTCAGGGCGTGTGCGCCGTCCGGCGCGATGGGCATCGCAAACCGCAGGAAACTGTAGCCCCCCAATTTCAGCATGATGGCTGCCAGCACCACGGAACCGCCGGTTGGCGCTTCCACGTGCGCATCTGGCAACCAGGTATGTACCGGCCACATCGGGATCTTGACCGCGAACGCCGCAAAGAACGCCATGAAAATCAGCTGCTGTGTGCTTAAATCGAGCGGCACCTGATAAAAGTCGCTGATCTCGAAACTACCGGTTTTGTGGAACAGGTAGATGAATGCCACCAGCATCAGCAACGAACCAAGCAAGGTGTAGAGGAAAAACTTGACGGCGGCATACACGCGATTCGGGCCGCCCCACATGCCAATTACCAGGAACATCGGGATCAGCATCGCCTCCCAGAACACATAGTAAAGAACCGCATCCAGCGCGCTAAAGACGCCAATCATCAAGCCGCTCATGATCAGGAAGCACGCCATGTACTGGGCGATATTCTTCTCGATCACCTCCCACGCCGCAATCACCACAATCACCGTGGTCAGTGCAGTCAGCAGAATCAGCGGCACGGCAAAGCCATCCACGCCCAGATGGTAGTGGATATTAAAAGCCGGAATCCAGCTGGACAATTCCTGGAACTGAAAGCCGCTTTCTGCATAGTCGAACCGTGTATATAGCGGCAACGTCACCAGAAAGGACACGAGACTGCCAGCTAATGCCAGCCAGCGGGTGAAGCAGGCGCGGCGGTCGCTGCCCAGCAGCAGCAAGACGATGCCCGCCAGCACAGGCAGCCAGATTGAAACACTTAGAATCGGATAAACCATTAATGCACGAACCTAGTAAATGTCAGCAAGATAAATACGCCAATAATCATGGCAAAAGCGTAATGATAGATACGACCGGTCTGCAATTTGCGCACGACCTGGGCGAGCTTGCCGACGCCAAAGGCTGTACCGTTCACTACCGCACCATCAATCAGTTTTACATCGCCGATCTGCCACAGCTGGCTGCCCAGGCAACGCGCGCCACCGGCAAAGAAGCGCTCGTTAAATGCATCGAATCCATATTTATTTTCCATAATACGGTGAATCGCCGCAAAGCGCGTCTGCAAAGCCGCGGGAATATCCGGACGCCGGGTATAGAAGAACCAGGCCAAAACCACGCCGCTGGCAGCGAGCAGGAACGGCAGGGTCATGAAACCATGCAAAGCCATACCTGCCGGGCTATGCAGATGATGCGCGTAATGCTCGGTCATTTCGTGTATTGCACCATGTTCCGCATGGTTTACGATTATCACGCCTTGGAAGAAGTGGCCAAATAACATGGGCTCGATCGCTATATAACCAATCACCACGGAAGGAATGGCTAGCAAAATTAGCGGCAACTTAACCACCCAACCCGGCTCATGTGGGTCGTCCTCAGGCGCCAAACCGTGATGATGGTCGCCATCGTGATGTATGTCGTGCCTGATTTCGCGCCATTTCTCCTTGCCGTGGAATACCAGGAAATACATGCGGAAGCTGTAGAAAGCCGTCACAAAGACACCAGCCAGCACGGCGAAATAAGCAAAGCCGCTACCTGGGATATGCGAGAACCTGGCTGCTTCAATGATACTGTCTTTGGAATAGAATCCTGCAAAGAAAGGTGTGCCAATCAGAGCCAGCGAGCCGATGAGCGACGTTGCCCAGGTCACGGGCATATATTTCTTCAGGTTGCCCATGTGACGAATGTCCTGATCATGGTGCATGCCCATGATGACAGCGCCAGCGCCCAGGAACAGCAAAGCCTTGAAGAATGCATGCGTCATGAGGTGGAAAATCGCTACCGAATAAGCAGACGCGCCCAGCGCTACGGTCATGTAACCTAGCTGTGACAGCGTGGAATATGCCACGACGCGCTTGATGTCGTTCTGAATGATGCCCAGGAAACCCATGAATAATGCAGTAATCGCGCCAATGACCATGACCGTGGAAAGCGCGGTAGTCGAAAGCTCATATAGTGGCGACATGCGCGCCACCATAAAAATACCGGCCGTCACCATGGTGGCCGCGTGAATCAGCGCGGAGATCGGGGTTGGGCCTTCCATCGAATCCGGTAGCCACACGTGCAACGGCACCTGCGCAGATTTACCCATTGCGCCGACAAACAAAAGTAGGCAAGTCACCGTCATCAAAGACCAGGGCGTTCCCGGTAACAGGTTCACCTCGGTTGCAGCCTTCTCGGGCACGGCTTGAAAGACAGCCGCATAATCCAGGCTACCGAAGTAATACAGCACCATGCCGATACCCAGCAGAAAGCCAAAATCGCCAACACGGTTCACCAGAAACGCCTTCAGATTAGCATAAATCGCGGTGGGACGTGTGTACCAGAAACCGATCAGCAGATAGGAAACCAGGCCTACCGCCTCCCAGCCAAAGAACAGTTGCATGAAGTTGTTGCTCATCACCAGCATCAGCATGGAGAAGGTGAACAACGAGATGTAACTGAAGAAGCGCGAGTAGCCTGGATCCTCCTCCATATAGCCGATGGTATAGACATGCACCATCAGCGATACGAAAGTCACCACCACCATCATCATGCTGGTGAGGTTATCCACCATGAAACCGACATGGAACTGCAAATCACCCGCTGTGAGCCAGGTATAAAGGTTCTGGTTGTAGGTCGCGCCATCCAGCGTTTTGCAAAGCACAGATACGGAGAGCGCGAACGCAGCACCCACCCCAGCAATGGTCAGCACATGGGCAGCCGCGCGTGGCAGCTTACGCCCAAACAGGCCAACCACTGCCGCTGCCAGCAAAGGTAATACAGGAATCCAGACAAGCAGATTAGTCGAAATCATCGTTACTCTTTCAGGCTATCCAAATCGTCCACATTGATGGTGCGCCAGTTACGGAACAGCACCACCAGAATGGCCAAACCGATAGCAGACTCAGCCGCTGCAACCGTTAAAATGAAAAACACGAACACCTGACCGGCAATATCGTTCAAGTAATGCGAGAACGCCACAAAGTTCAGGTTGACCGCCAGCAGCATCAACTCGATACACATCAACAACACGATCACATTCTTGCGGTTCAGGAAGATACCTACCACGCTGATGGCGAACAACAAAGTACCCAATACCAGGTAATGCGACAACCCGATCATTCTTTCGCCTCCTGTGCCGACTCCACTTCGGCTTGCATTTTCACGATGCGCAAGCGGTCATTGCGCTTGACAGCAACCTGCTCTGACGGATCGAGTTTTTTGCTGTCGCCGCGATCGCGCAAGGTCAGCACAATAGCGGCTACAATCGCCACCAGCAGCACAACTGCAGCCAGCTCAAAAGCCAATAGGTAATCGGTATATAGCACACGGCCAAGTTCGGCGGTGTTGCTATATTCGGCGGGACGCGCCGCCACCTTTCCAGCTACGAGATACTTGCTGCTCAATACCATGGCCATTTCGCCAGCCATCAAAATGCCAACCGTCACGGCAACGGGCAAATTGGACCAAAAGCCTTCACGCAATTTATCCAGATTAATGTCCAGCATCATCACCACGAACAGAAACAGCACCATCACCGCGCCCACGTACACCAGCACCAATGCGATTGCCAGGAACTCGGCTTCCAGCATCAACCAGACGCCCGCCGCTGTAAAAAACGCCAGCACCAGATGCAATGCGGCGTGTACCGGGTTGCGTGTGGTAATGACACGCAATCCCGCATACAGCAGAATCGCTGCCAGCACATAAAACACGATGTCAGTGAATTGCATCATTATCTAAATGCCTTGTCTTGCGCACGGTCAGCGGCAATCTGTTTTTCATATTTATCTCCCACAGCCAATAGCATCTCCTTGGTATAGATCAGGTCGCCGCGCTGTTCGCCGTGATAATCAAATATACGTGTTTCGACGATAGAATCCACCGGACAGCTTTCCTCGCACATGCCACAAAAAATACACTTGGTCAGGTCGATGTCGTAACGTGTAGTGCGGCGCGTATTGTCTTCACGCTGCTCCGATTCGATCGTGATTGCCATCGCCGGACACACCGCCTCACACAGCTTGCATGCGATGCAGCGTTCTTCGCCATTCGGGTAGCGGCGCAGGGCATGCAAACCACGGAAACGATTCGATTGCGGCGTGCGTTCTTCGGGATACTGTATGGTGATCTTCCTGGCGAAGAAGTACCGGCCAGTGAGTGCCATGCCTTTGAGCAGCTCCCACAGCATCAAGCTGTTCAATATCTGTTTTATTTGTCTAAGCATTTGATTTAGTGAAACAAATATCCCCATGATGTCTGCATCATGCCGCCGACGAAGATGATCCATACCAAGGTGATCGGGATGAATATCTTCCAGCCAAGACGCATGATCTGGTCATAGCGGTAGCGCGGGAAGGTAGCGCGGAACCACAGGAAGAAAAACAAGAGCGCGGCTATCTTGAACAGCAGCCAAAGCGCACTATCCGGCAAGAATGATACCGGGGACAACCAACCACCCAGGAACATGATGGCAGCGAGCGCACATACCAGAATCATGTTGGCATATTCCGCCAGGAAGAATAAGGCGAACGCCATGCCGGAATATTCCACATGAAAACCAGCCACAATCTCCGACTCGCCTTCCGCCACGTCGAACGGCGCACGGTTGGTTTCAGCAACCGCACTGATGAAATACACCACGAACAATGGGAACAGCGGAATGAAATACCAGTGCCAGAATCCGCCAGCTTGTCCCATGACGATCTTGCCCAGATTGAGCGAATTGGCGCACATCAGTACGCCCACCAGCGCAAATCCCATCGCAATCTCATAGGATACGATCTGCGCGGCAGAACGCAGGCTGCCCAGGAAAGCGTATTTGGAGTTGGAAGCCCAGCCTGCGATGATGACGCCGTAAACCGCCACGGAAGTCATTGCCAAGATATATAATAGGCCCGCATCAATGTTCGCCAGCACCAGGGTTGGATCAAACGGCACCACTGCCCACGCCGCCAAAGCTGGTGCGATGGACAGGATAGGGCCGATCAGGAACAGTCCTTTGTTGGAGGCCGTTGGGTGAATAATTTCCTTGAAAAGCAGCTTCACGCCATCGGCGATCGGTTGCAGCAAGCCATAGGGCCCGACACGGTTAGGGCCAACGCGCACCTGCATGTAGCCGATAACCTTGCGCTCTGCATAGGTGAGATAAGCTACTGCCAGCATCAAAGGCAGGACGATGGCAATGATTTTAGCCAGCGTCCACAAGACGATGTATAGGTTATCCATACTCATTCGCTTAGCGCTTTCATGATTGCTGTCCGCATAAACTGCGCCTGATCCTCGGTGATTTTTTCCACTTCTATCTCGCCCATCAAATCGCCCAGGCTAATTGTATCTTCATGCGAAGCTGCCACACGCACGCAGCCTATGGCCACATGATTATCCAGCCGTACCTGCAACACCGCACTACCCTTTTCCTGCTTGACCAGTACGGTATCCCCATGCTCGACACCGAGCGCTTTCATCTGCTCTGCGCACATACGCGCCATCGGCTTGATGTTGTACTTGGTTTTTTGCAAAGAAGCCGCACGCCTCACGATAGGATCAGACTCGTATTGCGGCACTTCGCCGATACGCTGCAAACCCTTAGGCGGGATTTTGGCCTGGATTTCCACCAGTTCTTTGAGATTGTTGTTCAAATTACGGCGCACCACGACGGATGGTTTCTCGCCGCCAAAGATTGCTTCCCTAACTTCTTCGGAACTGTTGAACTCAAAGCCCGGCAAATCCAATGTATTGGCCAGCACTCGCAGTACCTTCCAGCCCGGGCGGCACTCACCTAGCGGCTTGATCACGGCAGCAAAGCTTTGTACGCGGCCTTCCATGCTCATGAAAGTGCCGGAGGTCTCTGTGAACGGCGCGATTGGCAACAACACGTCCGCGTCATCCAGCGCCGTGGATTTGAATGCGGTCAAAGCCACGACGCACTCCGCCTGCGCCATGGCTTTTTTGGCCAGCGCCGCATGTTGGCAATCCAGTTCCGGCTCGATATTCAGTAGCAGATAAGCTTTACGCGGCACTTCCAGCATCGCCCGGGCGTGCATGCCGGTAGGTGAAGGCATCACGCCCATCATGTGCATGCCAGTGCTATTGGCCGCGGATGGCAAAATGCCGCCTTTTGCACCACAAACACCTCCAATTGCTTCCGCGAGGCTGTACATCTCGGTGAAACGCGGGTCAGTCAGCGCCAGTGTGCCAAGGAATATGCCAACACGCGGCGCAATCAGATCCATATCTTTACCCATACCGGCCAGGCTTTCTGCCATTGCCTGTATGTTAGGCTGCACTTCGATACCTTCCAGCCATTTGTTCATTGAAGGCGGCAAACATAAGGATAGCCGTTGCAAGCCGGACATAGCCTTAAGAATCTGTCCCAACACGTTGACCATATCGCTAGGTCTGACAATAGCCTTATGCGCAACCGGCATCAAAGGATTGTTATCGAGCGGACTGACAATGGATAGTTCAGCGCCGTTATCCACCGCCTTGCGGAAACGTTGCGCCAGCAATGGATGTTCATTGCGCAAATTTGATCCGATGATCAGAATACGATCGAGTTTACCCAACTCATCAATATTGCAGCCCATCCAGGGTGTGCCCACACGCTTGCCGTCCATCCGGAAATCCGTCTGGCGCAAGCGATAGTCGATATTGCCGCAGCCCATGCCTTCGGCAATCTTCTTCAGCAGGTAGCCCTCTTCCATCGTGCTATTGGGCGAAACCAACACCCCCAATGCATCCTTGCCATGTTGGTAGGTGATATCTTTCAACTGGCCGGCAGCGAATTCCAGTGCGGTTTTCCAGTCTGTTTCCACCCATGCGCCGTTGTGTTTAATCATCGGCACCTTCAAGCGATCCGGGCTATTCAAGCCTTCATAGGAGAAACGGTCACGGTCTGACAACCAACACTCGTTGATAGATTCTTTCACGCGCGGCAGCACACGCATCACTTTGTTATCTTTGACGTGCACTTCGATGTGCGAACCCAAACCATCATGCGGCGCAATGCTGGGGCGGCGCACCAGCTCCCAACTGCGTGCAGTATAGCGGAATGGCTTGCTGGTCAAGGCGCCTACCGGGCACAAATCGATAATATTACCGCTCAGCTCGGAGTTCACGCTCTTGTCGATGTAAGCTGTGATTTCGGAATGTTCACCGCGGCCCACCACGCCAAGCTCCTGCATGCCACCGATTTCCTGCAAGAAACGTACACAGCGCGTGCACTGGATACAACGCGTCATATCAGTGCTGATGAGCGGACCGATATTTTTGTTAACGACAACGCGCTTTTCTTCTTTGTAGCGCGATTCGTTGGCACCATATGCCATTGCAATATCTTGCAGCTCACACTCACCGCCTTGGTCACAGATTGGGCAATCCAGCGGATGGTTTATCAGCAAAAACTCCATCACGCTTTGTTGCGCTTCGACGGTAGCCTTACTGCGCGTGAATATCTTCATGCCATCAGCAACTGGTGTCGCACAGGCTGGAAGCGGCTTGGCAAACTTCTCAACCTGTACCAAACACATGCGGCAGTTAGCTGCTACCGAAAGTTTAGGGTGATAGCAAAAGCGTGGAATGGGAATGCCAAGCTTATCCGCAGCATCAATAATCGTTGTGCCGTGCTCTACTTGAACCGCTTTACCGTCTATTTCTATCTCTAGCATATCATTTACCGTCAACCATGCTTTTGCCATGCTGGATGTAATACTCGAACTCTGGCCGGAAGTGCTCGATAAAGCTCAACACCGGCGTCGCTGCAGCATCGCCCAAGGCGCAAATCGTGCGCCCGGAGATGTTATTGCAGACATCTGACAACAAGTCCAGATCTTCCATGCGACCCTGACCATCCACAATGCGTTTAATAACGCGATAGACCCAGCCTGTACCTTCGCGGCATGGCGTGCATTGCCCGCAGCTTTCCTCGTAGAAAAAGTAGCTGAGGCGTTTCAAGACTTTTACCATGCATACTGTCTCATCCATGACGATCATGGAACCCGCACCCAAGCTGGAACCGGCTTTGCTCAGACCATCGTAATCCATCGTAGCTGTCATGATTTTTTCAGCAGGCAATACAGCCGTGGACGGCCCGCCAGGAATCACCGCCTTGAGCTTGCGTCCCTTCCAGACACCGCCTGCCATCGCCAGCAAGTCTGCAAATGACGTGCCCATCCTGACTTCGTAGTTCCCCGGTTTTTCCACATGCCCGGAAACCGCAAAAATCTTGCTGCCGCCGGAGTTAGGCACACCCAGCTCTGCAAACGCCTGCCCGCCATACTGCATAATCCAGGGAATGGAAGTATAACTTTCCGTGTTGTTGACATTCGTTGGTTTGCCAAACACGCCATAACTGGCCGGGAACGGCGGCTTGAAGCGCGGCTGGCCTTTTTTGCCTTCGATAGACTCGATCAATGCCGTTTCTTCGCCACAGATATATGCCCCATAGCCGTGCACTGCATATAAATCAAAACTGAAGTTGGTGCCGAACAGGTTCTCGCCCAGAAAGCCCGCTGCATGCGCTTCCGCTAGAGCAGCTTCAAAACTTTGATAATCCTGCCAGATCTCGCCGTGGATATAGTTATACCCAACGCGTGCACCCAATGTATAAGCGGCAATCGCCATGCCTTCAATGAGTTGGTGAGGGTTATAGCGAATAATGTCGCGATCCTTAAATGTCCCCGGCTCACCTTCGTCGGTATTGCATACCAGGTACTTGGTACCGTCGTAATAGCGCGGCATAAAGCTCCACTTCAAGCCGGTCGGGAAGCCCGCACCGCCACGGCCACGCAAGCCGGAGACTTTCACCTGATTGATGATCTCGGTCGCCTTGACTTTTCCTGTCACAATGCGTTTCAACTGCTCATAACCACCCAAGCTTTGGTACGTGCTTAATGCTGCAGGATTTTTTTCCTTCAACGTACGCAAAGTCACTAAGGTTTGACCTTTCAAATCGGTCATCACGGGTTTTGCTGTTTTTGTCGCCATTATTTCAGCTCCTTCAACAGCGCATCCACTTTTTCCGGCGTCAGGAATTCGTGCATTTCAGTATTATTCACGTGCAGCAATGGTGCGCCACCACAACAACCCATGCACTCGCCTTCTTTTAGGCAGAATTTTCCATCCGGCGTAATCTCGTTGAAACCAACCCCTAGCTTATCTTGCAAGCGGCTTACAATCTCGTCGCTACCGCGCAGCATGCAGGAAATATTGGTACACACTGTGAGCTTGTATTTACCCACAGGCTCCAAATCGTACATGTTATAGAAAGTCGCCACTTCCATTGCGGCAATCTCAGGAATCCCCAGATAGCTCGCAACATCGCTAATGCTCTCTTGCGAAAGCCAGCCGCGCTCTATCTGTACGATACGCAATGCCGACATCACCGCTGCCTGACGCTTCTCCGCGGGATATTTGGTGAGTTCATACTCGATTTTTTCTATCGACTCTTTACTTAACATACTTTCAAATTCTCTGTTCCGAGGAGCGCGCATTTTGCGTCAAGACGCGGCGCGAGGACTTGAGTTACCGGAATGTACGAGGCTGTACATGAGGATAACGAAAGTTCAAGCAACAAAGTATTGGTGCAAAAGACAATGCTCATCGGTCAATTTCGCCGAAAACAATATCCTGTGTACCAATAATCGCCACCAAGTCCGCAATCATATGCCCCTTCACCATCTCGTCCAAGGCCGCCAGATGTGCGTAGCCCGGCGCACGGATTTTCAGGCGATAGGGCTTATTGGCACCATCTGACACCATATAGATACCGAACTCGCCTTTAGGATGCTCAACCGCAGCATAGGCTTCACCAGCTGGCACGTGAAAACCCTCGGTAAACAGCTTGAAGTGATGGATCAGGTCTTCCATATTGGTTTTCATGCCTTCACGCTGCGGCGGCGCCACTTTGTGGTCAGCCGTAATCACCGCACCAGGATTGGCTCGCAGCCATGCGACACATTGCTTGATGATGCGGTTCGATTGGCGCATCTCTTCCACACGGCACAAGTAGCGGTCGTAGCAATCGCCATTCACGCCCAGCGGAATATCAAAATCCATTTTGTCATAGACTTCGTAAGGCTGTTTCTTGCGCAAATCCCATGCAATGCCGCTGCCGCGCAGCATCGGGCCTGTCAGCCCCAGCGCCAGCGCGCGCTCCGGCGACACCACGCCGATCCCCACAGTACGCTGCTTCCAGATGCGGTTGTCTGTCAACAGCGTTTCATACTCATCCACATACGCCGGGAAACGGTTGGTAAAATCCTCAATAAAATCCAGCAAGCTACCTTGGCGGTTTTCGTTCAGGCGTTTAAGGTCGGCCGTTTTGCGGAACTTGCTGGTCTCATATTGCGGCATGCGATCCGGCAAATCGCGATACACCCCACCCGGACGATAATATGCCGCGTGCATGCGCGCACCAGATACCGCCTCATACACGTCAAACAGGTCTTCGCGCTCGCGAAAAGCATACAGGAACACCGTCATCGCGCCCACGTCCAGTGCATGCGCGCCAAGCCACAGCAGGTGGTTCAGCACCCGCGTGATCTCGTCGAACATGACGCGGATGTATTGCGCACGAATCGGCACATCCAGACCGAGCATTTTCTCAATCGCCATCACGTAGGCATGCTCGTTGGCCATCATGGACACATAATCCAGCCTGTCCATGTAGGGCACGGATTGCAAATAGGTGCGGTTTTCGGCCAGCTTCTCGGTGCCGCGGTGCAGTAAGCCAATATGCGGATCGGCACGCTGAATGACTTCGCCATCCAACTCCAGCACCAGACGCAGCACTCCATGCGCCGCAGGATGCTGCGGCCCAAAGTTCATCGTATAATTTCTAATCTCTGCCACGATGTTAGCTTTCCAAACTTGCGTTATTCTGTTCACGTTTACGATGAACTTCAGTGCAGGCTAATGCATGCGTAGCAGGCGTCATACCGAAACTAAAATTCATTGTGTAATTGCGAATCTCAGCCATTACGAATGCGCTCCTTCATCACGTATCACTCTGGGAACGTTATTTCTAAGCTCAATCGAAACAGGCTGATACACCACACGCTGCTGTTCAGGATCGTAACGCATTTCCACGTTGCCAATCATCGGAAAGTCCTTGCGGAATGGGTGGCCGACAAAACCATAGTCTGTCAGTAAACGCCGCAGATCCGGATGGTTCTCGAACATAATGCCGTACATATCGAACGCTTCACGCTCGAACCAGTTTGCGACCGGCCACACATTTACTAGTGTAGACAACACCGGGAATTCGTCATCCTCGGCAAACACACGCAAACGCACGCGCTGATTTAGGGAAACCGAAAGCAGGTGAACCACCACTGCAAAGCGCTTGCCAGTCCAGGCACCATCTTTGTAATCGGCGTAATCCACACCACACAAGTCTATTAGCTGCTCGAATTTCAGCTCGGCATGATCGCGCAATTTCAAGCAAACGGAAATCAAATGCTCTGCCCTGCATTCGATAGTCACTTCGCCCAAAGCAACGTCCAGTTTGGCCAGTTGATCGCTCAGCGCAAGCTTCAGTTGTGCGGACAATTGTTCTAGTTTGGTCATGGGAATATCCGGCTATCGCGCAATCGTATTGGTTCTTCGAATTTTCTTCTGCAACTGGATAATGCCGTACAGCAGCGCCTCCGCAGTGGGCGGACAGCCCGGCACGTAGACATCCACCGGCACGATGCGGTCGCAACCGCGCACCACAGCATAAGAATAATGGTAGTAGCCCCCACCATTGGCACAACTGCCCATCGAAATCACCCAACGCGGCTCGGCCATCTGGTCATACACCTTGCGCAAAGCAGGCGCCATTTTGTTCACCAACGTCCCGGCGACGATCATCACGTCGGATTGGCGAGGGCTTGGACGAAATACAATGCCAAAACGGTCCAGGTCATAACGGGAAGCACCCGCATGCATCATCTCCACCGCACAGCAAGCCAAACCAAAGGTCATTGGCCACATCGAGCCGGTACGGGTGTAATTGATCACCGTATCCAGCGTGGTAGTGACGAAACCTTTTTCTAAAACGCCCTCGATACTCATATCAATCCCATTCCAAGGCGCCTTTTTTCCATTCGTATATAAAGCCAACGACGAGGACAAACAGAAAGACCAGCATCGCGACAAAACCGAACAACCCAATCTCCTTGAGCACAACAGCCCACGGAAACAGGAAAGCAATTTCCAGGTCGAACAGGATAAACAGGATGGCAACCAGATAATAACGCACGTCAAACTTCATGCGCGCATCTTCAAAAGCCTCAAAGCCGCACTCGTACGGCGAGTTCTTTTCGGTATCCGGCTTATTGGGAGAGAGGATTTTACCGAGGATAAGCGGCCCTACGCCTACACCCAGGCCTACCAGGATAAACAACAGAATTGGAAAATAATTTTCTAGCACTCGCTAGTCCTATGTTAATCACTACAAGTCAAAACAACCAGCCACAACCCACACCGCCTGACGAAACCGCCTTATTATTCCCTCTTATCAAGCAGACCGAACTGCCGAACAAACTGTTATCTGCACGCTTATTCAACATTTAGCTGTCAACTCGTTATTTTTCTTGTTTATTCTTTCTTATTATTCTGGTGCCGTCGGCGAGACTCGAACTCGCACGACTTTCGTCACTACCCCCTCAAGATAGCGTGTCTACCAATTTCACCACGACGGCTTACTACCGGGCAATGCCCTGCAGTCAATTACTTCGGTACGTCCTGTGCGCTGCCGCCTTTATTCGCCACCTCGGGTACCACTGTCGTCTCTGTGGCAGGCTTCTCTTCAGCCTTAACCACCTCTGAGGTTGGTTTGATCACGCTACCAGAATCAGCGTGATTGCCAGCCAAATAAGCCAACGTCAAGCTGGTAGCAAAAAAAACTGTGACCGAAATCGCTGTAGCACGGCTCAAAAAGTTGGACGAACCCGTTACGCCGAACAAACTACCAGAAGCACCGCTACCGAAAGCAGCGCCCATATCCGCACCCTTGCCATGCTGCAGCAACACCAGACCAATCACAGCTACCGCCGCCAGCACATGAATCACTAAAACCAAATTTTCCATTATTTTGCCTAAGTACTTTTTTAACTTGCAGAAGCCGCTACCTGCTCGGCTGTCAGGCAAATCTGCCCGAACTCCTGCGCATTCAGCGAACAGCGGCCAATCAGGCCACCATCGCAATGTTTTACAGCCAATAATTGTACCGCATTTTGCGGATTTACGCTGCCCCCATAGAGGATTTTTAGGCGATTTGCTGCCGCTTCATCCAGCGCCGCGATCTTGCCGTAAATGAACTTGTGCATCTCTGTCGCCTGCGCCGGTGTTGCCGCCAGGCCAGTGCCAATCGCCCAGATCGGTTCATAGGAAATCACCGCATCGGCAAACACCTGCGCACCATACATGCGAATGATGGTATCCAGTTGCTTGGCCACCACATTCTCCTGCATGCCGGCTTCGCGCTCGATCAGCGTCTCGCCCACACACAGGATTGGGGTCAATCCATGCTTCTTCGCCACCATGAATTTCTGCGCGATATTCTCATCCGACTCGCAATACGCCGTACTGCGCTCGGAATGGCCAATAATCACGAATGTCGAGCCAAAATCGCACAGCATCTCGGCACTCACCTCACCGGTATACGCCCCGCGCTCCATCTTGGCGATGTTCTGCGCACCCCAAGCGATGTCAGTGCCCGCCAGCACGCTTTGCAATTGCGCGAGATAAGGATACGGTGCGCACACAACGACTTGAGTATGCGGCAGATTGTTCAAGGTGCGGATATACGCCTCGAGCAGGACCTGATTCTGCTTGATGTTGCCATGCATTTTCCAGTTGGCAACCACCATTTTTTGTGCGGATTTTTTAGTCATAAGATTTGGCGCGAATTCTACGCGCCGCCGTCCATGCGGTCAAACAAAAGAAATTCGCCTCATTTATTTTCGTTATGGGTCTTAGGAAGCAAAGCACTTGTTAAAGTGTGATAACTTCCTGAAATGGTTAATAAAAATAGATACTACAGTCGCTCTAAAATCACAGAGGCTAAATTCAGGCAACTTGTGCGCTGTTTTG
>Ga0233425_10006673_pt1 | contig 16869 bp, 12 predicted proteins | sample Watercolumn_Towu_2_FD_181712 | JGI IMG/M metagenome (GOLD analysis project Ga0233425, IMG submission 181712) | Freshwater microbial communities from Lake Towuti, South Sulawesi, Indonesia - Watercolumn_Towuti2014_140_MG | ecosystem: Environmental > Aquatic > Freshwater > Lake | place... | reverse complement strand
CACCCGGAAGGCATCCCCCTCGCAACGGTAGCGCAATCTCGAACACCCCAGACCCCATGCCATGCATGGGCTTCGCAATGTCGGCCTTGCCGCCTTCGGCAGCGATCGTCAAGGCGGCCAGGCAGATCGACCGGGCCCCTTCCGGGAACGTCTCGAATTCCTTCAGTGCCGCCATGATCCATGACACGGGCCGTGTTTTCCGGGTCATAGCCGTTCGCTACTTCATCTCACGCATATCGCGATGATGTCAGATGTGACAACACTTGTCAAGAAAGGCCCGCGAGGCAGGGCGGTGTGTCATATCATCACTCCACGCCTGTTTGGTCGATGGGTTTCACCTGGTTGGTGAGGATGAGCGCTCACCGAAACCCTTCACCCAGGAAGGGTTTTGCCTTTTTGAGGGAGGTAATCTCCATTGTAGGGCATCGGATAGGTGGTAGTATCAACATTGAGGCGGCCGACAAGCACGCCTGCGGAACTGCGGTAGTGATGAAGCGTCGCCCGCACCTGGGATCAATCAGCCAGTTCAATCTCGGCATGGATCAGCGGTACCAGGTCGTCATCGCTGAACGCCTGCCGCAACTCGCTTCCCAACTGCCCGTCAGCCCCGATCACAAGCGTCGTCATCTCGTCCACCAGAGTTTAAGCTGAAGGTTAGGGGATTGAGGAAAGTCGCGGGCGTCTGCAGTGGCGACCTGGAAGTCGAGCGCTACGGCCCACTCCAGACCCAGGCGGCCCCATCCGGCCGGGATGAAGACGCTGGAGTCGATCAGGAGGCCCATCGGTCGGTGGGGGCAGTCAGGATGCGGCGGGCCACCTCCAGATCCTCAGCGAACTGGGTTGCCTCCTCCGGACCGATGTAGGGAAGTTGGGCGTAAAGGGTGGGGAGGTCGCCAGCGCGCACCCTGGCAGCCGATCGGTGACGGGCAACGATTTCGGCATTGCGGCACCTCTTAAGCGGTATGTACTCTCCCGGCTTCGAGCCAATGTTCACGTCTGATGTTTCCTCTCTTCAGCACTCGCGCTAGGAGATCGACCCCTATGTCTTTACGATAAGGATTAGGAATCGTGAGCACCAGATCTCCCTTGACCATATAAGGGTGTGTGCCGCCTTGATGCGGCCCCTGGAACCCGAGTCTGCGCAGTCGCTTTACCAACTCTCCCCACGAGACCGGTGAGAGCTTAGACACGAACCTTGCGCTCCTCCATCAGTGCGAGTCGCTTCTTGCCTAATGCCGGCACCGGCAACCCTTTCTGTAACCGCACCATGATCCAACCTTCGATGACTTCTCCTAGGTTCCTCCGGCATTCTTCCAGGCTCTTGCCGGTCGCCCACACGCCCGACAATTCCTGGACCTCACCATAGTAAGGTTCCTCATCCTCGATGATCTCATAGTGCGCCCTTTCCAACGCTTCTTGAATGTATTCCAGCAGCACTGTGTCAACCTCCATTTCGGCCAAACCGTGCCCTGTTGTTTGACACCCATCGCCCCTTTTCAAGGCTCCAGCTTGAAGGTCACCGGAGCCGTGGCGATGATGTTATAGATAATCGGCTCTGTGAAGAGAGCATACCAAGTATAAGAGTCGCTTGCCAACTCCGCAAGTGTTGCCACGACCGGGGACGCTTCACTTCTCTTCAACGTGGCTCGGACTGAACAGCCTGCCGCAACTCAGCCCCTAACTGGCTTGGCTGGGATGAAACGTTCGTGCGGTTCCTCCGACTCAACTTGGTCTCCTCAACGCCGCGCAAGAGCTCCAGCACCACGGCCGCCTTGCGGGTGAGGGTCAAAGGCTTCGACCGACCGCTATCGTTCACTGTGCTGGCGCCTCGTGCATGACCATGGACTGGGAACGCGCATCACAGGAGTCGCGCGCGCTCGTCCAGGTAGTCGGTAAGCGCATCACGCCACGGTCGTAAGTCATCGAGACCCAGCGTTCGCAGATTCGCATTATCAAGGACGGAGTAGGCGGGGCGTCTGGCGGGAGCGCCGAAGGCCATGGCGGTCGTCTCCTGCAAGCGAGGGCGGAGGCCGGCTATCTCAAAAACGGCCGACGCAAACTGACACCATGAACATTCTCCATGGTTTGTGATGTGGTAGAGACCGTACGCGCCGATCTCGACTAATTGTCGGACCTTGTGCGCCAGCTCCTTGGCACTCGTAGGGGTCACGATCTGGTCGCCAACTACACGGATCTCGCGTCCTTCCTGCGCCAAGCGGAGCATCGTCTCGACGAAATTCCCCGTCTTGCTGTCGCGACCTGCGACACCATATAGCCCGCAGGTTCGTATCACAAAGTGCCGCGGCAGCGTGGCTCTGACGAGGTACTCACCGGCCAGCTTCGAGGTCGCGTACGCGCTCAGCGGTCCGGTCGGATCGCCCTCCCGGTAAGGGCTGCGCTGCCGACCGTCAAAGACATAGTCAGTGCTGAAGTGTACGAGTACCGCTCCGATCGCCTTGGCGGCGATCGCCAGCTCTCTGACCGCTATGGTGTTGACGGCGAAGGCGCGCTCGGGGTGGTCCTCGCATTCATCAACTCGATGAAAGGCAGCAGTATTCAGGATCAGGCTCGGGCGGGACTTCCGCAGGACGTCGGTAACCTGAGCCTGATCCGTGAGTTCGAGTTCGGCATGGGTAAGCGACACAAGATCACAATCGCCGAACGCGTGCTGCAGTTCGCTGCCCAACTGCCCATTAGCCCCGATTAGAAGCATCGTCATGTCAACCCCAAGAACTGGAGCCGCAGGGTTGGAATGTGGGGGAAGTCGCGGGCGTTCAAGGTACCGACACCATCCATCTACTTACAGGAAGGCCAAAGCCTTTGCGAGAGTAACTCGGACGGTTTTGGACATGTATCCAAACCCTGCTCATTGAACACATCTCCCATTCGATATCTTGCTGTCTGCCGTCCTATGCCCTTTTTGGGCAGATCCGGCGCAATGCCGCTCGATCAATGACCAGAGCTGTCTACTGCTCTTATACACATTGAACTCATCCGTGACCTTTTTCCTCCCTCTGAGGCCGTACTCTTTTCGCAGTCCCGGATTCTCCAGAAGTTTCTGGATGGCGTCAGCTATGGCCCTTTCATCCCGCGTCGGCACCAGTAGACCATTCCGTTGGTCTTCAATGAGTTCCGGGATCCCCGAGATCCTGGTCGAGACCACGGCCGTCTCACAGATCAGCGCCTCGATCAGGACCGTTGGAATCCCATCCCTCTCGCCATCACCTGCATACACAGACGGAGCAACCAAGATATGTTCCGGTCCGAAGTATTCCACCACCTGATCATTCGGCAGCGCTCCGGCGAATGTTACGCAGTCCCACAGATCGTACTCCTCCGCCAGCGCCTGAAGTGCGCCTCTTTCCGGCCCATCGCCAATGAGGACGCAGTGCGGATACAGACCTCGCGCCTTGAGGAGAACGAGGGATCTGAGCAGATAGTCAAAGCCCTTCTTTTCAACCAACCGTCCGACAGCCACGATGAGCGGACTTGGCCGATCGGCGCGCTGCACACGATCTCGTCCGTATTCAGGATCAATCCCCAAGACAATTTTTCGGATCTTGTCACGAAACGCCTCGGATGTCATCGCAAGGAGCCGGAACGCGCAGTAGTTAGTCGTTGCTACGACGAAGGCGGCCCCCTCGACCTTCTCATGAAGCATCCTGAAGTCGGACTCGTGATCAAAGTCCACGAACGTACTGATACTGAAGGGTAGATCAAGAAGCGCGGCAGCGACCATGGCCCTTGTCGCCGGATAAGTGGAACCGTACGCATGGATGCCTGTGATGCCACGCCGTTCCAGCAGTCGTATCAGACCGAATGATCGCGCCGGGTGAAAGACATTATGAAACTGTTCGAAACGAAGGAATAACAGCTTATCCCCACGGGACTGGCGCCGATACAGACGGATGAGCGTCGCCATCCTGCGCGGAGAGCGTACGAGGCAAGAGAGATAGCAAAGCACAGCCGCCGTTCGAGACAATCGTGGCACAATGATGGCCCTCTTCAACAGTTCTTTCGCCTCCGGATGAAGCACCGCATGATCGCCTTCCTCCAAGGCGATGACGTCGCAGTCGGCACCCTGCTCAATCATCGCGAGGATCTCACGATAGACAAATGTGTGTGAGATGTCGGGCAGTACGGGAACGAGAATCCCCACCCGAACGGGCTTGTTGGATTGTTTCGGAACGCGATCGCCGGGTGAGGGTCGGTGCCACAACGACAGCGCAAGATGTGTCATCACCCTGGCGATACCGGAGACCGTCAGGCAGGCCAGCATATCGGCGAGGGCTCTCATCCGCCGGTTGATAGACAGATCGACTTCCTGAAGCCCGCTGTCGAGGATAATCCGCCTTGCGGCCGGGATCAGGAGCGAGAGGACAACGGCATCGGAAAGGTGCATGATCTCGCGCGGGTTCTGGCACGGAATCACAACGAGGTCGACTCGCGCGCTTCGTAGCTTCCTTATGAGACGCATGCCGTCTTTCCAGGATCCTGCGGCATGCCCCTCGTAGACGTACAGCTTGTCGATATGAGGATTGTCTGAAAAGGACTCTACCTGCCGGCGCTGAAGCAGTAATGCCAGCTCCGCATCGGGAAGTTGCCCCCGAAGATATGCAAGCGCCCTGCCCGTTTGATGGACATCCGCCGAGCGGAAGACGAGCACCTTTTTCCTTCTCCGGGTCGTCATCGTCGAAGGTGACCTCATGGCAAGCATCCGTCGCCCTGTACTCTCCCTTTTTGGAGGGCGATCAGATGGCCCTGTTTAGCGCGCTTACGGAGCAGGGATTCTCTCGTCCGGTCCCCTGAGACCGATCAGCTTCAAAAGCATTCGCTTTAACGGCCGGCGCCGGCTGATCGCTTTCCAGAGGGGAGATCGATACATCTTTGCGACAAGTTGCTCGACGGCAAGGCTCACAACAACCCGCTCTCGCAACTCCGGACTGACGGTGTTGGGTTGCGAAAGAATGCCGGTAAGCCTGGCGATATGTTCCTCGAGATCCTCCGCCCGCTTCTGATGGTGTAACTTCTCCTGCCAGATACGGTGAGAGATAGGTTCCAGCCGCTGCGTTTCCAACCATTGACTATAACGGTCCAGCGCCAGAGGCCAGTACTCGACACTTTTGCCCATACCATTCTCACCCTGCAGCACGTCAGCCAGGTGTTGGGAGACGACCTCGACCATCTTGGGCAGTGGAAACTCCTTCCGCACTCGATCGCGTGCGACATCTCCCATCGTCTGTCGTACACCTGGATGCTCCAGCAAATAGAGAAGGGCCTCGACGAACCGGTCGATCTCGTCCGGATCTCCAGGCCGGATAAGGACACCGACATCTGACGTCACCAACTCCCGTTGGCCGCCGACATCGGACGCAACAACCGGAAGCCCCATGGCCATAGCCTCATAAAGTGTCAGGGCGATACCCTCCCACTTGGATGGCAACAAAAAGACATTTGCCTCACGGTAAAACTGCCCCGTATCCCTTCGAGGCCCCCAGAAGACGCAGGTGTCCGACAGGCCGAGCTTGTAGGACATCTTTTTGACCTCCGGGAGATCCGGACCATCGCCTACAATCCATAATTGGAACGGTACCGACGAGCGCTTCCGAAGCCGCGAGGCAATCTCGGTCAGGACCTCAGGCCTCTTCTGCTCGCAAATACGCGCCATGTAGAGAAGAACGGGGGTCGTCACAGGGCAGCGTGCTTCCCGACGAAGAAGACTTGGCGTAAAACGGTCGGGGTTAAACTCACCTTCCGCATCGATGTTGGTATAGACACAGTGCACCTTTTCCGGAGCACGAAAGAACTCTGTGATGTACATCTCCACCAGATGCTGCGAGCTGACAAGACTCCGATCCAGGGAAGGGCTTGACGCCATGGAGTAATGGGCGTACCCTCCCCCTTTCCAGTACATCTCCTCAATATGGACAAAATCGAGGACCTTTAGTCTGGGGAAAATCTTCTTCAGCACAGGCGAACAGAGATACCCGTATTCGCTGTTCGAGACGAAGACAAGCGAGACGTCGCGGCTCCTGATGAAATAGACCAGGAATCTGAGCCAGTCTTCTACGGGCAGAAAGTTCGGCAGGTGAAAGATCTCCGGAGTCAGTTCATGAAAGCGATCCGACCACGGGTTCTCACTTTTCAGTGTAGTCACAATATACGGGCGGAAGCGGGCGCGATCGAGACCCCGCAGCAGATCGAGGTTGAACTTATCCGCCCCGCCCATGGTCAGCCACGGCCACATGAACAGCACACCCGTGCGATGGTCCAATGGGTGTCTATTCACGAATGGGAGGCAATCGTTAATAAACGGATAGGAAGGCGGCCAAGGCATCTCCGGTACCGGGGGCGGGCCATCCCCATAGAGCTTGGCATGTTTCTGGCGCATCAACTCGGCAAACTCTTTTTCTCGAACAGGGATTCCTTGGGTCTCAGAAATGCGAGAGTTGGAGCGCCGCCGATACCAACACAAGTATTCAGGAATCAGCTTGCTGGTAAATCCCTGCTCGACCATACGCAGCCAATAATCCCAGTCCTCGTGGCCATAACGGATCGATTCATCGTAACCGCCGGCCCTCAGGTGCGCACTCCTTTGAACGACGCTGGTGGGAACCAGAAAATTCTCTTTGAGGAGTTCCTCGCGCCTGAACTCGCGTAGCCACAAGTAATCCTGCTCCCCAAATCCAACCGAGGCCGTATGGGCCCAGCCGTAGTGCGGATGCGTCTCAAGAAACCAGAGGCATTTCTCCAGGAAGGTCGGAGCCAGCAGATCGTCAGCATCAAGCTGGGCAACGTAGTCGCTTCGAGCCTCACGAAACCCATGGTTTCGAGCGGCCCCCGGACCGGCATTCGCCTGATAGAGGACCCGAATTCGACTGTCGCGCCCGGCAAGCTCATCCAGGACTTTTCCGGTTCCAGGCTCAGTCGAACCGTCGTCGACGATCAACCATTCAAAGTCGCGGAAGGTCTGGCGAAAGACGCTCTCGGCGGTCTCACCAATGAATTCCGCCATATTGAAATACGGCGTCACGATGCTGACCGCCGGATGAGCGCTGTCGGAGCATGTTTCCAGATCAGCGAACGCCTGATCGATCCGTACAGGTTCTCTGCGTATTCGTTGTTGTGTCATATCTCGCCTCACGCGGGCTCTTACACCGAACATTCTCTGAAGCCGGCCTCACCTATCCCTCCCAAGGCTCCAGAATCACGTAATGGTAACATTGCACCAGGCCACCGAGGGGCCGCTGCAATTCCTAAACAGGATCACGTATCCAACGAGCCATGCTCTTTCGATTTCCCTTCGGCTTGCGACGTGAGAGGGGTCAGGAAGCGCAGCCGGCGGCCAACCTTCGTCCACGTCTGCTCTTCCAGAATACGCCGCGCCACCTCCAACCCTTGCCGGCATTCTTCCAACTCGGCGACTTGCTGCCGTAGACTCTCTACCTCTCCCTGCTGCTGATCGAGCATCGTCTTGCACTGCAGGATGACCTCCGCGCGCCGCTCCGCCTCCTGCTGCCAGTTATTCACCTGCCCGTCCAACTCTTCCCTGGTGGTCTGCAGTTGGGCGATCTGCTCGTGCAGCAGCTCAATAGTCTGTTGACGCTGCTCCGCCTCTCGCCGGTAGTTCTCTACCTGCTCCCCCAGCCATGCCTTGGCGGTCTCGAGTTGCGCGACCCAGTTTTGCAGTTCTGTTATGGCATGCTCTCGCCGCTCAGCCTCCTGCTGCCAGTTGCGCGCGTGCTCCTCCAGCCACAACTTGCCGGCCTCAAGCTCTGCCGCCCATCTCCTAAGTTGCGTCAGGACGTCCATGGCGGCCCGCAGGATCATCGCCTCTTCTTCGCGCCCGGGCCGCTCACCATATTCCGTCACCACCTTAAGGCCCGCCCCCCGTATCTCCTCTACCCCCTTCTCGAACCGGTAATGATGAGTCTCATTCCCGGCATGCCACCGATATTCAATGAGGGGCTCACTCAGGAACGCCACCCTCGAATCAAGGCATAGTCTCATCCATAGCGCATAATCACACGCAAACCCAAGCTCCACATCAAACCCGCCGGCGCGAAGAACGTTGTTCCGCCGTCCGACCACCGTGGGTGCACAGATCAGATTACCTTCCAGCAGGAGCCGACGAAGATACGCCGGTCCGTCGATAACGAAATCCTCAGCAGAATCCTCCACCCACCGAGCCGCCGGATACGGGGCGGAAGGCTCTGTAAGGATGTCAATACCAGAATGTACAAACCCAATGGTGGGATCGGCGTCCAGGACGGCAACCTTTCGCATCAGATTCTCGGGTTGCATGCGATCGTCCTGATGGAAGAGACAGATGTACTCTCCTCGCGCCAAGGACAAGATACGATTCCAGTTCCCTGGGATGCCCAGCCGTTGTCCGTTCTCATAAAGGGTGATACGCGGATCGTGCATCGAACCAACAATCTCGACGGTCGAATCTGTCGATCGATCATCAACGACAATAAGCTCAAAGTCCCCGTAGCTTTGGGCTAGAACACTCCGAATCGCCTCAGCGACGAACTTCTCTCCGTTGTAAGTGGGAATGCCGATAGTGACTTTCGGGCTACTCATCATAACAATTGCGCGCCTCTTCGCCCTCCAGGTCTATTGCATAAGGCGCGTTCATATGCACGGCGTGTGCGGATAGTTGCTCGTAAGGTATTTTTTTATATGACGCGCCTTCATAAGGGCGCGCAACGCCCACCTGAACGCGGGGGCCGTATCCGGATTGGCCACCAGTCCCGGCACCCAGCCGACCTCTGTAAGGAAGCTGTCCAGTTTCTGTCGATGGCTGCGCGAGAGAAACGCGAACAGCAACCCGTCCATGCCCAGCAATCGTCGTTTATCGGAAAATCGCCCGACACCAAACGTCTCGTTGTGGTTCAGCGCAAAGTAGGCCTGAGCCAGAAACGACGGCGGCCTTTGAATCAGTCCCGCCCATATGTCCAATGCAACCGGTCGGATCTCGTTCGAGGTAAACGCATGGGTCCGAACAAAGTCGGACCAATACGCAACGGAATCGATGACCCCGGCCTGAAAATGCCGGATAAACGAATCGTACACGTGATTCTCCGAGGGATCGACAAGACGCAAGACCTTGACCGCCGTCTCGGCGCCCTCATAGCGCTGTACGGTTCCGTGAGGGGAATTACACAACATCTCGATGGGCGCCACAAAATCCAGCAGTTGAGAATGATCGGACAACGCGTCGTTGAGATTCGGCCCAAACGCGCTTTTCGTACTGTTGATGGGCTGCGCATTCAGATATCGAATCAATCCGAAATAATACCCATGCAGTTGCACGGTCGGCAGCACATAGGCCAGATTATCCTGGATGGTTCCGCGCCAGCCAATATCAACGATACCGACTCTCGCATCCTGTCCGGACAGTCCGACCGATGCGAGGTACGATAATAACCGAGCCCTCTTACCTGCCAGCTCGCGATCGATTTCAACCGTGACCCACTCGTCTGCAAGCCATGCGCAGACCCGCGCATCCCGCCACGGATAGGTGATGTCCTGATGTATGTCGATGCCATAGGAGGCCGCCTTCTCCGCAAATCGCGACGGATCGATATCGAGGGACGTCAGCAGGGCATACAGCGACTGCGTACTGTACTGATTCCAGATCCTCATCAGCTCGTCGCCCGACCACGTCCGGAGCGATCCTGCAAACGTCGACATCCGGCTGGCTTCAAGCAGAACGCCTTCCGGCACCGGACATCCAAGCATGTTACTCTCAGCGGCGCGCCTGTATAGGGTGAAAAAGAATTCTCCTTCACGAGTCAGAAAGAAGAGCTTTTCCACATCATCCGCCACCGCCCGTTCCATGACATACAACGCAAGCCCGAAAAAACACAACGAGGTCCGGCGACCAAGCTCATAAAACTGGCCCGCCAAGGAATCGTCTCGATGGTCCTGCGCACGATCGGAATGACAGAAGGAACGAAGGGCCGCACGGATGAAACGCTCTCTGGCATGAAAGCCGTCTTCGCGTATTCGACGGTGTCGTTGTTCGTCCTCAGGAAGGTAGTGAACCGCAGTGATGCCGATTTGCCTTGGCGATTCCACATCGGCCCATAGATGATCGCCCACATGCAGGTGCCTGTCCGGGGTTACCCCAAAGGTCTCGTGCAGACGACGAAAGAGCCGGCCGGACTTCTTGTTGAGTTTCAGGTCACAGGAGGCGACACCATCCGGCGCCACATGTTCCATGCGATGAAACGCAAGGAGATCTTTGACCGCTTCGGATGGGAGGTAAAAGTCGGTGACAAAGAGGGTCTTGCGAGCGCGAAATCGTTCAAGGGTCCGCAGAATCGACGGATCAACATACGACACATACCGTTCCTGTTCCAGTTCGACTCGTCCCAAGGCGCGGCACAGTTGCGCGGTCTGATCCGGGCTGGAACCGATCCGAAGTCCGGCGAGCGACAGCCAGCGCTTATACACCTCATCATGCTTATACTCATCGTCAAACCCGAGTCGTCGACTTTCCTCCGCAAGCTCCTTCTCCGCCTGCTGCCGAAGCCTGAGCAACGTCCAGTGATCCCGGTTTTCATCAGGGAGTTGCCGGCCATATCGGAGCATAACATAGCGACAGACGTGCAGCTTCACCGCATCCGGATGACAACGCCGACGAAGCAATGTGTCCCACACATCCACAGTGATCAAGTCGTATTCGGCGGTACCATCAGTCATCACGACGCCTTGCACCTCACCAGACATACGGCTAACCCATAAACCGACGCATCGTGCGATAGCTGCTCCGCACGACCGTTCGAATGCTCGGTGGCAGAAACGCCAATCGTCCACGATCGCCGGGTACGAACACGGAACCGTCTCTTCCATCGGTACGACCATTCTCGGGTCTGTCGGCAACAACAGGAGCACGCCGGTACATCGGCTCGATCACCGCTTCGGGCAGCCCCTTGCCTTGCAGCAGACCCTCAACCGTCTCCAAAAATTGGGTAAATCCTTTCTCCATCGACCGCGTCGCCATGAATGCGAGGCCGGCCTCCCCCATGGCCGCAGCCAACGGAGGATCGTTGAGCACTCTCAGCAGTCCCTCAGCCAACGACTCCGGCGTAGGATCGCAAAGCAGGATCGCATCATCCGGGAGATCGTACAGATTATTTTCTCGATACAGCTCCACGACCGGGAGACCGGCGGCCATCATCTCAAAGGGAATCCGGGAAGGGTTAGACGTGCTCAAACAGAGACCTACAGCGCATCGATTATAGAGACGATTGCACTCTTCCAGCCCCAACATACCAAGGTGCTTATGGTCGAACCAGATATCGCCCGGGTCTCTCGAACCATAAATGTAGATCGTCGCATCAGGCATCAGATGCTTGACCATACCCAAGGCCTCGAGGCCGAACTGAGCGCAGCGGCGCGTTTTTTCCGGTTGGAAGACAAAACAGACCGCGTGTTCTTTCTTGACGTCCGGCAGTCTTCGATAGGTACTGAGATCGGCGCAGAAATCGAAGGACCCGGCGCGGACGTCGAAGCGGCTCTTCAGCTGCGTCGGCAGCCATCGTCCGATACAAATCGGGTGAAGGCCGTATCGATATGAGTTTTCCGCCATCAGAAAACCGTCGCCGATGGGATGAAACCAAGCCTCGTAGTCCTGGACAAAATAACTCTTGATGCACGGAAACTGCAGATCCCTCACGATTTTGGCGGAATACCAGATGGTGGCGAACACGAGATCCGCAGGCCGGATATTCGACCAGCCGAGCCGAACGTCCGCAAATCTCAGCCCGAACAGACGTTGAATGTCATGCTTCACTTCTCTCGCCGACAGGTATTGGTTATCCTCAAAGTATAGGACGCACTGGTGCCCCTGGCGTTGCAACAGATCCGCATGCTGCAGGATTGTGCGGTGCCCGCCGGATCCCTCCAGCAGCGTCGGAACCAACCAGGCAATTGTGGCCATATATATGCCCTTATTCTGAGTACAGTGCCTGCCGCAGTTCCCGGCTGTCGTCTGTTTTTTTCAGGATAACCGTCATAAATCTATTGTGACAATCGTAAGAGATAGCGGCCACAGAAAACCCCATCCTACGACTAAATTCTGCGGTCCATTATAGATGTACCGGCCCCGTGGTGGGCTCCGCGTCCGCGAGACGCGCTTGCAGTTCGGCAATTCGACGGTCGCGGTCGGCGATCTCCTGACCCATCTGCTGCATGGCTTCCCAGCGCTCCTCCACCATCTGCGCTTGCGCCGCGATGGTCTCGTCCCGCTCGCGCACCATCGCTTCCATCCGTTGCATGGCTTCCCAGCGTTCTTCGATGAGCGCTGCCTGAGCCGCAATCGCGTGTTCTCTGGTCAGCATATGTTGCACAGACAAAAATAGAGCTGTCGGCGCGCCCAATTCGCCGGCCACGGCTTGGAGACCATGCTCTATATTGTCGGCAGTCACCAACTCCAGAAGCTGCGCGTCGGTCGCACCCGCCATCCATTGAATCAGACAATACAGCGTCGGCAGCGGGAGAAAACTCTTATTGCGAAGCAGCGCCACATACGCATCGCGTCCCGTCTTACTCGGATCGGTCGCTGCGCTATGCCGCTGTGTCAGCATCCGGATGGCCTTGGCATGTACGAAGGCATTCTCGCGGATATGACACCAGACATCGTTTTCCGAGATGGTATTTGAGCCGTGTATTCTGTAGCTGAGCAGGTTTTCGCGGACCCAGATCGGCGGGCGGATGGCCATGGCCCGAAGCGCCCAGTCCCAGTCGTGGGTGTATCTCAACGCGGCAAATTCGCCGACCGATTCAAAGAACGTCCTTGAAAAAAAGAAATTAGAGCTGGTCACCGCCAGGTTGCCTGTGAAAAACAGATACTCCAATGGTGTCCCGTGACAACGTTGCTGAAGCGCCCTGTATTCATGGGCTCTCTCGTGTTCCGATATCGGACATCCTTGTCCGTCGATAAATTCAAGGTCCGAAAACACCAACGAGTCCGAGCGATCCGCCCGTCCGGCTTCTTGAATCAGCGTCTCGATCCGTCGGTGATGGAAGACATCATCGGAGTTCAAGATCGCGATATAGTCGCCTGCGGCCTGTCGAATCCCCTCATTAATGGCCGCATGTGCGCCTTGGTTCGGTTGGGTGAGTATCTTGACGCGCTGATTCCCTGCGTACCGCTCCCGCAAGAGATCGACGCTGCGATCCCGGCTGCCGTCATCGACGACAACGACCTCCAGATTGTTGTACGTCTGAGACAGGCAACTGTCGACCGCAGTTGCCACATACTTCTCGTGGTTATACGACGGAACGACTACCGTGATTAAGGCATTCATACCCGCACCAACTCGTACGATCTATTGGACCGTTCCCACCGCCTAATGACCGATCGTTATCAGAGGGAACCCATGGGGACGGCCGCGTCATGCCCTATCGCCCGGCTCGGAGACCTGAGGCCGGCTCATGGCGTTTCTGTCGCGCACGATCCTGCCCGGCGAACTCTCTCAGGCCTCTCCAGAACGACAAGATTCGCACCGCTTCGTAAATAGGAATAAGCAGCAGAGAGAAAAGATACCGGTTGTTCAGACAGTACCTGTATTCCTGGCGAACCAGATGGCGCGACCACTTCATAAAGCCGCGCATCGGAGTTCGTGACGGTGGACCATAATACTCCATTCCATAGGTCGTTGTGAGATACGGGATTAACCGGCCGTGCAGTCGGGATCTGGTGGCCCAATACCGAAGGTTCAAGGGATGGCTGTGATATACGGAGGCGCCCGGAACATACGCCACCCTATACGGTGTCTGGAGCAGTTTACACCAGATGTAGTCCTCGGCAAACGGGGAGGTCTCATCGAAGGGGAGACGGATCAGCAGCTCTCGCCGGATGGCACAGTTGGCGCACGAAAATATCACAGGCGGACGAACGGAATCGTCGGCCGGAAAGGTCCACCCCAACTCCATCTCTTCGAATGGGTTCACCCCCCTTCTCGGCTCCTGCCTGCCGAAGGTCGCCGCCATCTGCGGATCATCCATCAACGGTTGCGTCAGGCGCGTCAGCCAATCGTGATGGACCGGCGTACAGTGGGCCGAAAGGTAGACGATGTAGTCGCCTTTGGCCAACCTGGCCCCTTGATTCAGCGCTCGTCCAAAGGTAAACTCCTCCGGATCGATCGAATGCACCGACACGGGAAAGGCCGACGCGACCTTCACCGTATCGTCCTGAGAGCCGGAATCGAGCAGCAGGACTTCGAACGATCCGTGATATTGCTGGGCAAAAAGCTGCTCCAATACCTCGCCGATGTACCTGGCCTCGTTCTTACTCCGGATGACGATCGATGCATCTACCGATCGCCGCATCCCGCCATTGCTTCGAAGGTCTCCCGTGTCATTGCGAGGCGAAGCTGAAGCAATCTCACAGTCGTTCGAGGCCACTACGATGAGATTGCCGCGCTCCCGCTGGTCGCTCGCAATGACGACCGCGGCGTGGGACGCCTCACCTCTGACTTTCATCCCCATGGGTGCGCCAGTGGCGCATACGATACTCTTTCCGGCCCGGTCGCCGGCGATCACCTGCCGATAGATCACTTCGAGCTGTGCGACATGGTCGTCGAGACCGACAAGCGGGGCAGCAGGCTGCCCACACTGAAGTCGCTCCAGCAGCCCGGGTTCCTCCAGAACCCTCTGAATCTGCCGCGCCAGATCGCGGGCCTCGCCGGCCTGGAAGGTGAGCCCGGCCGATCCTATTCGCTCGGCCGGCGCGCCCCTGCCTGGAACGATCACCGGCACCCCAAGCTGCAATGCCTCATCCAGGACGAGGGAATACGATTCGAAACACAGTGAGGGAAACACGGCTATCTGAAAGGCCGTCCGAGCAAGATCAGCGGGACGAAACGCTCCGTGGAATACGACGGCCAGTCCTTCCGCCAGCCGGTGCAGTTGATTCCCGTACTCCGGATCAACCGCCTCACCGAACAGATGCGCCTCGACCCTCTCAGGATTCGGCAGGTGACGCAGCGCCTCCAGCAGCAAGTGCGGCCCTTTCCACCAACCCAGCGACCCCCAGTAGCCTATACGCAACGGGACCGGCGGTGGGCTCACTGCGGCCGGCGCGCGTGGAGACAACACACTGATCGAAGCGTGAGGAAGGACCTCCATTCGTACCTCATGATCCGGCAGCAGCTTTGTCAGAAAGCCCCTCAACGCCTCTGATGGCACGAGTATGCGGTCGGCCAGCCGCAACTCTTCAGCCACCAGCCGTTCCCGAACCGCGAGCGCCGCAGCAACCTCCTCATCCGTCTCGCCGTCCCGTCTGTCAACACAGCTAAGACACGGAGCGGCAGGCAGAGGATCGCCACAGAGGTAACGATCTCGGCGCAGACGGAAGCCCAACGGGCATGTCGCCCACAGGTCATGGAGCGTGATCACGACAGGAATACCGAGCGACTTGCAGATCGTCACCAGGTTGATGGTCAACCTGGGCCAATGCTGCACATGAACGACGTCAGGTCGGACCTCCTTCAGATAGCTCAGCATAACCTGTTCGGCCTCCGGTCGATACGGCGGGCTCCAGTGGACCGGATTGGGAATCGACCCGAAGTAGGTCGCAACCGATAGCCCGTCACGGTCTTCCGTCGTGATCGTCGGGATCGGGCGCACCTCTTCCGTCCCGGAGAGGACGCTACTGGTATGCCCTTTGCGGGCCAATTCCTGCGCCACCGCTTCGGTGCAGCGCTCGGTTCCTCCGACACACTCCGGCGGGAAGCCGTGGACGATCTGAAGGATCCTCATGTGGTCGGTCCCACACGGTAGGCCTCTACATACCGAGCTGACGGCATGTGGATCGTCCGATAGGCGTTCAGGCCCGCCACCATATGAAGATAGTCGTTGTATCGGAGCTGACTTTCGTACTGCTCCACGGCCTTGCGCTTCACCTCCCAGACGGAAGTCACATCGATGACGTGGGTCGGTTCGACCGTCGCCCAAATCTCGTAGCAGTAGTCCTGTACGGGGGTTCCGTACTGACGAAGCGCTTTTTCAACGCCTACCCCAAGCGCCCAATGGTCCGGATGAATCTCTTTCGCCGAGGGCCGATAGACGATGTCGGGTCGGTCGACATCGAGCAGCATCCTCAGCCGTTCCGACAGGTCGTCAGCCTCTGCGAGCCGACCGTCCGGGTAGTCCCAAAAGATCAACTCCTCCACACCCAAGATCGCCACGGCCCGTCGGGCTTCGGTTCGCCGCAGCGCCACGTAATCCTGCCCGGCGTAACAGCCCAGCGCATCGCCCGACGCCCCATCAGTCGCGACGACCACCTTCACGCGATCGCCCTGCCGGCGGTGCAGCGCGATCGTCCCCCCGCACCCCAGGCTCTCGTCATCGGGGTGCGGAACCAGGACTAATACCCGCCCTTGGGGCGGGGCTGTCAAGACCCTAGGGGGTTCCGGCGGCTTCATGATTCAATAGATGTCCGAATCGCCCATGGTGTAGTACCATTGCGCGTTCACCCGGTCCAGCGAGATCTCAGGCACTTCCGTCAGCGCAACCAGATGATACAGCGTGGGCTCGGTCCGATAGCCTCGCTGCCGCAGAAGTTGTGTGGGCCATTGAGATGGCCCAAACCATGCCTGGAGTTGGGTCATCCCGGCCTCGCGAGCCATTGTCTCGCAACGGGCAAGCAGCGCCTGAGCTGCCGGTATCGCGCCGTCCTGAACAAGCCAATCCACCAGGCAGGCGATCGCATGTTCAGCGATCCCAAGCCGGAGAACAGCGATCCCCGCAAGACCTCCACCAAATCGGCGGCGGACCGTGAGCATGACATACCGAACATCCGGGCAATCGGCGTATCGCCAGTTGAGGTATCCGGCATCCCGCACGGTCGCC
>Ga0233425_10006672_pt1 | contig 16871 bp, 9 predicted proteins | sample Watercolumn_Towu_2_FD_181712 | JGI IMG/M metagenome (GOLD analysis project Ga0233425, IMG submission 181712) | Freshwater microbial communities from Lake Towuti, South Sulawesi, Indonesia - Watercolumn_Towuti2014_140_MG | ecosystem: Environmental > Aquatic > Freshwater > Lake | place: Indonesia... | reverse complement strand
GCGCATCAGCCCGGCGCGGTGAATACGTTCCCGGGCCTTGTACACACCGCCCGTCACACCACGAAAGCTGTCTGTACTCGAAGTCGCTGAGCTAACCCGCAAGGGAGGCAGGCGCCGAAGGTATGGTCAGTGATTGGGGTGAAGTCGTAACAAGGTAGCCGTACGGGAACGTGCGGCTGGATCACCTCCTTTCTAAGGAGAAATTGAAACTCCCAGGTCAATTTACCCCAAGTTCGTAGCAACGATATTAAACCTATCTGGGCGCGCTCGGCGAATAAGACGAATGACGCAGACACCTTGAAGCGCGCATCTCTAGTCGGTCCGCACGTTAGTCGAAAGGGGGCCTTTAGCTCAGCTGGTCAGAGCGCACGCTTGATAAGCGTGAGGTCCCTGGTTCGATCCCAGGAAGGCCCACCATCCCATTTCGGGTGTCGGTGCAGAGTTTCGGCAAAACGCTGGAATGGGTCCGCATCCGTAATGTGCATGGGGGATGTAGCTCAGACGGGAGAGCACCTGCTTTGCAAGCAGGGGGTCAGCGGTTCGATTCCGCTCATCTCCACCAAAGGTAGTGGGCTTTGCCCCTGATGGTGACATAAAGAAGACCGAAAGACAGTTTTAACGAGCAAGGCTCGTAAGGCTCTTTGACAATTGAATAACGATCCGGGTCTCCACGAAATACAGACCTCGATGTAAAGATAAGATTGGGGTCAAGCTACTAAGAGTGTACGGTGGATGCCTTGGCATCAGCAGGCGATGAAGGGCGTGGTAAGCTGCGATAAGCCTCGGGTAGTCGCACACAGACGCTAATCCGAGGATGCCCGAATGGGGAAACCCGATCCGAGTTATGTCGGATCATCGCTGGGTGAATACATAGCCCAGACGAGGCGAACCGGGGGAACTGAAACATCTCAGTACCTCGAGGAAAAGAAAGCAACCGCGATTCCCTGAGTAGCGGCGAGCGAAAGGGGATGAGCCTAAACCGATGGCGTGTGATAGCCCGTATGCGTTGCGCCATGGGGGTTGTGGGGTCTTGCCCGACTCTAGTGCGGTAGGGTCGAAGAGTTACAAATCTCGTTCCTAATCGAACGATCTGGAAAGGTCAGCCATAGAAGGTGATAGCCCTGTAGAGTAAAGGGACGAGACTCTTCGCGCAGGATACCCAAGTACCACAGGACACGTGAAATCCTGTGGGAATCTGGGGGGACCGCCCTCCAAGGCTAAACACTCGCTGATGACCGATAGCGAACCAGTACCGTGAGGGAAAGGTGAAAAGCACCCCTGTGAGGGGAGTGAAATAGTACCTGAAACCGTGCACTTACAAGCAGTCGAAGGGCTATGCTCGCCGCAAGGCGAGAATGCCTGACGGCGTGCCTTTTGTTTAATGAGCCGGCGAGTTACTTGTACGCAGCAAGGTTAAGCCGCGAGGCGGAGCCGTAGCGAAAGCGAGTCCGAATAGGGCGATTGAGTTGCGTGCAGTAGACCCGAAGCCAGGTGAGCTACCCCTGGCCAGAGTGAAGTGCCGGTAACACGGCATGGAAGCTCGAACTCATCACGGTTGAAAACGTGTGGGATGAGCTGGGGGTAGGAGTGAAAGGCCAATCAAACCTGGAAATAGCTGGTTCTCCCCGAAATAGCTTTAGGGCTAGCCTCGCAACGTAAGTGGCGGAGGTAGAGCACTGGATGAGCTAGGGCTCTCACAAGGGTACCAAACTCAACCAAACTCCGAATGCCGTCAACTGGAATTGCGGGAGTCAGACTGTGGGGGCTAAGCTCCATGGTCGAGAGGGAAACAGCCCAGACCACCAGCTAAGGTCCTGAAATGCAGGCTAAGTGGGAAAGGATGTCAGATTACTTAGACAACCAGGAGGTTGGCTTAGAGGCAGCCATCCTTTAAAGAGTGCGTAACAGCTCACTGGTCAAGTGTTCTGGCGCCGACAATGTAACGGGGCTCAAGCCTGCTACCGATGCTGTGGGATCTTATTCACTTTGGTGAATGGGATCGGTAGGGGAGCATTCTGCAGTCAGTGAAGCTGGACGGTGACGACCGGTGGAGAGTGCAGAAGAGATTATGCCGGCCTAAGTAGCGATAAACTAGGTGAAAAACCTAGTCGCCGAAAATCTAAGGTTTCCTGGGGAAGGTTAATCCGCCCAGGGTTAGTCGGTTCCTAAGCTGAGGCCTACGGGCGTAAGCGAAGGGCAACAGGTTAATATTCCTGTACTACCGGGCGACGACAAAGACGCAATGGGGGGACGCAGAAGGGTAGGCCATGCCCGTGTTGGACGTCGGGCTCCAAGCCGGTAGGAGGTCTCGATAGGCAAATCCGTCGAGACGTTAACTCCGAGAGGTGATGGGGAGGCCGCAAGGCCACAAACTGGCTCAACCATACTGCCAAGAAAAGCCTCTAGCGAGTCGTTCGGTACCCGTACCGCAAACCGACTCAGGTAGACAGGGAGAGTATCCCAAGGCGCTCGAGAGAACACTCGCTAAGGAACTCGGCAAAATAGCCCCGTAACTTCGGGAAAAGGGGTACCATGCCAGCGTGAGTAGGTTCGCCCTATAGAGCGCTGGAAGGTCGCAGTGAATTGGGCCAAGCGACTGTTTAATAAAAACACAGGTCCGTGCGAAGCCGAAAGGCGATGTATACGGACTGACGCCTGCCCGGTGCCGGACGGTTAACAGGAGGGGTTATTCGCCGCAAGGCGGAGAAGCTCTGAATCGAAGCCCCGGTAAACGGCGGCCGTAACTATAACGGTCCTAAGGTAGCGAAATTCCTTGTCGGGTAAGTTCCGACCTGCACGAATGGCGTAACGACTTGGCCGCTGTCTCAGCGAGTGGCTCGGTGAAATTGTAGTACCGGTGAAGATGCCGGTTACCCGCAGCTAGACGGAAAGACCCCGTGAACCTTTACTGTAGCTTGGCATTGGATCTTGGTGTGGTTTGTGTAGGATAGGTGGGAGGCTTTGAAGCGGGGGCGCCAGCCTCTGTGGAGCCATCCTTGAAATACCACCCTTTCTACTCTGGGCTTCTAACCCAGACCTGTGAAGCCAGGTCGGGGACAGTGTCAGGTGGGCAGTTTGACTGGGGCGGTCGCCTCCTAAAGCGTAACGGAGGCGCCCAAAGGTTCCCTCAGCACGGTCGGCAATCGTGCGTTGAGTGCAAAGGCATAAGGGAGCTTAACTGCGAGACCTACAAGTCAAGCAGGTGCGAAAGCAGGGCTTAGTGATCCGGTGGTCCCGAGTGGAAGGGCCATCGCTCAACGGATAAAAGGTACTCCGGGGATAACAGGCTTATCTCCCCCAAGAGTCCACATCGACGGGGAGGTTTGGCACCTCGATGTCGGCTCATCGCATCCTGGGGCTGAAGCAGGTCCCAAGGGTTGGGCTGTTCGCCCATTAAAGCGGTACGCGAGCTGGGTTTAGAACGTCGTGAGACAGTTCGGTCCCTATCTGCTGTGGGCGTAGGAGATTTGCGGGGATCTGTCCCTAGTACGAGAGGACCGGGATGGACGAACCTCTAGTGTGCCAGTTGTCCTGCCAAGGGCATCGCTGGGTAGCTATGTTCGGAAGGGATAAACGCTGAAAGCATCTAAGTGCGAAGCCCACCCCAAGATGAGATCTCCCGGGCGAAAGCCCCTGAAGACCCCTTGTAGATTACAAGGTTGATAGGCCAGGTGTGTAAGCGCAGGAATGCGTTTAGCTTACTGGTACTAATCGGTCGTGCGGCTTGACTCCAATTAATTTCTTCTTCTGTATCGGATTTCCGGTGATGAAGTGGGTCGCGTTAGTGATCGCGATCTTAATCGGGTCTGCCACGAGGTCGTTCGCGTCGGAGGCGGGGCGAGAGCCCGGCCCTGGCGTCGCGGCTGATATGGGACGGACCACTATCAAGTCGGCAACGCGAAAAATCGACGTGAACACAGCGTCGGTTCGAGAACTTCAACAGCTTCCCGGGATCGGACCGGAGCTTGCCGAACGCGTTGTACGGCATCGGCCGTATCAAAAACTTGACGAGTTGATCGCTCGAAAGGTGTTGGGACGTAAGGAGTTCGCGAGAATCAAAGAGCGGATTCGAGTGAACCGGGCACCCGAAAGTAAGTCATCACCATAGGATTATGCTTATCTGCACACCCGTATAAAGAGGGACCCGGAAAGTTAAACCGTTCCTGGTGGCCATGGCGGAGGGGAAACACCCGTTCCCATTCCGAACACGGAAGTGAAGTCCTCCAGCGCCGATGGTACTGCGTGGGCAACTGCGCGGGAGAGTAGGTCGCCGCCAGGTTTTTTTTCAAAAGCCCACACGCGAGCAACGTGTGGGCTTTTGATTTTTGTCGTCCGATTCGCATGTGATAAGCTGAGAGAACTGGAGCAGAGGCGTGGGCAAGGTAAAGAGGGGATCGTGGTGAAGTCGCAGAGCGTCGTGGGACAAGCGTTGACAGGGATCGCAGTTGTCGCCTTCGAACTCGCCATCGTGGCGACGCTCGTATCTGCGGCGGAGCGCAGTCAAGGAACCGAACCGTATTCACTACGTCTGTTGCGATTTCGTACATACCCCGATCACACTCGGGTGGTCCTTGAGGGAACTCGGCGGCACGAATTCGTCCTCAAAGAGGATGGCGCATCAGGGCACGTTGTGCTGGACGTGAAACGGGGCATAGCGAGCCCATCAATGCGTTTTTCCGACGTCTCTGATGGCCTGGTGGCGACGATCGAAACTCGGCAACTCGGTCACGATACTCGGATTACTATCCATGGGGCCGGACGCCGTTTATGGACGAAGATTTTTGCATTAGATGAGCCCGACCGGATTGTGGTCGATCTCTTTCCTCGAGAAGCGCAAGAGGCGCTTTCGCAGCAGACGGATACCGTCATGACGACGACAGCTGGACGAACGGTTCAGCCAAAACTCGCAACTCGAAGTCACGGAGCGACCGTAGCGTCGCCCCCGGAGCAGATCGTTAACACGATCGTGATCGATCCAGGTCATGGCGGAAGAGATTCGGGGGCGATCGGCCAGTCGGGAGCGAAAGAGAAAGAGATTGTCCTGGATATCGGCCTCAGGTTACGGCGACTGATCGAAGAGACTCTTGAAATGAAGGTCGTGATGACCAGGACGGAGGATGTCTTCATCCCACTTGAGAGCCGGACGATGATTGCCAATCGACACCGAGCCGATTTTTTTATCAGTCTGCACGTGAATGCCGCTCCAAGAAGCCGCGCAGTCGGTGTTGAGACCTATTTCTTGAGCCGCGAGCCATCCGATCTGGGTGCAAGGGCTTCTGCTGTCAGAGAGAATACGGCCCTCAATCTCGAGGGCGTCGGCCAGGAGGCTCAGCGAGATTTGAAGTCAGTTCTCTGGAATCTGACCCAGACGCTCTACGTCAAGGAATCGAGTGAGCTCGCGGAGTTACTGCTGAACGAACTCGGACGCAGTCTCCAGGTAGACAATCGGGGGGTGAAGTCGGCCCCATTTTTTGTTCTGATCGGCGCCGCGATGCCGTCGGTCCTTGTGGAGGTGGCTTTCATCACGAATCCGGATGAAGAACAAAAACTTGAGCAAGAGACATATCGTCAACAGATCGCTCAAGCGCTGTTGGCCGGAATCGCCAAGTTTAAGGCACGGTACGAAAAACGGGTGGGGTTTATGCCTGCAGTCGCGCCGGTCGTCAGATGAAGGCGGTGGCTGTCCTCATCGCCTTGCTGGTGGTGATTGTCGGTGCAGTTGCGCTTTGGCGCACCGGATTGGTGAGATCGAACGGACCTATTGTTCGGCCTATCGCCCGAGATCCGGGGGGGACGACGTTTGAAAGTGGAAAGAAAGGCGTAACGCTCTTCTTCTTGGCTCGCGGTAACGAGTCCTTTCGAGAGGAGAAGCGAGAGATAGCGGGTGGGACCACGACGACAGAAGATGCCAAGCGGACGCTGAATGAACTGGTAAAGGGGCCGAAGAGTGGTGGTCTTGAGCCGACAATCCCCCGGGAGGCCCAGCTTCTCAATCTATTTATCGATTCGTCTGGGACGGCGTACGTCGATTTCAATCAAAGGCTTCGGGGTGGTTTGTCGGGAGGCGCACAAGAGGAGCTGTACGCCGTATTCTCGATTGTCAATACGCTTACCTCAAACTTTGTGCAGATCGTGCGTGTGCAGATCCTTGTCGAGGGAGCGGAGATTCCCACATTGGCAGGACACGTTGATACACGAACGGCCCTGCCTCCCCAGTACGTCTTTTGAGACGGCCGGCGGGTGTTTGCGTGAAAGGAGAGCTTGTGAGAAGTGATGGGCGAAAGATAGACGAGATCAGGTCTGTGAAGGTAGACCGCGGCTGCCTCAGGCATGCCGAGGGATCGCTGCTCATCGAGGTCGGCGAGACCAGAGTCCTTTGCACCGCTACGGTAGAGGAAAAGGTTCCACTGTTCCTGCGTGCAACCGGTCAAGGATGGGTCACTGCGGAATATGGGATGCTTCCACGCGCGACGAAGACGAGGACACCTCGAGAATCGGCTACCGGGAGGGCCAGCGGGCGGACATTCGAGATCCAACGTCTCATTGGTCGTTCTCTACGAGCGGTCATCGATCTCACGCGTTTAGGGGAGCGTACCGTGCTGGTCGATTGTGACGTCATTCAGGCTGACGGCGGGACTCGAACCACCGCCATCACGGGAGCCTTCGTTGCGATGGCCGATGCGCTGCTCCGTCTTCAAGAGAACGGTCAACTCAAGGGACCACTTCTGAAAGATTTCGTTGCCGGTGTCAGCGTCGGGTATGTGGAGGGGGAGCTGTTGCTGGACCTTAACTATACCGAGGACTCTATGGCCGAGGTGGATATGAATGTGGTCATGACGGGCGCCGGAAAATTTGTCGAGGTCCAGGGAACTGCCGAGGAGGTTCCATTCGACAAGACGCAGTTGGACCAGATGCTGAGCCTGGCCGCGCGAGGCATCGACAAGCTCGTCAACCTTCAACGTGAACTGTTGGGAGCCGACATCAATGGCTTAAGGGTATGAAGATGCAGCTTGACATCAGGGGGCAAGATTTCTAGAATGCAGGTGATTGTGGCGACGGCAAACGCGGGAAAATTCCGGGAAGTCGTATCCATCCTCAGCGATCTGAGGATTTCTTTTTTGCCGCTTACCTCGCTTCACGGGTATACCCCGCCTGCCGAGGTCGGTGTGACCTACGCTGAGAACGCGGCGGCTAAGGCTGTAGCGGTTGCAGAGTTCAGCGGCTGTTGGGCTCTTGCGGACGATTCGGGTCTCGAGGTCGAGGCCCTTGGGGAGCAGCCAGGGGTATACTCAAGTCGGTACTTGAGCCCTACAGCTTCGGATCTGGAGCGCAATCAGCGAATCCTTGAGTTGCTGAAAGGGATGCCGCATTCACGGCGGAACGCTCGTTTTCAGTGTGTGGTGGCTCTGGCGGGCCCGGGAGGCGAACTCACGCTCGCCTATGGGAGTTGCGAAGGGATGATCGCCGAGGCGCCCAGCGGCGATAGTGGATTCGGCTACGATCCTATCTTCATCGTTCCCGAACTGGCTGCAACGATGGCTTCGCTTCCGCCGGAGGTGAAGAATCGAGTAAGCCACCGCGCGCGGGCACTCCAGAACATAAGGCCGTTACTGCAACGCCTCGCGCCCGCTGACGCTTAGGCAGAGAGATTGAAGGCCGAAGACTGAAGACTGAAGGCTGTTAGGGATATTAGACCTGTGTGGTTATACAACACAAGTCGAGGTGGTGTGGCAGACCTCAATTCATCTTGCGCGAGAGGGCTTTCGAGCCTTCAGCCGTTAGCCTTCAGTCTTCAGCCTCAGTAGAGCGGGGCGTGGCGCAGCCTGGTAGCGCACCTGCTTTGGGAGCAGGGAGTCGGAGGTTCAAATCCTCTCGCCCCGACCATGAAATAGGGTTTAGGGTAGAGGGTGGAGGGTTTAGGGCGGAAGGACCTGGTAGGATTGCTTCGAGGCTTTTCTACACCCTATACCCCTAACCCCTATACCCTGTTTTTAAGCGCCTGTAGCTCAGCCCGGACAGAGCAACGGCCTCCGGAGCCGTGTGTCGCCCGTTCAAATCGGGCCAGGCGCGCCAACACAGATTGCAGATTTCGGATTGTGGATTTGGAATTGGGAACGATTTCGCGAGTGTCCGTATTTCTCAATTCGCAATCCGAAATTCGAAATCAACAATCTTATGGTGAGCGTAGCTCAATGGCAGAGCACTGGACTGTGGCTCCAGGGGTTGAGGGTTCGAATCCCTCCGTTCACCCCACGCGCCCATAGCTCAGTTGGATAGAGCGCCGGACTTCGAATCCGTAGGTCGGGAGTTCGAGTCTCCCTGGGCGCGCCACAACAATGCAGTGATTAGTGACTAGTGGCCAGTGATCAGCACAACCTCTGTTCCCTTCACTAATCACTATTCACTGGCCACTGTTTTTGAAGCGCCCATAGCTCAGTCGGACAGAGCGGCTGCCTTCTAAGCAGTAGGTCGGGAGTTCGAGTCTCCCTGGGCGCGCCAGTGTAGCAGCTATCAGCCGTCAGCGATCAGCGTTCAGGAAAGACGAAACGAAACGTCGCGTACCATGCTGAAAGCTGATCGCCGTTTTTCGATGGGCCGTTAGCTCAGTTGGTAGAGCAGCTGACTCTTAATCAGCGGGTCGTAGGTTCGAGTCCTACACGGCCCACCATTACTCATACTTAGTGACTGTGTGGCCCGTTTTGTGCGGCGCTGCCAGGCTTCCAGTGATGTTTTCTGAGTGCACCGTCGTTTCCAAGTCTTTTGCCCGCCAGTGCCGTCGGTAAGCCACCCTTTTTCCACTATGGCGCAATTCGACCATGCAAGGGCTGCGGGGTTGTTGCCGGCGGAAAGAGCGGCAAAAGCGAGATGTTGCGACCAGGTAGCATGTACGGAAACGCTGCCACTCAATACAAGACAAGAGTCCCAATGTGTAGAAGTGGATACATCGAGACCTCTTCACTAGCGACCCCTGCATGCCAATAAGAGCCAGGTTGCTATTCGGGTTGGGACTGGTGTGCCTCGCCCTGGTCGGGGCGCCGCTGAGCATGTATATAGTGGAAAGCAGCAAGGCTATACAATCGGCGCGGCTGAAGCATGCCGGGATCGCGCCGTCGAAAGCTCTGCTGGAGTTGGTGCGGTTACTCCAGCAGCACCGCGGGCTCTCAACCAGCGTACTGGGCGGCAACAGGACGATGGAGTCGCAATGCGCCACCACGCAGATCGAAACCGACAAGGCGGTTGAGGCGTTTGATGTAATCGTGCGGGCCGACATTCGTGATCCTGCACTGGCCGCCGCCTGGCGCCGGACGGTTGAGACCTGGAGGACACTTGCGAACGGTGTGGCCTCGCGGACGATCGCCTGGCAGGACAGTTTTGCCGCTCATACGGCGCTCATCGCTGAACACCTGAAGCTGCTCGATCTCATGTTGGATTACTTCGGCTTATCGTACGACCCCACCGGGCAGGACTACCACCTCATCGTTGCGCTGTTGGTGCATATACCAAACCTCACCGAATTTCTTGGCCAAGCGAGGGCACGCGGTACGCTGCTCTTGGGACAACGGCGCGTTACCCTTGGGGACCGCCTCGAGTTGATGAGTCTCATCGGCGGGGTCGAGCGGCAACATGAGTATCTGGAACGCGAGTTCGGCAAGGCGATGGCGCTGAACCTCCGGATGACGAGTGATCTTGGCGACATCGCGCTAGCAAGCCGTGTGCGCGCCCAGCCGGCGATGGATCTCGCCAGAGCCCAGGTGGTGGCCGCCGAGATACCGCGCTATTCGCCGGCCGATTACTGGACGGTGTTCACCAAGGCGATCGACAATCAGTTCACGCTGATTGATCAAGGGATGATCTACCTGGAACGCGGGTTGCGGGCGCGCATAGCCGCGTCACGGGGTGCACAGATCATGACGATCGGCTTTATTGCGTGTGTGATCGCAGTCGCAGGATGGCTGGGGACGGTGGTCGTCCGCGCGACCAGGCGGGATATCGCCGCTCTGCAAGAGAGCGAGACGGCGCAGCGCGGCTACGCCGGCGAACTCGAAGCCACGGTGGAACGGCTCAAAAAGACCGAGGCCACCCTTATCGAGACCGAACGGCTTCGAATCATGGGGGAGATGGCTTCTGGGATCGCGCACGATTTCAATAACATCCTGACCGGCATCCTCGGACAGGTGTTGCTGCTCCAGACGCACTTGAGACAGGGGATGGTCGAACCCGACGAACTCCGTCGGAACCTGCGCCTGCTGGAGCAGGCGGCGCTCGATGGCGCCAATGTCGTGCGGAAGATTCGCGAGGCTACCCGGCCTCGGGGTGAAGAGGTGTTCGCGCCGGTATCGCTCAACGAGGTTGTCGAGCAGGTTCTCGACATGACCCGACCGCGTTGGAAGGATCAGATCGAATCTCAGGGACTCCGGGTTGCCATGGCGTTGGAGTTAGGCGGTGTGCCGCCGGTCCTGGGGAATGCGGCGGAACTGCGGGAGGCGTTGACCAACCTTCTCTTCAACGCCCTGGATGCCATGCCGAAGGGCGGCACGGTGACGATCGCCACAAGGCAAAATCCCCCCACCCCCCCTTTACAAAGGGGGGACACGGGGGGATTTGAGATGCGAAAGGCGGAGCGCGAGGGGCTGGGCTGGGTGGAACTCACCGTGACCGATACCGGCGTTGGGATGTCTCAGGCCGTCAAGGCGCGCCTCTTTGAGCCGTTTTTTACTACGAAGGGAGTCAAGGGGACAGGCCTCGGGCTTAGTATGGTCCAGGGGATTGTACGCCGCCACGGGGGCGAGACCCATGTTGCGAGCACGGAGGGGCTGGGGACCAGCATGGTCCTCCGGCTGCCTGCGGCGCAGGAAGGCCGCCCGGAGCTAACCGCCCCTGCTCCGCTCCCGCAGTTGCCGAGCCGGCTCCGTCTGCTCGTCATCGATGACGATCCGCTGCTCGGCGAGACCTTGGCCGACCTGCTGAGACTCCTCGGACATGAGGTGGTTGTGGTGACAAGCGGCGAGGAGGGGCTCGCGCGACTGGACGCCGAGCGCTTCGATCTCCTCATCACCGACCTCGGGATGGCGGGAATATCGGGCTGGGAGGTGGCGCGCGTGTCGTGCGCTCGCCGCCCGGAACTCCCCGTGATCTTCGTCACCGGGTGGGGCGATCAGTTGGAACCTGCCCAGCTGACGGAGTACGGGATCGATGCTGTGGTGGCCAAGCCGTACACAGTGCACAGCCTGTTGGAGGGGCTGAGCCTGGCGTGGATGCGCGCACAGAACGGGCAAGGGCCCGGGTTGCCCTGAGCGGCCCAAAAGCCTGGGCCGCTCTCTAGGCTGCCTGTGCCGCCGCTGCAGTATCCGTAGATACGCGAAACCAGACCGAGAGCGTGCCCGCCGCCGGTCCTGGACCGGCCTCACGCACCAGCCGGCCCCCCTGTTGCTCGATAATCTGGCGGGCGAGGGTCAGACTCGCCTCCGGGCACGGCCATGCGCGATCCGGCCCGCTGAGCGTCACCATGACCCAGCCAGGCGTCGATCGTGTCGAGATGGTGACGGTGCCCCCTTGCGCGACGGGTTGGCTGTCGATGGTCAGCAGTTCGACGAAAGCGTCCATCAGCGACCTGGGATCGCCGGTGACGTCCGGCAGGTCGGCGCCGAACGACTTGTGAAGCTGGAACTCTCGAAATTGCCGCTGCAGACTTGCGAAGGTCAGCACCTCCTCAAGCAGTTCGTTCACCCGGATAGAAGAGGCCGGTTGGGCCTTTTCTCTCACGTATGTCGCCACACGGTGGGTCAGGGCCTGAACGCGTTCGAGCGAGTTGCTCATCGCCACAAGCGGCTTCACGATGTCCCACCCCCGGCGTTCCCGTTCAAGTGTCAGGAGCTGGACATAGTTGCCGATCACGCACAGGGCGTTGTTGATCTCGTGAATGAGCCCGGGCGTGAGTTTGCCCACCGCCATCCAGTGGGCCTGTCCAAGCACGGCCGCCTGTAGCTGAGAGCCGTCGGCCGATCGCGGGCGACCGGCTACGGTGTCGGTACGCGGCAGCAGGTCGACCTGTTTCGATCCCAAGGCTGTTCCCGCCTCCACCTGGTGGTGAATGGTCTCCATATATTTTCCCTCCATTGATAGTGTCCCTTCATATGCTATCGGCAGGTCTTCCGCATTTCATCACCGGTATTTGATGTGGCATGGGATTTGCGTAGTAGTTTCGGTCGAACGCCTCAAGTACGAGACGCCGGTTGCCGATAACTAAGAACGTAGCCGGGCGTTTATGGTCCGGATGCGAATCGCGAGGGGAACGGAAAGATTTGCCCGCATCCCGGGCATTTTTATCCGACCGGATGGCGGCAGGAGGAGGGAATGGCGACGCGGATCTTAGTCGTTGACGACTCAAATTCGATGCGAGGAATTATCCGCTCCGCCCTGTCGGACGGAGGGCTCGACGTGATCGAGGCGACCAATGGGCGGGATGCCCTCGCCCTGCTGGATCGGCACTCGGTGGACGTGATCATCACCGACGTGAACATGCCGGTTATGGACGGCATCACTCTTGTAAAGGAGATCCGTCGCCGACCGGCCAACGGGCGCACTCCTGTGTTGGTGCTCACGACCGAATGTACTACCGAGATGAAGCAGGAGGGGAAGGCGGCTGGGGCCACCGGCTGGATCGTCAAGCCGTTCGACCCACAGCAGCTTCGACAGATTATCGCCAAGGTTCTGCCGCCGCAAGCAGGATAGGACTGGACGAGGGAGGTGCCCGCGTGGAAGACGATGATCTCTTGCAAGGGTTCTTTGATGAGTCGGCCGAGCTGCTGGCCGAGTTTGAAGAGTGTCTCCTGGCACTGGAGACCGCACCTGACGATCAGGAATTGCTGAACAAGAGTTTCCGCGCCATCCACACCATCAAGGGCAACAGCGCGATGCTGGGATTTGAACAGATCGCCGCTGTGGCGCACACTACGGAGGATCTGCTCGGTCGCCTTCGAAAGCGCGAGATGCCGCTTACCCGTCCTGCCGCTGATCTGCTCCTGCGATCCGCCGATGTGATCAAGCATCTCCTTGCCGGGGCACGGGGTGAACATAGTGATGAGACCGGGGATGAAGAGCTGAAACAGGCACTGCAAGTATTCTTGGCGCAGAGCGTGGACAACGGTAGAGTAAATCCGGCGGCGCCCGAAGTAGGCCGGACTCACGACATCCATCCGCACGGAGAGATTCCCAGGATCGGCGAGCTCCTGCTCGAGTCGCAGGCAATCACCACAACGCAGCTCGAAGACGCCCTCCGCAAGCACAAAAAGATCGGCGATATCCTGGTGGAGGATCTGGCGACAAGTCCGCCACAGGTCGCGAAAGCCCTCGAACGACAAGCGGAGTTGCAGCATAAGCAAGATGCCTCGACGATCCGCGTCAGCACCGACAAGGTGGATAAACTGATCAATCTGGTCGGCGAGCTGGTGATTACGCAGTCGATTATCAACCAGACCGTCGCAGCCCTTGAGTCTGGGCGCGCCGCACTGTTGGAGGGGGCGGTCGGCCAGATGGATCGGAATCTGCGCGAGTTGCAGGAGCGGGTGATGGCCGTCCGGATGCTGCCGGTCGGTACGGTGTTCAGGCGATTTCCCCGAGTAGTGCGCGACCTGGCGAAGGAGTGCGGCAAAGCGATCAGCCTCCAGATCAAAGGCGAGGAGACCGAGTTGGACAAGACCGTCATCGAGCGAATCAGCGATCCGATGACCCACCTGATCCGCAATGCGGTTGATCACGGGATCGAGCCGCCGGATCGACGGCTGGCCCAGGGTAAGCCTGAGGAGGGACTGATCCGGCTCAATGCCTTTCATCAAGGCGGCAGCATCTTCATTGAGGTGGCCGACGACGGCCGCGGCCTCGACCGAGCAAAGATCGTCAGGAAGGCGGTCGATCAAGGCCTCATCAACGGGGATGAATCGCTCAGCGACGACCAGGTCTACCGGTTGATCTTCCGGCCCGGTTTTTCAACAGCGGAACGGGTGACCGATGTGTCCGGCCGCGGGGTAGGGATGGACGTCGTCGTACGGAACATCGAGGGGCTGGGAGGGTCGATCGGGATCGCGACCGAATCAGGGCGGGGGACCCGGTTTACGATCAAGTTGCCGCTGACCCTGGCGATCATGGACGGTCTGTCGATCCAGTTGGGCGACGAGGTCTATATCATTCCCCTGGGGTCGATCACCGAATCGATCCGGCCGAAGCCGGCCGATCTGAGCACCGTGGTCGGTGGCGGTGAGGTGGTCAGTGTCCGAGGCCAGGCCTTGCCGATCATCCGTCTCTATGAGCGGTTTGACGTGACCCCGAGGGTGACCGACCCGACCCGTGGCCTGCTCGTCATCGTCGAGCATGAAGGCCGACGGTTCGCCCTCCTGGTGGACGAACTGCTGGGACAGCACCAGGTGGTAATCAAGAGCCTGGAGACAAACTATCGCAAGGTGCCCGGCGTGTCCGGGGCGACCATTATGGGCGACGGACGGGTGGCGATGATCCTGGACGTTCCGGGATTGATCCGGTTGGCTTCCGGCCTGCAGGATCTGCGCGCCGCCGCTTGAGAGGGAAGGCGCTGAGGACTGTAACTGAACGTAACGTGTTGTGAAGGCCGTAACCCTAAAAGTGAAACAGGAGGCATCGCGATGCGAATGCAGGTTGTGAAAAGGCTTCTGGGTGTGGCGACAGCGCTCTCTCTTTCGCTCTCTGCTGTGACGGTGTACGCAGCGTGTGGCGACATCAAGGACAAGATAATGGCGGCCCGCAGCTCCCTTGTGACGTTACTCAAGAAAAGCGACAAACGCGGGGCTGACCAACAAAAGCTTGTCAAGGATTCGGCCGATGCCGTGAGCGACACCCTTGCGAAAGTCAAGGCCCCAGCCGGAAAAGAGGCCACGCTTAAGGAGTTGATCGATACCTGGAACGCCTTCAAGAAGACGCGCGAAGATGAACTGGTGCCTATGATCCTTGCCGGCAAGCAGGGGGATGCCGAGAAGCTCGCAGGAGGCGTGCAGGGTGAGAGGTTCGAGAAGATGATGGCCCTGTGCGAGGCCCTGGATCGAAAATAAGCGAATGGCGATTTCAGGCCCGGACAGGTGAAACGTATAACGTGTGCGGTCAGTCTCGTCGCGTAAGGCGCCTCTGATCCTGGGCGATGAAGACTGACCGCTTGGGAGGGTAGCATCATGATACGGGTACAAGGATTCAGGAATCTCAAGACCGCGACCAAGCTGATGGCCGGCTTTGGCCTGATCGGTGCCATTATGGCGGGGGTGGGCTACGTCGGCGTCCGCAGCATGGGCCAGATCAACGAAAGCGTGGGAGCGGTCTACGAACAGCAACTTACCCCCCTGAAGGTCATGGCCGAGATGCGGGGCCAGTTCCACCGGATGCGCGGCTTCGTGATCCAGCACTTGCTTGAGCCGGATGCCCTTGCGATGGGAAAGATCATGGACACGATCAAGGAGGGACAGGTTGCCATCGATGAGCGGATTGGGCGCCTGGAGAAGTTCGATTTGACCCAGGAGGAGAAAGACAACCTCGGTAAGTTCAAGGCCGCGGTTGTCGCCTACAGCCAGGTCCGCGATGGGGTCGTGCTCTCTTTGAGCGAACAGGGCCTCAAGACCGAGGCCTACGGTCGCGCCAAGACGGAAGGAGCGGAGAAATACCAGGCGGTGGTGACCAGTATTAATGCCCTCATCGATCTCAAAGATAAGAACGCCAAGGCCCGCTACGACGAGGCGCAGTCGATGTACGCCTCAAGCCGGGCGACGATGATTGCGCTGATTGTCGTGGGGGTGCTCCTGGGCTTGGCGATGGGCTATTTCATCGCGAATCTGATTACCGGACCGTTGAGCCAAACCGTTGCCGTTCTGAAGGACCTCGCGGAGGGCGAGGGCGACCTTACGATGCGATTGACAGTTGCGAGCCGGGATGAGGTCGGCGAGTTGGCCCAGTGGTTCAACACGTTTATGCACAAGCTTCACGAGATCATCGTGCAGGTGCGCGCAGCCGCCTCCTCGGCCACCGCCGCCTCCCAGGACCTCGCCGCCGGCAGCGAAGAGCTCAGCAGCGGCGCCCAGGAGCAGGCCTCCTCCCTCGAAGAGACCGCCGCCTCCCTGGAGCAGATCACCTCAACCGTGAAGCAGAACGCAGACAATGCCCGCCAGGCCAACCAGATGGCGGTGAGCGCCCGGGACGGGGCCGAGCAGGGCGGCGCGGTGGTCAAGGAGGCAGTCGCCTCTATGGAAGCGATCACCCACTCCTCCAAGCAGATCGCCGCCATCATCACCACCATCGACGAGATCGCCTTCCAGACCAATCTGCTGGCGCTCAATGCCGCCGTCGAAGCGGCCCGTGCCGGCGAGCAGGGCCGCGGCTTTGCGGTCGTCGCCTCCGAGGTCCGGGCGCTGGCGCAACGGTCGGCGGCCGCTTCGAAGGAGATCAAGGCTCTCATTACCGATTCCGTCGCCAAGGTGGAGGAAGGCTCCGCGCTGGTCCATCAGTCCGGCGAGACCCTCACCGCGATCATGGCCTCCGTCAAGAAGGTGGCCGACCTGATCGCCGAGATCAGCGCCGCCTCGCAGGAACAGGCCCAGGGGATCGAGCAGGTCAACAAGGCGGTCACCCAGATGGACAGTGTCACCCAGAGCAATGCTGCCCAGACCGAGGAACTCAGCTCGACCGCCCAAACCATGGCGGCGCAGGCCGAGGAGCTGTCGACGTTAGTGGGTACGTTCAAGTTGGCCCAGACCGCCGTCAGCGCTCAGCCGTCGGCGGTCAGCGACGACTCGTCTCGGAAGGTGGTTCCCATGAAGGGCAAGGCGAAGGGGAGGCCCGAGATGTCTAAGGCAAAGGTGGTG
>Ga0233425_10006671_pt1 | contig 16874 bp, 11 predicted proteins | sample Watercolumn_Towu_2_FD_181712 | JGI IMG/M metagenome (GOLD analysis project Ga0233425, IMG submission 181712) | Freshwater microbial communities from Lake Towuti, South Sulawesi, Indonesia - Watercolumn_Towuti2014_140_MG | ecosystem: Environmental > Aquatic > Freshwater > Lake | place... | reverse complement strand
GCAAGGATGGCGGCTTCCTTGGCTTTACGGAGTTTCTCGCCGGTCATCGAGCCGGAACGGTCGAGGACAATGGCGACGTTGACGGGCGTGCGTTTCTCCATCCGCGACGTGCTGAAGCCGGTCAAACTGACCTTGAGATAGCTGGTCTGTTTTTGGTCGGCGAGCAGGACAGGGTGTCCCAGGGCGGCGGTGACTTTGATTTCCTCGGCGCGGCTGATTGCGGCGGCGAGGACGATGAGGGCAGTGGCCAGACGGGCCACGGCAGTGAGTGTGTGACTGTGTTGCATAACGGTCTCCTTTCTGTTCTGCCTCATCAGACATCAGTTTACGAAAAAAGTGGTCAGAATGCTGTAAGTAGTTTGTAAAAAGTTTGTCAGCAAAAAAGTGGGGAAGGGGACTACCCAAACGAGAGAAAGGGTGATAGATTGCGCGCCCCAATGGACGTTTCACAGATACGAAATTTCTGCATCATCGCGCACATTGACCACGGCAAGACGACGTTGTCGGACCGCTTGCTGGAGACAACGGGCGCGATGGAGCAACGCGAGATGCGCGACCAGGTCCTCGATTCGATGGATCTGGAACGCGAGCGCGGCATTACGATCAAGGCGCACCCGGTCACGATGTCGTATCACCATGACGACGGGACGGTGTACGAGTTGAACCTGATTGATACGCCGGGGCACGTGGATTTTGCGTATGAGGTGTCGCGGAGCCTGGCGGCGTGCGAGGGGGCGTTGTTGATCGTGGACGCGGCGCAAGGCGTCGAGGCGCAGACGGTGGCGAATGTTCACTTGGCGAACAAGCAGGGCCTGACGATTGTGCCGGTGATCAACAAGATTGATCTGCCGAGCGCGAACGTGGAGGAGACGAAACGCCAACTCGAGGACATTCTCGCGATTCCAGCCGACTCGGCTATCTTGGCGAGCGCGAAGTCGGGGATTGGGATCAAGGACATCCTGCGGGCGGTGATCGAGCGGATTCCGCCGCCGAAACCGCCGGCGGACAAGGCGCTTCAGGCGCTGGTGTTCGATTCGGTGTTCGATACGTACCGCGGCGTGGTGACATATGTGCGGTTGTTCTCCGGCGAGGTGCAGCGCGGCGCGATGATCGAGTTGATGAGCACCGGATTGAAGTTTGAGGTCAAGGATGTGGGAGTCTTCGACCCGAAACCGGTGGCGCGAAAGAAACTCTCGGAAGGAAGTGTCGGTTACATCATCGCGAACATCAAGAGCACTGCTGACGTGCAGATCGGCGACACGATCACCGATGCGCGACAACCCGCCAAGAAGGCGTTGGCGGGATTCCAACAGGTGCATCCGATGGTGTTCAGCGGCATCTACCCGGTGAACTCCGCCGACTACGAGCACTTGAAGGCGGCGATGGCAAAGTTGAACCTGAACGACTCGGCGTTCCATTATCAGGCGGAAAGCTCCGCGGCACTCGGGTTCGGATTCCGGTGCGGTTTTCTTGGGTTGTTGCATTTGGAAATTGTGCAGGAGCGGTTGCGCCGGCAGTTCGACATGGACATTATCGCGACGTATCCGAGCGTCATTTACCGGGTGTTGAAGACGGACGGCGACGTGGTGGACGTGGACAACCCGGTGTACTTGCCAGACTTGTCGCAGGTGGACCACATCGAGGAGCCGTACGTGAAGGCGTTTGTGATTTGTCCGAACGAAAACATCGGCGACATGCTCCAATTGATCATGGACAAGCGCGGCAATGTCTTGAAGACGGACTCGATTGACACGCATCGTGTGATGTTGACGGCGATGATGCCGTTGAATGAAATCCTGGTGGACTTTCACGACAAGATCAAAAGCATCACGCGTGGCTACGGGTCGCTGGATTACGAGCACGCCGGATATCGGGAAGGGGACTTGATCAAGTTGGACATCCTGGTGAACAGCGAACCGGTGGATGCATTTTCGAGTATCGTGCATCGGAGCAAGGCAGAGGCGCGCGGACGGGCGTTGGCGTTGAAGTTGAAGGAAGTCATTCCGCAACAGATGTTCCAGATTGCAATCCAGGCGGCCATCGGCGGGAAGATTATCGCAAGAGAGACGGTCAAGGCATTGTCCAAGAACGTGACGGCCAAATGCTACGGCGGCGACATTACGCGCAAGCGGAAGCTTTGGGAAAAACAAAAGGAAGGCAAGAAACGCATGAAACAAATCGGCAAAGTGAACATTCCGCAGGAAGCGTTCATCTCCGTCTTGAAAGCGGGGTAGGGGAGATGGACATCATCGCCTGGTGGAAACGCCATCGGTCACGAAAACAGGCCCGCGAATTGGTCGAACACGCGCGTAAGCTGCTGCGGATGCATCGGGACATCGTGGACGAGAAGCAAGCAGACTACATCGAATCGCTTTGCGATGACTTGAAGCGTCGGGCCATCATCGAGGACAGGCCGCACCTGATTGTGGAACTGGGCGAGAAACTGGAGAAGGCGCTGGCGAAGGCGTTTCCGCAACCTGCGGGCGGCGCGATCCGCGAGAACGTCGAGGTGTTTCTGGTTGCCGGCATCGTGGCCATGGCAATTCGCAGCTTCTTCCTTCAGCCGTTCAAGATTCCCACCGGCTCGATGCAGCCGACATTGTTCGGATTGCATGCCGCAGAGGATGGGGGACAGCGCCCGTCCTTGCCGCGACGGATCTTTGATGTTGCCGTCTTAGGCAAATGGCCGACCAACCCGCAGACACCCTTGCCTGCGTCCTTGATGAATTTTCTGAGCTGGATGGCGATTGGCAAGTGGCCGTACGGAGCGATACAGACTTTGCGAGGCGATCATATTTTCGTGGATCGTTTTACCTATCACTTTCGGAAGCCACAACGGGGCGACATTGTGGTGTTTGAGACCAACGACATCTACACAGACCTGTTAAGCAAGTTCCGCTTCAATGAGTACGAGCGGGAGCAATTGAAAGACAAAGTCTGGAACAAATTCTATATCAAACGGCTTGTCGCCATGGGCGGCGACACAGTTCGAATCATGCCGCCGCATTTGGTGGTGAATAATGCAATACTGGACAACCGCATCGGCTTTCGACGGATCCACTCCTGTAAGGACGGTTACAACGGCTATGTGACGCCCGGACCTCTGCCGCCGCCATGTTATCTGGGGACGCCAGCCGATGAGTACCAAGTCCCGGAGAACCACTATTTTGTACTTGGGGATAACAGTCGCAGTAGTTTTGACGGGCGATTCTGGGGAGCTTTTCCACGACATGCGCTCATCGGCCGTGCTGTGTTTGTGTACTGGCCTTTTACAAAGCGTTTCGGGTTGATCGAATAAAAGAAACAAAGAGATTTCGAGTCAAAAGCTCGAATAACAACGTGTCGCACAATAGATGTTATGTCTTACGATAAGCGCAAATTGTGCTGTTTATTAGGGCTTCTCTTATTGGAACCGTTCCTTGCTTAAAGTCTCCAGTTCGCTTTCTGGAAGTCGTCGCTGGGTAGATGGAACGTCAGTTCTGTGCCGCTCGGATGCTCCTCCTGTTCCACTCCTTGTCTGTGGAGTTGAAGGACAAAAGCAACTTGCTCGCCGTTGTTCCAGCCGAGATCTCTGAACGGAATCGCTGCCTCCAGAACTTCCTGAAACGCCACAGTCGCAGGTCCTAACCGCTTCTCCGCTCTGCCATTCTCCGATATGGCAAAAAGCATAGCGATGCAACGTCCACGTTCCAAGGGGGTGATTTCAAGCAGACGGCGTGTGGGCTTGTGGAAATGGAGGTGCAACGCTGCGTTTGACGGCCATATTGCTTGGGGACGAAAGTCGGCCCGCAGGTAGAAGTTTGTGAGGTCGTACCCATAGTGGATCGCATCAAGCAATCGGTCGTTGCGGTACATGGTGGTCTGGCCTTGTTCCGCCTCGTACAGGCCGCTGCCGGCCCACTCGTAGAATGACGTTACTTTGCCGTCAATGGTGGGAGTGATCAATTCGGTCGGTGTTCGAGCAACGTGGTTGAGTTCGGAGCGACAGATGTGCGCCTTTAAAGCGGCGGGTACGGGCATGCCAAGCAGCCGGTAAACGTTCTGCAAGTGCGTCCGGAAAAGTTCGTCGAACAACAGGTCGTTTTCAGTGACAAACTGGTCGCCATACCACCAAAACCAGTCACTGCCTTCCGCAGCGTAAATTTCATCGAAGGCTTTCTTCTCAAGCTGCGGCGCGAGGTGCTTCTGCGCTTTCAGGAAGTCGCGCGTCTCGGTGAGCAACTGCCATGCGCGATTGTCTTCTTGGTCGCCGATCCAGATATGAAAGTCGGCGTTGATCCAGGAGCCGGTGTAGAGATTGCGAAGCGCGGTTCGCGATGGACGTGATTGGAAGTGTTGTTGGAATGTTGTCGTGCGAAGGTGTGGATGGCGGATAAGCCGTTCGTAGAGCGACCGCAGGAATGTTTCGCCTCCGTCGGCGAAATGCTCCCATGCGTTTTCACCATCAAGGATGATGGGGCATAGGGCGTCGCCGGCGCGCGCCCCCTGGTTGCGGTTGATCTGTTCGATTTGACCCAACAGCAACTCCGCTGAATGATGCGGTGGATTACGGGCAGCGGTGAATCCGATGAAGTCGCTCAGCGAGCGGTCCCGGAAGGCAATACACATCTGCGATGTCCCCTGCTCCACTTGAAAATCCTGGTAAAGAAGATTCCGGTCAGGCGTGGTGTCATTGGGGAGGCTGCGCCACAGGATTTCCTCGTCGGTGGCGAGCCACTGAAAGCCCAACTCGCCCAGTAAAGGAACCAACTCCGGGCAGACGGAGCCTTCCGACGGCCACAATCCGCGCGGCGGCGCCCCGAATAGTGTTGTGTGCTGTTCACAGGCCAGTTGCAATTGAGCGCGCACGTCTTCCGGGTGCACGAACGGCGGTGGCAGTCGGCAGCCCGGCATGCAGCGGTGTGCGAACTCGTTGTTGCAGAGCAGCGGCAGGATCGGATGATAGAATGGCGACGTGCAGATTTCGATCTGGCCCCGCTCGGCGGCGGTTTTGTAATGTTTTACGATGCTGCGAAGCACCTTGTGCTGGCAGTCGAACAGTGTCTCCTTGTCTTGTTCGGTGAAGTCGCGGCCTTTTCGTTTCAATTCACCGATTTCAGGGTGGAGGCGTTCTGCTGCGTAGCCGAACCAAGCGAGGTGATACCAGACCTGCAAGTCGCGATACTCCTGTTGGTGGAAGCCCGCGGCGATACGCGGCAGATCAGCCCGCTCGACCTGTGTGCCGCGTTGCTGCAGAAGCGACCAATAACGCGCGTGCGGCTTGATCATGTTGTGCCAATGCGCCTTGAAGTAGTGCTCCAGCAGCGCAGATTGTTGTCCGAGCGTCAGGTCTGCCGCGGGTGTGGTGGCCAGTTCGAGCCAGAGGTCGCGCACATCGTTGTGTGCAAACTGTTCGATTTGCCGCAACAGCACCGGTGTGAGATTGAACGTGCAGTGGAACTCCGGGTATTGTTCCACCAGCCAGATCATGTCCAAGTAACCCTTCATCGCGTGCAGGCGCACCCATGGCATCAATGCGACACCCTGCGCATTGTCCACATAATTCGGCTGGTGCATGTGCCAGAGAAACGCGACGTTCATGTGTGCCTTCCCCTATCCTGCTCCGTTCAGACTGCGATCTCGCGAAGGTATTTGGCCGCTTCCTCCGGCGGCGTCGGGTTAATGTAGAAACCGGTGCCAACCTCAAAGCCCGCGATCAATGTCAACCGCGGCAAAATCTCAATATGCCAGCGGAAGTCCATGTCAATCGTCGTCCAATAACTCTGCCGTGGGCGCCGTGCCGGCGCTGTGTGAATGATGTAGTTGTATTGCGGTTGGTTCAGCGCTTTGCCCAATTTCAACAGTGTCACCTTCAATGCGTCAGCCAACTGGAGGATTTCGTTCTGTTCGATTGCATGATAATCTGCCGATTGTCGGCGTGGCACGATCGTGACCTCAAACGGAAACCGCGACGCGAATGGACAGAACGCGACGAATCCTGTGTTCTCGTAAACCAAACGCACCCCTTCTTTTAGTTCCTGCCGCAGCACGTCCTCGTAAATACAGCGGTCCTTGAGCTTAAAATACTCCATGCACCCTTCCAGTTTCGACTTCACGTGGTTTGGAGTCACGGGGGTTGCGATCAACTGCGAATGTGGATGCGCCAAAGAAGCGCCCGCCTGTCGCCCGTGGTTCTTGAAGATCAGGATATAGCGGAACCGCTTGTCGCACAGCAAATCTATCATGCGTGCCCGATACGCTTTCAACACACTCGCCATTCCCTCAACGGGCTGTTGTTCCAACTGCAAGTTCGGGTCCGGCGTCTCAATGATGATTTCGTGTGCGCCAATGCCGTTCATCCGGTCGTAGATCCCATGGGGTTCCTTGTCCAAATCTCCCTCGATCCGCAGAGCCGGATACCGATTGGGCACCACCCGCACCTGCCAACCGGGGCCGTTCGGTTTACTCTCCGGTTTCCGCACCGCATACACTTCGGCGGGTGTCAGATGTTCGTTGCCCTCGGCAAACGGATTCTTGTTAGGATCAATCGCTTCGACGGCCGGCAGCGCGAACTCGCTTGGCCGTTTCCCGCGCTCTGTGGCCACGATCACCCATCGCCCCACAATCGGATCTCTCCGTAATTCAGGCATGTTGTTTGGTCTCTCCTTGTTGTGTCCTTTCACTAATAACAGTGCCCACTGCCGCGGTCAAGGAACGCGTTCTTGTGTTTTTCTTCGCTGCCTTCTACACTGGCCGCATGACCGGCAATGGCAAACTCTTCCTCGTGGCGACGCCCATCGGCAACCTTGAAGACATCACGCTTCGCGCCCTGCGCGTGCTGCGCGAAGCCGATGTCGTTGCCGCCGAGGACACGCGCCGCACCGCCACGTTGCTTGGCCATTACGACATCCGCAAACCGCTCCTCAGCTACCACGAATTCAACGAAGCGCGCCGCGCCTCCGAACTCCTCCAGCACCTCCGCAACGGACAACACATCGCCCTCGTCTCCGACGCCGGCATGCCGACGCTCTCCGATCCCGGCCTCCGCCTCCTTCGAGCCGCGCTCGACGAACACATTTCCATTGAGGTCATTCCCGGCCCCTCGGCGTTGACAGCGGCGCTTGCCGCCGCGGGGTTGCCCGTCGAGCCGTTCCTCTTTCACGGGTTCCTTCCTCACAAATCAACCCAGCGACGTCGTCTCCTTGCCGATTTGGCTCCCCTGCCCTGCACTCTCGCCTTCTTCGAATCACCGCATCGCATCCACAAAACGCTCGCCGACATCGAGGAACTTCTCGGCGACCGCCGCGTTGTTCTCGCCCGCGAACTCACCAAGAAATTCGAGCAGATTCTCCGCGACCACGTCAGCGGCCTGCGGAAAAGTCTTGAGAACCGGACCGTCAAAGGAGAGATTACCCTCCTGATTGAGGGCAAAACCAAATGAATACCGTTTACTGTTTCATCTTGTCGTCTCTATTGGCTGCGGGCTGCGCTGCGGTTGGAGGCCAGCCGCGCATCACCGAGGTTGACCGCAAGACCTACGTCAAGCAATACAGGGCCGACGAACAACACGAGGACTTCTACGTTGTCTGGACCGGCGCCAACATCAGCCTCGTCAAATTCGAGTATCGCCAAGTCAACGCCCCCGGCGAACTTTTTGCCAAGTCCTACGTCCCCACCACTCGCCGCCGCCACGTGTTCGTCATCAGTGCTGACGAATTTCAACGCGGTGGCAAGGTCTCCGCCTGGCGCGCCACGCTCTGGCAGGACAACAAGATCGTCGCCGAACAGAAATCAGCCCTTTGGTGAACGTGCAGACGGTCATTGCCCAATTCGACGCCATTGCCCGGCGCAAACCGCGTCGCGTCGCCATCTACTGGGGCGACGAACGGATCCGTTACAGCGAGCTTGCTGCGCACATCTCGCGATTCGCCGCTAACCTCCCAGCGCGCGCCACTTTCCAACCCGGCGACCGCATCGGCCTGTTCGTCAAGAACCGGCCGGAGTTCATCTACGCCCTTTACGCCGTCCTCAAGTCCGGCGCCGTCGCCGTTCCCATCAACACCTTTCTCAAGGCGCCGGAAGTCCAGCACATCACCGACGACTGCCAACTCGTCGCGCTCATCAGCGATGACGATCTCCGTGAAGTCGCCGCCAAGGTTGAGCGCACCAAGCTCATCGCACTGCGCGACCTCGACCATCCTTCCTCCGCGACGCCGCGTTTTGTCGAACCGAAACTCGACGAGCTTGCCGTCATCATCTACACCTCCGGCACCACGGGCAAATCCAAGGGCGCCATGCTCACGCACGGTAACTTCGCTGCCAACGTCAGCAGCATCGTCCGCTGCCTCGAAAAGACCGAGAACGACCGCCTGACGCTTTTGCTGCCGATGTTTCACAGCTTCATGCTGACCGTCTCCATCTTTACCCCGCTCGCGATAGGCGCCAGCATCGTCCTCATCAAATCCGTCCAGCCATTTCACAACGCCGTCAAGGAGATCATCAAAGCCCGCGCCACCATCCTCCTTGGCATCCCGCAACTCTTCCAAGCGATGGTCCACGCCCATGTTCCCTTCTACGTTCATTGGCTTCTCAACCTTCGCCTTGCCGTTTCCGGCGCCGCTCCCCTACCCCACGAGACACTGGACAAATTCAACGCAAAATTCCGCTTCCCCCTCCTCGAAGGCTACGGCCTCAGCGAAGCCACGCCCGTCGTCTCCTTCAACCCCATCCACGGTGTCCGCAAAGGCGGCTCCGTCGGCCTGCCGATTCCCGATGTCGAAGTGAAGATCTTCGACGACAACGACAACGATCTGCCTGTTGACGCCGTTGGCGAGATCGTCGTGCGCGGCACCAACGTCATGCGCGGCTACTGGAACCAGCCAGCCGAGAACGCCATCACGCTCCGCAACGGCTGGCTCCACACCGGTGACATGGGCAAGAAAGACAGCGACGGCTACATCTTCATCGTGGACCGCAAGAAAGAGATGTTGCTGGTCCACGGCATGAACGTCTATCCGCGCGAGATCGAGGAAGTTCTCTACACCTGTCCCGGTGTTGCCGAGGCCGCTGTCATCGGACGCGTTGTTGAACGCAAAGGAGAAGTTCCCGTCGCCTTTATCAGCGCCGCGCCCGGTGCGACGCTCGACGCCAGGGCCGTCCACCGGTACTGCAACGAACGGCTTGCCGAGTACAAATCCCCGCGTGAGATACGCATCATCGAAAAACTCCCGCGCACCGCCACCGGCAAGATCGCCAAGCTGGAGTTGAAGAAGATGTTGTAGAGGTTCCATTCCGTTACACACTTTCAACATATTGACGTGGGGAAGATGACTGGCTATTATTTTCGACATGGCAAAACTTCATCTGTTACCAGAAACAACGGACACCGAGCCGTTCGAGTTGATCGAAACTGTGGCCCTCATCGGACGCAAACCCGACAACACACTCCAAGTCGAGGACACTAACGTTTCCAAGTATCACGCCTTGCTCGTGAAAAGCGACGAGGGCTACCGCCTCTACGATCTGCACTCCGCCAACGGCACCTACGTCAACGATACCCGCATCACCACCACCATCCTTCGAAACAACGACCAACTCCGCATCGGTCCCGCAATCTTCCGCTTCGAATCCGAACCCATTCCCGTCGCAACCCCAAAACTGGAGACGCGCCCCAAAATCCGCCTCGCCTCTCGCGTTGCTGGTGGACACCTCGGACAGAAACCGGATCCAACACACGCTCCTGTCGCTAAATCAGCCACGGATCACACGTACATATCTCCACCGCCACCGGCGGCCCCTGCCCCCACCCCATCACTTGTGCCCGAACCCAAAACGCCGCCACCGCCTTCTGTGCTGCCCACGACGGTAACACCCACTCCAGCCACGCCCGTGGCCGAAACCCTACCCGCTGCGAAAGAAGAACCACGAGTGTCCATCCGTATTCCGGAAAGCAAAAAGACTCTCCTCTCCCAACCGCTCACCGCGTCCGATGCCAAGGAAACTCAGCCAACTACGCCAACCACCAAGCCACCGGAACCAGAGAAACCGAAACTGCGTTTGGGTTTTGGTCCAAAACCCGCACCGGCACCGGCACCGACACCGGCTTCCGCAGAACCTCTTCCGCCTGCCGCCACACCACCCGAACCTGAAAGACCGAAGCCGCGTTTCGCTTTCGCCCCAAAACCATCCACCCAATCCACTCCCGCGCCGACTCCGGCCCCCGAACCTGCACTACCAAAACCTGATCTTGGCTTCGCTCCCAAACCACCAGCAGAACCTGAACCGCCACCGGCACCGGAACCGGTTCCCGAAAAACCCGTTCAGCCCCAAGCCCCCACGCTCGGCGGTCCCAAACCGCCAAGTGCTGAGCGATCACTCCGTCCCAAACTCGGCGGCGCGGGCGGCGGTGAACTGAAACTGAAGACGTTCAAGAAGTAAACCGCGATTCACTGCGGGTCGCCACATTCAACAACGCGATCACAGTAAAACTCCGCTGTGAACAATCCTTCTTCGTACAGCGTGCGAAGTTGTCGCACGCGACCGGCGACCTGACCTTTGGTGATCCGTCGCCCCGCTGCCACGGCCTCGGCGGTGACGGCTCTTGCCTTGACCGTTTGCGCCGGTGACAGTTCGGGTGCGGTGTATTTCGGCGGCAATTCACGGGTGGGATCATAGACGAGAACCTTCAGCTCACAGGCCGGCACCAGATGTCGCCAGAGGAACGCCTGCATCCGATCTTCCGCGGGCACGGCTTGGCGAATGACTTCCTTGTCGCCAATCTTCGCGCTGCCAATGATGGTGAGATTCACGGGGCCGCTGGTGGTCACCGCGTCGGCCCTAAAACTGAACGTTGTCGCGTTCTTGTTGCTCGCGAGCACGACGGGAGAGGCAGTGAATCCGGGGGGCGCGTTCGTCAACGTGATCTTGATGGGGCCGTTGAAGCCGTCTTTGCGCAAGGCAAACACGGTGAAGGCAGCGTTGCCCTTTTGCCGGGCGCTGACGCTGGATGTCATCGTGCGCACTTCGAAATCAGGCCGCGGCGCGCTGAGGCGCAGACGGTAGCCATATTCTTCGCCTCCCCGGCCCGTGCTGTCGCCGACGTGAACATAATAGACCCCATCTGACGGCAGCACCGCGCTGACGTAGGAATCTGCGTGGTGCGTATTGACGCCGGCGCCGAGGTCTTCCCGATCATCGCTGAACCCCAGTAGGCGACCTGCCGCGTCGGTCAACTTGATGACAGAGTCCATCGGCGAATCAAGCCGTCGGGCGAGCACCTCGGCAACGACGGTGTCGCCGGCTTTGCCGTGGAACTGGAACACGTCCCAATCGTCCTTCTTGTCAATGCGCCCGTTGACGATGACGGGCAGCGTCACTTTTTGTGCGCGGGACGGTGTGTTGTTGGATTCCTTGTCGAAGACTTCCGGCAGCGTGTCCAGTGCGAATGGAATGCGATTGGAGAGGAATCCTTTTTTGTTGGCGGCGACCACTTGGATGCCCGGTCCTGCGCTCGCAGCGGGCGGCGCCAACGCGGCGCCGGCCAGGTTCACGCCGGTCATCTTGATCGCGTGCGGTTCGCCGACGCGGCCGCCGAGCGGGAAGATGCTCGTGACAAACGGCGTCTCACCGATGCTGATCCGATACACGAAATCCTCGCGTCCGCGGAAGATGGCGTCGGTGATCGCCAATACGTAGTCGCCGTCCCTCGGAATCTCATAGACAATGATCGGGTCGGGTTTGAACCGATAGTCGTCGTTGTAGGAAAGCTCCCGGCCGTCGGCGTCGTAGAGCGCGAGCACCGGCTGGAACCAGCCCGGCACCGCGTCGGCGATGTAGGGGATCAACTGCCGTGCGAGCGTGTTGATGACGAGCCGCTGGCCTTTGCGCGCCTCGAAGCGGTAGCGGTTCATTTCACCGGAGGCGACCTGGCCGTTGACGGTGCAAGGGATCGTGATGCGGTCTTCGATTTCGGTGTCCGGTCTCCGTCGCAGGGCCATGTACTCTTTGCCGAGAATCTGTTTGGGGCTTGTGAGCATCGGTTTGCGGCAGTATTCCGGCACCTGACCAACATGAAACGGTAGCGGGTTCGACGCGCCGCCGCGCAACGTCACCAGCCGCAGTTCCCGTTCCCCCGGCTCTGCGTCCGGGGCGATGGTGACTTCGATGAAGACGAGGCTGCCAAGCGCATTGCTGGTCGGCGTGTTTTGATTTTCGCCGAGCCGCTTCTGGATCCGGGCAATCAGCTTCGGCACGTCGTCGTCCTTGGATGCCTGGCCGGGCTTGGGTTTCCTCAAGTCCCGGAGTTGCTGGCCCAACAACCCGGTCGAGATCGCGTCCAGCGGCCACCAATACTCGACGACTCTGGCGGTCACACCCGAGCCGCTCACCACCACGTTATTGACGGAAGCCAGGCTCTGTCCGGCCAGTTTGACTTGAAAGGTCGTGCCCTGCTGTCCGCCAGCCGGATAGGCGAAGCCAATGTACGGTCGGGTTTGCCCCAGCGCGGCCGGCGACATCGCCAGCGCACCGGCCAAGACGGAGATTGCCAGCCATCGCGATGTTTTCATAAGCTGCCTCCGCAGCGGCGGTGTTCTATTGCGGGTCACCGCATTCGATGGCCCGGTCGCAGTAGAAATCTGTCGTGAACAATCCTTCCTCGTACAGCAGCTTCAGTTGCCGCATCCGTCCCGCGACCTGGTTCTTGGTGATCGTGCGCCCCGCCGCCACCGCCTCTGCCGTGACGGCTTTCGCCTTGACCATTTGCGACGGCGTCAGGTCGGGCGCGACGTATTTCGGCGGCATCTCCCACGCTGGATCGAAGACCAAAACCTTCAAGTCCTGCGACGGCACCAGATGCCGCCACAGAAACGCCTGCATCCGGTCTTCCGACGGCACGGCTTTGTGAATGATCTCTTTGCCGTCAATCTTGGCGATGCCGACGATGGTGAGGTTGACGGGGCCGTTGGTCGTCACGATGTCTGCCTTGAAGCTGACCGATGAGACGTTCTTGTTGCTCGCCAACACAGTCACGTACGGCGTGAACCCGGCAGGCGCGTTCGTCACGGCAAGTTTGATGGGGCCGTTGAAACCGTCTTTGCGCAGCGCGAACACGGTGAACGCGCCGCTGTTCTTCTGACGGCACGTGGTGCTGGAGGTCATCGTGCGCAACTCGAAATCAGGTCGCGGCGCGCTGATGCGCAAACGGTAACCGTATTCCTCGCCACCTTTGTTCCCTGCCTCGCCAATGTGAATGTAGTACAGGCCGTCCGCCGGCAGTTTGGTCATGAAATAGGAATCAGCGTGATGCGTGTTGACGCCGGAGCCGAGGTCTTCGACGTCGTCGCTCAATGCCACCAACTGGCCTTTGGCGTCGGCCAGCTTGATGATGGAGTCCATCGGCGAATCGAGCCGGCGCGCCATCACTTCCGCGACGACCGTGTCGCCGGCCTTGCCTTGGAACTGGAACACATCCCAATCGCCTTTGCTGCCAATGCGCCCGTTGATGTTGACGGGCAGCGTCACGTGCTGAGCTTGCGACGGCGTATCGTTGTTCTCCTTCTCGATGATTTCCGGCAGCGTGTCGAGGGCAAACGGAAGCCAATTGGAAAGAAGCCCTTTCTTGTTGGCGGCGACCAATTGAATGCCCGGTTCGGTGTCGGCGGGTGGCGTCAGGGTGGCGCCTTCGATATTCATGCCGGTCATCTTGACCGGGCACGGCTCGCCAACACGACCACCGAGCGGAAAGATGCTGGTCACAAATGGCGTCTCGCCAATGGTAATGCGATAGATGAAATCCTCGCGTCCGCGGAAGATGGCGTCGGTGATCGCAAACACATATTCGCCATCCTTCGGAATCTCATAAACAACCATCGGGTCGGGTTTGAAACGGTAATCGTCGTTGTACGTCAACTCTTTGCCATCGCCATCGTAGAGCGTCAGCACCGGCTGGAACCAGCCCGGTACCGCGTCGGCGATGTACGGAATCAACTCTCGCGCCAGCGTGGTGATGACCAGCCGCTGGCCTTTGCGCGCCTCGAAGCGGTAGCGGTTCGTTTCGCCGGAGGCGATCTGTCCGTTGACCGTGCAAGGGACCGTGATCAAGTCTTCCACTTCGGTTTCCGGCCGTTTGCGCAAGGCGAGATTCTCCTTGCCGAGAATCTGTTTCGGGCTTGTGAACATCGGTTTCCGACAATACTCGGGCAATTGACCAACGTGAAACGGAAGCGGGTTGGAGGCGCCGCCCCGCAATGTCACCAAGCGCAGTTCACGCTCGCCCGGCGGCGCATCGGGGGCGATGGTCACCTCGATGAATGCCAAACTGCGGAGCGCATCGCTGGTCGGGAAGATGCAATACTCGCTGATCCGCTTCTCAAGCTTCGTGATCAACTGCGGCGTGGCGCGATCCATCACGGGCGCCCCGCCGGCTGCCGCTGACATCATCATCGGTTCGCCCGACGCCGTTGCGGTCATGGTCATCGTGGGGGAAGCGGAAATTGTCTTTGGCTTCCGCAAATTGGCGACCTGTTGGTACAGCAACCCAACGGAGATCGGATCGAGCGGCCGCAAATACTCGACCACCCGCGCGGTCACGCCCGCGCCGCTGACCACCACGCCGTTTAGGTTTTCAAGGCTTTGGCCTGCCAGCTTGACTCGAAACGTCGTGCCCTGTTGACCGCCGGCGGGATACGCAAAGCCTATGTACGGCCTCTGTCCCAGCACCGCGCTCGACATCGCCAACCCCACTACCACAACACAACAAACTGTTCTCATAAGATTCACCTCGTTGATTCTACGCACACAACGATTTTCAGACGAGACAAAATTCCGACATATTCACAAAGAAAACTGGCATGGACGGACGGAGACTGCTAATGATTGACGCTATGAAACACTTGGTTGCTTTGTTGGCGTTGTGCCTTGCCACTCGCGAGCTTTCCGCCGCCACCGTGAAGGACGCGGAAGCCGCCATGGCCAAGGCCACCGCATTCATGCAGTCCATCGCCGCAGAGGGCGGATACCTGTGGAAGTACTCCGAGGATCTGAAAACGCGCGCCGGCGAAGGCAAGGCGACAGAGACACAGATATGGATTCAACCGCCCGGCACACCCTCAATGGGCATGGTGTTCCTCCGCGCCCACGAAGCCACCAAGGACAAACTCTACCTGAACGCCGCCCGCGGCGTTGCCCACGCCCTCGCGCGCGGCCAATTGGAGTCCGGCGGCTGGGAGTACTCGGTTGATTTCGACCCAAAGAAGTTCCCACTCTGTTACCGCCGCACCGGCAAGGGCAAACTCACCCCGGCTGAAGCCGCCAAACGCCGCAACATCACCACGTTCGACGACGACAACACCCAAAGCGCGCTCCGTTTCCTGATGGCATACGTCGCGGCGCAAAACAACGACACCGAGGCTCGCGCCGCAGTGGAATACGGCCTCGCGAAGATGATCGAAGCGCAGTATCCCAACGGCGCCTGGCCACAACGCTACGACGGCAAGCCACGCAACCCGTCCGATTTCCCTGTCAAACGCGCAGAGTATCCCAAGGACTACCCGCGCATCTATCCGAAGATCAACTATGCCGGCCACTACACATTCAACGACAACACCATTCACGATTGCATCGGCGTCATGCTCGATGCCTATCACCGTTACGGCAAGGCCGAACATCTCGCATCGGCGAAGAAAGCCGGCGACTTCATGATCCTCGCGCAGATGCCGGAGCCGCAGCCCGTTTGGGCGCAGCAGTACAACGCCAACATGGAACCCGCGTGGGCGCGCGCCTTCGAGCCGCCCGCCATCACCGGCAACGAAAGCGTCGGCGTCATCCGGGGCTTGATCGAACTCTATCTGGAAACCGGCGACGAGAAATACTTGAAACCGATTCCGCCGGCGCTGGCTTGGTACAAACGCTCTGCCATCGCGCCAAACACCTGGGCGCGCTACTACGAGTTGCAGACCAACAAACCCATCTACGGCGACCGTGACGGCAAGATTTACTACCGGGTCGAGGACATCAGCGAAGAACGCCAGCACGGTTACAGTTGGAAGGGAACCTACAGCGTCGAAGCCGCCCGCTCGCTATACGAGCGCGTCACCTCGCAGGGACGCGAAGCGTTTCTCAAGAGCCGTGAGCCCAAGAAACGAAAGTCATCCGGACGAAGATCAACGGACCCGCGCGTGGACAAGATCATCGCCGCGCTCGACGCCCAAGGCCGTTGGCTGACCGAGGGTAAGTTCGAGAAGAAAGTCAAAGGTCTGGAGTTCGACACTCGCATCGAGACCACCGTCTTCATCGCGAACATGAGGACGCTGAGCGACTACGTCGAAGCTTGCCGGTAGGGGCGACCCGCCGGGTCGCCCGCAGAGACCCACGGACGAGCTTGCGGCTCGTCCCTACCTCGACTGGAGGGCCATGCTCCGTCGTGGCCGCGAATGACCAACGACACGGACACGACGGAGTTAGCCCGCTGCGGTGGGCAAGTCTCTTCAACTGGTTCGTTTGACAACAATATCAATCAGTCCAGCGACAAAACGGGCCGATACAACCGCTGTATGGGCCTAGATAATCACTGAACGCGTTCGTACAGCCGCAATCTCAGCCCGCATAATGGCTATACAGGCCTGCATAGCGACAATTCAGGCTGATATAACCGCTGGACAGGCCCGTATAGCCGTTATTCGTGTCCGAATAACCGCAAAACGTGTCCACACGGCCGTTATTCGTGTCCGCATAACCGTTGTACGGGCACGAATCGCGACAATTCAGGCTCGCATAATGGCTGTGCGAGGCCAAATAATGGGTACCTCCGGTAACTCCATTTCCGATTGCCGAGGTTGTAGGCCGCTTCTGCGAAGCGGCGGTTTTGTTGAGGATTTCGCCGACTCGCAGAGTCGGCC
>Ga0233425_10006670_pt1 | contig 16879 bp, 7 predicted proteins | sample Watercolumn_Towu_2_FD_181712 | JGI IMG/M metagenome (GOLD analysis project Ga0233425, IMG submission 181712) | Freshwater microbial communities from Lake Towuti, South Sulawesi, Indonesia - Watercolumn_Towuti2014_140_MG | ecosystem: Environmental > Aquatic > Freshwater > Lake | place: Indonesia... | reverse complement strand
CCTTTGGGTGGTAACCGATCGGCGAATTCTCACGAACTAGTAGCGTATGAACCGCAAGGCAGGCAACCCCAAAATGCGCGCTGATTGGCGATTCAAATCGCAAGTATTTATCGCGACGTATTTTGCGGTCTCCATCTTGACGCTCAATCCCACCAGGATCGCGGCCGCGGAGCAAGCCACCGAAGCTGAGATACCGGTGATGGCGGAGCAGTCGGGGACCACGAATCAGCGTCAGACGCCCGTCGGACTGACCGCTCCGGCCAAGGTCCAGCGATATGCGGAGCGCGTTATCACCCAACATGACAGCAACGGTGACGGGCTACTGCAGCCGTCCGAATGGCAGGCGATGCCGGGGACGCCGCAGACCATCGACTTGGATCGCGACGGCGCCATCACCGTCACCGAGTATGCCGCCCACGTCGTGCGATTCTCCGCTCGACGACGAATCCGCCTGCTGCTGCCGGAGCCACCCGCCACCCCTGACGAGCTTCCCCTGCTGCAGCCCAAGTCGGCACCGCCGGTGGCCAGTCCGGCCAAGCCAGCCCCCGCAGCCACCACCGCGTCGGCCGCCAGCCCATCGGGGACGGACACGCCCTCAGCCACCGGAACACCCGCGACCCCCGCCCCGGCCGCCGACGCCAGCCGACCAGCCAATCGCCGCCGGGACCTGAAGTTCTTCATTCCGGCTAACCGGTTGCCCGCAGGACTCCCCAGCTGGTTCCACGCTCAGGACAAGGACGGCGACGGACAGATCACGTTGGCTGAATACTCAGCCTCCCTGACCGCCAGTTCGCTGGCTGAATTCAATCGCTACGACCGCAACCGCGACGGAGTCATCACCAGTGACGAACTGGGCGGCAGGGGCGGCAGGGCCGCCAACCGCAGCGGTGCTGCCGCACCGAAGTGAGTTCTTACTGTTTCCACCCGTGCGTCACCTTCACTTTCGCGTTATCGCGTTTTCGCGATTGAAATCGGGCCTGTTTCTGGGGTCCGTCGTGTCGCTACGGCTGAGGGGCGTACGGTTTCGGCAACTTGAGTGCGAAGACGCGACAGGGCGAAAGCGCGAAATCGGTCTGTCCGGAGAGGTCGGGGCGTGATCACTGCGCGCTGGGCGCAGCCTCCGACCCCGCTCACTTGAGACGGCAGCATCTGCGACCTGCTGTGGCACGGTTCGCAGCCCGGCCAAAGCGCCGCGTGAAATCCGTTGCGAGATAACAGATTGCATCATCCAGGGATGTTCACGGCACTTGACTATTGCCCCCGCCGATATCGCCGGCGCAGGAGTTCGTCCAACGACTGTTCGAGACGCGAGGCATTGATCTTCTTCAGCGACAGGATCCGCATCGTTCGTGTGGGGTTCTCCTGCAGTGCAGCCTCATCGAGTTGCTTGACCAGTTCCTCAATTTCGGTCACTAGGTCCGTGGGGGCCATGACGATGAGGGTATTGGTCATCTCATCGATCCCGAGCGTCAGCATCGGACCCGACGTGGCGGCATTGATCTGTCGCAACGCCGACGCGACCTCCGCGGGTACGCCGCGCGGAATATCGACCTGTCGCCTGCCGCCGCCCATGGTCAGCTGCGTGCGGTACACAGTGCTCAGGATCGCTTCAATGTCCGCGGCGCGCGTGTTCTTGATCGGGATCAGCCGGGGGCGGACGAGCGCAAGTGAATCGGGGATCTCATCCGAATCCAGGATGCGCACGAGATTCTCGACAATCGACTGGTCCGCCTTGCTGGCATAGACCAGGATCGCGTTCAGTCGCTCGTCCGGAACCGCCACCACCTTACCGGTCCCTGAACGGAAGTCGGAACTAATCGAGCGGAAAAGGCGTTCCAACGTTTCAGCCACGTTGACCGCCGAGGTATTGCGGAGGTTGAAGACCACGAAATTCCGGCCGACACCACTGGTTCCGCGGGCCAAGGCCGCCAGCAATGACTCCAACTGGTTCAACGCTGCCGGGTCCTGCGAAGCAATCGTAATGCTGCCATCGCCGGGCATGACGACCACGGGTGGCGGCGCCGCATCGGACGGGACCGGCTGCGCAGGCGGCTCCGACACCTGCCCCGCGGGTACGCCAGCCGCAGCCTCGCTCGTCTCCTTCGCTTCAACCGGCGGCTGTGGTTCCGGGGCCGCAGCTGAGCTATCGGCGGGAGGGACGCTGCTCTCTTCAACTGTCACGCAGGAACAGAATACGAACTCCGCCGAGCCATATTCACTCGTCTCCCCGCCAGCGGGCTTGTGGTCCGGACTCTTGGCAGCGGGTGTCGGAGTCGGCTCAGGCACATTGGGCTGCGGCTCGCTCTTGGCAGGCGGCGCCGGCGCGGGAGGCGTACTGGGACGTTGCCATCGGGGCGTCTCTGAAGGCGTGATCACGCGGATTTCGTTCTTCCGCAGCTGCGGCCAGATGCGTTGGATCTCCTCCAATGCGGCACGCGTGTCTCCCAGGAAGGGCACCACGCGAAGCGTACCCGACCCGCTCGACTGACCGGAGACCCGCAGCAGGTGTGTCTCTCCCATTTTGACAAGCAGATCCCGCACGTCCTCGAGTTGCTGCTTGCTGCCGCGCACGAATAGCTGTTGAGTAGCGGTATCGGACTCGATGAACGGCGCATTGGCATCATTCGCACCCGCACCGCCGAAGAGCCCGTCGATGGCCAACTGCGCCGTGAACGGATCGACCATCTGCAGTTGAAACACCTCCAATTCCCGTTCTTCAATCTTCATTTCATCCAGTGCCTTGCGGATGATCTCCTGTTCCTTCTGCCGAGCGACCGCGACGAGCTTGTTGCTCTGGGGCAACACCGAGAGTTGCACGGCGCGGTTCCGAACTTCTCGCGACAGGAGTTGCTCCAGCATTTCCAGAACCGCGTCGGTGTCGGCTTCCCCCAAGTCGTACGACACGAGTTCCGCTCCTTGGCCGACGACGCCCCCTTTCTCGAGTTCTGCGACCACTTTCTGGATGGCTTCCTGGTCCGTTGGAGACGCCACCGCCACAATGGCATTCTGGCTGCGATCCGTGGAGACGCGCACGTCGTTGCTGCCTCGATACAGCGCATCGAGCACGTCGAATGCGTCCTCCAGGTCGGCGCTCTGCAGCGGATAGATGCGGGGCGTCCGCCGGTCCTGCAGGCTGGCCTGGTCCATCTGTTCCACGGCTGCCCGCGCCACGTCCTGATCCTCGGGAGTACCCGTGACGATGAGGTTTCGGCCGACCGAATCCGCGGCCAGCTTCGCCCTGGGCAGCATGGCCGTGAGTGACTGCACGGCCGCGAGTGGACTGGCCACTTGGAAATGGTAGACCTGTGTGGACCAGCCCGCTTGCCCCGGCCCCTGTGCCTCCAACTGTGAGATCACGGTCTGGATCGACTCATGCTGTTCCGGAGTGGCCACGGCGATGATCGAGCTGCTCCGTTCGTCAAGCGAAATCCGGGTCTCGCGATCATATTGATAGAGATTGGAGAGGGCCTGAAAGACGCTGTTGGGATTGGCCACCTTGAGCGGATAGACCTTCAACGATCCATGCGCCTCCAGTCCCGCCTGGTCCATTTGTTCGACGGTGGTTTTCACGGCGGCTTGGTCGGCGGTGCTGGCCGTCACCACAAGGTTGGAGCCGCGCGCGTCGACAACGATGCGCGCGGCGGGCACCAGGCGTTGCAGAGCGGCTTCGGCGGCATCCGGCGATGCGGCTTTCAAGTGATACACCTGGGTCGTCCACTCGGCCTGCGCCGGGTCTCCGACTTCCATCTGGTCGATCATCTGCTTGATGATCTCCTGCTGTTCGGCCGGCGCCACCACGGCCACCGCGCGGTTCTTGGCGTCCAACGAGATGCGCACCGTGGGATCGGACGGATAGAGGCCGAGCAATGCCGTGTAGACGCTGCGGGGCTCAGCCTCCTGGAGCCGGTACAGTTGCATGACGCCTCGATCTTCCTCCGCGGACGTCTCCATGCGCTCGACCAGGGCCTTGACCTGGGCATGCTCTTCCGCCGTAGCCGTAACCACCAGGTTTCGGCCTTCGACGTCGTAGCCCATTTGCACGTTCGGCAGCAGCGAAGTCAGCGCGCGGTAGGCCGCGACCGGTGTGGCTCGTTTGAAATGGTAGACCTCCGGTTTCAGAGCATCGGCCCCGGGCCCGCTGGCTTCGATCTGGCGAATGAGTTCGGAGATCTGCGTCTGCTTTTCCGCAGGGGCCATGGTCAGGATCGATCGGCTCCGCTCGTCCATGGAGATACGCACGGTGTCGTCGGCGCGAAATGCCATTTGCAGGGCGGCAACCACGCTCGTCGGATCAGCAGCCGCCAGTCGATGGACGTGCACCACGGCCTGGTTCTCCTCCCCGGCCGCTTCCATTTCTTTCGTCACGGCCGCGACTGTCTGGTGATCCTCCGCGGAACCCGTCACGACCAGTGTTTTGGCGGTCAGGTCATATCCCATCCGCGCCGTGGTCAACAACGAGCTGAGGGCCAGGTAGGCCGCATAGGGACTCGACTTCTTGAAACGATAGACCTGAGTCGTCGCTTCCGTACCCGCCGCGGCGCCGGCTTCCACCTGTTCGATCACCTGTCTAATGAACTCCTGCCGTTCCGGAGGAGCGGCGGCCAACACGGCGCGATGCTTCAAATCGGCAGTGAAACTCACCTTCCGCTCACCGGCAAACAGCGTTTGCAGCATCGTGACCAGGTTGGTCGGGTCGGACGACTTCAGCGGATAGACCTTGGCTTCGGCCGTGTCGGCGGCGCCGGCTGAGTCCAGTTGATCCACGGCGGCGCGGATGGCCGTGTGGTCCTTGGCGCTGGCCGTGACCACGAGATTGTTGCCGGTCATGTCGAGACCGATGACGGCCTGCGGCACCAAGCGAGGCAGCGCGGTGTAGGCTGCGTAGGCCGTAGCGCTCTGAAAGTGATAGACCTCCGTGCGCAGGTCCTCCGCCTCGGGCAACTCGATGGCCAACTGCTGAAAAGCGCTGCGGATCTGCTCGTGCTGCTCCGGCGTGCCCCACACGATCAGGCTGTTGCGCCGCTCGTCCTGCGCATACGAAACGCCCTGCTCGAGCAGCGGCTGCAGCAGCTTCAGGAAAGCCGTCGCATCCTCGGTCTGGAGCGGATAGACGGTTAGCACGCGGGCCTGGCTGGTCCCCTGTTCCTCAAGCTGCTGGATCACCTGCCGGATCTTCGCCTGCTGCTCGGCGGAAGCAATCGCAATGATGCTGCGCGTCCGCGTGTCTGTCGTCAGCGTGACATCCGCTTGCAGACGAAAGAGCGTCTGTAACACCGTGTAAACGCTGGTCAGGTCCGCATTCGTCAGCGGATAGACTTGCGTGTTGGCTTCCGCGGAACCGAGCCGATCCAATTCCTCCAATGCCGTGGCCAACACCTCGTGGTCTTTGGCGCTGCCCGTGACGACCACGTTGTTTCCCACGGAATCGAGCGAAACCATGGCCTTGGGGAGCAGCCGGTAGATGGCATAGTACGCGGCAGACGCCGTGGCATTCTTGAAATGGTAGACCCGCGCAATTTCCTGTTCCGGCGGGGGCAAGTCTTTTACCAGCTGGGCGAGCGTGTTCTTGATCTTTTCATGATCGGCCGCCGTGGCCCAGACCACCAGGCAACTGCGTTTGGGGTCCTGCACGATTTCGGCGTCTGTACCGACCACCGGTTTCAAGGCCGCCTGCATCGCGGTCAGGTCGGCGTCCTTGAGCTGATAGACGAGCAGCGTGCGGCTCTGACTGGCCCCCTGCTCCTCCAACTGCTTGATCACGGATTCGATCTTGGGCTGCCGCTCGGCCGAAGCCACGGCAATGATGCTGCGCGTGCGCGTATCCGTGGTGAACGTGACATCCGAATAGATGCGAAACAGCGTCTGCAGGACCGTATAGGCGGCCGTGAGATCGGCCGACTGGAGCGGATAGACCCGCATCTCAGCGTCCGCGTTCCCAAGTTGGTCCAATTCCGCAATGGTCGTGGCCAGCAGCTCGTGGTCCTCGCTGCTGCCGGTGACAATGACGTTGTTACCCACGGAGTCGAGGTTCACCGTGGCTTTCGGCAGCAGCCGGTAGATGGCATAGTACGCGGCAGATGCCGTGGCATTCTTGAAATGGTAGACCCGCGCCACGTCCTTCACAGGTTCAGGCAGATCCTTAACAATTTGAGCAAGCGTCGCCTTGATCTTCTCGTGCTTGGCGGGAGTCGCCCACACCACCAGGCACTTTCGCGACGGATCCGGGATGATTTCAGTGTCCGTGCCAACAACGGGTTTCAGGGTCTGCTGCACGGCACTCAGGTCGGCGTCCTTCAGTTCGTACACCGTCAGCACGCGATCATTGGCCAAGGCCTGTTGATCGATTTGCTGCAGCAGCTGCTGGATGAGCTGGTGGTCTTCGGCGCTGGCCCAGACCAGAATCCGTTGCGGGTCGGAACTGGGAGTAACCTTGGCTCGCGGTACGGCGGTGGACAGCAGTGCCACGGCCGAATAGCTGGTCATGTCCTTGACCTGATAGATGGCCAGTGATCCGGCGGGCAGGGCCGCATCCAGCTCCTGGACCGTGTCAGCGATGACGGCGTGATCGGCCGCGTTGGCCCACACAATCAGCTCGCGCGGATCGGTTCCCCCCGAGACATTAGCCGCCGGCAGCACACGATTCAGCATCGGAATGATGGCGGCCGCCGTGGTCGCTTTCAGCGTGTACGCGCGAACGGTCAGTTTCTCGTAGCCGCCCTCCGACTGCATCTGTGCGACGATCTTGGCCACCTGGTCGAGCTGATCCTGTCGTCCCCAGGCAATGAACTTCTGCGGGTCGCGCCGTGGTGCGAAGGTGACACCCGGCACGACACTCTGCAGCAGGGCAATGGCCCGTTCGGCCGATACCGAGTCGAGCGTAAAGGCCTTGAGGGACCGTTCCGCCCCTGCGCCTTGATCCTTGAGCTGCTGCAATGTGGAACGAATCGACTCTTGTTCCCGAGGCGTGCCAAAGGCCGCCAGCGACCCCGTGGCCGGGCTCGTGACAATGCGCGCATTGGGCACCAGCGAGCGCAGCAAGGCCAAGGTGTCGTCGAGATTATCAATCGGCCCGGGGTGGACTTGCACCGTGGCCCGCGTGGCCTCGTCCCCGCCTGCCTGTAATTGCGTGATGATTTCGGAAATCGTTTCCTGGTCTTTCGGCCGAGCCCAAACGGTCAGATTGCGGGCCACGGTGTCGTAATTCAACTTGGCATCCGGTGTGAGTTCGCGTAACAGTGTCAGCAGGGATTGCCCGTCGGTTGCCGGCAACGGGTAGATCATGAACTTCTCTTTCCGATCCACCGGCGTACCCGCGTCCATTTCCGTAACGGACGCCTTGATCGCTTCGTGTTCCTTGGGTTTGGCCCAGATCAGCAGACGATTCGATTCCGCATCGACGACAATCTTGGCGGCCGGATACATGGGAGCCAGGATTTCCTGGGCCTTGGCGGCCTCCGTGACCTGCAGCTGATAAGCGACCACCCGCTCGAGCTGCTCGCCCGAGGCGTCCAACGCGAACTTGTCGAGGATGCCACGCAGGACTTCGTGCTGGGCCGGCTTGGCCCACACCGCGAGTTCCCCCGGCTCCGTGTCGGATATCACGCGTATCCCCGGCAATTCCGCGGTGAGCGACTCCAGTACCGCCTGGATGCGCTTCTTCTGGGTCACCGTGACGGGATAAATCGCCAGCGTGCTGCGCTGATCGACGGGGGTATCCGAAATGACCGCGGCCAGTGCCTCCTTGATCTTGGCTTGGTCCTCCGGGGGAGCAACCACCAACAGGCGGTCGTCCTGAACCGAGAGCTGCGCCGCGGGCACGAGCTTGGTGATCGCCGCTTGCGTCGTCGCATCCAGCGCCCGTTGCAGCGGGTAAATCTCCAACACCGCGGCGTTCGGATCCTTACCACTATCGCGCAGTTGCTCGAGGAGCGCGCGCACAGCCAACAGGTCTTGAGCGGAAGCCAGGGCAATCAGCTTGCCGTTGGCCGCATCCAGCGTCAGTTTGGCCTCCGGCAGCAGGGATTGCAGCAGCGCCAAGGTGGAGGTGGGATCCACCTTTCCCAGTGCGAAGACTTCCAGTTGCCGCTGCTCGGCTGCGGCCATGACGGCGGAGAGTTGTTCGAGCGACTTCGCCAGGCGATCGTGATCGGCAGGCGCCGCCCACACGATCAGTTTGCCCGTATCCTTGTCCACCAGAAGTTTCGCTTCCGGCACGATGGTCTGAAGCTGTGTGACAGCCGTGGCGGAATCCAGGCCGCGCAGGGCATAGCTGCGAAATTCAGGCGGCTGCTCCGCCGCCACTTGCCCCTGCAGCTCCTCCAACGCTTTCTGGATTTGTGCGAATTGTCCCGCATTCGTCCACAGCAAGATGTGGTCAGAAGCTGGATCCTTGATGATCTTGAGCTGCGGATAGAGTTCCTGAAGCACCGGTGTAATCTTGGCCGCCGCCGTGCGGTCCAACGGAAAAACGAAGAGGCGATATTGCTCATCCTCCGGCACTTCGCGCTTCAGTTCGTCCAACACTTGAGCCAGAACGGCATGCTGCTCGGGCTTGGCCCACACCGCCAGTTCGCCCGGCTCCGCATCCGAGATGATCCGCATACCCGGTAATTCCGCGGCCAGATCGGTGAGAATGGCCAGGAAACGTGTGCGCTGCGCGGGAGTCACCGCGTAGAACTTGGGGGTATTGCGCAAGCGGGGTGTCTCGGTCTGGTCCAGTTGCTCCAGCAGATTGCGGATCGCCATTTGGTCCTCGGCGGAGGCGGCCGCAACCACCGTCCGCGTAGCCGCATCGACCGTGATTTCCGCACGCGGAAAGAGGTTTTCCAGCAGTGTCTGCACGCTCGTCGGATCCATCCGCGTGACTTGATACGCCTCCACTTGCTTGCCGGTGTCGGCCGGTTGATCGCCCTCCAGCTTTTCCAGGGCCTGTTTGAGCGTCTCGTGTTCCTGCGGCGTACCCCAGGCGATCAGTTTGCGTTCGTCCGCATCCAGCAGCATCCGCATTTCCGGCGCCGCGGCCTGCAACTGCGACAACAGCGTGGTCTGGTACTCCGTGTCCATTCGTCGCCGGCGCAGTCCCGTCGCATTGATGAGGTGCTGCGAGATCGGATAGATCTCTAGTCGCGGCCGCTGATCGGCAGGTTGATTGGCCTCCAGCTGCTCGACCATCTTCTTGATGGCGGAGTGCTGGCTGGGCGTTCCATACACGCTGACTTGCTTCGCCTGACTGTCCGCCACGACCGTGATGCCGGTGAAGAGCTTCTGTAGAACGTCCGCGGCTTTGATCGGATCGGAATTCTTCAACGGGTAGACTTCCAGCGCGGGGCGCTCGGGCTCCGGGGGCTTCGGTTTGGGCTCGGGCACCGGCGGCTCGGGCATGCTCTTGACCAGGTCGGCAATCTTCCGCATCAGACCGGCGCGGTCGGTGACGATGATCTGCTTGGTCTGCGGCAGGACGACCACGTTTCCCAGAGGACTCAACAGATGCTCGATTTCCGAACGCACTGCGTCGGTCTCACGGCGGCCTAAGGGAAAATCGACCGTGACCAATTCGAAATCGCCGCGCGCGGTCAACTCCTCCAGCGTCACCTTGGGAACCACGTCGGGCGGAATGCCCTCCGCCGTGTTGAGCACCAGTAACATGCGGTTGCGGCGAATCAGCGAGTAGCCTTTGGTGACGAGCAGGCTGTTCAGCAGGTCCAGCGCTTGCGTGACCGAATAGGAACGTTCGTCGGTGTAGTTACACGTCCCCGGTGGCGGACTGTCCATCACGAGACTCAAGTCGGCCTGCTGCGCAAACCAATCCAGGACCTCCGTCCATTTCTGATAGCGAAAGGACAGCCGCAACTGGCGCTCGGCCGGAGCCGCCGCCGGCGCGGCAGGTGCAGACTCCGCTGGCGCCGGGGCGGAAGCCTTGGGGGCCTCTGCCGGCGGTGAGGCCGATTGGGGAGCTTCGGCGGGTGACGCCGTTGCTGGAGCCGCAGAAGCCGGAGCCGGTGGTGCCGCTGCCTCGGTAGCGGGCGGCTGCGTTGGAGCCGGGGCGGCACTCGCCGGTGCCGCGGGCGCTGGAGCCGGCGGTGCGGACTCCGCGGCAATAAGCCACTTGCCCCCAAAGAACAGACAAAAACCTGCCAATACCGTCGCGACGGAAAGCTGTCGTGCAGTCAATAAACGGCGCATGGCGGGAACTCCTTGGCGGCCCCGAGCGTTTCGAATCCTCATTGGCTTCCGCACGATTGGATCGCGCAGAAACCAAGCAAAGGTAGGCAACGTAAGGCAGGACTATCGACTCTAATAGTAATCCCAAGGCGTCCATTTGCCATGACCTGCGCCCGCAACGCCCCTCTATAGAGGGGACGATTCGCTGTCCAACAGTGGACACGTCGTTCCGGCTCTTCCAGAATGGTGGAGCACACGGCACTGGACACGCAGAGCTGGAACACAACGCCGGATAATGCACGAAACCAGAAGAGCAACCACAGAGCCACAGAGAACACAGAGGAAAATACAAGAGACGGAATTTACAGCTTGTCAGATTCGATCCAAGCGCGATCGTTGTGAAACTACTTGCCTTACTTGTCCTTTCTTCACCCTCTGTGCCTCGGTGGTGAATAGTCCGGGAGACGCCGAAGCTCCGCGTCGAAGTTGCCCCTCACGCCACGATTATCCCACGCACACGCCCGAGGAGGTTCGCGATGCATCGCCGCGATTTCTGTCGATCATTCGTGGGAGGCACCGCAATCGCCGCCCTCTCGCCAACCATGCGAGCCGCCTTGCGTGCGGCCGAATCTGCCGGGAATTGGAAGATGCGTCTGGCCACGTCGTCCATTCACTACCTGCATCTGCCCATCGAACAGGCCTGTCAGCGGATTGCGGACCTGGGGTTCGAAGCCGTGGACATCTGGTCCGCTCATGCCGGTTGCCCGCACCTGGCCGACGTCATGAATCGCCTGAGTTCCAGTGGATTACGGGAGCTGTTGGAACGGACGAAACTCAAGCTGTGCGCGTTTTCGGTTTACGCTGGGGGCTATCCGCGCTATGCGCAACTGCTGGGGGGAGTCGGCGGCGGCGTTGCCGTTCGCAGCAGTTCCGGACCGTGCCCGCCCAGCGAACTGAGCGCCCGCATGAAAGAGTTCTTCGAGTCCTTGAAACCCGAGATCGAACTGGCTGCAAAACACGAATCCCGCCTGGCCATCGAGAACCACGGCCATGCATTGCTCGATTCGCTGGACTCGCTCAAAGCCTTCGTGGACTTGAATCCGTCACCCTGCGTGGGGATTGCCCTGGCACCGTACCACCTGCAAGCCGCCAAGGTCGCCGTGGAGGATGCCATCCGCGTCTGCGGCAAGCAGCTGATGTTCTTCTACGCGTGGCAACACGGGAAGGACACCGACCAACTGCCCGGCCACGGCCCCACCGATTTCGCGCCCTGGCTGCAGGCCCTGGCCGAAATCAACTACGAGGGCTACGTCAATCCCTTCATGCATGGTGACCTGGCCGCGGACGATATGTCCGCAGCCTTGGCCAAGTCGCGAGATTATTTGAAATCGAAGGCAACCGCGTAACGTGGGCTTCAGCCCACGTCGCATTTTCCAATCGCGTACGGTCCGGCCCGCGTCGCACTGCTCCGTAGCGTGGGCTTCAGCCCACGTTGCCTTCTCCCATCGCGTACGATCCGGCGCGCGTCACACTTCACGCGGGCTAAGGGCTCGTAAGACAATAAGTTACCGAACTGCCGTCCGTCGCTCGACTCTCCGAGTCGAGCAATCACGGCTCGGAGAGCCGTGCGACGATGCCGCTGCGGCAACTTATTCCTGAGCGCGCCCTAAAGCCCGCGCTACGATGACCGGCGCTCACAGTTCGGGTACCGGCTTGCCATCGTCGATGATCAGCAGTCGCCGCAACGTCTCGGCGTCCTTGGGCAACACGATAAATCGCACCGATCCGTCACCAAACAGGGCGAGGAAGCCTCCGTCCTGTTGCTTGCCCAGGCCCTGAGCCGGAGTTTCCGCGTTGAAAGGCAGGCCTTCGGGTTTGGTCCAGACGACTCCGTGCTGGTCATCGACCTCAACGAGCATGATGGTGTTCGAAGTCCCGTCGGTAATGTGTTTGAATTCGATTCCATCCTTTTCCGGGAACATCGTGTGCTCACCGGTGACTTCGCGATAGACAGTGAGTCCCTCCATGGGATTCAGTCGCGAGGAGGGGGAGCGAAACACGGCGGGCATTTGGGCGATCAACTTGCGATTGTGTTCGCTGTCCCACGGTTCGTTCAAGCGAAACTGGCGATACAGGGCCTGCTGATCCAGGTGCGGCAGCACATGGACCCGCCAGCTCAACAACGGTTTGCCTGCAGCGTCGAACGTTCCGACAGCCGGAAACCGCTTCTGCGCGTCGTAAAACATGTGCAGAGCCAGTCCCAGTTGCTTCAAGTTATTCATCGCCTGCGCGCGTTGGGCCCGCTGCCGCGCTTGTTCCTGCGCCGGCCGGATGGCGGTCAGTAGCGACCGCACAACGACGTCGGCGTGAGCAGGCTGGAGCACCAGCCGATCCCCTTGCACTTCGGGTACGAGAGCGCCGAGTGCTTTCGCTACTTCATCCTGGTGTTCCGCTCCCGCCAGGCGCGCAGCCAACGCCACCAGTTCAGTCAGTTTGTTTCGCAGCGTCGCGGCCGCTGCCGGGTCGCGCGATTGGATCGTCACGCGCACCGCCAATTGCGGAGGAGGATCAATGCCGGCGCCAAGCCACCGGAACCCCTGCGTAACGATCGTGCCTGGACCACCACCGACTTGCTCCGGAAGTGTGGGCTGCAATTCCTCGATGACACGGCGGTCGTTGTCGGTCAGCGCCAACGCAATCTGCAGAGCGCTGTCGCCCGCGGCCCGCAGAGCCTCCGTGAGTTCGGGGTGCTCCACCACCTGCAGTTTCTTCAGACGCTCCAGGGCACGCGGGCGGGCGATGACTACGGATCCATGAAGCGATTCGACGGCCTGCCCTGGACCAAGCGGCAGGTCCTTGAGGGCGTCGGTCTTGATCGCATCGCCACCGGGGAAGACGAAGATCGGAGCATCCCCTGGCAAATCCGCCAAGGACACAATCACGAAGAGTTCCTTGGCACCGGCGTTGACCAATGTCGAGTGCACGAGCCGCAGGCCGCCGCGGACTCTTTCGGACTCTTGTTTGTTCTCCGGCAACAACTCCGCCAACTGGTTTGCCACCTGTTCGGGTTCGATGCGTGTCAGGTCGGCATGGGCCAGCAGAACCATTTGGCCGTCGAGGAAAGGACCGATGGCCTTCGCGCGCTGTCCCGGATCGTATTCCGCCGGAAGCTGCGGCGCGCACAACGCAGCCAATGCGAAGCTCCACACGATATGCCGCAAGCAGAAATGCATCGCAGATCTCCTATTTCTGTACCATCGTGATTTCGTAGTTCAACGCCGCGCCGCGAAGTTCGGGTCCCTGCAGACGAGCCGTGTTATTCTGCAGCGAATAGACAAACGGTTCTTCCGTGGCCGGGTCCAGCGGGACCGGGACGGCGGTGATGTCGTTCAGCGATCCGGGCAACTGGCCCCCGTGCAGAGCGCCGTGGATGCGCAGCGCCTCAATCAACCGGAGAACGGCGATCTGCCGATCCAACTTGACAACGCTCGATCGCACATTCCCCACGGCCGGCAGGAGCATGCTCGCCAGCGGGATCGTCTCGCGCCAGGCACCTGTCTGGCTATCGACTCGTTTCTGTGCCTCGGCGATACCCGCGGCGCCGTCGGCATACGGCACGTAGTACCACTTGAAGATATCGTCGCGTAGCTCCTCGTAGGCTTGCATCGTATGCAGCAGAACAACTTGAGCGACCGGCATGGCTTCGACCTTCTCGCGCGGCAAACCGCGAGCGACGAGGTCCTCTTTGGCCATCGGATAGCCGCGCAGGCTCAGAGCCACCAGCACTTCGGGACCTTGCACCGCATTGCCACCGTCGCCCATCACTCGTGTGAACTGTCCCCAGAATTTCAACAGGATACGCCGCCATTCCTCCGGGCTGTGCTCAGCTTCGCCGACTCCCTTCAGATCCGGATACGAGAGCGTCACGGCACTCATCTCGGCCTCAATGCCTTTTCGCAAGTCCACCAGTGGTCGTGGAAGAGACGTGAGTGCCCAGTACAGATTCGGCGCATCGGGCCGCTGCACCAATTCAGTGACCTGCTCGCACATGATCCCGGCAATCGCAATTCCCACCAGTCCGTTGATGATGGTCTCGCCGGCCGTCACATGCTGACTGATCGCCATTCCCGATTGCAGGGTCTTGACCGCCTGGTCGTATTCTCCGCGCGCGATGTGAATCCGCGCTTTGGCACTCAGGATCCGTGCAAACTGCCGCGTCTGTTGCAGGTCAGGCAGCAGGATTTCGAAGAACGGCTCATCGCGAAACGGCAATTGCCAGTCGCAGTACTTGCAGCGCGCCGCACGGTCCAGGTAGTACGCAATGGTCCCGAGCTTGAGGTTCACGTCGTCCTTGCGCAGATCCTCCAACGGCGCGACTCGCCACTTCTCGATCTTGTCCGCCAGCTCCCGGTCGCTGAAAAAGGACATCTGCTCCGCCGTCACCTTGCCGTAATACACGGCCGCATTTCCGTCGATGCGTTCCGCGAACCCGGGTAACAACTGGTGCTTGAGCGCAGGTTTGGGTTCAGCGGCGGCGTGGATCGTCAGTTTGACGGGTGACTTCTCTTCTGCCTGCACGCCGGCAGACGTGCCACCCAGCAGCAAGCAGACCAGCGAGAGTCCGAACCCCGGAAGAAAGGGTTTCATGAGTTGGCTCCTGAATGGTGAGTGGTCGGCCCATAGTGGGCCCCGGAATCAGGTCGAGGAGGGACCGTATCGTCACCCAGGTCACGAAACGAACCCACGGACCAGATGGAATCATTCACGTCCTCCCCGCCGTTAGCCGCAGCGAGGGTCGTGGGGCGGGCCGGCAGAGTGAATTCGGTAACCAGATGTTCGAACAAGCGAAAACGCGGGTCGATCACACGTGACGCGGGCCGCTCGTCTATGGCAAATCGATCGGCAGCCCAACCGTCGCGCGGCGCCGAAACCGCGGTGGATCCGGTCGCGGCCATCATGCTCGCGGGGCGATCTCCCGCAGGTTCTACCGTTACGGGCACACGCACCACCCGCTCGACGACGCGCGGTTCGGGGCGTGTGATCAGCATCAACAGGAGCGACGCAGCCAGGGCCGTCATGGCCGAGAACGAGACGGGCCAACCCCAGCGCGCATAACTGATCGGCGCCACCCCACGGGTCGATGCCTGCCCCGCCAAGAACACCAACCGGTCGCGATCCAGCCGATCGGTTCGTGGCCGAAGGGCCGCGATTTTGGCTTCCAGCGCCTTCAGGTCAGGAGGCAGCTCGATGTGCTCCTCTTCGCGGTCCGAGTGGTAATCGTTATTCATGGTTCCTGCATCCTCCACGCCCCAACCGCACGTTCAGACAGTCGCGCAAGGCTGCCAGCCCCGCTGCATAGCGCCGGTGCGCCGTGCTCCTGGTCGTTCCGGTCAACGCGGCAATCTCCTCAAACGACAATCCACCCCAGACGCGCGCCACGATCGTTTCTCGCTGTTCCATCGGCAACTGCCGCAGTGCGTGGGTGGCGTCGGTGGCATCGATGTCTTGCGTGTGGTCCGTTTCAAAAAACGCCTCTCCCGGACGCGCGGCTGCGAGTTCGTGCCGTGTCCGCCGAGCCGCGGATCGAGCCGCGCTGATCGCACCGTGCCGCACCACCTGATACAACCAACCGACCGCGTTTGTCGGCACGGGCTGCTGGGCCGCCAGCTTCACAAATGCTTCCTGCACAACATCTTCGGGCACGGCACACCATTGACGGGCGAACAGAATCAGCGGTCCTGCCTGCTCGTCCAACAGCTTCGTCAACAAGTCGGGTGTGACGGTTTCCATCGTGGCCGTTTCCGTGTCTGTCACTAGTAAGACGCCAGCCGTCGGCCGATTTCCCGCGGATGAGAAAAAATTCGCGGTGAAGACGACGCTTTCACCCACAGTACGATTGAGATCGATCGCAGCGTACATGCTCGATCGAAGGGCATGCTCAATCGTAGCGCGGGCTTCAGCCCGCGGGAAGTGCAACGGCGGCTAAAGCCACCACTACGTGGAGAGCACGGGGAATTCCAAGAATTCACGGGCGATCTGAGTGTGTCGGTTGAGAACCACTGTCGGGTTCGGTCGATGAACCTGCCGGATCGCGAAAACGCGACCACACGAAACGCGGCAATTGAATTCGGGCAGTTATGTGATCCGTCGTCGTCAACGTTGGACCGGCCAGCGATAGACATGTTCTGCCAGCGGTGGAAAGGTGTCGCGGAACGAATTGGCGGCAGCGGTGATGGTCCGGTCCTCATCGACCACTTCAATCTGAGTTCCCGCTGCCAGTCCTGGTACGGAGAACGTCGCGGCTGCATCGCGGCCACGAATGTCGATGTTCTGAGCGAACACGTAGACGAATCGGTCGAGTTCCGTGGCCTTGAAGTGACCGGGCACGTCGGCCGTGTCCAGGCGAATCTGAGCCGTTGGTCGGCTGGCCAACAAGGCCGGCGCCAGACGCGTAATCTGCGTGTTCAGCCTCCGCAATTCGGTCACCATCTCTCCTTCCGGCGCGAACTGCCGGTAGTCCGGGACCCAACGGTGCGTGAAGTACCCAATGGCAGTGGCGCCGCGGATCAGCGCCATCCAGACCTCGGCGCGCGTGTCCTGCGGCCGCACGTCGGGTTGCTTTTCGGGACTGACCCATTTGCTGCCCTTGTTGGTTTCAATCCAGGCGTACAGCGGACGCCGCGGACCGGCAATCGCCCGCAACTCGGTGACTCCTTCG
>Ga0233425_10006669_pt1 | contig 16880 bp, 14 predicted proteins | sample Watercolumn_Towu_2_FD_181712 | JGI IMG/M metagenome (GOLD analysis project Ga0233425, IMG submission 181712) | Freshwater microbial communities from Lake Towuti, South Sulawesi, Indonesia - Watercolumn_Towuti2014_140_MG | ecosystem: Environmental > Aquatic > Freshwater > Lake | place... | reverse complement strand
CGGAGCGGAAACGGAAGGGCGCGCGGGTTTGCATAGGGGCATCGGGTTGTCAGGGGTTGTTTCCGTCGAGGTCGTCGACCCGCAGATAGATGCGATGGGCTTCCGTTCGCGTGCCGTATCCATGGCCGGTGAGAGTCGATTGTTCCAGGGTGTTGACGTCGACCTGGCCGCCGACCTCGACCCATTCCCCCAAACGGGTGCGGAGGGTGGTTTCGGCGGACAGGGTGTCAAGGCTGCCGTCGCCGCGCCGGCTGAGACGGTTGGACCAGGGGGCTAGGTATAGGGTGACCTGGTCGCCGGCCAGTTTCGGGGTCACCGCGAAGCCCGTGGTGGCATCCACCGAGTAGGCGCTTTGACCGGCGACGACCGCACCGCCGGGACCGTAGCCGATCTGGGACTGGGCCGGAAGCTGGATTTCCTGGCCGAAGCGGATCAGCGCGGCTTGTCCGTCCAGGGTCTGGACCCGCTGGGTCTGGCGGCCGCTGCCGCGATCCTCGGTCTGGTACAGGTGACCCTGCAAACGGGTGTCGGTTCCCGCCGTGCCGCCGATTCCCGCTGCCAGGCCCTCGCGGGTCAAGCCGCGGCCCTGGGCGACGGTGATCAGCAGTCGGCGGGCCTTCTGATCCAACTGCGCGACCACGCTGCGCAGCTCGTCGAGCCGGTCGCCGCGCGCCTTGACGATGAGCAGGCCGCGGCTCGGTACCACGGTCTCGCCGGGTTCCAGCAGCGGTGTCAGGGCGGCCGCGACTTCCTCCGCCAGGCGGTGGCGCAGCGCGATGGTCACGATCTCTTCGGCCGCGACGGTCGCCGCCAGTCCGAACGCCAGCACCGCGGCGGCGACGCGGCCGTTCACGCGCTGACGCTCCGTGCCAGCATGTTCTTGCCGGTGCGGTCTCGGTCGGCCGTGGCCAGGGCGTACAACTCCTGGTACTGGAGGGCGCTGGAATGCCAGGAGAAGTCCCTTTCCATGCCGGCCTTCTGCAGTTTCCGCCATTCCGCCGGCTGCCGGAACAGGTCGAGGGCGCGCTGGATGGCCGCCAGCAGTTCGCTGTCGACGGCATCCCGGAACACGATGCCGCTGGCGGTGTTGCACACGCGGTTGGTGGCGTTGGCGTCGGCCACGGTATCCGCCAGCCCGCCCACCTGGCGGACGATGGGGACGGTGCCATAACGCTGGCTGTACATCTGGTTGAGGCCGCAGGGTTCGAAGCGGGACGGCATCAGGAACACATCCGCTCCGGCCTCGATCCAGTGCGACAGTTCCTCGTCGTAACCCACGGTCACCGCGATGCGGTCCGGATAGAGCTGTGCCCACTGCTGGAGGGTTTGTTCGTAACGCTTGTCGCCGCTGCCGAGGATGACCAGTTGCAGCGGCAATCGGACCAGTTCGGGCAGCAGATCGATCACCAGGTCGATCCCTTTTTGCTGCACCATCCGGCCGACCGTGGCGAACACCGGGTCCGGGCTCGCTTGGTCCAGTCCGAGGCGGCGCCGCAGGGCCGCCTGGTTCAGTGCCTTGCCGGACAGATCCCCGGCACTGTAGGGGTGAGGCAGCAGCGGGTCGGTGGCGGGATCCCAGGCGCCAGTATCGATGCCATTGAGGATGCCGCTGAGCCGCTCCCCGCGCTGCACCAACAGACCCTGCATGCCGCAGCCGAACTCGTCCCCCTGGATCTCCCGGGCGTAGGTGGGGCTCACCGTATTGATCCGGTCCGCGTAGACCAGCCCCCCCTTCATGAAGCAGAGCTGATCGTAAAACTCCAGGGAATTGCAGGACCAGAAACGCTGCGGGAGCCCGATACGCTGAAAGGTCTCCTTGGGAAAGACCCCCTGGTAGGCCAGGTTGTGGATGGTGAACACCGTCGCCGGCCGCCCCGGTTCGTCTTCCAGCAGGGCCGGGATCAGTCCGGTCTGCCAGTCATTGCAGTGGATGACGTCCGGTTTCCAGCGGAATCCGACGCGGTTCAGGCCGATTTCCACCGCGATCCGGGCCAGCAGGGCGAAACGCTCGGCGTTGTCGGCCCAGGGCTTGCCGTCGGCGCCCAGATAGGGATTGCCGCTGCGGTCGAACACGCCCGGTTGTGCCACCAGCCACACCGGAACGGTGGAACCCGGCAATTGCGCCTGGGCGATCTCGATGAGACTGTTGGCCTGCTTGATGCGCACGACGATGTGAGGATTCTCCAGTTCCGCCAGCACGTCGCCGTACGCCGGCATCAGAATGCGGACATCGTGGCCGAGCGCGGTCAACGCCAGCGGCAGGCTTCCCGAAACGTCGGCCAGCCCGCCCGTCTTGATCAGGGGGTAGGCCTCGCTGGTGACGAATAGCACCTTGTTCATGGCGCGGGCTCTGCCGCCGACTCTGCAGGGTCCGCCTCGGCGGGCGGTTTCAGCGCCAATACCAGGCCGCCGAGGGGGGGCAGGGTCAGGCTGATGGAATGAGGCCGGCCCATCCACTCGCGGGGTTCGGCGGTGAGTTCGCCGTTCCCCGTGTTGCTGCCCCCGTAATAGCTGGAGTCGGAGTTCAGCAGTTCTTCGTAGACGCCGGCGGCGGGTACGCCGATTCGGTAATGCGGTCGCGGCACCGGCGTGAAGTTCAGGATGATCACCATGAAGGTCTCACAGTCGCGCCGGAGGTAGCTCAAGACGGACTGCGGCGCGTCGTGGCAGTCGATCCATTCGAAGCCTTTGACATCGAAGTCCAGATGGTGAAGGGCGGGACTCCTTCGATACAGCCCGTTGAGGTCCGCCACCAGCATTTGCATGCCGCGGTGATTGGGAAACTGCAGGAGTTGCCACTCCAGGCCGTGGGCATCATTCCATTCGCCGCTCTGGGCGAATTCGCAGCCCATGAACAGCAGCTTCTTGCCGGGGTAGGTGAACATCAGGGTGTAGAGCAGCCGCAGATTCGCAAACCGCCGCCAGTCGTCGCCGGGCATCTTCTGCAACATCGACCCTTTGCCGTGGACCACTTCGTCATGGGAGAACGGCAGGACGAAGTTCTCGGTGAAGGCGTACAGCAGCCCGAAGGTGAGTTGGTCGTGGTGATAATGGCGGTGGATGGGATCTTTCCCCATGTACTGCAGGGTGTCATGCATCCACCCCATGTTCCATTTCATGGAGAAGCCGAGACCGCCGGTCCAGGTGGGGCGGGTGACCTGCGGCCAGGCCGTCGATTCCTCTGCGATCACCAACACGCCCGGATGCTGCTGGTGGATCACGGTGTTGAGTTCGCGCAGGAAGGCGATGGCTTCCAGGTTCTCGTTGCCGCCGTATTTGTTGGGGATCCAGTCACCGGGCTGGCGCGAATAATCCAGATAGAGCATGGAGGCCACCGCGTCGACGCGGAGGCCGTCCAGGTGGAATTCCTCGATCCAGAACATCGCGCTGCTGATGAGGAAATTCTTGACCTCGTTGCGGCCGAAGTTGTAGATCAGGGTACCCCAGTCGCGGTGCTCGCCCAGACGCGGATCGTCGTGTTCGTAGAGGGCCGTGCCGTCGAAGCGGGCGAGGCCGAAACCATCCTTGGGAAAGTGCGCCGGTACCCAGTCGAGGATGACACCGATGCCTTGCTGATGGCAGTAGTCGACGAAGAAGCGGAAATCGTCCGGTGTGCCGAAGCGGCTGGTGGGGGCGAAATAGCCGGTGGTCTGATAGCCCCAGGAGGCATCCAGCGGATGTTCGGTGATCGGGAGCAGCTCGATGTGGGTAAATCCCAGTTCCAGCACGTATTCGACCAGTTGCTGGGCGATCTCCCGGTAGCTCAGAAAGGTTCCTTCGCTATCGCGCCGCCAGGACCCCAAGTGAACCTCGTAGACCGATAAGGGTGCATGCAACCACTGCGCTTGCTCCCGCTGACGAACCCAGTCGCCGTCCTGCCAGTGGTGCGAGTCCGGTTCCACCACCATGGTCGCTGTATTCGGCCGCAATTCGAAGCGCTGGCCGTAGGGGTCCGTCTTCAGCAGGATCGCCCCATTCTGGCGGTTGCGGATCTCGTACTTGTAATAGACGCCGGGCTGCAGTTCCGGAATGAATAATTCCCACACCCCGCTGCCGCCCCGCACCCGCATCGGATGGCGGCGGCCGTCCCAGCCATTGAAGTCGCCCACCACGCTGATGCGTTCGGCATTGGGTGCCCAGGTCGCAAACAATATCCCTTCGATGCCGTCGACACAGTGGGGGTGCGCTCCCAACTTGCGGTACATGTGCCAGTGCTTGCCCTCCCCGAACAGATGGATGTCGAAGTCGCCGAGCTGGACCGGGAAGGTGTAGGGATCGATGTGGGAATGATGGTGGCCGGTCTTGTCCGTCCAGTGCAGCCGGTAGTGCGGTTCGGGAAGCTCGTCGGCGGCGATGAGCACTTCGAACACGTCGGTGCCGGAGAGCCGAGCGAACTCGGGACCGTTCTCCCCCAGCCGCACCGTCTCGGCTTGCGGGATTACGGTGCGGATGATGTCGCCGTCGCTGCTCCGCTGGCGGCCCAGCACCGAAAACGGGTCGTGGTGCCGGGCCTGAACGATGCGCCGCAGTTCTCCACCCAAAGCGTCCAATGCGGTGCCCTGATCGAATTTCCGCGCCTCGTTCTGGTTCACTTTGCCTCGCCTCTGATAGTAAACTAGCGTCCGCCAAACGCCGAAGAATGCGGTAACGAATGTTACCAAATTTGCCTCTTTTCGGTACGACCAACTCCCTGTAGGAGCTTCCTCCGATGGTCCAATCCAGCGCCGCATCCCGCTTCGTCAGCCGCTTGACCCGACACACTCTGGGTTTGATTCTCGCAGGAGGGCGCGGAAGCCGGTTGCATAATCTGACCGAGTGGCGCGCAAAACCCGCCGTGCCGTTTGGAGGAAAATTCCGTATCATCGATTTTCCGCTGTCCAATTGCCTCAATTCCGGAATTCGCCAGATTGGGGTATTGACCCAGTATAAGGCCGACTCCCTGATTCGCCACATCCAGCAGGGGTGGGGGTTTCTCCGGGCCGAACTCGGTGAGTTCGTCCATATCTTGCCGGCCCAGCAGAGGCTGCAGGAGTCGTGGTATGCCGGTACCGCCGATGCGGTTTACCAAAACCTGGATATCTTTCGGCAGATGGACGTCGAATATGTGCTGATACTGGCTGGCGATCACGTCTACAAGATGGATTACGGCTTGATGCTGGCCAAGCACGTGGAAAACAAGGCGGACCTCACCATCGGCTGCATGGAGGTTCCGCTCAAGGAAGCCAAGGCGTTCGGTGTCATGAAGGTCGACGAGGAACAACGCATTCGCGAGTTCGTGGAGAAGCCTGCCAACCCGCCGGCGATGCCCAACCGTCCCGACCGCGCGCTGGCGTCCATGGGCATTTACGTCTTCAATCGGGATTTCCTGTTCGAGCAGTTGATCAAGGACGCCGACAGTCCGCGTTCCAGCCACGATTTCGGCAAGGACATCATCCCCGAGGTCATCAAGAAATACCGGGTTTTCGCCTATCCATTCCGGGACGCCCAGAGCGGCGTGCAGGCCTATTGGCGCGATGTCGGCACCATCGACTCCTATTGGGATGCCAATATGGAACTGATCGGCGTGAACCCGGAACTCAACTTGTACGATACCGACTGGCCGATCTGGACCTACCAGGCGCAAACGCCGCCGGCCAAATTCGTGTTCGACGATGACAACCGCCGCGGCCTGGCCGTGGATTCCATGGTATCCGGTGGCTGCATCATTTCCGGGTCGGAGGTCCGGCATTCCCTCTTGTTCTCCAATGTCAGGGTAAACTCCTATTCCAACGTTTCCGACTCGGTAATCTTGCCCGATGTAAATATCGGACGCCATTGCCGCATTCATCGGGCGATCATCGACAAGGGATGTAAGATTCCTGCCAATACGGTGATTGGGGAGAATCCGGAAGAGGATCGGCAGCGGTTTTATGTCAGCCCGGGCGGCGTCGTCCTCGTCACCCCCGAGAACTTTGGACAGTTATTGCATTTCGCCCGCTGAAGCGCGTTTGGAAGGCGGGCAGACAATACCCTCGTTTAGGCCCATCGGGAGTTCTTGAGGATATCGGATAGCAGATGGGTCGCGCGGATCCGGTGGGGGAACCGGAACTCATCTTCTGGTGCTCTCGTACTGCTAGTCCGGGGCTTTTCGATCTTCCGCATTCCGTCTTTCATCCGCTTCCGGAAAGTTCTCTGGCGCACGGGAACCAGGTATTTGTCTAGTGGTTCCGGCGGGGTGCAGGCTAGACTTGCCAAATTCAAAATGGCCGGGCGTGCCAGGCTTTCCGGGGGGGGCACTTCCTGCGCTTGCCGGTGGCGTGGGAACCCAGTATTCATGATGGCCCCGATTTCCTTGCCGGCGGCTAGGTGACGGGAGGAGGGGCACGGAATGGCGGTTCGCGGAACAATGAACATCGATATACGAAAGGGGTCTGTTTGACAGCGGCAAATAGCATATTGGACACGCGCCGGGCTGGCGTTCTGCTCCACATTTCATCCTTGCCGGGTGGGGTCGGCAATGGCGACCTGGGGCAAGATGCCCGGCGCTTCATCGATTTTCTTGCAGAATCAGGATTATCGGTTTGGCAAACCCTTCCCATCGGTCCCACCCATGCCGATGGTTCCCCTTACCAATGCATGTCGGCTCATGCCGGTGATCCTCTGCTGATCAACCTCGAGTGGCTGGTCGATCGAGGCTGGCTGGATCCAGCCGTCTTCGAGCAGCGCGTCACGGATTTGCGATCGTTCCGGTTGACGGCCTTGCGCCAGGGATTCCTCGGCTTCAAATGCGAATCCGAAGAGACCTATTATCGCCGGCAGTTCCGGGCTTTTTGCCGGGACAACGCCTACTGGCTGGAAGACTACGCCTTGTACGCCGCTTTGCGGTCTGCCTTCGGCAATGAGCCTTGGCAGAATTGGCTGGTCGGTTTTCGCGACCGGGACGCCACGGCCCTGAATGAAGCCAAGTGGCGGCTGGCGTGGGTAATCGAGCGAATCCAGTTTGAGCAGTTCGTCTTTTTTCGGCAGTGGGAGGAGCTGAGGCGCCACGCGGAGTGCCGGGGCGTTCTGTTGTTCGGGGACATGCCGATATTTGTCGCCGGCGATAGCGCGGAAGTCTGGGCGGATCGCGAGAATTTCGATCTGGACGAAGCCGGCCAGCCGCGCGTCGTTGCCGGTGTTCCTCCCGACTATTTTTCTGCCACCGGACAGCGCTGGGGTAATCCCCATTATAACTGGAGCAGGATGCAGAAGGGCGGCTTCCAGTGGTGGATCAATCGACTGAAAACCCACCTGGAGCTGTATGACCTGATCCGCATCGATCATTTTCGGGGATTCGAGGCCTACTGGGAAATCCCGGCCGGCGAGCCCACCGCCGTAAACGGTCGCTGGGTCAAGGCGCCGGGACACGAATTGCTGGCCGCGTTCTACAAGGCCTTCGGCGGTGCCGGTCTGCCGCTGGTAGCGGAAAATTTGGGGATCATCACCGACGAAGTAGAGTCGATGCGGCAATACTTCGGAATACCGGGTATGCTGATACTGCAGTTCGCCTTTGATGGTGGTGCCGATAATCCTTATCTACCCGCGAATCATACCGAGAACAGCGTGGTCTATACCGGTACTCACGACAACGACACCACCGTGTCCTGGTTCGCGAGTCTGGCGGACCAGCAAAAGCAGTTCGTCGAGAATACGCTCGCTGGTTGCAAGGAACCGATGCCGTGGCCATTGATCGCGAGCGCTTTCGCCTCCACGGCGCGGTTGGCCATCATCCCGATGCAGGATTTTCTCGAACTGGGGGCGGAGGCGCGGATGAATACCCCGGGCACCATGTCCACGGCGAATTGGCGCTGGCGCTTCGATTGGCAGCAGCTCAATTCCGGACTGGACAAACGAATCCGTCTGTTGGCCGGCAGCTTCGATCGACTGCCCAAGGGCTGAAAATTCGCCGGGGGTGTGGGCGTTCAGGGCGTCCCAAGCGCAGTAGGGACCGGAATTTCTTGAGTTGGGACTCAAGGAGTCTGCCCGCGTTTTTCCAAGCGGGGTCTGAGTTGACGCGATCCTTGATACGTCCTATTTTAGTTGGCTATTAATTAGGGATGTCTGGAATGCCCAAGAATCCAATAACAGCGTATAATGAGCTGTTGGCTCATCCGAAGACATTTTTGTCCAAATATCCGATACGGATCGCCGGATCGGATGTCCCTTCAAGTGTCGTGCAATATTATATCTACAATTGGGATTTCGGTCGTTCGAAGCGCCCCGATTCTGTCCTGCGGACTCTTTACATGCACGATACGGAAGCTTTTCGGATCGATGCGTGCACGCCCACGGGTCATCCGTTTCGTGCGCATTCCATTGAGATGGTTCAAAGTAATATAACAACTGGCATTAGTTTTTATACGCTGCCGAATACCGGGGGGCCTGATATAATGGTTACCGGCGTTTTGTCCGGGTGTACCTTCTTGGTGGACGCTGGCCCCGCTCCCGGATCGATAATGTGCGCGCACCTTCAGCCGAATGGGGAAACCGGAGCCATGCTAAATGCCCGGCTTCTAGGATTACATGCTGCAGTCTATGGGCGTAATAATTACGGTCACCTGCATGACCCCGCCAATCCCGGTTCATTCGACCGGTCTGTGACAATTGTTGGTGTGCGCCGCAACGGCCAATGGAAGGTTTACGCACAAAAGCTGGATGGTTTTGCTTCCTGGTCCGTTCGAAGTGCCCACCGAATATATCCGGCGTAGGACGGTTGGGGGGGATGGAGTATAACCAGGGTGCCGAGCATTGGCGACGTAGAGTCCATGTCTAACGTTGCGATCGACCAAATGGTCGAGGCCTTTTAATAACTCCATCAGTAGGGTGAATGTCTCCTGTCGATGTTTTCAACTCCACCGAGAAGGTGAGTGCAGCAAGTGAACAGGGGAGCGACCGTCGGGTATACAGCGCCTATAAGCTCGATTTTCCAAGGCCAGTCATTATCGGAACCGATTTTTCGTCCTGTCACGCGGCGTGAAGACGAGCACAATCGGACAATTCAGTCGAGCAATATATTAGAACTCAGATAAGGAGAAATCACTATGCGACTCAAAGGTCCATTCCGAAAGCTGTTCGGCATGTCCAAGCGTGACCACGGCCATCATGTGGCCCCATCGTTGGAGTTCGCAGTGCCGTTCGTGCATCAGAATCACGTCAATCTGTGCGGGGATGCGTCGGTGGAGATGCTCGTGAGATACCACGGCAGGCACACGGATGTCAGCAAGGTAAAGCAGAACGACGGATCCTCCGCATCGTACCGCCTCCGGCGCAACCCGCGCGGGGTCTTTGACGGGAGCAACGAACATGATCTCAAAGGCATGATCGAGGCTGCCGGCCTATATGGTTGGAGATTCTGCCCGAGGGTAGGCAAATGGACTGCAGAGTTGGTGCGTTTGGCGCTGGATACATATGGCCCTTACGCCCAGTGTGTTCGCTTTTCCATAGCGGAACACTGGGTCGTCGTCAAGGGGACGGACGGGAGCAGCGTCATCTATAACGATCCCTGGCGTGGTGCGAACATGAGCAAGACCATGGACGACTGGGTCATCGCCGCCGCCGATTACGCTGGTTCGGCAGTCGCCGCGACCCCTGTTTCCAACATCGATCACCCCAGTAAGATGCAGGTTCAAGAGTTGAGCAACCAGTAACCCATACGGTGGATCCGCGAATCCGTGCGCAACAATAAGGGTCGCGCAGCTAGACAAGAAAATACAGCGGGGCTTCGAATGGTTCAGATCGCCCCGGCCATCCTTCTCAGGGCTTGTCGAAAGCAGTCCTGCCGCACTGGTCGGAGGCGCTTTCGTATTTTTCGCCCTTCTGCATGGCCGAAAGTGTGCACTGCCATTGCTCGATGGTGCGTTCCTTCTGCGAGATGTGGCAACTTGCCACCAGTTTCTTGCGATCCCTCTCGTAGACCTTGGCTTCGACAATATAGAGCTTCATGACTTCCTGGCACAGACCGATGCGCTTTTCGGTGTCGGCGTTTTCCGCGGATTGCTGGGTGCAGCCGGCTAGGGAAGCGGCAAGGATCAAGAGGCAGACGGGTGTTTTCATGGCTGGGGTTTCCTTGGCGTGCGTGGGTTCGGTCGGAGGTCGATCGCCGCAATTATACCCGGTTGGCGATTCGTCCTGGCGGAGCCGGGCCGTCACTGCCAGCCGGTGGCGGTCGGAGGTAGCCATTCAGTTCGTCCTGCCCAAGCCGGACAGGGATGGGGCGCAAGGCCATTGAAATAGTGACCCCTCTCCCGCGGGGAGAGGGGTCAATTCGATAACAGTGGGGCGGAGTACGGCAAACGCTGCTTCGCTTCATCCCGGGACTCTCGCCACTCTCCGCCGCCGGATGTTCTTCATCGACCGACCGCCGGCGAAATCGGCGGTCTGCAGCCGGCACTCTCCCTCCGGCGTAAGAATGCGGGCGGCGAGGCCGGCACTGGGTGCCGGCAGGACGCGTAGCGGCCCGGCAATGCCCAGCGCCGTCAGTAGCCGTTCCAGCCGCTCCGGCTGGGGATGCAGCAATTCCAGTTCCAGCAGGGTCAGGCCCTGGTCCGGCAATGTCGCGGCAGGATGCGTGCCCTGGCCCCACTGGATCAGCGCCGGAGCTGTTCCGCCTAAGGGCAGGGAACCGTCCGGCGGAATCGTGATGAGCCACTCCAATTCACCGCGCTGCATGGCTTCGATGGTGCCCAGCGGCTCCGTCGCGGCGGCGGCAATGCGGATGTCCGCGGTTCGTGCGACCCAGGTGGCGAGTACCGGCGCGGGGCCGGCGACGTCCAGCGCGAACCAGCGCGGCCGGTCCGGCGCTGCGGCGGCGGGGTTGGTGGCGATGACTTCCAGATAGCACGAGGCCCCCAGGCGGACCAGCTGGTTGTGGGTGGCCATCCGTACATGCTCGCCTCCCAGCTGCAGCGGGACGCCGAGTACCGAGCGCACGAACTCGGCGCCGATCCGTAGAGACGGCGCGGTGACAACCAGATGGTCGATCTCGCCGGTGGCGAGGGTCATGGGGCGGCTGGTCAGCGGGTTTGCAGAAGCGGACAATGCGGGATCAGTGTCTGGCCAGCGGTTGCGGCATCCGTTCCCGGCCGCGACGCGACCATCGATTCGACCCCACTGGGCGGTCAATGGTGTTGAATTCAGCCCCTCCCTGCGGGGAGAGCGGAGCGAGGGGGCGGAGCCGGGTGGGGGGAGGGCCAAACGGTTAATGCTCGCGGGAACTCCGTTGAAACAATTGGGCGTTTTGGCCCTCACCCTAGCCCTCTCCCGCAGGGAGAGGGGACCAAGCGCCGCCTTAAGTTAACGGCATTGCCGCGGGGAGAGGGTTCCTTATTCCAACAGTATTGCATTGGGAGGTGTCCCATGCCCGTTCTCCGTCGATTCCACCTCGCCATCCGGACTTTCGCGCTGGCGCTGCTGCCCCTTGCCGCCCAGGGAGACCAAGCCATGATCCTGACCTCGTCCGCCTTTTCGCATCAGTCGGAAATCCCCGCCGTCCACACCTGCCAGGGGCGCGACACTTCGCCGCCGCTGACTTGGGGTGACTTGCCGGCAGGTACGCGCAGCCTGGTGCTGATCGTCGACGATCCGGACGCGCCGGACCCTGCCGCGCCCCGCATGACCTGGGTGCACTGGGTGCTCTACGACCTTCCGCCGGAAACCGGCGGGCTGGCGGAATCCGTCAGCGTCCTCCCGGCCGGCACCCGGGAAGGCGTCAACGACTGGAAGCGCACCGGCTATGGCGGCCCCTGTCCGCCCATCGGACGCCATCGCTATTTCCACAAGCTGTATGCCCTCGATACCCTGCTGGGGGATCTCGGCCGTGCCGACAAAGCGAAGGTGGAACAGGCCATGCGCGGCCATGTCCTGGCTGCGGCGGAGCTGATCGGAACCTATCAGAAGCGCTGAATCTCGGTGACTGCGGCCCGCAGCGTCTCCCAGGATTCCGGATCCGGCTGTGCCAGCAGCCGCTCCACCCAAGTGTGGGCGGCGGCGAGATGGTCGCGGGCGGCGGCGCTCAGCCCGTCGCCCAGTTCGAAGCTGACCCCGCGGATGCTGAGCAGATAACTGGGCGGCGGCGGTTGGCGCTGGAGGCTCTGGTAGACCTCAAGCACCGCGGCCGGGCTCACCGCGTGGGTGGTGAAGCTGGCGTCGCGGGCCGGCCGCAGCCGGGTGAAGGCGAAGGGTGGCGGACAGGAAACGCTGGCGTCGACGAACAGTACCAGGTCTCGCTGCTGCAGGTCGAGGGCGTGTTCCACCTGGAGCTGGAAGTCGGTAAGGCATTCCGCCGCTGCCCCCTGCAACAGGTCCAGCAACGCCGGACCCAGGGCGTCGTCGCCGCGGCTGGGATTGCCGTAGCCGAACAGGAGCAGCCGATTCACGGAGCGACGGGCCGGGACGTCGATTCGCAGCGGAGAGGAGTCGGCAAGCGGCTGTCTTAGCTGCGGACGACTTCACCCTGGCTGGAACGCTGCAGCCGATCGACGATGGCGCCGCCGGCATCCACCAGCTCCAGTTGCAGCGGCATCTTGCCCAACGCGTGAGTCGCGCAGGACAAACAGGGATCGTAGGCGCGGATCGCCACTTCCAGATGGTTGAGCAGGCCTTCGGTCAATTCCTTGCCGTCCAGATAACGGGCCGCCACCGCCCGCACCGCCTCGTTCATGGCCTGGTTGTTGTTCGTCGTGGAAACGATCAGGTTGGCCTGCACCACCACGTCGTTCTCGTCCACCTTGTAGTGGTGGAACAGGGTGCCGCGTGGCGCCTCGATCACGCCGATGCCCTCCGGCCGCCGCTCCCCCTTGACCACCAGGTCCTTGCCCAGCAGTTCCTTGTCGCTGAGCAGTTCCTGGATCGCCTCGGCGCAGTAAAGCACCTCAATCATGCGAGCCCAGTGAAAGGCCAGCGAGGCCTGCACCGGCTGGGCGCCGCCGTATTCGACGAAACTCTTGCGGGCAGCTTCCGCCAGCGGGGTGGAGATGAACTGGCAGTTGTTGACCCGCGCCAGCGGACCGACCCGGTACCAGCCGTTGTCGCGCCCCAGTTCGACGATGTAGGGGAACTTCATGTACGACCAGGAGCGCACCTCCTCCCGCAGGAACTGGGTGTAGTTGCGGTAATCGACATGGTCGAACAGGGTCTGGCCACTACTGTCCCGTGCCCGCAGCCCGCCGTGGTAGATCTCCAGTGCTCCGTCGGCGCGGATCATGCTGAGGAAGTTCGAGGGGAAGGCGCCGAAATGCTGGTGGTATTCGGCATTGGACAGGAAGATCTTGCGGATCAGCTCCACCACCTCCTTCGACCAGCTGACGATGTCCTTGATGTCCTTGCGCAGGAAGTCGCGGTCGGCCTTGGTCAGCGCCTTGTTCATGCCGCCGGGGATGGCAGCCGAGCCGTGGATACGCTTGCCGCTCACCACCCGGATCACCTCCTGGCCGTACTTGCGCAGCTTGACGCCCTTCAGACCGGTCTCCGGATACTCCTGCAGCACGCTGACGATGTTGCGGTGGGCGGCGGCGTCCTCGAAGCCGAACAGCAGGTCCGGGGTCGACAGATGGAAGAAATGCAGGGCGTGGGACTGCAGGGTCTGGCCCAGGTGCATGAGCCGGCGCAGCTTCTCCGCTGTGGGGGTGAGCTGGTCGACCCCCACCAGCTGGTCCACCGCCTTGGCGGCCGCCAGGTGATGGCTCACCGGGCAGATGCCGCACAGGCGCTGCACCAGCACCGGCAGCTCCCAGTAGGGGCGGCCCTGGATGAAGCGTTCGAAGCCGCGGAATTCGACGATGTGGAGGCGCGCCTGTTGCACATGGTTGTCTTGATCCAGCAGCAGGGTGACCTTGCCGTGGCCCTCGACCCGGGTGACCGGATCGATGACGACGCGCTTCAGCTGTTCCGGGTTGGCGGCGGTTTCCAGATGCTCGTACATGGGCGGACCTCGATCGGTGAGTGTTGCGGGGGCCGGGCCGGTTGTCGTCCGGGCTCGCGGCCGAAGTTCGGTGATTCGGATAATACTAGGCCGGTGTCGGCCCTCCCTGGGCAATGGAGGGTCAGATTCCGGAAAAAGTTCGATTGGGGCCGGTCAAGCTTCTTCTCCCTGGAGGGTGGCGACGATGCTGCGGCGTCCTCCGTAGTCGCGGTGCTCCCCCAGATAAATCCCCTGCCAGGTCCCCAACTGCAGGCGGCCGTCGCCGATGGGCACGGTGACCGTACTGCCGAGGATGCTGCTTTTCAAGTGTGCGGCCATGTCGTCCGGACCCTCGTCGCGGTGGACGTAATGGAGCGCCCCGTCGGGGGCCAGCTGCCGCAGGTGAGTCTCGAAATCGCGGCGGACGTCGGGGTCGGCGTTTTCGTTGATGGTGAGCGACGCCGAGGTGTGCTGGATGAAGAAGTGCGCCAGGCCGACCCGGATGCGTGCCAGCTCCGGCAGTTCCGCCAGCAGATCGCGGGTGACGAGATGGAAGCCGCGGGGACGGGGATTCAACACGATGCGTTTCTGGATCCACATGGTACCGACTCCAAGGGTCGCCACATTATGCAACGAAACGCCACCCTGCCGCCTCATCGAGACGGCAGGGTGGCGAGGTCGGACATTGCCGCTGTTCAGTTGCCGGCAGTGACGGGCGGAGAGCGATAACGGGTGGCACGCCCGGCCTTGCCGGCGGTCCAGGCTTCCACCGACCGGCACGTCCAGCCGCCGATTTCCAGGGCCACGGTAATGGTCGTGGTGAGTACGCCCATTTCCAGGCGGCGCCCCTTCACCTTGACGGTGGCGGCCAGCGGCGACAGGAGGACGCTGCCACTGCCGCCGCCGAAGACCGCCTTCACCCCGGACGGGGCGAAATCTCCGCCGACAAAGTGATAGACGGTGTTGCCGAGGGTGACCGCGGCGGGGGTCTCCGGCCCCATCCGCACCAGGGCGTCCGCCAGCCCGTTGCAGCGAGTCAGGGTGACCTTTGCACTGTCCCGATTCGCCACCGGCGAATCCAGCACCACCCCGCGCAATGCCTTCCCGCCATCGACAACTTCGCAGAAGTCCCCGCTGCCGTCCCCATCGGTGTCCTGCTGGTCCGGATTGGCGCTGGCGGGGCAGTTGTCGGCCTGATCCCTGAATCCATCCCCGTCGCTGTCTTGCAGCAGCGGATCGGTGCCGGTGACCGCCAGTTCCTGCCAGTCCGGCAGGGTATCGCCGTCGGCATCGGTCAGTTCGGTGAATTGACCATTGTTCAGGGAGAAACCGGAGAGGCGGCCGGCCCGTTTCAGATTCGGTCCACTGCCCAAGGCGACGACGCCCAACTGCGGAACGAACCAGCGATGCTCGACCAGGGCCTGGCTGAACCCCCGCACGGAGGCGGACAGCCGGCTGTTGACGCTGTAAGCGGCGACCTTGCCGCCGAAGGGCAGGTCGATCACCTCCCGGCCCAGGACCTTCGCCTTCATGCGGGCGGTTCCCTTGAGCTGAAAGAGAGCGGCCGACACGTCGATCGCCGAGGAATCGGTCCGGATCTCGCCGACTTGCAGCGGGTGCCACAATACCGGCAGAGCCTTGGTGGCGGTCACATGGATGGTGTAACCCAGCATCTTGCCCGAGAGGCTGGACATCGACCAGACCGCCGGCGGACCTTCGCTCAGGGCAAAGATGGATACCTGCGGGGTGCGGTTGGGGCGGGTGGTCTGGATGGAGTCTGCGGCGCTGATGGTGACCTGGGTGGTCTTGCCGCGGGAGTCGACATAAGTCCAGGAGTTGCCTTGCTGCAGGGCGAAGGTGACGGCGGCGGGCAACACCTCCGCCGCGCAGGGAATGTGGCAGGACAAGCCCGTCAGCAGCAATACCGGCGCTGCGATCCGAAGGGAGTGGCGGGGAGACATGGGGGTGACCTCGAAACCGGAAGCTGCGAATGGAACACGTCACCGGCGGCAGGCCTGCTACCTTGCGCCCGGTCCGCCGTGACCGCGGACCCTTGCGGCGAGTACCAGCGGGACTTGCCGCCGTCGGTGGGAATAGCCTGAAGCATAGCGGATTCCCGCGGCGGCAACGGCAGCGCTTACGCGCCGCGCAGACTCATATAGTGTTCGAACAAATCCCTTTCGATTTCACGAAGATGCGCGCGGGCGGCGAGCAGCGCCGGGCTCATGCCCTGCTTCTCCAGTTCCAGCAGCTGGACGACCGTTTCCAGCGCCCGCCCGGCCCGGCCCGGCGGCTGCGGAATGGCGACGTCGTCCAGGGCGACGTCGCTGTATTCGAGGCCGTGCCACGCCGGAAACCACTCGGCGATGGTCTGCTGCGGCTGGTCCAGCAACAGTCCGCTGGAACGGAAGGCGCTCCAGCGCCGCTGCAGGGCTTCGCTGTCGAGGCGTGCCAACAGTTCGGGAAAGATGTTCGGCGCCAGCAAGGCGTAGCGGAACAGCAACGCCCGGCAGGCGTCGGCGCCGCGCAGCCGGCACAGTGCCTCGATGCGCCAGCCCAGCAGTTCCGGAACCAGCTGGGACTCGTCCAGGGCCGCCGCCGCCTCCAGTGCCCGCGCTGGCTCGCCGGCCTTGAGGAACAGCCCGGCGGCGCAGGCGCGCGGATGCTCCGGGTCGAAGCCGGCGGCACCGGCACTTTCCGCCAGGTCCAGCCAGAACGGCTGCATGAATCGCTGCAGGGAGCGGGGCATGACCGTCCGTGCCGCCGGCTCGACGATCTCTTCCAGCCAGCGCGCGGTGACATCCACCTCGTTGGCGGTGGGCGCCGGGTACGGCCAGTCCTGCAGCGCCTGGCACAGGGCATGGAGCTTGCTCAGGCCGGGGTAGTCGGGCTCCTGGGCGTCCAGCCTGCCGAGGCAGGCCGATGCCTGCGGGGCCGAGCGTCGCAGCAGGGCCTCGATCAGCTC
>Ga0233425_10006668_pt1 | contig 16882 bp, 8 predicted proteins | sample Watercolumn_Towu_2_FD_181712 | JGI IMG/M metagenome (GOLD analysis project Ga0233425, IMG submission 181712) | Freshwater microbial communities from Lake Towuti, South Sulawesi, Indonesia - Watercolumn_Towuti2014_140_MG | ecosystem: Environmental > Aquatic > Freshwater > Lake | place: Indonesia... | reverse complement strand
CTGGGTGCCGGTGCTGCTCGTGGTGGTCTTCATCTGGCGGCGCGCAACGGCGCGGCAGGGGAACGGCAACGGCTGAGCCGGCGGCGGGCAGACTACGGCACGGTGAGGCGGCTGAGGGGGTACCAGCCGTCCTCACCGCGGCCGGCGATGGCGAGCCGGAGGGCGGGGTCGTGGGTGACCGGGTCAACCACGGCCAGACCGAGCGAGTACGTTCCAGGCGCGGCGTCCTCGGGTAGCGACAGCGTCAGGTCGAGGCTCTTCTCCCCGGGCAGCCAGCCCTTCACAGAGGCGTCGGACACCAAGGTGACCGGCTGGCCCGCTCCCTCGGGCTGCAGCCGCAGGGCGATCCGGGAGTCGTGGTACGGGGGCGCGCAGCCCATGTTCCCCCACTGCAGCGAGACGGGCAGCACTGCCCCGGGCGCCACGCGCTCGGGGTGCTCGAGGCGACGGAGCACCAGCCGGTACCCGATCCGCCGCAGGAAGCGCTCGATCTCGGGGCGCGTGCCTGCGGGTATGCGCGCGGACTTGTTGTTCAGGTAGCTGGCGTGGCAGTTGAGCGCGTAGCCGAAGATGTACGCGATGTCCCAGCCCTCGGTCGCCCACTTGTTCATGTCCCAACAGCTCTCGAAGGCGACCGGCCCCGTCTGCCACGCCTCCTGCGTGCCGGTCTTCTCCAGCTGCTGGAGGTAGAAGTGGTCCATATGGTTCCACGTCTTCGAGAAGCCGCCCATGTCCCCCAAGCAGTCCGCGCGCCAGCCGCAGCCACGCGATGCCGCGTGGCGCATCCCCTCCTCATCGCCGCACAGCATGGCCTTGGGGGTCTTGGGGAAAGCGTCACACCACGCATCGATGATCGCCTGCCGCGTCTTCCAGCTCGGCACGTCGACCCCGGTCCCGCTCATGTGCCACTCGCCCCAGAGCCCTACCGTCCCGATGTCGACGAGGTCGAGGTCGGGGTGTCCGTCATACCGCTCGCCAAGGGCCCGAATCAGCCGGAAGTGCGCCTCCTGGAAGACGGGGCTGTCCATGTCCGGGGTCCAGCGGCGACGACCCTCGTACTCGAACTCGAACCCCGGGCAGCCCTTCTCCCGCAGCCACCCGGGCACATGCATCTCCTGCGCGTCGGTGCCCACGCACATGATGCGGAAGGCCAGCTGCTGCCCGGCGGCGTGCGCCTTCGCCAACAGCTCGTCGAAGCGGGCGAAGTCGATCTCGCCCTCAGCCGGCTCAATCTCGCTCCAATACAGCCGGAAGTAGGCTGAAGTGCTCGGCAGGCCCTCGAGGGCCGGGTCCTCGTTCGCGAACCGGTGGAAGGTCTGCCAGCCCATGTGCGGGTTGGGCAGCAGGTCGTCGATCTCGGTCGGAGCCACCACCATCTGCGTCACTCCCAACGGGCCGAGCAGTAGTGTCAGTGCGGTCCCTGCCACGAACGCCATCGGGCGCCTCCTCCCTCGCAGGGCGGAGTTGTCGGGGCACGGAACAAACGCCTTGCCTGTAGGTTGGCTTGAGATGCACGTTCCACCTCTGTGCACCAGGGAGCTCCCAGCATGTATCCCGCGATCGTCGCGCTGCTCCTGGTCCACACGGGCGCTGCTCGAGCCGCCGAGCTCCCAGACGGGCTGCAGGCCCGCTGGGGCGAGGAGCCCGTCGACACGCTCAGCAACGCCCGCGCCCGGATCTGCCTGAACGGTCTGTGGCAGTTCGTGCCGTCCGCCGGACCGGTCTCGCGGGCCCCCGAGGGCGATCGGGGCTGGATCTGGGTTCCGGGCTCGTGGAAGGGTGTGTCCTGCCTGCCGGGGATCGCCGCGCCGGGCGCCGGCGTGCCGTGGGATGGCCTCGAGCTTGCCACCCTCGGCCGGGCGTGGTTCGAGCGGCCGATTCGGGTGCCGGCTGACTGGGCCGGGCGCGCCGTACTCCTCGACCTCCAGCGCGTCAGCACCTCGGCGGTTGTGTTCGTGAATGGGTCGGAGTGTGGGCGGGTGGCCTGGCCCGGCGGCATCGTCGATCTCACGGATGCTGTACAACCCGGAGGCGAGGATGCTCTGAGGGTCTTCGTAGCGGCGGCGCAGGACGAGGCTGGGGCGGCGGCGCTGCGTGAGGGGCAGGCTGCTCAGTCCGCCGCGAACCTGGAGGCTCGCGGTCTCATCGGCGATGTGCTGCTGCTGAGCCGTCCGCGAGGTCCCCACATCAGCGATGTGTTCGTGATGCCCTCGGTCCGGGAGAAGCGGCTCACGCTGCGGGTCGACTTCGGGGGCCGCGGGCAGGCCGGGCCGGTGCAACTCACCGCGCGGCTCCTCGATGAACAGGGCCAGGAGGAGCAGCGCTTCACCGCGACCGTGCAGGTCGGCGCCGGTCCCGTGGAGGTTGGGTGGCCCTGGGCCGATCCGCGCCTGTGGGACGTGGGCCAGCCCAACCTCTACACGCTGCAGCTGGCTGCGGACGGGAACGGCGTGCAGGACGAATATGTCCAGGAGTTCGGGTTCCGCGAGTTCCGGATCGACGGGCGGCGCTTCTTGCTGAATGAGCGAGAGGTGCGTCTACGGCCCATCAACGTGGGGGACCAGTGGAACCAGTACGCCTGGACGCCCGAGGCCATCGCAGGGATGCTGGATGGGTACTCCTGGGCCGGGTTCAACCTCGGCGAGCAGTGGCCGTGGGACGCGAATGAGCCCGGCCTGGTTGAGTTCCGTGACCTGTGGCTCGATGCCGCCGACCGGAAGGGCTTCCTGATGACAGGCGTCGCCCCCAGCATGGCGCCCTACATCCACGACCCGGGTTGGGTGTACGCCTGGGACAAGCCCGGCCGCAAGGACGCCTATCGACAGCGGGTGGCCGCCGAGCTCCGGCGGCTGCGCAATCACCCCTCGTGTGTGATGTGGGGCACGACGGCCAACTTCTTCGGGCGCGCCCAGGACCAGAACCCGCGCCTCATTGGGCGACGCGACTGGATCCGCGATGAGGGCTGGCAACGCCTGGCCGCCGCAGGCCAAGAGGGCATCGACTCCATCAAGGCGGAGGACCCGACGCGGCCCGTCTTCACCCACCACGGGGCCTACGTAGGCGACGTGCACACCTGCAACAACTACCTGTGTCTCACCCCGCTGCAGGAGCGGGAGGAGTGGCTCAGCCAGTATGTCCGGGACGCGGAACTGCCCTACCTCCCCATCGAGTTCGGGACCCCTCTGCACGCCACGTTCATGCGGGGGCGGGACGGCTTCGGCGGAAGCATCGTCAGCGAGCCGCTCATGACCGAGTTCTGCGCGATCTACCTGGGCGCCGAAGCCTACCGAATGGAGCCCCAGGCCTATCGGGACCGGATCGTGTGGTCGTTCGAGGGCGGCCAGAGGTTCCGGAACTGGCACAGCCCTCCGGAGATGGATGGCGCACCGGCCTTCCAGGCTGTGCAGAGCCTCTTCATCCGGAATACCTGGCGCAGCTGGCGCACCTGGGGCATCGAGGGCGGCATGGTGCCCTGGTCGCTTGCCCACGGTTGGGACAGGCCTCAAGGCCGGTACTACGAGCCCGTGCCGGTGGCCTTCGAGCCGGGTAGGCGCGGGCCCTACTTCCCCAGCGTCGAGCGCGGGGCCCTCGAACACCTGCGGCCGGAGGGCGGGAGCCTCGTGCGGCCCTCGGCGGAGGCGTTGCGCGAGGTGAACGGTGCGACCTTGGCGTGGATTGCCGGCCCGCCGGAGGCTTTCACCGCCAAGGACCACCACTTCGTGTCGGAGCAGACCTTCCGCAAGCAGGTCGTCCTCATCAATGACGCTCGGGAGGGGCTTCCGTACGAGTTCCGCTGGCAGACCGCGGTGAACGGCGAGGAAACGGGCGCCGGGGACGGGACGGGGCACATCGGTTCGGCGACGACGGTGCGCCTGCCGCTGGACGTCATCTGCCCTCGCACCACAGTCAAGGCGAGGGGCGAGATCCGGCTGACGGCCAAGATCGGTGAGCACCGCCACGAGGACCGCTTCGCCTTCACGGTCTTCCCAACGCATCCGGAGGACCGCCCGGTGACACGCGTGCTCGCCTTCGACCCTGAGGGTGAGACGACCCAGCTGCTACGGGCCCTCGGCGTTGCAGCCGAGTTGTGGGATGGCGAACTCGCCCCCGGCCGGACGTTGGTGATCGGTCGCCACGCCCTGGACGGCACGGCGACGCTCCCGGGGTCGCTGCGGGAGTTCGTGCGCACGGGCGGACGGGCGGTCGTCTTCGCCCAGGACCCGGACTGGCTGCGGCGGGCGATGGGGTTCCGCGTCGCGCGGCACGTGTCGCGCCGCTGCTTCCCGCTCGCCGCCCCAAGCGCGCACCCGGTTGTGGCCGGGTTGGACGCGGAGGATTTCCGGGACTGGAACGGCGCGGGTACTCTGGTGCCGGAGACGTGGGGCGGCCTGGAGGACGATCCGGACCGCGACCCGCGCTACGGCTGGCACTGGGGCAACCGGGGCAGCGTGAGCAGCGGAGCAATCGAGAAGCCGCACCACAGCGGTTGGCGCCCCATCCTGGAGGCCGAGTTCGACTTGGCGTACTCGCCGCTGATGGAGCTGCGCTATGGGCAAGGCGTGGCGCTCCTGTGCACACTGGACTTGGAGGCGAGGACCGGAGGCGATCCCGTGGCGGAGCTCCTGGCCGAGCGGATCGTCACGTACGCCCGCGAGGCGCCGCTGACGCCCTCCCGGCGGCAGACCGTGCTCCTCGGCGGAGAGCGGGGGGCCGGACTGCTGCGCGAGAGCGGCCTCGAGTTCGCAACCTCCGACAGACTCCCCGATCCTTCTGCTCTCGCGGTGATCGGCCCCGAGGCCGCCGTGGCCGACGAGGCCCTCCGGTCCTTCCTGGAGCGCGGCGGGCACGCGCTGCTCCTGCCTCGGCCGGCCGGCGCCCTGCCGCTGGGCCTGCGTGCCGCGCCCACGCGGACTTGCGGTTCGCTGGAGGTACCCGCGTGGCCGGAGTGCGAGGGTCTCTCGGCCTCCGACCTGCGTCTGCGCGCGGAGATCGAGGCGCCCCTGATCGCCGAGGCTCCGGTCGGTGAGATCGGCGCCGGCGGGATGCTCGCACGGGTGCCGGTGGGGCCCGGCGTGGCCGTCTTCGCCCAAGTCGGGCCGGAGCTGCTCGCGACCGAGGAGCGAACCTACTTGCGTTACAGCGCGTGGCGTGTGACGCGTGCGCTCACGCAGCTGCTGGCGAACCTCGGCGCCACGTTCGAGATGGACGCGAAGAGCCTCGACATCGGCTGGCACCTCGCGGAACTGCCCGTGCCGCTGGCGGGTGAGTGGCGCTGCAAGGTGGAGCAGACGCTGCCTTTGGCGGAGACCCCCGAGGGCCGCCATGCAGACCCCGGCGTCTCGCCGGAGGCTGCTGGATGGGCGGCTGCCGACCTCGACGACTCGGCCTGGGAGACCCACAGGCTTCCGGGCTACTTCGAGTCCTGGGGCCCGGAATGGAGGATGGACGGAGCGGTCTGGTTCCGGCGGCAGGTCGTGCTGCCCGCAGAGTGGGCCGGTCAGTCGCTGACGCTGCGGCTGGGCCCCGTCGACGACACGGACGCTACCTACTTCAACGGTGAGTTGGTGGGGACGAACTCGGGGTGGAATGTCTCGCGAACCTACCGGATCCCCCCGGCCCTCGTGAGGCCGGGCCTCAACACGATCGCGGTGCGCGCGTTCGACAGTTACGGAGGCGGGGGCTTCGCCGGACCGTCCGAGGACCTGCGGTTGGAGCTCCCCGCGCCGCCGCCTCCGGCTGGGCTTCAGATGGTGAAGAACGCCGACTTCGCGCGGGGCCTCGACGCATGGACCCTCGGCGTCTTCGGCGACGCGACGGCCGAGGCCCTGGTCGTCGAGGACGCACCGCAGCCCCTCGTGGGGGCGCGCTCCGTGCAGCTCGACGTGACCGCCACCAGCGCCGAAGGGTGGCATGTCATGCTGCTGCAGACGGGGCTCGGGGTCGAGCAGGGGCGATCCTATGACCTCAGCTTCTGGGCCAAGGCCGATCACCCGACCCAGGTCTCGGCGCAGGTCACCATGAACCACCCGCCGCACCACCCCGTCGGCCCAACACTCACGGCCGACCTCGGCACTGGCTGGCAGGAGTACCGCTTCGCCTGGCGACCGGACCAGTCCGACGACGATGTACGGTTGACTCTCCTGGGCATGTGCGACGAGACGGGGCGCTACCAGTTCGCCGGGCTCAGCCTCACCGCCCAGGAGCTTGAGGCTTCGGAGGAGGTCGCTGCGAGGCCTCTGGGCTTCTACAGCCGCGACTACCGCGAGGACTTTGAGCTGGGCGACGATCCGTACCGCTACTACCGCTGGTGAGGAGGGGTGCCGCATGGCCTCCATTCAGGTGCACGGCTCCATCATCCGGATCAACACTGACTGCCTCTCGGCGGAGGTGCACACCGAGGGCTACGTGAGCGGCATCGCCGCCGGGACGCTGCTGGACAAGGCCACCGGCGCGCGCGACCTGGGCTTCGGGCTGGACATCGTCGACTTCCTGCTCGAGCCGCTCGCCGATGAACCGGGGGTCGCCGAGAACGCCTACCACACGGGCGATCTCTTCCACGGCAACCTCGTGAAGCGGTACGTGGAGCTGCCGCAGATCTGCACCCAGGCGCGGAAGGTGAACTACGAGGTCTACGACTTCGGCGACGCGGTCGGCGTGCGCCAGTGGTTCACCTACCGCGAGGCGACCTACGGACGCGAAGCGGGCTCGCGCTGGGAGCAGACGTTGGTCTTCCGGGACGGACTGCGCTACGTCCTGGCGGCGGACGAGATCACCAGCGCCAACGATGTGGAGCACCTCATCCTGCGGATCGACATGCCGGGTCATCTGAAGCACACCCTGGGCGACACGTTCGAGCAAATCCACCTCAGCTACCTGGGTGACCTTCCCTCATCTGAGTTCGTACACGACTTCCCGCCGGACGCGCGCCTGCTCTACCAGCGCGGCCAGAGCCTCCCCGAGCGCATGATCCGCGCCTACCAGGTGCGGCTGGACGGACAGCCGGGCCCGTGGCTGGCGGGCATGACGCTCGACCCCGGCGTGGTCTCCGAGGCCTGGTGTCACCAGCGTGGGTATGTGTGCTTCATCCAGGAGATCGGCGGCTTCCGGGTGCATCGTGGTGAGCGCCTCGGCGCGGCCTACGTCGTCGGCTGGTTCGACGACCTCCCGGCGATGCACGCCGCGTACGATGGGTACCGCGGCGCCTCGCGCCTCACGGTGGGCGAGAGCGGGTTCGGGATCGAGTAGCCCCTTGTCGGGCAGGAAGCCGGTCCCCACAGCGGGAAGCGTAGGGCATGAGCACCCTCTCCGCGGTCGACCTCATCGTCTTCGGCGGCTACTTCGTCGTCCTGATCGCGATGGGGTTGTGGGTGGGCCGGAAGGCGCGCGGGACCAGCGAGGAGTACTTCCTGGCCGGCCGCACACTCCCCTGGTACGTGGTCGGCACCTCCTTCATCGCCTCGAACATCTCGACCGAGCACTTCATCGGGATGGTCGGGGCGGCCTACACCTACGGCATCTGCGTCGCCCAGTGGGAATGGGGCAACATCTTCGCCTTCTCGGCGCTGATCTGGTTCTTCATCCCCTTCCTGCTCGCCAGCCGCGTGTTTACCGCCCCGGAGTTCCTCGAGCGACGCTACAACCCCACCTGCCGCCTGCTCTTCGCCATCCTGACGGTCGTGGCGAACATCACCGCCTTCCTGGCCGCGGTCCTGTATTCGGCGGCGGTGGGACTGCAGGCGATGTTCGGCTGGTCGATCTGGACGGGGGTCATCATCATCGCGGTAACCGGGGGCTGCTACGCGATCTACGGCGGCCTCCGGTCGGTCGCCTGGACCGAGCTGTTCCAGACGATCATCATGGTCATCGGCGGTGTGATGGTCACGGTCCTCGGCCTGATCTACCTCGGGCAGGGCGAGGGCCTCGCCGCCGGATGGCACACGATGGTCGCGCGGAACCTTGGCGAGGGCGCCCCCTTTGCCGCCGCCATCGAGCGCGCCGGGCGGGAGTTCCTCGGCGGCGCGGAGTACCGCAGGCTCAGCGTCATTCAGCCGCTCAACCATCCGATCGTCCCCTGGGTCACGATCCTGGTGCAGTGGCTCTCGGTGAGCATCTGGTACAACTGCATCAACCAGTTCATGATCCAGCGCGTCCTGGCGGCGAAGGATGGTTGGCACGCGCGCATGGGTATCGTCCTGGCGATGTTCATGAAGGTCTTCCTGCCCGTGATGATCGTGCTGCCCGGGCTCATCTACTTCGCGATGGACCCCGGTCTCACCGAACAGACCGAGATCGACAAGACCTACGCGAAGCTGGTTACGCAGCTGGTGAACGCCGGGCTCAAAGGGCTGCTGCTGGCGGCGCTCTTCGGCGCGATCCAGTCCACCATCGACTCGGTCCTTAACTCCACCTCGACCGTCATCACACTCGACATCTACCGCAAGTTCATTCGGCCGCAGGCGTCCGAGAAACAGCTGGCCGGCGCGGGCATCTGGCTGTCCACGGCGATCCTGCTCATCGCCGTTCTCCTGGCCCCGCAAATCGCCCGGCTGGGTCAGGGCGTCTTCTTCTACATCCAGAACCTCTACGCCCACTTCGCGCCACCCTTCGCCGCGATCTTCGTGGTCGGGCTGCTCTGGAAGCGCGCCACGGGCAAGTCGGCCGTCGCGACCATCTTCTTCGGGATTGCCGCCAGCCTGCTGCTGGAGTACGTGGTCTTCAAGCTCGTCAAGCTGCCCGTCGCCTTCAGCCTGCGCGCCTCGATCGTGTGGGGGCTCTGTGTGGTGTTCCAGGTGATCGTCAGCCTGCTGACCCGGGCCCCGGCGCCCGAGAACGTCACCCCCGACTTGGTCTTCGACTGGCGGACCACGCGGCTCTTCACCGACCTGGGCACGCCCTGGTACCGCAACCTGGCCTTGTGGTACGGCGCCGCCGCCGCCGGGATGATCGGCTGCTACGTGGCGTTCTCGGGCCTCTTCTTCCGCTAGCGGGAGGTCTGTCCGATGCTGTGGTTTGCCGCCCTGCTTCCGCCCTCTCTATGGGCCGCCGAGTACCGCGAGGTGGTCGTCGCCGTGCCGGAGGACCGCCCGGGGGTGGCCTACGCGGCGCGCACCCTCGGCGCCGAATGCCGCGCTCCCGTGCGGTTCGGCGTGAGCACCCCCGAGGTGACGCCGGCCATCCGCGCCGTGCTGGCCGAGGCCGCGGCGCTGCGTTCCGAGGAGGGCTACGGCTGGCGCACGGAGGCGAACGGTCTCGTCGTCTTGGCGACGAGCGAGGTTGGGCTGATGTACGGGCTGCTGGACCTCGCCGATCGCCTGCACAACGGCGAGGCGCTGCCTGCCGAGGGCGTCTCCGAGCCCGCCTTCGCGCTCCGCGGCGACTACCTGGACCTGCCCTTCTACCTCGGCTGCGACCTGTATGACGGGCGCTGGCGCTGGCACCAGGAGGTCGAGGGCAAGGCGGACTCCTGGTTCCATGACCAGGCCCACTGGCGGCGGATGTTCGAGCTGTACGCTCGCCGGCGGCTGAACCACATCGTCCTCCAGCACCCTCACCCTTTTCCGGCCTTCATCACCTATCCGCAAGCGCCGGAGGCTGCATACTTCGACGAGGCCACGGTCGCCCGCAACGCGGAGACCCTCACCTGGCTGATCGAAGAGGGCGCGAAGTACGGCGTTCGGTTCAGCGTCCTGACCTGGAACGAGTGGGTGCCGCGCGGCTATGCCGAGGCCCACGCCATCCCTCAGGAGGGGCCGCAGACCGCGGAGTCCGCCGCGCTGAACCGCTACTCCTACCAGGAGCTCTTCCGGCGGTTCCCAGGGCTCTATGGGCTGGTGACGATGGCCGGCGAGAGCCCGCCCGGTTGCGTGGAGTTCGTGCGCGACAACGTCGTGCGGCCCCTCGCCGAGCTGCCGCAGCCGCCACACATCACCTACTGGACCTGGTGCAGCTACCCGGAGGATGTGAACACGGTCCTCGACGGGTACCCCGGCGAGACCGCCATCATGCACTACCTCCAGTACGAGCAGCTCTTCAAGCCGATGGCCGACCCGCGGATCGGCATGATGAGCCGCGCGTGCGGCAACCGGCCCGTGATCGCCATGGGCGGCCTCGGTACGGCGACCGGACAGCTTTACTGGGCCGATCCGTTCGTCATCCGCGACATCTGCCGCAGCGCCCCGGCCCAGAACGTCGCGGGCCTCATCTTCTGCGGCCTGGACTCCTGGCAGTGGGCCAGCGACAAGTGGATCGGGTTCGAGGCCCTGGGCCGGTACTGGTGGGACCCGTCGCGGGAAGACCCGGATGAGTACTGGGAGCACCGCATCGCGGAGGTTCTGGGCGATCCGGCCTTTGGTGAGCCGCTGCTGTCGGCCTATACCCACGCGAGCGCCGTCCCGATGCGGATGCTGTGCCTCACCCACAGTCAGAGCGACGTGTTCCGCCCCCAATACGGCATGGCGCTGGTCTTCTACCTGGGGATGCCGACCCTCTCGACCTATGTCTTCGAGAACCACGAGCGCATAGACGCACAGGGCCGTCTCTGGCCCCGCATGGGCCTCACCTGGCCGAACCCCGACTGGGGGGAGCAGGTCGTCGGCGTGGTCGACTTCGTCGAAGCCGAGCGGCAGGGGACTACAGTCACTGGCACGACGCCGCCCGACATCGCGGGAGAACTCGAGGCCCATGCCGACGCGATTCGGGCGGCTCTCGACCAGTTACAGCCCCTCCGGGACAGGTGCTCCTGGGGTCCCGAGCGCTTCGACCGGTTGGTCGGTGTGCTCTCGATGAACGAGTTCCTTGCCCGCCACTTCGCGGCCAAGACCCGCGCTGCCGTCGCCTGGCAGCGCTGGCACGTCGGCCTCGGCGACGCCGCGCCGGTGCTCGAGGAGCTGGACCGCTCGGTGGCCGCGTGGCGCGAGTACGCGCAGGCCGAGCAGGCCGTCTATGGGCGCGACTACCCGGCCAAGCGCAACGTGCTCTCGAAGCCTCCGCCCTGGACGCACCTGGACTTGTGGGTGCACTACACCTACGAGGCGGACTACTCGTTCGTCGGCTACGGCGACCGGCTGCAGCGCGAACGCGACCTCATCGCGGACGCAATGGCCGCGGGGCGCCACGAGCTGCCGTATGAGCTCGACCTGCTGCCCCCGGTCGAGGGCGAGGTGATCGCGCGCCTGAACGCCGATGGCCCGACCGGAGGCTTCGCGCTGCAGACCTTCGCCCCCAAGGCAACGGCGGCGCTGGAGGGCGGGCGCCTCATCTGCGACTTCAAAGGCGAACGTGCGGACTTCTACTTCCCCTTCATCACCAAGCCCGAGGAGCTCCGCCTCGAACGCGGCGTGAAGTACGAGGTCAGCTTCCGCTATGAGGTCCTGCGAGTCGGCGAGGCCAGCCCGCTGAAGCTCTCCTTCGGCGCTCGCACCACCGAGGGCACCTGGCGGAAGGACGTGGGCGCGCGGTACTTTGAGGGCCCGGTGGGCACGACCGGCGAGATTCGAACCCAGTTCACCCCGCAGGGGTACGACGACTACTACGTGTACTTCAGCATGAACGGGGACGGAACGGTGGCGGTGGAGGACGTGCGGCTGGTGCGAGGCAGCGACGGCTGAACCGCGAAGACCACGAAGAGGGCACGAAGACACACGAGGGTGTCCCGCCGGAGGAGGCGGACCATCGCATGAAGGTCATCGTCTGCGTGGCGGACACGTTCCGCCGCGACCATGTGGGCGCGTACGGGAACCCGCGAATCCACACGCCGAACTTGGATCGCTTCGCCGCGGAGGCGGCGCTCTTCGAGCAGCACTACATCGGCTCGTTCCCCACAGTGCCCAACCGACGGGATCTGATGCTCGGACGGGGCGACAAGGGCGTCCCCTTCAACCGCTGGAAGGCCATCGATCCCGACGAGGTGACCCTCGCCGAGCGCCTGGGGGAGGAGCGCATCCCCTCGATGATGGTCACCGACACGCAGAACACGGTGGTCGCCGGGGTGAACCTGTGGAAGGGCTTCACCGCCTGGCACTGCAACCGCGGCCAGGAGGGCGACGGGTGCTGGCTCGACTACACGGTTCCGCTCGAGTTCCCGGTCCCGCCGGAGCTCATCCGCTACACGGCTCCCTGGTGGCACCAGACGCTGATGACCCGCGCTCACCGGAAGGTCGAGGAGGACTGGTTCGCGCCGGGCACCTACAAGGCCGCACTCGACTGGCTCGACCGGAATCACCGCCTCGACAGCTTCTTCCTGTACATCGACACCTTCGACCCCCACGAGCCTTGGGATCCACCGGACTGGTATGAGCGGCTCTACGACGCGGACTTCGCCGGCCGCCGCTTCGATGCACCGACGTACGGGATCGTGAAGCAGTTGGGGATCACGAAGCGGGAGATGCGCAACATCCACGCGCGGTACTGCGGCGAGATCACAATGGTCGACGCCGCGTTCGGGCGCCTCGTTGCCGGGCTGCGCAAGCTGGGGATCTACGACGAGACGCTGCTGATCTTCACCAGCGACCACGGGACCTGCATGGACCTGCCCGGCGACAACGGGATGGTCTGCAAGGCCCACATCCTGGGCGAGGACGGGCGCATCATGGCGGCGGGGATGCCGCCCCTCCCGCCGCTCCACTACTACCCGCACTACACCGGCATCGTCCGCATCCCGCTGATCGTGAAGCTCCCGGGCCAGCAGACGCCCGTGCGCGTGGAGGCGATCACCCAGCCCTGGGACCTCGCGCCGACGATTCTGGAAGCCTTCGGCCTCGCGAAGCCGCCGGAGCTGTGGGGCGAGTCGCTGGCGCCGCTGATTCGCGGCGAGAGCAAGCGCCTGCGCGACGCGGCGGTCCTCGGCAACCTGCATCACGCGCAGGTAATGACGCCCCAGTGGCTGTACGCCATCTGGCGCGGGCAACGCCCGAAGGTCCTCTACGACCTGCGGTCCGACCCCGAGCAGAAGCGAGATGCCTCCCGGAGGCGCCCCGAGGTCGTGAAGCGACTCCACCGTCACCTTGCCGCCTACCTGAAGCGGCAGGGCATGGAGGACCAACTGGGAGAGTATCGGTGACACGGCACCGGTGGGCACTGGGAATGGTGGCGTGCGTCGGGCTCGTGCTGGGCGGGTGCGGGAGGCCGATCGTGCGGGCGCCAGCGCCGGCGCCTCCGGACTACGCGCGCTTCGACAATGACTACCCCTGGCCGCGAGCCGCCCAGGTCTACGAACCCCTGGTCGCGCGGTTCCCTCCGCCGGAGGGCTTCGAGCGAGTCCCGGTGCAGTTCGGCAGCTGGGGCGAGTGGCTGCAGCACCTGCCGATGCTTCCCGAAGGGACGCCGGTGGTGACGGAGAGCGGGAGGGTGGTCGGCGGGCTCGGGTCGGACTGGCTGGCAGGCGTCATCGACATGGACATCCGCAAGAACCAGGAATGTACGGACGTTATCCACCGGCTGCGGGCCGAGTACCTGCGCTGGGCGGGGCGCGAGGACGAGATCGTCTTCCATCTCACGGGCAGCGGCGACACGGAGGTGTCCTGGCCGAAGTGGCAACACGGCTATCGACCCGAGTGGGACGGACGGAGGTTGCGCTTCTACCAGACCGGGCAGCCCGGGCGCTCGCGCCGCAGCTTCGATGCGTTCCTCGCTACGGTCTTCGCGTGGTGCGGGACGGACTCGATGGCCCTCGATGGTGCGCGCGCCGATCCCGAGGACGTGAAGATCGGCGACTTCTTCATCCATCCGGGGGACCCCGGTCACGCCGTCGTCATCGTGGATCTGGCGGCGAACGAGCAGGGGCAGACGAAGGCCCTGATCCTGCACGGCTACCTGCCGGCGCAGTCGCCCCACGTGCTGGCCCGCAGCGGCGACCCCTGGTTCGACCTCGACACCACGCGCCCGTTCGATTCGCCGCGCTGGGGCGACTTCCAGTGGTCGGAGCTGCGGCGCTTCTGATCCCGTGCGGGCGAAGACACACGTAGAGCCGGCGTCTCCCCTGCCGGGGCCAGCCGTGGTCTGCGCCGCAGAGGATCGCGTTGCGTCGACACTCGCGTCGGCGTTTTCTTGACAGGGGAGCGGGGGCACCGTAGAATCGCCGCCGTGCAACCCGAGGTTTCCGTTCAGACTGCCGAGCCGCAGGCGGCCGTCCGCCCGACCATTACCCCGCGTGCGATTGTCCTGGGCTTGCTGTTGATGCCCGTCAACGCCTACTGGGTGACGGTGGCGGAGGTCCGCTGGTACTCGCTGGACGGGTCGTGTCTCCCGCTCTTCATCACTCCCGTCTTCATCCTCTTCTGCCTCGCCGTGCTGAACCTGGTCCTGAACCGGGTCTCGCCGAAGCACGCCTTCAGCCAGGTTGAGCTCCTGGCCATCTACATCATGCTCGTGATCGGCGAGACGCTGGCGGGGCATGACTTCGTGCAGAACCTCTTCGGCGTCCTGGGGCATCCGTACCGGTTCGCTACACCCGAGAACAAGTGGGCGGAGCTCTTCCACCAGTACCTCCCGAGCTGGTTGGTCGTCTCAGATGAGAGCGCGCTGCGCGGCTTCTATGAGGGCGACGCCGCCTGGTGGCAGCCGCAGAACCTGGTCCCCTTCGCGCAGCCCCTGGCGTGGTGGGGCCTGTGGCTGCTCGTGATGATCGTCGTGCTGCTCTGCCTGAACGTGCTGATCCGGCGCCCCTGGACCGAGCACGAGAAGCTGGCCTTCCCGCTCATCCTGCTGCCCATCGAGCTCACCCGGGGCCAGCAGTCGGCCGAGTTCTTCCGCAACCGTCTCATGTGGATCGGCTTCGCGGTGGCGGTGGGGATCGACGTGATGAACGGCCTGCACGAGTGGTTCCCCCAGGTGCCGCACATCCAATACATCAAGCAGTACGACATGCGCCAGCACCTGCAGGGGCCGCCGTGGGACTACATGGGGCGGTTCACGACGAGTCTGTACCCGTTCGCGATCGGCCTGGCCTTCTTCCTGCCGACGGACCTGTCGTTCAGCTGCTGGTTCTTCTACCTGTTCAGCAAGCTGGAACTCATCGCGGGAGGCATGATCGGCTGGAAACAGGCCCAGGGGCTCCCCTACCTCAACGAGCAGGCCGGCGGCGCCTGGCTGGCGCTGGCGGTGTCGGGCCTCTGGGCGGCGCGACGGCACCTTACGGATGTCTGGCGCAAGGTCTGGACCGACACGCCGACGGTGAAGGACGCGGATGAGCCGATCTCATACCGCCTCGCCTTCGCGGGGGTAGTCGTCGGCTCCGGGGCACTGGTGGCCATCGCCATCCAGGCCGGGATGAACGCGCCGACGATTGCCGGATTCCTGGTGATCTTCTACCTCTTGAGCCTCGCCATGACGCGCGTCCGGGCCGAGTTCGGGGCGCCCCACGAGATCTACTTCGTGAACCCGCACCGCCTGATGGTGCAGATCGCGGGCTCACGCTCGATGGGCGTGCGGAATCTCACGGCCCTCTCGACCACCTACTGGTTCAACCGCTGCTACCGCTGTCACCCGATGCCGAATCAGCTCGAAGCGTTCAAGATGACCGAGTACGCCGACATCGACCGGAAGTGGCTGGCCCGGACCATGGTGCTGGCCACGGCTGCGGCGATCCTGATTGCGTACTGGTCGAACCTCGCGGTGACTTTCCGCGAAGGCGCCAGCGCGCGCGCTCAGGGCTTCAAGTCCTGGGTCGGGTGGGAGACGTACAACCGACTGCGGCAGTGGATCGATGTGCCCGAGGGCTCCGACTACCGCGCGATGCTATTCATGGCCATCGGGGCGGCGTTCATGTTCGTGCTCAAGGCCCTCCGCTTCCGGTTCACCACGATCCCCTTTCATCCGGCCGGCTACGCTCTGGCGATCAGCTTCGCCATGGACTACTTCTGGTTCGCCTTCCTGGTCAGCTGGCTCATCAAGGTCGTCCTGACCCGCTACTGGGGCATGAAGGTCCACAAGGAGGGCGTCCGGTTCTTCCTGGGGCTCATTCTGGGAGACTACGTCTGCGGCTCCATCTGGGCGCTCCTCGGCCCCGCCCTCGGCAAGCGCAACTACAAGATCTTCATCTGAAGCGCCCTGGTGCCCTTACCGAACACCTCAGCCGGGTCCGGTGTTGGAGGGAGCAGGTTGTCGCCGTACCACACATCCGTCGGAGGTTGCTCGATGCTCGCCCGCTCCCTCGCTCTCCTCATCGCAGCCCTGCTTGCCATCGCCGCCTGTGCGCAGGAGCGGACGCTCATCGTCGCGCCGCACAAGGTCCCTGTCACCGGCGCCTACCCGGGGCTCTGCCTGCAGGTGGCGGACGAGACGGAGGCCGAGTGGCGGCCGCTGTGCGAGGGCATCGAGGGCTTCGTGTTTGAGTGGGGCTACCGCTGCAAACTGAGCGTTGCGGAGGACGGGGCCGGCGGGAAGCTCCGGCTGGTCCGCGAGCTGAACCGGCGCGATGCGCGGGCGGAGTACACCTTCGAGATCCCTCTCACAGCGGCCCGGGTGGTCTCCGCGCCCAACGGGACGTTCTACATCTGCGGCGAGAAGCAGTTCGCCTGTGGCGACCGCGTGGATGCGTCGGATTTCGCCGCGGCCCTGAGGTCCGGCGCGCGACTGAGCTGCAGGTTTGCCTTCGCTGCCGACAACGCGGAGCCGCTGATCCTGCTGGAGTGGAAGCCCGTGGGCGCGGCGCCGGCGGGTACGGCCGTTGGGGGGAGCGGCGCGATCGCCTCCGACGCGCCTCCGATCATCCGCGACGGCCGGACGCTGGTGCCACTGCGGGCGATCTTCGAGTGGCTGGGCGCCGCCGTGGACTACGACAGCGCCACGCGGCGGATCGAGGCGACCAAAGACGGCCATGTGGTCCGCCTGCAGCTCGACAGTGCCCGCGCCGCCGTTGATGGCGCTTCCGTCGCCCTTGAAGCCC
>Ga0233425_10006667_pt1 | contig 16885 bp, 7 predicted proteins | sample Watercolumn_Towu_2_FD_181712 | JGI IMG/M metagenome (GOLD analysis project Ga0233425, IMG submission 181712) | Freshwater microbial communities from Lake Towuti, South Sulawesi, Indonesia - Watercolumn_Towuti2014_140_MG | ecosystem: Environmental > Aquatic > Freshwater > Lake | place: Indonesia... | reverse complement strand
CGCCCGGCCCCGGGGCGTTAGCCCGTGCCCTCGAATTCCACTCGTCCATGTGGGTCGTGGTGCTCCGGGCAGAGTCTCACGCGAAGGCGCGAAGACGCGAAGCAAGGGAGCGTGTTCTCCGCGCCTCTGTCTGACTTTCAGTCGGTCGAAACCAACATGTTGGCCCCTACGCATACCGGCATAACCAAACTGTTTTACCACAGAGGCACGGAGACACGGAGAACGGGGCCAGCAGCCAGGAACCCGCGGATCGCTCACTCCTTTCCTCTGTGCCTCGGTGTCTCTGTGGTGAGAATTCGGCGGCGCTCTGCTGGCCAGCAGAGCGCTTGGTTTTCCCGGCACAGTCCGGGAAAACCGTCGTGACACCGAGGTTCAAAATGTTGCCTTCCTGGGTGCATTTATCGTGGTCACAGAGGACATCGAGCGCAGCGCACCGAAACCACTGGGAAAGTACCATGGCTCTGTGCTCTCGGATTGGATATCCGTGCACTCCGTGTCCGAAGCTTGGGCCCACTTCGTGGTGGTGTTGGCGCGCGGTGCCGCTGCGTGATGCGCACACGAGCGATGATCTCGAACCGGCTTAATCGCGGCGCGTCGGCCGTCCGCTCCGTTGTCGCCGTCGCGGCGAGAATCGCGCGGCATTGCTTAGTAGTTTTACGCGGGCGGCCCGTCTACCGGAAAAGCCCGATCGTCTCGGGCGCGAATCTCCTCCGCGTCATGCCCCATCGAATACCCGCACCGCAGCGCCGCCGGAGCCGGTCAGCTCCGGCCCGTGGCCGCACGGCGCTCGGGGCGCTCGTGGGCGCGGGTCTCCTGCTGCCGGCGATGGTGGCCGCCGCCGAGGCGCCGGCGCGCCGCTTCGATCTGCCCGCGGGTGATGCCGCGCAGACGCTGAAGCAGTTTGCGGCGCAGGCAGGGGCGCAGATTCTCTATTCGGCCAGGGATGTCGGCGGCATCGCGACACAACCGCTGCAGGGCGAGTACCCGCCGCTCGTGGCGATCGAGCACATGCTGCAGGGCACGCCGCTCAAGGCGCGCGAGGACCCGGCCACCCGGGCCATCGCCGTGACGCGCGCCGCCGCCTCCCCGCGCACGCCCCCGTCGGCGGCGGACACCCCCGCCCCGTCGCCCGCCCCACCCAAGACCGCCCAACCTCAGCCCAAAGAATTTCCTGCTATGAAGAAGCGCATTTTCCTCACCTTCCTCGCCGGCTTGTTCGCCGCCGGCACGGCGACTGATGCCCAGACCGGCGTCACGCCACCGAAAGAGGAACCTGTTGCCCTCAACCCCTTCGAAGTGGTGGCCGACGCCACCGACACCTACGACGCCACCAATACCAACTCCGTCACCGGCACCGCCCTCTCGCTCAACAAGACCCCGCTCGACGCGAAGATTTACAACCGCACGATCATGGACGAACTCGGGGTCGTCGACGTCGCGATGATGCTCTCCGACCTCGCCGGCCTCGGCGCGCCCTTCCTCGGGGTGAACGAGGACCAGCGCGGTGTGCAGGACGGCGACGGCCGCAACTACAAGGCAATGATGAGCCGCGGCCTGCAGATCAGCAATCCGCGGCGCGACGGCTTTCTGCGCTCGGACACCTCGCTGATGGACTCCTTCGACGTGGAGAGCGTGGAGGCGATGCAGGGCTCCAATTCCCTCCTGTTCGGCTCCGGCGATGCTGGCGGCGTGATCAACATCAACTCCAAGCGCGCCCGCCTCAATCGTCGCAGCGCCATGTTCAGCGCGAAGCTGGACTCCGAAGGCACGGTACGTTTTGCGACCGACCTCAACGCGGGCAGCCGCCTCTTCGCCCTCCGGGTCAACGGCGTCACCGGGACGGAGCGATACTATCGCCCGATCCTCAGGGTGGGACAGGAGGGCCTGCAGGTGGCGGCCACCGCCCGGCCCGTGCCCTGGTTCACCGCTTCCGCCGAATACCGGCACTATATCAAGGACCATATCCGCTCCGGCAACCTCACGCTGCGCACTCCCGCCTCGCTCCGTCTGCCGAATGGCGAGGCCCTGGACAACAAATCCGTGCGTTACGTCACGGGCCTGGGCGGCTCCGCGCTGCTGGACAACTACCTGACGTTCACCAACCAGGATTCCGGCTCCGGCGCGCTCCTGCGGCATTACTATGTCGTCGCCTCCTACGCCGTGGCCTTGGAGGCGAGCGCGAGCCGCGACCTGCATTTCCAGTTTCGTTACGGCAAAGACGAGCGCGTGAACGACAACACCAGCCCGACGAGTTCGGTGCTGTTCCACCCGGATGCCCCCGGCAATCTCTATACCGCTCCCGACGGCACCCCGCTGAAACGCTGGGCCATGAACACGTCGGTGCAGGCCAACCCAACCGCGCAAGGCGCCGAGGGCTACAAGCTCACCGGGGTCTATCATCGCAAGCTTGGCTGCGCCGGCGATCACTGGCTGAACGCCTTTGTCTCCCAACAGGACACGTTTACCACCGCCCACCAGTGGCGCTACTTCGAGACCGACGCGCACGGGCAAGTCATTCAGCAGGGCACGATCACCGATGCGAATTCCGGCCAAATCATCATGCCCGCAGCGTGGATCGAGCCGTTCCCCACAAGCGTCTTCGGCCGTTCCTGGCCCGCCGACTTCATCCGCCATCCCAATGGCAAGACCTACAAGCTGGCTCCGATGGTCTATCCCGGCGCCGTGCCGCCCACGCCGCAGAATCCGCTCGGCATCTCCGGCCGGCTCCCGGCGGCAGGCGGCCCACCGGTCGGCTACACCCGCGACGAGACGCGCGAGCGCGCCAAGGCCGTCAGCCTCACCAGCGAATTCTGGGGCGGCCGCATCAACACCATGGCCGGCTTTCGTTTCGAAACCGCCGACACGCTCGAGGCGAGCAACGGCACTGCCTTCGGCCCCCTCGACTACGACACGTCGACCCTGGGCCTTGTCGTCGACACGCCGGTGCGCGGGGTGCGGGTCTACGCCAACCGCGCTACGAACGCCAAGGTCACCTTCGGCACCGCTCGCGACATCTATGATCAATTGCTGCCCGTCGGGGAAGGCATCAGCCGCGAAATCGGCCTCAAGTTTTCGATGTGGGACCACCGTCTTTCGGGCAATGTGAGTTACTACATCTCCGAGGGTCGCAATTTTCCCGGCGAGCTCGGCGCCCTGCGCGATGACGTGAACCCCAACGGGATCAACGGCCGCACCGAAGGTTCGTCCTACGTCTTCACCAGGAAATCCGACGGCCTCGATCTCTCCCTGACAATGCGCCCGCTCCGGGCCTGGCAGATCACCCTCAACTACTCCGAGGCCGACGGCAGCGAGCGCAGCGACGTTTCGCTGCCCATTCTCTACAACGACGAGTTCAACACCACCACGGTGAACGGCCAGACCGTCGTCGGAGTGCGGGGCGCAGGCGGTGCCATCGCTCCCCTCGTGGTGCGCAGCAACCCCGCCGACCCCGGCTCGGCCGGGATGCCGCTGGCGGTCGCCATGCTGCGCGATCCCGGCAGCCCTTACTTCGCCCAGCTCGATCCCGACTCGGGCCAGATCCTCAACGCGACCGCGATCGGGCTCGCCACGGCCGGCGTCGGCACCGGCCGGATCGGCCTGCCCATCTCGTTCCACCAGCTCGGATTCACACCGGTGGCGCCCGAGATCATCGTGCGCCGCGCCGGCGAACGCACCACGGGTTACCCCGAGCACAGCTTCTCGATCATCAACCGCTACCAATTCGGTTCCGGGCCGCTGCGCGGCCTCGTGGCCGGACTCACATCGGTGTACCAGACCGGTATTCGCGGCTACCGGTACACTGACGCCGCCGACGGCGGGCTGCGCAAAACCTTCTATCATCCCGACTGGGTCGAGCACCGCTTCTTCGGGCGCTACGCCTTCAAGCTGCCCCGCAGCCTGCGCGCCTCCGTCCAGCTCAACATCTCCAACCTGCTCGACAAACAGGAGCTTGTCGCGCTGCGCCGCAGCACCGACGGGACGATCCGCTACTTCGCGCAGCGGTATTCGCCGCGGAAGTTCGTCCTGACCACGAGCGTCGCCTACTGACCCGCCCGTCGCGCTGATCCTCCCGGCTGCCTCCGCGACACCACACCTGACGGGCCCTAAGCTTTCGTAGACGCCGGCGGCAAAGGGGGCTTGCCTCTCCTTTCATGAAATTCCTCCTGTTCCCCTTGCTCCTCGCCCTCGCCGAGGCGGCCGCCGGCCAGCCGTCCCGCCCAGCGCCAACCCTGGCCAGCGTCGACCACCTACTGCTCGAAGCCGAGAGCTTCCGGCAGCACGGAGGCTGGGTGCTCGACACCCAGTTCATCGACCTGATGGGCTCGCCCTACCTGCTCGCCCACGGCCTCGGCCAGCCGGTCGAGGATGCCGCCACCACGGTGGCTCTGCCCTCTCCCGGCCGCTACCGCGTCTGGGTGCGCACCAAGGACTGGGTCGCCCACTGGAATGCCCCCGGCACGCCCGGAAAGTTCCAGGTGCTGATCAACGGCCAGGCCCTGTCCGAGACCTTCGGCACCAAGGGGGCGAAGTGGTTCTGGCACGACGGCGGCACCGTCGATCTGCCCGCCCGCGAGGTAACGGTTGCCCTGCGCGACCTCACCGGCTTCGCGGGCCGCTGCGACGCGATCTATTTCACCCAGGACCTGCAGCAGACGCCCCCCAACGACACCGCGCCGCTCTCGGCCTGGCGCAAGACCGCCCTGGCGCTGCCGCCGGAGCCGGAGGACATGGGCGAGTTCGACCTGGTGGTCGTTGGTGGCGGCTATGGCGGCCTCGGCAGCGCCATCTCTGCCGCCCGCATGGGCCTCAAGGTCGCGCTGATCCAGAACCGCCCCGTCCTCGGCGGCAACGGCAGCTCCGAGATCCGCGTCTGGGCCAAGGGCCTGGTGCGCCGTGGCAAGTACCCGCACATCGGCGAGATGATCGAGGAATTCGCCGACCGGGCGAAGAACTCCCCCGGCGCGTATGAACAGTTCGGCGACGCCCGGAAGGAGGCCCACGTGCGCCAGGAGAAGAACATCTCGCTCTTCCTCAGCGAGCACGTTCATGCCGCCGAGTCCCGCGACGGACGCATCGTCTCCGTCACCTCCCTGAACACCAGCACAAGCCGCGAAAAGAGGTACCGCGGCAAATTCTTCGCCGACTGCACCGGCCACGGCAACCTCGCCCACCTCGCCGGCGCCAAGTACGAGATCGAGCTCAAGGATCTGCTCGGCATGAGCAACATGTGGATCTGGAGCAACGCGGCCACGCCCCAGACCTTCCCCGAGACCCCCTGGGCGCTCGACCTGACGATGGATGATTTCCCGTACCCGAAGCTGGGCCGCGCCGACATGGCCGACAAGGGTCACGGCGAGTGGTTCTGGGAGAGCGGCTTCAACAAGCATCCGATCCACGATCTCGAACCGATCCGCGACTGGAACTTCCGCGCCGTCTACGGGGCCTTCAACGCGATGAAGAACCGCGACGGCCGCGAAAAGCACCTCCACGCCAAACTTGACTGGATCGCCTACATCGGCGGCACGCGCGAATCCCGCCGCATCGTGGGCGACGTGGTGCTCACGCACGAGGACATCGTCAACAAGCGCGACTTCCCCGACGGCTGCGTGCCGAGCACCTGGAGCATCGACCTGCACTACCCCAAGCAGGAGTTCGCTCGGAAGTATCCGGACAATCCCTTCATCGCCTATGCCGACCACGATCGTCGCGTCGACCGCACCTACGGCTATCCGATTCCCTACCGTTGTCTCTACTCGGTCAACGTCGCCAACCTCTTCATGGCCGGGCGCAACATCAGCGTCACCGACCACGCCCTTGGCACCGTGCGCGTGATGAAGACGATCGGCATGATGGGCGAGGTCGTCGGCAAGGCCGCCTCCATCGCCGTCCGCCGCCACTGCACGCCCCGCGACGTCTACCATCTCTATTGGTCGGAGATGGATCAGCTGCTCAAGCTGCCCGGCCGGGCGCGACGCATGCCCGACGAGACCTTCGATCTCAGCGGCCCCGTTCCCGGGCTGGTCGACGACACCGGCGGCCGCGGAACGCCGCTCGCCTCGCTCCAGGGCGTGGTGGTCGACAACACCAGGGCGAAGCTCACCGGCACGTGGACCGCGGGCGACGGGCTGCCGTTTGTCGGCGACAACTACGCTTATGCGCGCGGCGCGGGCCACACGGCCACGTTCGAGTTCAGCGTGCCCGCCACCGGCCGCTACGAGGTCCGCTTCGCCACCGCTCCCCACGAGAATCGCGCCAGCAATACAGCCGTGGCGGTCCGCCACGCCGAGGGCACCGCCCGGATGACCGTCAACCAGAAGGTGCCCGGCCCGATCGACCAGCGCTGGGTTTCGCTCGGCACCTTCCGCTTCGCCGCCAACCAGGCCTACGCCGTCGTGGTCGACGCCGCCAACGCCAACGGCCACGCCCACATCGACGCCGTCCACGTGCTCCCCACCCCGTAGGCCACGGGCCGGGCGCCGCCTCCCCCCCCTGTTTTCCATGCCACCGCCAATGCCACCCCTGAATGTCGCCGTCATCGGATGCGGGATGCTCGCCCAGGCGCAGCACATCCCGAACGTCCTCGGCTGCTCCGAAACGCGGTTGCACGCGTGTTGCGACGTCGACGCTTCCGTTCTGCAGGAACTGTCGGCCCGGATTCCGGGACTGAAGACCACCACCGACTTCCGCTCGGCGGTTGCGGATCCCGAGGTCGACCTGCTGATCGTGGCGACGACGGAGCACTTCCGCCTCCCGGTTTTCGAGGCCGCGATGGCGGCCCGCAAACCGGTCCTGACCGAAAAGCCCGTGGCGGCGACGCTGGCCGAGGCCCGCCATGTGGCCCGGCTCGTGGCCGGGTCGCGGGTTCCCTTCTGTGTCGGCCACAACCGGCGCTGTTCGCCCGCCATGGCCGAGGCGCGCGCGGTTTTCCGCCGGCACATGAGCGACCCGCAGCCCTGCCCGTGGCGCTTCCGGCGGCCGGGCTGGGAGCAGGTGCGCGATCTGGTCGGCGCCGAGGACGGTGAGCCGGCGCTGTGCATCCGGATCAACGACGATTGGATGAGCTGGAAATCGGTGCACCTGCAGGGAGCCAACGCCGAATACGGACTGCTCCTGAGCGAGATGACCCATTTCGCCGATCTGGCCTGTTGGTTCCTCGACGCCGAACCCCGGCGGGTCGGCGTGGCGAGCAGCGGTGTGCTCAACCACGCGACAGTGTTGGAGTTTGCCGGCGGAGCGATCGCCAGCATCTTCATGACCGCGAACGGCACCTTCGCGTACCCGAAGGAGCTGCTGGAGGCGTTTGGGCGCGGCGGAGCCGTGGTGGTGGACCACATGCTCGAGGTCCGTACGGCCGGCATTGCCGGGGCGCCTGCGAGCAAGCTGTACCCATTTCTCAACGACTACCATCCGGAGGTGGGCGCCCAGGGCGGCCTGGCCGGCTGGCGGGAGAAACGCGACGCGGCCCGCGAGGAGAGCCGGCGCCGCGGGGACTCAAAATGGATTCTCTGCGCCGAGCCCGACAAGGGGCACGCCCGGATGCTGGCCGCGTTCGTGGAGGAAGTGCGCGGCCGGCGGCCGGAACCGGTCAGCCCGGTGTCGGCGGCGGTGCGGGCGGTCGAGATCTGCACCGCGGCCATCCGCTCCTTCCGCGAGAAACGCTTCGTCGACCTCGCTGAGCTGCGGGCCGTCACATGAAGCGCTCGACCACCCGGCCGGCTTCGCGCCCCACGCCACCGCGGCGTCGCTTCGCCGTTAGCGCTGTGCTTTGCTTCCTCCCGTCCGTCCTTTCGCTCCCGGCCCTGGTCGCCTCCGACCGTCCTGTCCTCAGCTCGCGCGCAGTTCCGGGTGCTGCCTCTTCGGCCGCCGCTCTCCCGGCCAGAGCGTCGCTCAAACTGGATTCTGAATTTACATTGGCCGCGCCATCGCCGATCGCGCTCTTCCGGATTGGCGAACAACTGATCGTCTTCTCCACCGCCGGGGCCTGGCTGGTCGCGCCAACCGGCGAAGTCCGGCCGATGGCCGGCGGCCGCGATCGCCGCGACTTCGGAGTCGTGAGTGCCCGGGATGGCGCCTTCCTCGTGGGTGGGCTGGCGGCAGGCCAGCCGTCGGCCGAAGTTTGGCGCCTGACCCTGGACGGTGAGGTGCTCGACTGGGCGCTGGCGGCGACCTTGCCGGCTCCCTGCGTTGCGCCCGCCTGTGTGCTGGCCGGCAGTGATCTGCTGGCCGCCGGCCGGGCCGGACGCGGAGAGCCCTTTCTCGTGCGCATCCCCGGCCCGGGCGGCCGGCCCGAAGTCATGGCCCTGCCGCCGCGACTGGCCGAACCCGTTTCGCTGGGAGTGCAAGGCGAGGAGCTTTTCCTCGCCGGCCGGGACGCGGAGGGCGTGCAAAGATTCTGGGGCCGGGAACTCGGGCGCTGGTCGCCCCGGGCACCGCCCCCGGAGATACTGCGGCCGCTGGCACCGGTGGCGATCGGCCCGGCGCACCTGCTTTACGCGACGGCCAATCCGGAGCGGCCACTGCTCGCACATCACCTCATCACCGACACCTGGTCTGCCTGGCCCGCGACGGGGGAATGCCTGGCCTTGCTGCCGTGGCGCCAGGGGTTGGTCCGCGCCGTGCGGCAGGGCGACGGGAGCTGGCGGCTGCGCCAGGAGACGATCGTCCACCCCAAGCGGGGCCTCGTCACGGCCGACTATCTCATGCTCGGCGGGTACTTCGGGCTCAACCTGCTGATCGGGTTCTGGTGTGGGAGAAGCCGCGGCGACTCCGGCCACTTCTTCCTCGGCGGCGGCCGGATCCAGTGGTGGGCGCTCGGTATCAGCTACATGGCGACGGGGATGAGCAGCATCAGCTTCATGGCGTACCCGGCGACCGCCTACGCCACGAACTGGCTGATGATGGGCGTGCCCGTATTCCAGAGCGCCGCGGTGGTGGCCGCCGGCTTCCTCTTCATCCGGCTGTTCCGGCGGCTCGGGATCACGACGGTCTTCGAGTACCTCGAGCAACGCTTCGGGCGCAGCGTCCGGCTGCTCGGGGCGACGCTCATGATCATGGGCCAGATCGGCGGCCGGCTCAGCATCATCATGCTGCTGCCCGCGATGGCCTTCTCCGCCGTCACGGGACTGAATGTCTACGCCAGCGTGTGGCTGATGGGGCTGGTGACGGTGACTTATTGCCTCAAGGGCGGGATGAAGGCGGTGGTGTGGACGGACGTCCTGCAGTTCGTCCTCATGTACGGCACGCTGGCCCTCGCCGTCGCGACCATCGCGCAGCGGGTGCCGGGCGGGCTCGGCGAGCTTTGGTCAACCGCCCGCGCGGAGGGCAAACTGGAGGCTCTCCTCCTCGATTGGGATTTTGTGCGGCCAAGCGTGTGGGTATTTGCCTGCCTGGCGGTCACGACCGTCTTCCTGCAACTCGGCGACCAGACGCTGATGCAGCGTGCCCTGAGCGCGCCCGATGAGAAGGCGGCCCGCAACAGCGTGATTCTGGCGGGGATTCTCGGCGTGCCCATCTCACTCCTGCTCTTCTTCGTCGGCTCGGCCCTATTCGTCTTCTACCGGCAGGAGCCCGCGGCGATCGACCCGACGCTGCCCAACGACTCGATCTTTCCCTTTTTCGTCGGCACCGAGCTCCCGGTCGGGCTCGTGGGGCTGGTCATTGCCGGGATCTTCGCCGCCGCGATGTCGACCGTCAGCGGGTCCGTCAATGCGATCGCCGCCATTCTGGTCCGTGACTTTTTACTGTCATTCCGGCCGCATAGCACCGAGCGGACGCAGATGAAGGTGGCGCGAGCGGGCACGGTCCTCGCGGGCGGGCTGGCGACGGTGATCGCCGCGATCATGGCGGGGATGGACATCCAGTCACTGTGGGTGGCGTTCGCCGCGCTGGTGGCGTTGATCGGGGGCGGGTTCCCGGGGATTTTCGCGCTTGGCCTGCTCACCCGGCGGGCGAATGCGCCGGGCGTGATCATCGGACTGGGGGCGAGCGTCGCCGCGACGTTCGCCGTGAAGGAATTCACCGACTTGAATGTGTTTCTCTATACCAGCGTCGCCGTAGATTCGTGCGCCCTGGTGGGTTACGGCGCGAGTCTTCTCTTTCCTCCGCCGGCGCACTCACTCGCTGGGTTGACCGTCCACGATCTGCCAGGTAGCAACGCCGGCTCGTGTGCGGCCCCTGCTGTACCTTGCGCGGTCTCATCGGCGGCCGGCGAAGATCCGGCCACCACGGAGCGCACCGCGTGCTGATAGCCAGGACTATGCCATACCCCTCGGCAAGACTCCCCCTTATTCCGCCAGTAAAGATCCGCCGGAGTCCTGTGGCGCTCGATGCGCTTGGACCCCGCTTCAAAGAGATCAAGTTCCGCCAGATGAACAGCTTTTTGGAGTTCACCCGCGCGGGTAGCTTCGCTCGGGCTGCCGAGAGCTCGCGAATCACCTGCCCTTCGGTTGGCTTCGGGTGCGCGCGCTTGAGCGTGAACTCAGCGCAACCTTGCTCACCGAGTCGGGGTGTCGACTGGACCTTACGCCCTCCGGCCAGCGTCGGGTCGAGTTGGTTCGACCTTTGGTCGGTCGTTTCATTTCCGTGGAGGCCGAATTCCAGGATCGGATCTCCGGACGCACGGAACAGTACCACCTGCGGCTCGTGACCACTCCGTCCAGCCTGCCATCCCCAATTTGCCCCATATCCCGCATGAGAATCCCCTTTCTCTCCGCGTCACTATTGCTCCTTGTGCCCCTCGCCGCGCTCTACGCCGCCGACCCGAAACCGCCCGAAGGGTTCCGCCCCCTGTTCAATGGCCGCGACCTCTCCGGCTGGCACGGCCTGAATCCGCACTCCGTCGTAAAACTCACCGGCGAAGCGCGCAGTGCCATGCTCGCCAAGATGCGCGCCGACTTCCCGCAACATTGGCGCGTGGAGAACGGCGAACTGGTCAATCCGGGCACCGGCCCCTACGCGACCACCGACGAGGAGTTCGGCGATTACGAGTTGCTCATCGAATACAAGACGGTGCCGAAAGCCGACAGCGGCATCTACCTCCGCGGCCATCCCCAGGTGCAGATCTGGGACCGCAACCAGGTCCTCGATCCCAAGCGTCCCGACCGCCGCCCGCACCTCGGCTCCGGCGGCCTCTTCAACAACATCCCGAAGACCCTCGGGCGCGATCCGATCATGGTCGCCGACAAACCGTTCGGCGAATGGAACAGCCTTCGCATCCGCCACGTCGGCGCCCGCGTTTGGGTCACCCTCAACACCCGCCTCGTCGTCGAGGGCGCGCCGATGGAGAATTTCTGGGAGAAGGGAAAGCCGTTTCCCGCGCGCGGGCCCTTCATGCTCCAGACGCACGGGGGCGAGATCCGCTGGCGCCGCATCTACGTGCGCGACATCCCCGCCGACGAGGCGCAGCGCGCCCTCGCGACCCCGCCCCTCCCCAACCCCACGCTGTACGACGTCGCCTACGGCCCGCACCCGAAGCAGGTGATCCACTTCTGGAAAGCCGAGTCCGCCTCCCCGACGCCGCTGCTGCTTTTCATCCACGGCGGCGGCTGGCAGGGCGGCGGTCGCCTCAGCGGTGTCAGCGCCATGCTGCCCGAGATGCTGAAACGCGGAATCTCTGTCGCCTCCGTCGAGTACCGTTTCATCGCCGACGCGACCGCCGACCACGTTTCGCCGCCGGTGAAAGGTCCGCTGCACGATGCCGCGCGCGCGCTGCAGTTCATCCGGAGCAAGGCTGCCGAGTGGAACCTCGACAAGGCCCGCATCGCCGCCAGCGGCGGTTCCGCCGGGGCGTGCACCTCGCTCTGGCTGGCCTTCCATCCGGACCTGGCCGATCCCGCCAGCTCCGATCCCGTCGCCCGCGAATCCTCCCGGCTCCTCTGCGCCGCCGTGAACGGTGCGCAGACAACGCTCGATCCGCGGCAGATGAAGGACTGGACGCCAAACAGCAGGTACGGTGGTCACGCGTTTGGCTTCGATAGCTTCGAGAAGTTCCTCGCCCAACGCGATACGATCCGTACGTGGATCGCCGAATATTCTCCCTACGCGCTCGTTTCACGCGACGATCCGCCGGTGTACCTACATTATTCGGATGCCCCCGGCCTCGGCCAACCGCAGAAGGATCCGACCCACACTTCGAATTTCGGCGTTAAACTCCAGGAGCACTGCCGCACCAACGGGGTCGCGTGTGACCTCGTCTACCCCGGCGCTTCCAACGTGAAGCACGCGACGACGCAGGACTACCTTATCGCGATGCTCACCGCGGGGCAACAAGCCCCCCAGCCAAACCTCCTTTTCATCCTCACCGATGATCAGGGGCCGCACGATCTGCGAGCCTACGACACTGGTACGCGATTGGAGACTCCGGTGCTTGATCGGCTCGCCGCTGGAGGTATCACCATCGAACGGGCCTATCAGATGGGGTCGTTTGTCTCCGCCGTCTGCGTGCCGTCACGCCACATGATCATGACCGGGCGCACGCTGTGGCACCTACCGGCCAGCCTGACGCGGCGAACCTACCCGGAATATCCCGACGAGCGCTGCCCGCCCGACATCGTGCAGCACACCTTGCCGGCGATTTTCAACCGCGCCGGCTACGCGACCATGCGGACCTGCAAGCCGACCACAAGCTATCCCGAGGCCAACGCCCTCTTCGCTGTGAACCGGGAGGCTTGGCGCGTGGGGGGCGATGACGAGACCGGCAGCGCCTGGCATGCCGAGCAGGTGCTCGACTTCCTGCGCGAACGGGAGGCAAACCGTGATGCGCGACCTTTTTTGATCTACCTCGGCTTTTCCCATCCCCACGATCCGCGCCACGGCAAGCCGGAGCTTCTGGCCAAGTACGGCGCGGTCAACCACGAGGATCCCGGGCGTCCGCCTCTGCTCAGTCCCCGGGCGCCGCCCCTTCCTATGAACTATCTCCCAGTTCATCCGTTCGATCAGGGCCAGCCAGGGGGACGCGACGAGAACCTGGTGTCGGGGATCTGGGCGCAGCGGGACGAGGCCACCATCCGGAACGAGACCGGGCGGTATTTCGCCTGCATCGAGAATATTGACATCCAGATCGGGCGCGTCCTCGACCGCCTGCAGGCGATGGGCGAGCTCGGACGCACATACGTCCTCTTTACCTCCGACAACGGCATCGCTCTCGGCCGCCATGGCCTGCAGGGAAAACAGCACCTTTACGAGCATGCCTGGCGTGTGCCTTTCATTGTGCAAGGTCCAGGGATCCGGCCCGGCTCGCGTGCCGCGGGCAATATCTACCTCCTCGACGTGCTGGCGACCTTGTGCGATCTGGCCGGAGTGCCGGTGCCGGCGAGCAACCAGGGCATGAGCTTCCGCCCGGTGTTGGAGGGGCGGCGGGATCGGATCCGAGAGGTGATCTATGGCGCGTATTGCGGAGGCACGAAGCCCGGGATTCGCGCCGTTCAACGAGACGGCTGGAAGCTGGTCAAGTTTGACGTGCTCGATGGCACGGTGCGGCAGACCCAGCTTTTCAACCTCAACGAGAACCCGGCCGAGTTGCTGGAGGAGCATCACGATCCGCGGGTGATCGCGCTCACTCGTAACCGTCCCGTTCAGCAGCAGCGCAACCTGGCTGGTGATCCGAGGTACGCGTCCAGGCAGCGGGAACTCGAGGAACTGCTGCTGGCGGAGATGCGCCGCCACCACGATCCGTACCGGCTCTGGGATCAGCCCGGCGACGATCTGCCCCCGCTGCATCCAGCTCCGGCGTCTCCGGCCAAGTCGGGGCCATTGCCCCGCCGCAAGTGAGTTCGCCGCCTCGCCGCTCCTTCTCCGTATTCTAAACTCAACTACTATGTTCCCCATGAGGCCCTTTCGTCCTCTGATCGTGCTCGTCTTCGCTCTGCGCATCCTGCCCGGCCTTGACGCCGCCACGGCGGCGGGCCACCCTTACCCGCTCCGGATCCTCGCCAAGGGCCGCCAGACGGATGCGGTGGTCGCATATCCTGCCGGAGCGGAAAGAATCCGGGAAAGCGCGGTGCTGCTGGCAGCGTACCTCAAGAAATCATCCGGGGCGGAGTTGAAAGTCCTGCCCGAGACGAACCTCCCGCAGAATGCCTCCCTCAGGATTCACGTCGGGCCGACCAGCTACACAAGGAGCCGCAAGCTCGACCTAGATGAGCTTGGCGGCGAGGGTTACGTGTTGGACACTACCGACGGCGGGAATTTCATCATCGCCGGGGCGACGGACACCGGCACGGAATTCGGCGTCTATTCTTTCCTTGAGCGCCATCTCGGCGTGCGCTGGCTGTTTCCCGGGGAGATCGGGGAGCATGTTCCCCCCAGGAAAACCATCGCCATCGAGCCAGCGCTGATCAGGCAGAAGCCGGCCTTTCTTTCGAGGCTCCTGAGCCCGTTCCGGAGGGATTTGCAGAGCGAACTCTATTTATGGGGCCGCCGGAACAGGATGAATGAGGGGCTCAGCTTTCATCACAACCTCCACAAGCTCGTCCCTCCCGACACCTACCGCAGGTCGCATCCCGAGTTCTACCCGTTGGTGCGCGGCAACAGAATTGCGCCCGCTGGCAACGTCGGTTGGCAGCCGTGCTTCACCGCCGATGGTATTGTGGGGGAGACCGTACGAAACATCTGCGAGTATTTGGAAAGAAATCCTGACGCAAAGTCGTTCTCCCTGGGCGCAAACGACGGCAGCGGCTATTGCGGATGCAGTCGCTGCGCTGCCGTCGATGGCACGAAGATCAATGCGCTCGGCATTCCCTCCAAATCGGAAAGTTATTATTCATGGTGCAATCGGGTGGCGGAAGGTGTGCTGGAGAAATACCCCGGCAGGAACTTCGGTTTGCTGGCCTATGTGGATGTGATCGAGCCGCCGCGGTCGGAGCCGCTGCATCCGCGGATCACCCCCTACATCTGCCTCGACCGGATGGCCTGGTTGCACGAGGACATCGAGAAGCGAAGTAAGCTGCTCAACGAGGCTTGGGAGAAGAGGGCCGGGTCGATCGGCTGGTACGACTATATTTACGGCTGCCGGTACTACCTCGTCCCGCGGGTGTACTTTCATCATATGGCGGAGTACATCAGATATGGCTTCGACCACAAGGTGCGGCATTATTACGCAGAGGCCTACCCGTCTCCCGACTGGATCGAGGGTCCCAAGCTTTATCTGCTGCTAAAACTACTTTGGGAACCGCAACAGGACGTCGATGGACTGTTGAAGGAGTGGAGCGAGTGCTGCGTTGGCCGGGAAGCGTCCGTTAGCTTGCTGGCTTACTTCAGACTATGGGAGGAATTCTGGGAGGACCGCGTGCCGACGACAGACTGGTTCCTGAGGAGTCGTCACAAGACCTTCCTCCCTTTCCGCACCATCGGTTATCTGGAGGCACTGTCCGACGATGACGTGCGGAGAGCTCAGGCGTTGCTCGAAAGCTGCGTGCGCGACGCTGGCACGGACGAGGAGGGACGGCGTGCCCGGTTCCTATTGGCAGCTTTCTTGAAGAGAAAGGAGAGGATGACGCCCCTGTGGGAGTTCTTCGCGCTGAATGGAAGTACCCGGCCGTATCGATCCCGCCAAATCATAGAGCAGGACGATTTCAGCCACGACGCGAACGGATGGAAACCTTGGCAGCGACCCTACAGCAGGGCGAAGGTGGCGTATTCGAGAGCGGAGGGTCAGGCGAAGCCCGGGGCGCTCGCGATCGACGCGCAAGGGTCGCACCGGGCGCTGGCGGTCTGGACCAAGGATTTCCCGTTTGAGGAGAAGAGGCTGTATGCCATGTCGGTATGGTACAAGAATGCCGGTTTGCCGCCGGAGGCGGATGCCAGGATGACTCTGAAATGGAAGGACGGTGAGGGGCGGCCGATTGACCGCAATCGGGCGGAGGGCGATATTCCTTTCCTGGAGAAAGCGGCGGAGCTGCGGGCGGAGGCAGGCCAGTGGGGCAATCTCCGGATTCTCTTCCGGGGCCCCGCCGGCGCTCGCTTTGCCAACGTGGTGCTCAGCATCGAGAACGCCGATCGGGGCACCGTGTATTTTGACGATTTTGTGTTTGAAGAAGTGTCTGCAGAGTAGGTCGGGGCCGTGAATAGTAGGACCTCTCCCCACCTTGAACCCGGCCCGGGTCGGGTATGAACCGCAGTGATAGGTAACAGATAGTCCACGGTGATGGCGGTTGAAAGTTGACATGGGGTGGTCAGGCGGGCGCTGGGGCCTCAACCTGACCACCGAATGAATGCTAACGATGCACAGCCCACTCCGACCGCCACCGCCCCGCAAGGCGTCAAACCGTACCGCCTGATCAAGCTGGGCGTGGACGTGCACTGGCTCCAGCACGTCGTCGTGCGGCAGATCGACGGCGCCTCGCCGCAACCGCCGCAGCGCTTCCCCCCGGAGGAGTTCGTCGCCTGGGCGCAGAAGCAGACCGAGCTGGCCGACCAGGTGCACTGCTGCTACGAGGCGGGGCCGTTCGGTTTCGTGCTCCACAAGCGCCTCGTGGCGCTGGGCGTGAAGAACGTGGTCGTGCGTCCGCGCAACTGGGACGAGTACGGGGGGCAAGCCGAAGGGGTCAGGCCTAAACATTTGTGATTGACGGTCGCGGGAGGCGGCAGTCGGATGCCGCATGGCGCGAAAGCTGCGACTCGAATTCCCCGGGGCCATCTACCATGTCATCAACCGGGGCAATTACCGGGCCGATGTCTTCGGGACATCCGGGGCCCGGCTGGCGTTTGAGGCCTGCCTGTTCGAGGCGTGCCAGAAGTCGGAGTGGGTCCTGCATGCGTTTGTCGTCATGCGGAACCACTTTCATCTCGCCGTGGAGACGCCGGCCGGAAACCTCGTCGCCGGAATGCAATGGCTGCAGTCGACGTTTGCCACCCGGTTCAATCGGCTGCGCGGGGCAAGGGGGCACCT
>Ga0233425_10006666_pt1 | contig 16889 bp, 14 predicted proteins | sample Watercolumn_Towu_2_FD_181712 | JGI IMG/M metagenome (GOLD analysis project Ga0233425, IMG submission 181712) | Freshwater microbial communities from Lake Towuti, South Sulawesi, Indonesia - Watercolumn_Towuti2014_140_MG | ecosystem: Environmental > Aquatic > Freshwater > Lake | place... | reverse complement strand
TCGCGACTGCAACCTGCCTGCAGAGCGCCTGGAATATTTCGAGGTCGTAATCTGAGAATAGGTCCCTGCCCATTGGGTTCAGTATTTCGGCAACGCCTATAAGACCGCTTCTGCCCATGATCGGGACAGCAATGATCCCTCTTGTGCAGAAACCTGTCATTTTGTCGGCCCTCCCCGTAAAACGCTCATCGCTGCCTGTGTCCTGGACTATCAGCGGCTTCTGGTTCTGGGCAACCCAGCCGGCAATGCCCTCTCCCGGCTTGACGGTAACATGGTTCTTGAGTATGTCCACCTTGTTCTCATCTGCGCCTATCGCCACCTCGAACTCAAGCAGGCCGGTCTTTTTATTAAGGAGAAGAATGGAGCATGCCTCCACATGCATCACCTCTTTCGCCTTTTCCATGACTATCTCTATGAGCTCCTTCAGGTCGAGTGTAGAGGAGATGACGGCAGACATATCCATCAGCATGCGAAGGTCTGCGATCTTCTTTTCCATCTGGGCAAGCTGTTCTTCGGATATCGAGCGGAGTTTATCTTCGTTCATATGCCTTATTGGATAACAGATTTACGCGGGTTTTACAAGAGAATTCAATATGCGTTGTATCTCAGCTGTCCGTTCAACGCCACATTTTTCTCCAGGCCTGAAATTGTGACAGCCGCACGCGGTAGCGGGCTATATTGCCTTCATGAAGATTCATAACCTCAGTCTCTACAACTTCTATAAAGCGGTCCCGATCCTCAGACGATATTTCGTCGGCAGCACGCTGCCGGATAAACGCCGCAGCAGCCTTCTTGTTCATTTCACTGAGCACGACACTTACAACAGTTTCAGAAATCAGCAGACGATAGCGCATACGGAAAGGGTCCGGCTCACCCAAAGACTGCCGTACTGCCGAATAGCGTGCGGCAGAACGCTCATAAGCCCAGACAAAAACATCCTTAATCAACTCAATTCTATTAAGCTCATAAACACCAATTATGCCGTCAATATATGCCCGCTCAGGTACATCAACAAAAGACAAGGGACAGAGATTATTTCTGATAAGAGGCAGATTGCCGGCAAGGCGGGATACCCGCTTATTTACATCCTCGAATGGCTGGAGATAAGGCAGATGCACCATAACAAAAAAAGACTGTTCAAATGGGTCCTTAATGGCTGCAGATATATCGAGAATCTGATTGAAGCACTCTTCGATCAGTTGCGGCACTTCAAGCGGGTGATATACTGTACCATCAATCGCCACAGGGATAGAGCGCAGTCGTCCACAAGCCCCTGGATCAGCAAGCAGGTTATCAGACAATAATGCATGCAGATTCAGTAAGGTAAAACGGTTTAATTCTGTCTCCTCTGCCTGTTCAACCAACAGTTCTATGGCTGCTTTGTGGTTCAGAATCATCTGAGTCTCGCGGGCATCTCTTCCTTCTACGGCTTCTCCTGATTCCAGAAGACGTTCTGTGTCAAGAAGCGAATAAGTATTACCCTCAAGGCGACTGGAGTTCCAGGAGAGATCGATCAACAGGCGACCAAAGATCTTTCTCGCATAAGTACCGGCAGGCCTTTGACCATCTGCTGAGCGTCCTATTTCGAAAAGATGCTGCCTGGTTTCCGAAGAGAGATAAAATGTCACATTAGGCCTGTAGGTGTCGAGAAAGCTGCGATTGTATCCCATCGGCTTACGAATCTGAAGAGGTTGGCGTACATAACCCTTAATTTCTGATCCTTCTTCCGAGACCGGAGGGTATGTCTCGATCAAAGCGTCTGTCTGAAGGCCGGGTAATATCAGGTCAGCATCAATCTTGCTATCAGGTAAAGAAACTATATATCGACTTCCTCTGCCCCGCCCTGAAATCGTAATGCGCTTCTGTTTGACAAGCAAGGATATGCGGCGTTGAAGTGTGCGGCGGGAAAGGGTAATGTCAAGCATGCCGGCAATATCTTCAAGAGAGGCGCCCCCTGTAAAACGTGATATCACCTGCAAGACAACATTGAGCTCATTATCCGGAACCTGTTTAGGCATATCCTCCCCTTAGTGGCGCGATTAGCCTAATTATGCCATAAAACCGCTTTTGCGCGCCACATAAATATAATTGCGCCACTTTAAGTGGCGCAATTATCAGAATAGTGTCAATGCATGCAGGCACCATAAATCATTTAATGTCATCAATTCCTCTGCATATTACTGGATGCAGAGTGCCTGGGAAATCAAGTCGCGCTTGCTTTGGCAGGTCTATCATTTCAGATATCTTCAATATCACCCCCCAAGTTGTTCCCGGTATCAACCCAGCTTTTTTCTTTTATTGAACGTTCTATCATTGCCAATGTGACAGGACAAAGAGATAGTTTGCGCCTCAAATAGTGCCCAACAAAAGGAACCGCGTGAATTAATGTCCGTTCAAGCACATTACGCCCAATAAATTCCGGAGGGAAATATTTTTCGAATACAAAATCTGTTAGATCTACATGGTATAGATTAACCAACGCATCCATATAGCCTTCGGCTTCATCACCATAAATATCAAGATCATGGTAAAGTCGAGTTTCCAAGGTACATCTATTTATTCTATTATTCCGCAACCCACATGACTTGAGATACTTACGGACAATTTCTGGTAATTCGCCTGATTTATCGTTTCTTCTGGACATCGCCTTTCCGCTTATTGCCTTTCTGTCCTCTTCCAAGTGCATCATATCTTAATTACGTTATTTCACTCATAACATTGTTGCTGCATGGTATTTATAAGTCATATATCTGCCGTCTGAGTATCTTATTCCTGCAGGTCTTTGTCAAGAAAATTGATTAGCTGGTCAGCCATTTCATATGTATAGCTGTTGCATATTGCCAGCAGGCATATATAGAATGTAAAATTCTTATTCAGGGGGCATAATGAAAAGACTCTTCAGATGGGCAATTGACAAAGAGAAGGAGCGCAAGGTCGAGGTGCTCCAGAAGGTGAACCTCTTCAATGGGCTGCGCAGGAACCTCCTCATGAAGCTCCTTGTGGACCTGATCGAAAAGGAGTATCCGTCAGGAGAGGTCATATTCGCCGAAGGCGACATAGGCAAGGCCCTCTACATAATTCTTGACGGTTCCGTGACCATAACAAAGAGGTGCGGGGACGATGAGACCGTACTGGCAGAGCTCAGGTCCGGAGAGTATTTCGGAGAGCTGGCGCTTATAGACCATATGCCGAGGTATGCCTCTGCCCGCACATCCGGTAAGACCACGCTGCTTATAATGTACAGATCGTACTTTGATGACCTCACCCAGAGGAGCAACACAATATCATCGCGCATACTGCTTAACCTTGTGGGACTTCTCTCCGCTTACATAAGGCAGAAGAACGAAGAAAACAGATGAAGCGGCCGGCCGGCAATGAAGAAACATCCATGAAAGAGATGCGGAGGCTCCATGACAGGATGCCTGCATGGATAGTGCATCTTATTATGGCAGGCGCTGTCGGAATCCTCGCATATCATACTGCCAGCCTGCTTCTGCTTCTCTTCATTTCAGGGATAATAGCCTACCTGTTGAATACTATAGTCAACAGAATGGAATATTACGGCATCAGTAGATTGGTTGCGGTCTCTATGATATATATCACCGCTGCTGTGGTGCTTGCTGCAGCAGACATCATCTTCATGCCCTGCCTGAAGCAGGAACTGGCAGCACTTTCGGCAAGACTGCCGGAGATTGCAGGCCAGGCAGAGGAGGCGCTCAAAAGCATGAACGGATATCCGTTTGCGGAGAGGGCCTCGGAATGGGTGACATCCGCGCTTTCCGATCCCGGCCGCATCCTGACAGGACATCTGAATGCGACCGAGATATTCAGTCATGCTGCATCACTGGCCTTCAGCCTTGTCCTTGTGCCGTTCTTTGTATTCTTCATCCTTAAGGACTGGCCTGTCATCCTGAAAACTATAATGAAGATCATGCCGTCATCATATGTCGAGACCACTGTATCCATACTCTCTGAAGTGAACTCCATATCAGGCAACTATCTCAGGGGGCTTGCAATCGATTCATTTGTGATCAGCATTCTTGCCTCCACAGGGCTCTGGATGCTGGGAGTGAACTATCCGGTGACACTGGGCATCATCACCGGCGCTGCAAATGTGATACCCTACATCGGCCCTGCAGCCTCATGCCTGATTGCCTGCATGATCGCCTTCTTCCAGTTCAAGACAGTCGGGGCAGTCCTTAATGTTGTCATTCTCTATACAACCGTAAAGCTTGCTGACGACTTCATTGTCCAGCCCCTGAGCATAGGAAGGATAGTAAAGCTGCATCCGCTGCTTCTCGTTGCCGGTATCATAGCAGCGCACCAGATCTTCGGGATCATCGGGATGATAGTTGCCGTTCCGGCAGTAACGATACTCCAGAAGATCATGGCAATATATCTGGAGCGCAGAGGCACTTCAGGGCCTGAGATAAGTCCGGACATGAAATCCCATCAGATAATCATATAGAATAGTCAATGCACCCGTTCAAGGAACTTCAGAGCAGATTCAGCGACCTCAAGCGCAAGTTCATCCTTGCTGTGGCGCTCGTCTGTTTTGTAGCATCAGTGGGTACGATGGGTTATATGACCATCGAGGGCTGGGGCTTCATAGATTCGCTCTACATGACAGTAATAACCCTTGCAAGCGTTGGGTTCAAAGAGGTTTATGATCTTTCGGTAACAGGCAGGATATTCACAATATTCCTGATAATCGGCGGTGTCGGCACTGTTGCTTATGCACTCAGCGCAGGGGCAAAAATAATACTTGAGGGTGAACTGCAGGAGATATACGGGAGGCGAAGATTGGAAAAGAAGATAAAGGAACTGAGAAACCATTACATCATCTGCGGATACGGAAGGATGGGCAAGATCATCTGCCGTGAACTGACCGAAAAGAACATCAAGTTTGTGATAGTTGAGAAGCAGACAGACATCTACAATGACAGTAAAGACCTGCTTATCTATGTTGGTGATGCGACAAAGGATGAAGTACTGAAAGAGCTTGGAATTGAGAAGGCAAAAGGCCTCGTCTCAGTACTTCCGACAGATGCCGAGAACCTGTTCGTTGTCCTTAGCGCACGCGGCCTGAACCCAAACCTCTTCATTGTCGCAAGGGCAGGAGAGGAGGGGTCCGAGAAGAAGCTTATTCGTGCAGGCGCAGACAAGGTTGTTTCTCCGTACCATATCGGAGGTCTCAGGATAGCCCATACAATGCTCAAGCCTGCTGTAGTTGATTTCATAGAGTTCGCAACAAAGAGCGGCAATATAGACCTGCAGATGGAGGAGGTCCTTATCAGGGAGTCCTCTCCGCTCGTAGGGAAATCTCTCGATGAGTGCGGAATAGGAAGGGAGCTCGGCATAATAATAGTTGCGATCAAGAAGACAAACGGCGAGATGAGATTCAATCCGACCTTCAGGAGCTCGATCAAGACAGGAGATACCCTTATAGCGCTCGGAGAGATATCAAAGCTCAAGTCTCTCGAAGAGATGGCGGGATAATTTTCAGATCAATCTTACGGAGGAAAAATGAAGAGAACTGTTTTATTTGTCATGCTTATTGTCACACTTTCAGGACTTTACGGCTGCGGCTACAACACAATGCAGGCAAACGAGGAGGCTGTCAAGGCAGCCTGGGGAGATGTCGAGGCTGCATACCAGAGGAGAAACGACCTTATCCCTAACCTTGTTGAGGTGGTAAAGGGATATGCAAAGCAGGAGAAGGATACCTTGATAGCTGTCACAGAGGCCCGCGCAAAGGTCGGCAGCATACAGATGTCGAAGTCCATGCTTGACGACCCAAAGGCTTTCACACAGTTCCAGGAAGCCCAGGGAGCAATGTCGAGCGCTCTTTCACGCCTGATGGTAGTTGTAGAGAAATATCCTGACCTCAAGTCGAATCAGAACTTCCTCGATCTCCAGCACCAGCTTGAGGGTACTGAGAACAGGATCAATGTTGCTCGCACAAGGTTCAACAAATCTGTGGAGACCTTCAATACTTCCATAAGGATCTTCCCGAACAGTATTACGAATTCGATGCTGCTCCATCTTAAGATGAGAGAGCCTTTCAAGGCAGAGGCAGGAGCCGAAAAAGCGCCCAAGGTGGATTTCGGGAAGTAAGCAGCAACTATCACGTATATGCAATTTGATCGCTCATACGTCTGTCTTTCCGGTGGTGATCTTCGGTCTGCCGCTGGTTCTGAAATAATGACGACTTGCTTTCTTAACCCCTCCCGACCTCCCCTTAATGTAAGGGGAGGTGAAGGTGGGGTTACACGGCACAAAGGAATGCCAAATACGGCAGTTGTTGGACTGATAGCATTTTCACTTCTCCTTCTTTTCCTGTCCAGCGCCCATGCTCTCGATATTCCCAAATTGTCCAGTCATGTTAACGACACTGCAGACATGCTGTCTCCTGCTGCGGAGGCGCAGCTTGAACAGGAGTTATCTGCATTTGAGCAGTCCGACTCGACCCAGATAGTAATTGTGACCATCCCATCCCTTGAAGGAGAGGTCCTTGAGCAATACAGCATGAAGGTTGCCGAGGCATGGAAGATCGGCCAGAAGGGCAAGGACAACGGCGTCATCTTTCTTATCGCAAAGCAGGATAAAAAGATGAGGATAGAGGTTGGAAGAGGGCTCGAAGGAAAGATAACGGACCTGATGTCAGGCAGGATAATTGACCTTGTCGTAAAGCCGAGGTTCAAGAGAGGCGATTTTGATGGCGGCACGATCAATGGCGTTCATGCAGTGATAGATGCTGCAAGGGGAGAGTTCAAGGCAGAACCTGGCCCTTCAAAGCGCAGATCCGGCAAACGCAGTTCATTTTCACAGCTTGTTACAATGCTGATATTCGGCAGCATAGGACTTCTCGTGCTCGGAAGTTATTCCCGCATACTGTCCGGAGCTGCAGGGGCAGCAGGACTGCCGGCAATGGTTTATCTTCTCTTCAGCCCCATCGGACTTGTTGCTGCCATAATCATTGGCCTTGCAGGGCTATTGATCGGGGTGGCGCTTCCATCGCTCTTCTCTTCAGGCAGAGGCGGGTACTATGGCGGTGGGTTCGGAGGAGGATATTACGGAGGAGGAGGCGGATTCAGCAGCGGGGGCGGTGGGTTTGGAGGAGGAGGCGGAGACTTCGGCGGCGGCGGGGCGTCAGGAGACTGGTAATCATGAAAAATTCTAAGACATTTTTCAGTGAAGAGGAAAAAAGAGGCATCGAAGATGCCATACAGAGGATCGAAAAGACCACGACCGGAGAGATCGCAGTCATGGTAGCAGATTCAAGTGATGAGTACCGCGAAGCAGCTGTAACAGGCAGCATCTTTTTCAGCAGCATTATATCGCTGGCAGCCACGATACTCCTGACAGATGAATCAGTCTGGTCTTTTCTGATCATACTCACTCTGCTCATTCTGCCGATGCGCCTGCTTTTCAGATTTCTGCCCAGGCTAAAGATGTCTTTCATCGGCCAAAAACAGAGGGAGAGCGCTGTCAGGAAAAGGGCATTGGCTGCCTTCTATGAAAAAGGCCTTCACAGGACAAGGGCAAACACAGGGGTGCTCTTTTTCATATCGCTTCTTGAACATAAGGTCTGGGTGCTTGCAGACAGGGGCATTTATGAAAAAATAGACCAGGAGACGCTCAACCGGCTGGCAGCAGGCATTTCAACAGGCATAAAGCAGGGCAGCACATGCAAAAATCTCTGTTCGGCAATAGATGAGATCGGCGGCATACTCGGGAAGCATTTCCCTGTTACTCACGACGACACAAATGAACTCCCGGACAGCATAATCACTGAATAGCTCAATACAGCTTTTACGATGAAGATATGGCGTTATAGAGCTTCTTTCTAAGAAGGACGAACTCGAAGCTTATCTCTGCCATAGCAACAAGTGTTGAGATAAATCCGAGCCCGGCATCAAGCACATTCTCATTGCCGTTATCTACATAAAGAAGAGCTATGTCCTTTCCATGGAATCTTATCGGAACAATGCATGACTCCTGAGGCGTGCCATGCAGCAGTTCGATCAGCCTCATGTTGGCAGAATTTCCCTCAATCTGTCCCCTGAAAAAGCCCTTTCCCTTCAGAGCCTCTTCATAGACCGATGAATCCCTTATGGTGTCCTCAAAACCCTCAACATTTATCTCGCGGCCTTTCCATCCGCTCACGAGCAGACCGTTAAGCTCAAAGACCGCTGCCCTTGCAGCAACAGGAGTGGTCTCGTTAAGCAGGATATCTACAACATGGTTCTTGTCGTTCACTACGGTGAAATGCTCTGCGATTTTCACGGCCTGCGCATTCCAGTCAGTCTCATCCACCTTTGTACCGGGTTCGCATAACTTGTCATAGACGCTGATGAAGCGGATGTCGCGCTTAATGCCATAATACTTTTCGAGACAGTAAAGGAGCCTCAGTTCGCTCATTACATAGGGAATAATATCGAAACCTGTCATGAACCTGAACTCCTCAAGACGGTCAAATGTCTGCGGTTCGAGCATTGCAACATGGAGCCTGTTGCGGTCCCTGCGGAAGGGCACCATGCAGTATTTCTCGGCAAACTTCTTGTCAAGAGCCGAGATTATCTCGGGATCAACACCCTCAAGCACCTTAGGGTCAACAGCCGGGGTCTTGAAGTATTTGCTGAAGAATGCAACAATGTCCTGCTCCTTGATATGGCCAAGCTCTATCAGGTTCGTACCTATTCTTCCCCCGAACATCACCTGGCGCTTCAGTGCCTCTTTCAGCTGGTCATTGGTAATAAGATCTACGCTTACAAGTGCCTCTCCAAGTTTCATGGCTGTCTATACCCCCAAATATTTCTCATTGTCTTCCTACCCTTATTACGCGTTCATCAGTCACTATGACAGATACCCTTACATCGTGTTGCTCAGAAGGCACTGCAGGGACGATCTGCTCCTCAAAGCATACTGCCACCACAGGAACTTCCACCTGCACCCCTGCAAGAAGCCTGTCGTAATATCCGCCGCCGTATCCTATCCTGCTGCCTCTGTTATCAAAGGCAGCCCCAGGTATTATCGCTGCATCAATATCGGTGAGGCCTGCTTTTCTGTCATCCGACAATACCGAAGGTTCAGGTATGCCCATATAACCGTTTGAAAGCTCCCCGATATCGGCTATCCTGTACAGGGCGAGAGCTGCGTCTTCAACCTTCGGAAGCAGTACCCTCTTTCCCATGCCAAGAGCCTTCCTGATCATTCCAGTCGTATCTGTCTCTGACCTGAAAGAGGCAAAGAGAAGCAGTGTCTCTGCCTTAATGAATTCCTCAAGGGCATACAGATTATCTTCAATTGCCCTGCTCTTTATCTTTCTTGTCTCAGCCGGGATACTGTCCCTTCTGCCGATCATCTCTTTTCTGAAGGAGGCCTTATCCTGCATCCAGGACTTTTTCGATCTCAGATTTTATTATTCTCACCTCTTCCACGGTCTGTGGAGCAAAACTGAACGGAGACCCGCCCTTTATGTCTGCCTCCATGATCGAATGGCTGAAGGTCATATATCCTGCAAGTCCGATATCTCCTATGCCCTTCCTCACAAAATCGAGGTCTTCATCCCCCCGTATCTTGTTGGCTACAACAAAGACATTCTTTACGCCGAGCCCTTTTGCCATATCGCGCACAACACCTGCAGTCTGGATGGAACGCTGGCCTGGTTCAATAACAACTATAAAGGCATCAACAGAGTCTGCAGTTCCGCGGGTAAGATGCTCAATACCGGCCTCCATGTCCACTATGACCACTTCATCCCTCTCGACAACGAGATGCCGCAGGAGCCTTCTCAGCAGTACATTTTCAGGGCAGTAGCATCCGGAAGAGGCGGCCTTGCCCTTGCCCATTATGAGAAGCGTGATCCCGTTTATCCTGTAGCCAAGCCCTTCTGGCAGATCATCCACCTTGGGATTAAGCTTGTATATTCCAGGACTTCCAGGCTTTGCGCCGGTGCGCTCCTCTATAAGTTCATTCATGTCAGCAATAGGCCTGATCTTCTCCTGCTCCTGCTTCGGTACGCCGAGGGCAGAGGCAAGGTTTGCGTCCGGATCTGCATCAACAGAGATGACCTTCCTGCCTTCTGAGGCGAACAGGTAGCTTAATATCGAGGAAAGGGTTGTCTTGCCCACACCGCCTTTGCCGGTGACAGCGATCTTCATGGTCAGATTCTAACATTCTCCAGAACTGACTGTCAAAAGCAGTTTTCTTGATTTTTCAAGCAGTTATTCATTAAAATTCGGGATGGAAATCAAGAAGTTGATGGATGAATCCTCGCATTATCTGATGCATACATACAGCAGGCTGCCGCTTGCCGTCAAAAAAGGACGCGGCATGAAAGTATGGACCTGGGACGGCAAGGAGTACCTCGATTTTGTGGGCGGAGTTGCTACAAACTGCCTCGGACACTGCCATCCAAAGATAGTCATCGCCATACAGAAGCAGGCACAGAGGCTGATCCATGTATCGAACTTCTATCATATAGAGCCTCAGATAAAGCTGGCAAAGATGCTGGTGGAACATTCGTTCGCGGACAAGGTCTTTTTCTGCAATTCAGGCGCAGAGGCAAATGAGGCCGCAATAAAGCTGGCACGGCGGTATTTCAAAGAGCATCTCGGCCAGGACAAATTTGAGATAATCGCGGCCACAAACTCCTTCCATGGAAGGACCATTGCCGCGCTTACAGCAACAGGCCAGGACAAGTTCAAGATCGGGTTCGACCCGCTCCTGCCTGGAGTGAAGCATGTTGATTACAACAACATCGAGATGCTCAAGAACGCAATCACAAATAACACCTGTGCAGTGCTGCTGGAGCCTGTCCAGGGAGAGAGCGGAGTGCGCATACCGTCCCCCGACTATTTCAAAGAGGTGCGGAAGGTCTGCGACGACAACAATGTGCTCCTGATCTTTGATGAGGTCCAGACAGGAATGGGCAGGACCGGCAGACTCTTCGGCTATGAGAACTTCGGAATGACCCCTGACATAATGACACTCGCAAAGGGACTCGGCGGAGGAGTGCCTATTGGTGCAATGCTCGCCACAGACAGGGTTGCCGAGGCCTTTCAGCCCGGAACGCACGGTTCCACATTCGGCGGCAATCCGCTCGTATGCGCAGCGGCCATCGCCACGATAGATGTGCTGCTTGAGGACGGCTTTATGCTCGACCAGTGCAGGAGGATGGGGAAATATTTCAAAAAGCGGCTTGAAGAGCTGAAAAAGGACTTCCCCGAGATAATTGCAGATGTAAGGGGCATGGGGCTTCTGATAGGAATGGAGCTCTTCCGGGACTGTGCGCCGATAGTAAAGGCCTGCATAGACAGGGGCCTGCTGATCAACTGCACTGCAGGAAATGTGCTGAGGTTCATGCCTCCGCTGATAGTCACAGAAAAAGAGATCGACCACCTTGCAGACATTCTCGAACAGGTCTTCGATACGCTGTCTTAAAGAGGAGAAGAATGAAACGCGACTTTCTTAAGCTGTCAGACCTCGGCAGGGCTGACATTGAAGAGCTCATAAACAGGGCAATCGAACTGAAATCAGGCAAGGACTCAGGCCTTTGCCCTCTTATAGGGAAAAATATCGGCCTCTTTTTCGAGAAGCCGTCAACAAGGACACGCCTCTCATTCGAGGCAGGCATTTACCAGCTTGGCGGCAATGCAATAACAATGACGCCCGATGAGCTCCAGATAGGCAGGGGCGAGTCAGTCGCTGATACGGCAAGGACCGTGTCGAGATATCTTGATGCGATAATGCTCAGGACATACTCGCATTCGATGCTGGAGGATTTTGCAGGATACAGCAGCATCCCTGTCATAAACGGGCTGAGCGACATACATCATCCGTGCCAGGCGCTCGCAGATGTGATGACCCTTCGCGAACAGAAGGGGCATGTAGCAGGATTAAGATTGGCATTCATCGGCGACGGCAACAATGTATGCAATTCACTGATAGAGGCTGCGGCAATGCTCGATTTCAGCCTTATAGTTGCATGTCCTGAGGGCTTTGAGCCGCATGATCAGGTACTCGAACATGCCCGCTCCCATGCAAAAGGAGATATCATCGTTCTGAGAGATCCAAAGGAAGCTGCAGCAAAGGCTGATGCCGTTTATACGGATGTATGGGTAAGTATGGGACAGGAAAAAGAAGCAGAAGAAAAGCGCAAAAGGTTCCTTGCTTATCAGATAAATGCAGAACTGCTCTCATGCGCAAAGAGCAATGTCACAGTGCTCCACTGCCTGCCTGCCCACAGGGGAGAAGAGATAACTGACGAGGTGATAGACGGACCTCACAGCGCAGTCTTTGACCAGGCAGAGAACCGCATGCATACACAGAAAGCACTCCTTGAGATGCTGATTAAGTAAGAGGGGTGCGGGGGTTCAAAGGTCCAGGTGAAAATAAATATTCTTACATCTGTATTCAGATCATCATTGCTTCTGTCAGCAATCATACTGTCAGGCTGTGCTGCAACAGGAGATTTTGCTTCGTGGCAGTGCGATGCAAACGGGCTGGTCGAATACCGCTATGATGGCTCAGGTACTGCATACATTCATATGCAGGGACACTGGGGAGAAAATTACAGCGTGGATCTGAATGAGCAGAAGAATAAGGCCATCGGCACTGCAGCCAATGGTACAACATTTATCTGCAACAAGTCGAAATAGCCCTGTATACCGAGGCAAGCTTCGGGAATCAGACCCGGAAGATTAATGGATTAGACTGATATGTCATCAGCAGGATGCCGCACTATGAGGCAATATCAGGCTCTCCTGCATGGTCAAGAATCCATGAGCGCGATTTATCCCTGAGTTTCAATGCAGCCTGCCAATCATTCCCCTCAGCCGACAAGGCACCGCCTGCCGCTACGCCGAGCCTGCTGAAATGGGGCCACATATCATCTCCACGCAAAAGGGTGCGGGTGCCTGTCAAGGCAACCGGCACAACAGGGATGCTGCATCTGGCTGCCACTGCGAATGCCCCGAGCCTGAATGGAAGCAATCCCGGCAGACGCCTGAATGTGCCCTCTGCAAAGAAGACCAGCGACTCTCCTGAGCGTGCGCGGGCCTCAAGTACGCGTGTGTCCTCTTCCCGCCGTGCGCTGTCAAAACGTTCGACAAAGGCGCAGGAGAGCCTGCGCAGCGGAATAGCAGCAAAGGGATTTTTGAGCAGCTCCTGCTTGGCAACAAAAGTAAATCGGGACGGGAGAACAGCAGTGAGTACCAGAGAGTCGAGATAGCTTGCGTGGTTTGACACCACTACTGATGGCCCGCCGACAGAAAAAGGGCGCAAGCCGGACACTTGGGGAGTCAGACCGGCCAGCGCCAGGGCAAGGCGGGCGCCTGCCTTGGCGATCAGTCTGCGCAGGCCGAGCCCCGGAGCCGTCACTATGAATATCCATGCACATGGGACAATGGCGGCAAAAACTGCCCATGCCCATGCAGACCATAACCAACCCGCGCAGCCTCCCAAAAGCTGCCCGGCCTCTGCAATGGCGCTGCCGCTCGCAAGACGCGCCACCTGTCTCCATACGGAATGCTGTTTTCGGATCAAAGCGCCGGATTCATACATCTGCCTGCATGCTGAACGCCGCACTTTGCCGCTTGATGTCTTAAGAACAGTGCGCGGAGGCGCCAGCACAACGTCATCTGCCGGCATGCCGAGAAGATCAACCGCCAGATTATTGATATCGGAAATGATGCGTCCACGTTCTGCTCCAACCTCCCTGCGCGTCTCTGCGAGCACCACCAGCCGCTCGGTCCCTGACCCGGGATCAGAGGCCGGGAAGACTGCTACGCCGCCTTTGCGGATGCCGCTTATCCTGCTTACAGCCTCTTCAAGCTCCTGCGGATATATGTTACGGCCTGCCCGGATGATCAGGTCTTTTTCGCGCCCTGTAAGATAAAGCTCGCCAGCCGCGAGATAGCCGAGATCACCGGTATTGACCCAGTCGCCGTTGAACAGTCCCTCGTTGGCCCTTGAGTTTCCGAAATACCCTGAGGTGGATGAAGGACCTTTGAACTGCACTCTTCCGACATTGCGAGCAGGAATCGGCATGCCTGAGGCATTCACAATCCTGATCTCATGACCGGGCAGCGCCTTTCCGCAGCAGACTACGCGAAGAGCAAGAGGGTCGTCCTCTGCAGCAGGCCGTGCGATGCCGTTTAATGTCAAGCCGGAGCGGTCAACGCGGTCGAATAACGGGCCTCTGCCGAGCGGCGGGAAGGCGAGTCCGACAGAGCTTTCGGCCAGTCCGTATACCGGCGTCATCGCATTGCGATTAAAACCATAGTGGGAAAAACGATCGGCAAAACGCTCTATAGTGTCAGGGCTGACCGGCTCGGCGCCGTTATAGGCAAGCCTCCAGCTGCCGAGGTCCATGCCTTCAATCTCGCTGTCCTGCATCCTGGAAGCGCACATTTCATAAGCGAAGTTGGGGGCTGCGGAGACCGTTGCCCTGTGGCGATGTATTGTCCATAACCAGCGTGAGGGACGGGCGAGAAAGGAAAGAGGTGAAAACAATATGAGCCGAAAGCCGGCATAAAGACTGCCCATGCATGCGCCGATGAGCCCCATATCATGGTAGAGCGGAAGCCAGGAGACGAATATGTCTGATGATGTGACTCCGGAGGCATACTGCATCGCGCGCAGATTGGCGATCAGATTGGCATGCGTAAGCACTACGCCCTTGGGGTTGCCGGTACTGCCGGAGGTATACTGCAAAAAGGCGATATCATCTGTCTTCACGCGAGGCAGCAAAGGCGCAATGCCATGTGTTGAAAGCTCCCCTGCAGTGAGAATGGCGCGCAATCCCCTGCACTGAGGGCGCAACAGGCGGCCGACGAGCATTGTCCTGCTGTCTGCCACAAGCAGTACTGCGCCTGAATTGGCGACAATTCCCACAATACGACGCACATGATCTTCCAGCTGGGAAGGACGCGCAGGGGGATAGAGCGGCACAGGCACGCCCCCGGCAAAGAGCGTTCCGTAAAAGGCGGCAAAGAACTCACGGCTGGTTGGCAGCATGATGGCGACCCGTTCTCCCTGAGCAAGGTCATGCGCAAGCAGTCCCGAGGCCACAGCCATAGCCTCATCCTTCAGCTGCCTGAAAGTTATGTCACGGCTTCTGTCGCCGTCTTCGTACAGGGTGATATATACCCGATTGCCATGGGCTGAAGCATGCCAATCGATAAGCCCGGTCAGCGTGACTATATCTTCAGGTGCGCGCTCCTGCCCTGTGTCAGCGGTCTCTGCAGCCTCTGCCGCAGCAATTAATTCGACCCCTGCCGCAGCCTTCATCTTCCCTATAAGATCGTGCGGGGTCTCGACAGTGAGAAACACCTCTCCGTCAAGCTGTATTCCAAAATCACGCTGGACCCTGGCAAGGAGCTCCACGCGTCCAAGACTGTCAAGACCGAAATCGCGCTCAAGCGAGCTGTCCGGGCCGAGACGCTGCAGATCATCACCATTACGGCCCAACTCGCGCGCCAGTTCGCGCACGGCATTCAGCAGACGGGCCTCATAGTCGGGCGGCCCTTGTGCTCCGCTAAAGCCGGACCCTGTCATATTGATACGGCCCTTTCTTTAAGGTTTTCCATCATGCCCGGGATGAGGGGATCTCCTTCAATCTTCTGCGAAGCACCTTGCCTATGGGAGATTTGGGCAGACTCAGGCAGAACTCTACATGTCTGGGCACCTTGTACGGAGCCAGGTTTTTCCTGCAGTGCGCAATTATTGCTTCAGAGGTGACTGAGGGGTCCTTCTGCACAAGATAGACCTTGACCGTCTCGCCGCTTCTTTCATCCGGCACGCCCACAACACCTGCTTCCTTAACCCCCGGGTGCATCATAACCACCTCCTCAATCTCAGCCGGATAGACATTGAATCCGGACACAATGATTACGTCTTTGAGGCGGTCTATGAAACGGATATAACCGCTTTCATCCATAACCCCGATGTCGCCTGTGCGCAGCCAGCCGTCAGTCGTCAGGACACGGGAGGTCTCTTCAGGCATATTCCAGTAGCCCGCCATCACCTGCGGACCTTTTACGCAGATCTCACCTGACTCGCCAAAGTCCAATGCATTTCCTTCCGCATCCCTTATCTCGATCTGTGTAGAAGGGACCGGCATGCCAATTTTGCCGCTGAACCCGGTGGCATCCATCGGGTTTGCGCAGACTATGGGAGAGGCCTCTGTAAGGCCGTAACCCTCGATCAGAGGCACGCCCATCATCCGCTGCCAGTCTTCCGCAACCCTGCGCTGCACTGACATGCCGCCCGCCACAGAAACCTTGAGAGCGCCTGCATTGGCCTTTCTCACCTTCTCAAAATCCGGAGACTGGAGCAGCATGCAGAATAATGTATTGACACCTGTGATGGCCGTGAAGCGCGTCCTTGTGAGTTCCTTTATAAATTTCGGGATATCGCGCGGATTCGTAATAAGGATGTTGTTCGCCCCCCACTTGACGAAGGTGAGGAGATTCGCTGTAAGGCCGAAGATATGATAGAGCGGCAGCGGGGTCACAATGACCTCTTCCCCCTCCCTGAACGTTGCGCCTATCCATGCGGAAGTCTGCTCAACATTGGCAGTCAGATTGCCATGAGTCAGTATGGCGCCCTTGGCAACTCCGGTTGTCCCGCCTGTATATTGAAGGAAGGCGGTGTCTGCTGCTGTGAGCGGCACATTGTCCATAACACTTCGAGCACCGAGTTTCAGCGCAGCATTAAATGAAACCGAACCCGGAAGGTCCCAGGGCGGCACCATATGTTTGATCCGTTTAACGACAAAGTTCAAAAGAGATGCCTTGAGAGCCGGGAAAAGGTCCCCGATACGGGTGGTGATCACATGGCGCACCGACGTCTCCCTGATGGACTCCTGCAGGGTATGCGCG